>Ga0255338_1005078_pt1 | contig 12587 bp, 8 predicted proteins | sample MeOH1_35cm_T4_19_FD_203715 | JGI IMG/M metagenome (GOLD analysis project Ga0255338, IMG submission 203715) | Sandy soil microbial communities from University of British Columbia, Vancouver, Canada - MeOH1_35cm_T4_195 | ecosystem: Engineered > Artificial ecosystem > Sand microcosm > Unclassified ...
GCGAGGATCGACGCGGCCGCAACGCCCGGGCTCTTCACCAGCAGCCGCGCACCGTGCTTGAGGTCATTCACGAGGTTTCCCATATCCCCAGACCGTTCGGGAGTGGTCGCCTTACGACGGGGTTTGGTGGCGGGTTTCACGGCTGGCCCCGGGGTTGCCAAAGGGTTGCACAGGACCCAGGAACGGGGCAGGCAATGACACGCATGACGAGGGGTGAGGCGAGTGGGTTATCCGTGGTGGGCTGTGACACTGATGGTGCTGGGGGCGCTTGCGCTTGCAGGCGCGTTCCTGACGCTGTTCACTTCCCTCGGCCGACGGCCGCCGGTTCTGATCGCAACGGAGACGCCGCCGGTCGACTCCAAGGACTTTCTGCAATCCCTTGCCGGTACGATCAACTCACCGTTACAGAAGGGCGGCACCGTACAGCTGCTCAACAACGGCGATGAGATCTTCGCGGCGATCCTGCGGGCCGTCGCCGCGGCACGGCATTCGATTCATGTGAGCATCTACATCTGGGAGCCGGGAGCGGCGACGGAGATGGTCGTCGATGCGCTGGTCGAACGGGCGCGCGAGGGGGTCGAAGTCAGGGTGCTGCTGGATGCACTCGGCGGATTGCGCATGCCCCACGAGGCGATCCACAGGCTCAAAGCCGCAGGCGCACGTGTGGAACGTTTCCGCAGGGCCCGACTCGGCAAACTCACGCGTTTCTACAAGCGGAATCACCGTCGCGCGATCGTGGTCGACGGCCGCATCGGCTTTACGGGCGGTGCCGCGATCGGCGACAAGTGGCTGGGCAATGCGCAGGATGAGAAACACTGGCGGGACACGATGGTCCAGGTGACCGGCTGTCTTGCGGCCAATCTGCAATCCGCATTTGCGGTCCCGTGGGCTTTCACGACCGGCGAACTTCTGGTCGGCGAGGCGTATTATCCAACGCACCTGCCGCAGGACGACAGCGACATCCGCAGCGTGAGCATCGTGAGTGCGCCGTCGTCCGAGGAGCATCCGCTGCGCATCCTGTTCTTGCTGTCGTTCATGGCAGCACGCAGGACACTCTACATCCAGAGTTCGTATTTCGTACCGGACGAGCAGACGCGCCGCGTGGTTGCGGAGCGCGCGCTGGCGGGTGTCGATGTCCGGGTGCTCGTTCCCGACGAACACACGGACGCCCAACCGATCCGCCTGGCGGGGCGCAGCTATTACGAGGAGCTGCTTGCGGCCGGCGTGAAGATCTACGAGTACCAGGGTACGATGATGCACGCGAAACACGTCGTGATCGATGGCAAGTGGAGCATCGTCGGGTCGGCCAACATGGATATCCGCTCGAAGGAGTTGAACCTGGAAAACGTTCTCGGCATTCTGGACACCGATTTCGCGCAGACGGTGGAGCGGACCTTCCTCGACGATGCCGCAAAAGGCATCGAGTTCCGCCTCTTCGAATGGCGGCAGCGCCCTCTCTCGGAGCGGATCAAGGAACGATTCTGGGTTCTATTCGCGGAGCAGTATTGACGGTGACACGTCTCGAATCGTACGGCTGGAACAACGCCTTGCAGAAGGCGTTCGACGCGCTGGGCGAACCCGCTCTGGAGCCGGCGCGGGTTGCGGCCGAACACCGGAACCGCTACGCGCTTTACGCGGAGGATGGCGAACTCACAGGCCGGCTGCCGGGCCGCATGCGTCGTGAACGCGAGCTCGCCGTCGTGGGTGACTGGGTCGCCGTCAAACGCGCCGACGATGGCACGGCCGTCATCCGTGCCATCCTTCCCCGCACGAGTGCGTTCTCCCGCAAGGTCGCCGGCCGCACGCTCGAGCAGCAGGTCATGGCCGCGAACATTGACACCCTTTTCATCGCGACATCCCTTGCCGGCGACATCAATGCTCGCCGTCTGGAGCGGTACCTGATCATGGCGTTCGAGAGCGGCGCGCACCCGGTGGTCCTGCTCACGAAAGCCGACCTCGCCGACAACGCCGCTGAAGCGCTGGAAGAAGTCCGCGCGGTGGCTGTCAATGCACCTGTCTACGTGATCAGCAGCCGCACCGGTGAAGGCCTCGAACAACTCCAGTCGTACCTGCAACCGGGCCGCACCGTCGCAGTTGTCGGTTCATCGGGCGTCGGAAAATCGACACTGATCAACGCATTGATCGGCGAGGAGCTGGTCCGTACCGGTGACGTAGCAGAGGATGGCAGCGGCCGTCACACGACGACCGCGCGCGAACTCATCCGCCTGCCGTCCGGCGCGCTGATCATCGACACACCCGGCCTGCGGGAATTGCAGGTGTGGGAGGCGGCCGCCGGACTGCACGATGCTTTTGCCGACGTCGAAGAACTCGCCCTGCAGTGCCGTTTCCGTAACTGCGCACACCTCTCCGAACCGGGTTGCGCGGTTCGTGAAGCCGTCGATCGCGGCGAACTCTCCGCCGACCGTCTCGAAAGTTATCTGGCCCTCAGGCGGGAGATGCGCGTCATCGAGGAAAAGGTGGAAGAGCGAGGGCGCAGCGAATCAAAGCGGGAAGGCCGCATCGGCAGCAAGGCGTTGCGGAAACGACTCCGCGAAAAGGACTCCTGAGATCTGACGGTCAGGAACAGGGAACAGGAACAGGTATTGGGGCGCTTTTGATTGGGAAATGTCAGGACGGATCCCAGCGACAGTGCCCCTATACCCGTTCCTGACCCCTGTTCCTGACGGTGAACCGGCAGGCCGGCTGGTCGCCGTGGTGACAGAGTTGTGTGACGAGACCGCCGGTCAGTTCGGCGAGCAGAACTTCGACCGCCGTGCAGACTTCGGGGCAGCGCGCGACCGCCGCGCTCAGCGGGCAGCCGATCCCCTGGACGGTGAACTCGTTCCGGGCGGCTTCGATGGAGGCGATGGCTCCCAGCTGATTGAGCAGGTCGACCGCCGCGCGCAGACGTTCTTCGAGTTCGCCCGGGAGGCTCGCGCCAGCCGCGAGGCGGCGGCCGGTTTCGCGCATGAGTTCGATCAGCTGATCAGGCGGCAACTGCTCGCCGAGCACACTGACCAGTTCCACCAGGATCGGCACGTACGCACGTGAAAATGCGACCGCGGCCTCAGGCGTGATCTCGTAAATCGACGCGGGTTTGCCGGCCTTGCCGGTACGGAGCACGCCGCTCTGACGGATCGTGCCTGATTGCTCGAGCCCGATCAAATGCATGCGCACGCCATTGTCGGTCAGGCCGACGGCGCGAGCCAGGTCCTCGACTGTGTGAGGCCCCCGGCGCAGCAGAGCGATGATCCTGTCGCGCGTGTTTTCCCGGCTTTCTGCCCGCCTGGTCGTAGCTGAATCCGGCATTCTCCCCCTTTCTGCCACCGTAAAATATGTTGCAGTTCACCTGCGATTCAAACTGCTGGCGCGCGTCCGGCTCTCCCGCATCCGTCCAATCCGCACTAAATTGCGACTCTCAGCGGTCGAGTCCGAGTCGCCGCAATACCCCCCTCCGAAGCACGCCCTTCCATCTGAGAGAAGGATGTCGAAATCGCAGGAGGCGATGAACAACAGCCTGATCCGGGCGCTGGTTCTCTCGCTCGGGGCTTTGGTCGTGCCCGTCATTGGTGCGGTAATGCTGCCGGAGGCGTGGGACGACTACGAAGCGCTGCTGTGGCTGCTGGCACTGGTACCGGCGTTCCTGCTGGCGTATTACCGGGGCTGGCGCGGCGTTGCGACCGCGCTTGCGGCCGGCATGGCGGTGCTGTCCCTGACTTATGCGGTTGCCCAGACGCTCGGGCGGACCGTTCCCTCGCTGCTGTTCGCGGTCGTGATCGTTTACCTGGCGATTTCACTGCTGGTGGGCTGGCTGGCCGAACGGCTGCGGAAGGATCGAGCCGTGGCGCCCGCGGAGGGGGCCGGCGCATTCACCGATCCGGTGACCGGCCTGCCGAACGCCAGCCACGCGGACCTGCACCTCGAGCTCGAGTTCAATGCGGCGCAGCGCGGCCGCTCTCTGACCGTCGTCTACTTCGATCTGGACCGGCTCAAGGCCTTCAACACGCGGCTCGGTCAGGCGGCCGGTGATGACGCGTTGCGCGTCCTGAGCGGATTGCTGACCCAGAACACGCGACGGCTGAACCTGTCGGCGCGTTACGCCGATGATGAGTTCATCAGCGTACTCGGCGGTTCGGACGAAAACGGCTCGATCATCTTCGTCTCGCGCATTCTCAACGCGTGGCAGGAGGCCGGCCAGGAGCGCGAACTGCCGTCATTGAGTGTCGGCATTGCCTCCTATCGTCCGACCATGAACACGGCGGCCGACCTCGTCGGGGCGGCAGCCGAGGCGGTGAGGCGTGCCAAGAAAGAGGGTGAAGGCCGCGTGCGCGTTCATGGCCGCGCGACCGCGGTTTCACTGGAAGCCGCAAAAGCGGCGGAAGAAGAACGGCCCAAGGCTGAAGTTCGCACAGCGGGCCGCAAGGCGCTGGTTGTCGTCGATGACTCGGACGCCCGTTCACTGCTGGCGAACTACCTCAACGAGCAGGGCTTCAGCGTCTCACACGTCTCGAATGTCGTCGATGGCGTACAGTGCCTCTCGACCGAATACGACGTGCTGCTGACGGACATTTCGCTGACGGAAGGCACGGGTGCCGAGCTCGTCCGGGCGGCACAGACGCGCTGGCCGTCCATGCAGACGATCGGCCTCATCAACCTCGAGGATGGCAACGTCTCACTCGAAGCGCTGAACGCCGGGTTCGATCGTTTCATCGAGAAGCCGATCGACCTTTCCGCGCTGCGCCATCACCTGTCCGACCTGCTCGCCCGTCGCGATCGTCTCGTGACTACCGTGCTGGAAAGCCGCCAGCTCTCGCTGGAGATGGGTGCGCAGCGCACGGAAGCCGTCAACGCATTGAAGCGAACCGAAGCAGAGTACCAATCCGTCGTCGAAACGCTGCACGCGGTGATTTTCCGCATCAGCGAAGATGGCGTGTGGACGTTCCTCAACCTCGCGTGGACGGATCTGACAGGGCACGGGATCGAGGACTCCGTCGGCCGCGCCGCCGCCGACTACGTGCACCCGGACGATCGCGCGACCTTCATTGCGCGTCACAAGCTGCTGATCAGCCGCGAAATCGAAGAGGCGCGGGACCAGGTGCGCCTGCTCACGCGCGACAATTCGGTGGTATGGATCGAACTGCGCGCGCGCCGGATTTCCGACCCGGACAGCGGCGAGTTCGTGTCGACCGGCACACTTACCGACGTTACACGCACGAAGGCAGCCGAAGAGAAACTTCGTAGACGGGAAGCTGCGAGTCGTGCGCTGCTCGAAGCATTGCCCGACGAAGTGTTTGGTCTCAGTCCCGGTGGCGTGTTCCTCAACTTCGGCGGTGTGCAGTCGACCCACGCTACGTCGATCGTCGGTCGCTCACTCGAAGACGTCTTCGATCCCGCAATTGCCGCGAATTACCGCGACGCGATCACTCGGCTTTTCGAAACCCGCGACGTGCAGGTGATCGAGTACCCGGTCACCGGACCTGACGGCCTCGATGAGTACGAAGCGCGTCTCGCTCTGATCGGGGCGGACGAAATTGTCGTCATCGTCCGCAACATCTCGGACCGCCGGCGGCTTGAGGAACAGCTGCGGCAGTCGCAGAAGCTCGAGGCCATCGGTCGCCTCGCCGGCGGACTCGCGCACGACTTCAACAACCTGCTTACCGTCGTGCAGGGCAATACGCATTTCCTGCAGGAAGAAGTCACCGGCAACGAGAGTGCGCAGGAGTGCGTGGAGCACATCTCGAGGGCCGCACAGCGTGGCGCCGATCTCATCCGACAGCTGCTCGCGTTCAGCCGCCGACAGGTGCTGCAGCCGCGTGTGATCGATCTCGGTGCGGTCATCACAACCGTTCAGCCGATGCTGGCACGACTGCTCGGCGAGGGCATTGTCATTGACACCGCGATCGAGCCGGATCTCGGGCTCGTTCGCGCGGACCCCGGCCAGATCGAACAGGTCATTGTCAGCCTGGCGACATTTTCGAAAACGCGCCTGCCCGCCGGCGGCAACCTGCGTCTCAGTGCACGCAATCTGGAGAACGGCAACGCCGGGACCGAGCCGGACAGCGACGCTTCGGCGGTCGTGCTCGAGGTCTCCGATGACGGGCCGCGGCTCGATGAGAAAGCTCGCGAACGCATCTTCGAGCCGTTCTTCGGAACGATCAAGGCAGGCCATACACACGGCATCGGTCTCGCAAGCGTCTACGGTATCGTCACGCAGAGCGGCGGCGCCATCCTGCTGGACGAGGCAGCTGAGGTTGGGATCAGCTTCCGCATCATCCTGCCGCGCGTCGAGTCGCCTGTGGCGGCGCGAGCGCGCTGAGCTGACGCGAGCGCGCGGAGGATTTTTCACCGCCGAGCGCGCGGAGAGCGCGGAGGAACGGCGGTGCGTGCTCCAGCAGCGAAAAAAAGCTCTTAATAAAACTCAGCGGATCACTTCAACCGTCGTCGGCCGTGCCGGTGACATGAAGTGATCCGCTGAGTCTATCAACGAGAGCCGTTCGTCCGGGTCACCGGCAACAGTCTCTGCGTTCTCCGCGCGCTCGGCGGTGAAAAATCCTCCGCGCGCTCGCGTCAGCTCCCGCGTGCTTGCGTCAGCTCCCGCGTGCTCGCGTCAGCTCCCGCGTGCTCGCGTCAGCTCCCGCGTGCTCGCGTCAGCTAGCGCTGCGTGGTCTTGGCCTCGGCCATCTGGCGCTCTTCGGCGTTCACAATCCACGGCTTGCGATCGAAGTAGCTCTTCGTCAGAGAAGCGACCTTGCCCGACAGCAGCCACAGGGCAATCAGGTTCGGGAAGATCACGACGCCCAGCAAGAGGTCACCCATCGTCCACGCAACCGTGAGCGGCAGCACCGCACCGACGAAGTGCATCGCGACGTAGATCAGGCGGTACGGTATGATCGCCGCGCGTCCCGCCACGTAATTGGCGCAGCGGTCACCGTAATAGCTCCACGAAATCGCGGTCGACAGCGCGAAGAGCATCACGCTGATCACGACCACCATGTGTCCCCAGTCGCCCAGCGGCTTCAACCCCTGGCGGAATGCGTGCATCGTCATTGGCGCGCCGGTCGTCGGCGCGAGGCCGTGCAGGGACCGGAATTCGCGGCCATCGCTGGCACGCGCGACGCCCTGGGTAGTCTGGATCGTGCCGTTGAACGGAATCGTCAGCTCCGGATCAATGAACAGCCGCTCGACCGGCGCTTCGTACCACGCGAGCGACGGCACATCCGCGGCCTGCGTGTTCACCGGAACGCCGTCCTGCACGATGATCTCCGGCAGCGGCTGCGTGCGTGCGTACCGGCCGTCCTCCTGCTGCGCCACGTAGCTCATGTTGCCGCCCGACAGCGGGATCTCCGTCGGGTGCTTCGCGTTCCAGGCCCCCGTCATGATCACGACCAGACCGGTCATCGAGCAGATGACGATCGTGTCGATGAACGGCTCGAGCAGCGCGACCACGCCTTCCGAAACCGGCTCGTCCGTTTTCGCTGCGGCGTGTGCGATCGGCGCCGAGCCCTGACCCGATTCGTTCGAGAAAAGGCCGCGCTTCACGCCCCACATCATGGTGACCAGGATCGCGCCCGTGCCCATGCCCGCCACGCCCGCGGTCGGGTTGAACGCCTCACGGAAGATCAGCGCAAACGTCGGAAGCACCTGGTCATAGTTGAACGCGATGACGAGCAGGCAGCCCGCCACGTAGACGACCGCCATCAGCGGGGCGAGGATGCCGGACACCGTGCCGATTCGCGTAATGCCGCCCAGGATCACGAACGCGACCAGCACCGCGCTGATCATTCCGGTGATCCACGGCTCTACGCCGAAACTCGCGCGCATCGTGTCGGCCATCGTGTTCGCCTGGATGCCGTTGCCCGTCAGGAACGCCGTTACACCCAGCATGATCGCGAACAGGATCGCCATCGGCTTCCACTTCGTGCCCAGCCCCTTCTCGATGTAGTACATCGGGCCACCGGACACCGTACCTTCCCACTTCGCGGCGTCCCTGTCCGGGCCTGTCACGTCGCGATACGCCTGCGCCAGCGTGACCTCCGTATACTTGATCGCCATCCCCAGGAACGCGGTCACCCACATCCAGAAGAGCGCGCCGGGCCCGCCGTAGTGGATCGCGATCGCGACACCGGCGATGTTGCCGATGCCGACCGTCGCCGAAAGCGCGGTCGACAGCGCCTGGAAATGCGAAACATCCCCGGGCTCGTTCGGGTCGTCGTACTTCCCGGTCGTCACGGCAATGCCGTGCCCGAACCGCCGCAACTGGATGAAGCCGAGGCGGAGCGTCAGGAACACACCCGTGCCGAGCAGCGCGAGCACAACGAACGGCAGCGTGTCGCCGCCGATGGTGATGCCCTTGGCCCATACGGCATCGCTCAACGAGGTGACCAGGTTACTGAAGGATTCCATGCTTCCTCTGGGTGAAGTATCGAGGCGGTACGAGGCCAGCGATATTACAGTCTGGACGACAATTGGCCTAGACCGTTACCAAATAAACCAACGCGGATGCGAGAAGAACATATCGCGGTAAGGCGAACCGCCCGGATGTACGTCATCGGCTCATCCGCTGTTCCCGGCGAGGTCTGGATGGCGTGCCACGGCTACGGGCAGTTGGCGGCGGATTTTGCCGCGCCGCTGGAAACGCTGGAGTCACAGGACCGGCTGATCCTCGTGCCGGAGGCGTTGAACCGGTTCTACCTCGACCCTGTGAACCGACCGGCCGCGGCACGCCGGGTCGGTGCCACGTGGATGACCCGGGAGGACCGTCAGACCGATATCGACGATGGTGTGGCGTACCTGGATACGGTGCACGCCGAAGTAGTGCGAGAGGGCGCCCCTCGCACGGTCGCGCTGGGCTTCTCGCAGGGTGCGGCAACGGTCTGCCGGTGGGTCGTGCACGGGCGTACACGTGTGTCTCACCTGGTGCTGTGGGGCGCGGGCTTTCCGCACGACCTGGACTGGTCGATTGCGCGCCGGCGGCTCCGAGAGGTCCCGATGCTGCTGGTGGCGGGCGTCGATGACCCGCATATAAACGGACTGGCGATCGAGCGGCAGTGTGCGCTCGCGGATGAGTACGGGCTGAGCCTGGAAGTCCGGCGCTTCGACGGCGCGCACCACCTTTCGCGTCCGGTTCTGGCCGACATCGCGGAGTGGGTTCGGCTTTGATGGGCAGGAGGCAGTGGAGAGAATCCAGGCGAGCCGGGTAGAATCCACCGGCCCCCGCCCCAAGTATCGAGTTCTTGTGTTCAAGCCAGCATTGGTATCGAGCCTGCGAGGGTATGGTCGCCCGCAGGCCGTCACGGATACGATATCCGGAGTCATCGTCGGCGTGGTCGCGCTGCCGCTCGCGATCGCCTTTGCCATTGCCAGCGGCCTCTCTCCCGAATTCGGGCTCTACACTGCGATCGTCGCGGGTTTCCTGATTTCCGCGCTGGGCGGTTCGCGCGTGCAGATTGGTGGGCCGACCGGCGCGTTCGTCGTGATCGTTTACGGCATCGTACAGTCGCACGGCGTGCAGGGGTTGATGATCGCCACGATCATGGCCGGTCTGCTGCTGATCCTGTTCGGTCTCGTGCGGTTCGGCGCGGCGATCAAGTTCATCCCGTTTCCGGTGACGACCGGCTTCACTTCCGGCATCGCGGTGATCATCGCGGCCAACGAACTGCGTGATGCGTTCGGGCTGCGGATGGAGGGCGTGCCGGCGGAATTCATCGAAAAGATCCGGGCGTATGCGGAAGCTGCGCCCACCATCAATTGGCATGCGACGGCGCTGACCATCGCATGCATGCTGCTGCTGGTCTACTGGCCGAAAGTCAGTCGGACGGTTCCCGCGCAATTCGTGACGCTCATCGTGGGCACGGTTACGGCTCACCTGCTCCAACTCGATGTCGAAACCATCGGCGAACGTTTTGGCGAACTGTCGTTCGGCATGCCGAGATTCACGCCACCGAGTTTTTCCGGCGTCGATTTCGGCGCCCTGATCGGGCCCGCGTTTGCGATCGCGCTGCTGGGCGGCATCGAATCACTGCTGTCGGCCGTTGTTGCGGACGGCATGACCGGCATGCGACACAAGTCGAACACGGAGCTCATCGCGCAGGGTGTCGCGAACATCGCATCGCCGCTGTTCGGCGGCATGCCGGCTACCGGCGCGATCGCGCGCACTGCCACGAACGTCCGAAACGGCGGTCGCACGCCGGTCGCCGGGATGGTACATGCGATCACATTGCTGCTCATCGGCCTGTTCTTCGGGCGCTGGGTGGGATCCATCCCGATGGCCGTTCTCGCCGCGATCCTGATCATGGTCGCGTATCACATGAGCGAGTGGCGCACGTTCATCTCGGAATTCAAGGGCCCGCGCAGCGACATCGCCGTGCTGCTTACGACGTTCCTGCTGACTGTTTTCCTCGACCTCACGATCGCCATCGAGGCGGGCATGGTGCTGGCCGCCTTCCTCTTCATGCGACGAATGGCGGAAGTCACAAATATCAGCATACTGACCGCCGAGTTTGACGAAGCCACTAGCGGTGGGAACACTGCGATCGCGGTACCGCCGGGCGTGCAGATCTACGACATCAACGGCCCGTTCTTTTTCGGCGCGGCGGAGAAGTTCAAGGATACGATGTCGGACATTTCGCAGCCGCCGCGCGCGCTCATCCTCGGCATGCGCAACGTGCCTGCGATCGACTCGACCGGACTGAACGCGCTGCGTGAACTGATCCGCCGCGCCCGTTCAGAAGGCACACGCGTGATGGTGGTGGGCGTTCATGCGCAGCCGATGATCGCGTTCGGCCGCACCGGCTTGCTGAGTGAGATCGGCGATGAAAACGTGTTCGGCGATCACGCTGAGGCGATCGCCGCGCTCGAACAAGCGTGTCAATCGGCCGGTGAGACGGTCACACGCACGCGGCCCCGGGAGCCGTAGCGGACCTGGACCTGCCAGGGGCGGCAGCAGACGGCGCAGTCTTCGACATACGCCTGCACCGACCCGCTGCCGGGATCGATGGCGATCTCCTGCCGTTCACCGCAATGCGGGCAGCGGACTCGCGCCGACGTGTCGGCGGTGCCGTCACCGAGAGGGAAATCTGCTTCGAGGGGATCGTAGTAAATCACTGTCGTGTAATGCTTTGTACTATCTGGCCGGGACGGGGGCTGGAGGCGCCCCAAGGGCCACGATACAATCCAGTTGCGCTTGGACAATTTGTCCCAAGCCGATTCCACCGGGAAATCCGACTGGATCCCGCAAATTCAAGTTAACACCGACCTGGAGGCTCCATGCGGCCTGGCCGCGTTTCGATACTGCTGACCATCCTGCTCGCCGCGCCGATCGCGGCGCAGACGTCGGCACCACCGTCGCGAGGAACGACGGGCGCCGCGATCACCGCGGCCGACATGAAGACCCGGATCACGTTCCTGGCCCACGATGCCTTGAAGGGCCGGGACACACCCAGCCCGGGGCTGGAGATGGCGGCCACCTACATCGCGGACGAGTTCAAGCGCCTCGGGCTGCAGCCCGCGGGTGATTCCGGCACGTACATCCAGCGCTTCCCCTATCAGTCCGTCCGCCTGCGCTCCAGCGATGCGTCGCTGGAACTGCGTGGCAGCGGCACGCCGAAGTCGCTGAAGCTGGGCGAAGAGTGGTTCGTGTTGCCGGCCGAGGGCCGCGACACCACCTCCGGCTCGGTTGTGTATGTCGGCAACGCCGGCGCTCCGCGTCCGCTGCCGGAAGCGGCCCGCGGCCAGATCGCAGCCTTCTACGTGCCTGGCACGAAGCTCGACGCCGAGTGGCAGCAGGGGGTGGTGAGTGTGCTCGGCCCGGCGATCCAGGGCGGTGCCAAAGGCGTCCTGATCGTTCTCGATCCGGGCTTCACGGCCGAAAACGTTGGCAACCTGCAAGCCAACCTCGGCGGCCAGGTGCTGCCCGTGCCGCTCGTGGGCGTTCGCTACGATGTCATGAAGCAGTTCATGGCGAGTGCCGGCGCTGACCTCGACGCGCTGCGCAACGCGCCGCCGGCTGCACCGGCCGCGAACCCTGCGCTGGCCGTCGCGTTCAAGGCGGCCGTTACCGACTCGTCGGCACGTGTGCCCAACGTCGTTGCCATGCTGCCCGGCTCGGATCCGACGCTCAAGGACGAGTACGTGATCCTCACCGCGCATTTCGACCACGTCGGTGTCGGTCAGCCGGATGCTGCGGGTGACTCGATCTTCAACGGCGCCGATGATGATGCGTCGGGCACGTCGGCGATTCTCGAAGTGGCGGAAGCCTTCGCGACTGCGCCGCAGAAGCCGAAGCGTTCCTTGATCTTCCTGCTCGTCAGCGGCGAGGAGAAGGGTCTGCTCGGTTCGCGCTACTACGCCGAGAACATGAAACTGCCGCCGGAGAAGGTCGTCACGAACATCAACATCGACATGATCGGCCGCAACAATCCGGACTCCGTCGTCGCGATCGGTCAGGATTACTCCGACCTCGGCCCGATCGTGCAGGAAGTGGCCAGGCGCAACGCGTCACAGCTGAAGCTCACGGTCGCGCCTGATCTCTGGCCGGAGGAGATGCTGTTCTTCCGCAGCGATCATTTCAGCTTCGCGATCAAGGACAT
>Ga0255338_1005079_pt1 | contig 12586 bp, 9 predicted proteins | sample MeOH1_35cm_T4_19_FD_203715 | JGI IMG/M metagenome (GOLD analysis project Ga0255338, IMG submission 203715) | Sandy soil microbial communities from University of British Columbia, Vancouver, Canada - MeOH1_35cm_T4_195 | ecosystem: Engineered > Artificial ecosystem > Sand microcosm > Unclassified ...
GCCGGGGCGGGCGCGGTCGACCGCCCCGCGGGCTCGCCGTCCTCACCACCGGCCCCGCGCCGCACCAGCGCCACCCCGGCCACCACGCACGCCGCGCCCAGGACCTGAACCGGCAGGGGCGCCTCGCCGAGCAGCAGCCAGGCGAGCACCACCGAGAACAGCACCTCGGCGAGCGCGACGAACGATGCGACGCGCTCGCCGAGCAGCCGCACCGAGACCGCGCTGATCCCGTAGGCGAACGCGGTCGGCACCGCTCCGACCACCAGCAGCGGCACGTACCACGGCAGCTGCGCGCCCAGCACGTCGACGTGGACCGCCGGCGCGGCCACGGGCAGCAGACCCAGCAGCGCCAGCGTCGCGACGGTCAGCCAGCCGACCACCATGCCGGCGCCCGCGAGCGTCACGGGCGGCACCGCGGTGGGCCGCGCCGCCAGCGCCCAGTACACGGCGTTGGCCACCGATGCGGCGAGCGCGAACGCCAGCCCGGCCGGGTCGAGGCGCACGGAGCCCGTGACGTCGAGCACCAGCACCAGCCCACCGGTCGCGAGCGCGGCGCCGGCCAGCACCGGCGGCGGCGGCGTACGGCGCGTCCGCAGCCACGCCCAGCCGATGAGCAGCAGCGGCGCGGCGTACTCCAGCAGCAGCGCGACCGCGACCGGCAGCCGTTCGACGGCCAGGTAGTACAGGGTGGCGCAGCCGCCGACCGCGACGACGCCGAACGCCAGCACCATGCGCCACTCGGCCCGCAGCAGCGCATACCGACCACGCAGCTGGTGCAGCGCGGGCGCGGCGAGCAGCACCGCGCCGATGCCCAGGCGGGACAGCATCGCCGCGCCCGGCGTCCAGCCGGCCTCGAACAGCGGCTTGATCACCGGACCGCTGGTGGCGAACGCCAGTGCCGCCACGAGACCGGCCACCAGCCCGGCCTGACGGCCGCCGCGCACGCCCAGCACCTGCAGGCTCCTTCACCGATGGCTCACCGCCGCCCCGAAGGCCGGCGGGTCGGCCCCGCGTAGGATCCCCGTCAGGCGTCACCCGTCCGAACGCCCCTGACATTACGTGCCCGCGGCGACAGGAGTCAACGTGACTTTTGCCCCTGACACCGAGGTGGCGCTGCTGGCCGCCACCACGCTGGTCAACACCGGGCTGCGGCGGGACGGCACGGACGCGCTGAGCACCGTGGCGCACCTCGACGCCTTCTACGCCGAGTTCGGGTACGCGGGGCGCCGCGACGGCGACGCCGCCGAGGTGGCCCAGGTGCGCGCGGTGCGCGACCGGCTGCGTGACCTGTGGTCCGTGGACCGGGACGAGGCCGCCGAGCGTGTCAACGCGATGCTGCGCGAGGCCGGCGCGCTGCCCTACCTCACCCGCCACGACGAGTGGGACTGGCACCTGCACGCCACCGACCTCGACGCGCCGCTGGCCACCCGGATCCTCGTCGAGACCGCGATGGCCTTCGTCGACGTCGTCCGGTCCGACGAGTACGGCCGCGTGGCGGTGTGTGCCGCGGACGACTGCCAGGCCGTGCTGGTGGACCTGTCGCGCAACCGCTCCCGGCGGTTCTGCGACGTGAACAACTGCGCCAACCGCGCGCACGTCGCCGCCTACCGGTCCCGGCGCGCCGCCCCGTGAGCCCGCCGGGACCGGTCCGCTCCGACCCCTGAGCCCGCCGGGACCGGTCCGGTCCACGGCCGCCTTCTGGGAAGATGGGCGCCATGCCTGAGCTGACGCCGCCCTCGACCCCCGCCCCGGCGACCCCCGTCGCGCGCGCGGTACCCGAGAAGGTGTCGCTGGACGGGATCGAGGAGCGCTGGACCGCCGCCTGGGAAGAGCGGGGCACGTACCGGTTCGACCGCGCGAAGTCCCGCGAGCAGGTCTACTCGATCGACACCCCGCCGCCGACGGTCTCGGGCTCGCTGCACGTGGGGCACGTGTTCAGCTACACGCACACCGACGTGGTGGCGCGCTACCGCCGCATGCGCGGCGCCGAGGTGTTCTACCCGATGGGCTGGGACGACAACGGCCTGCCCACCGAGCGGCGCGTGCAGAACTACTACGGCGTGCGCTGCGACCCGTCGCTGCCGTACCAGCCGGGGTTCGTGCCGCCCCACGAGGGGACCGATGGCAAGGCGGTCAAGCCCGCCGACCAGGTGCCCGTCTCCCGCCGCAACTTCATCGAGCTGTGCGAGCGCCTGTCCGCCGAGGACGAGGTGCAGTTCGAGGCGCTCTGGCGCCGCCTCGGCCTGTCCGTCGACTGGTCGATGACGTACCAGACCATCGGCGACAACGCCCGCGCCGTGGCGCAGGCCGCCTTCCTGCGCAACCTCGCCCGCGGCGAGGCCTACCAGGCCGAGGCGCCCGGGCTGTGGGACGTGACGTTCCAGACCGCGGTGGCCCAGGCGGAGCTCGAGGCCCGCGACTACCCCGGCTTCTTCCACCGCGTGGCGTTCCACCGCCCCGACGGCACCCCGGTGTTCATCGAGACCACCCGGCCGGAGCTGCTCCCCGCGTGCGTCGCGCTCATCGCCCACCCCGACGACGAGCGCTACCAGCCCCTCTTCGGCACCACGGTGACGAGCCCGATCTTCGGCGTGGAGCTGCCCGTGCTCCCCCACCCGGCCGCCGAGCCGGACAAGGGCGCCGGCATCGCGATGTGCTGCACGTTCGGCGACCTGACGGACGTCCAGTGGTGGCGCGAGCTCCAGCTGCCCACCCGGTCCGTCGTCGGGCGCGACGGGCGCCTGCTGCGCGAGACGCCGGACTGGATCGCCGACGCCGCCGGCAGGGCCGCCTACGAGCAGATGGCGGGGAGGACCACGTTCTCCGCGCGGGAGGCCGTGGTCGGCGCGCTGCGCGCCTCCGGCGACCTCGACGGCGAGCCGGTGGCCACCCAGCGCAAGGCCAACTTCTACGAGAAGGGCGACAAGCCCCTCGAGATCGTCACCAGCCGGCAGTGGTACATCCGCAACGGCGGGCGCGACGCGCAGATCCGTGCCGCCCTGCTGGCGCGCGGCGCCGAGCTGGACTTCAACCCGGCGTTCATGCAGGTGCGGTACGAGAACTGGGTGGGCGGCCTCAACGGCGACTGGCTCATCAGTCGCCAGCGGTTCTTCGGCGTCCCGTTCCCGGTGTGGTACCCGCTCGACGAGCACGGCGAGATCGACCACGACCACCCGCTGCTGCCCGACGAGGCCGCGCTGCCCGTCGACCCGTCGTCGGACGTCCCCGCGGGCTACACCGCCGACCAGCGGGGCGTGCCCGGCGGCTTCGTCGCCGACCCCGACGTGATGGACACCTGGGCCACCAGCTCGCTCAGCCCGCAGATCGTCGGCGGCTGGCGGACCGACCCGGACCTGTTCGCGCGCGTGTTCCCCATGGACCTGCGCCCGCAGGGGCAGGACATCATCCGCACCTGGCTGTTCGCCACGGTGGTCCGCTCCCACTTCGAGCACGGCACGCTGCCGTGGGCGCACGCGGCGATCAGCGGCTGGATCCTCGACCCGGACCGCAAGAAGATGAGCAAGTCCAAGGGCAACGTCGTCACGCCGATGGACCTGCTCGTCGAGCACGGCTCGGACGCCGTGCGCTACTGGGCGGCCTCCGCGAAGCTCGGCACGGACGCGGCGTTCGAGGTCGGCCAGATGAAGATCGGCCGGCGGCTGGCGATCAAGGTGCTCAACGCGAGCAAGTTCGCGCTGGGCTTCGGCGAGAGCGAGCCGGACCCGGCACTGGTCACCGACCCGCTCGACCGCGCGATGCTCGCCGGCCTGGCGGACGTCGTCGACCAGGCGACCGCCGCGCTCGACGCCTACGACCACACACGCGCGCTGGAGCTGACCGAGTCGTTCTTCTGGACCTTCTGCGACGACTACCTCGAGCTGGTCAAGGACCGTGCCTACGCGTCCGACGGAACGCAGGGAGGGGCCCCCGCCGGTTCCGCCCGCGCGGCCCTCGCCCTCGCGCTCGACGTGATGCTCCGGCTGTTCGCGCCGGTGCTCCCGTTCGCCACCGAGGAGGTCTGGTCGTGGTGGCGCCCGGGCTCGGTGCACCGCGCACCGTGGCCGACGAGCGAGCCGCTGCGCGAAGCGGCTGCCGGGGCGGACCCGGCCGTGGTCGGCGCCGCCGGCGCGGCGCTCGCGGCGCTGCGCAAGGTGAAGTCCGAGGCGAAGGTGTCGATGCGCACGCCGCTGCTCGCGGTGACGCTCGCGCTGCCGGCCGCGCTGCGGCCCGGCGTCGAGGCCGCGCTGGCGGACCTGCGCGCCGCGGGGCGTGTCACCGGCCGCCTCGACCTCGCCGACGACGACGTCGAGGCGCCGGTCGCCCGCGGCGCCGAGCTCGGCGAGGCCGAGGCCCGTGCGTGACATCTGCCAGCCGCTAGGGTCGTGGCATCCCTAGACGAGGAGCCCTCATGGTCGAGTTCGCCTCCCCCTCCGTCGGCGTCTACGACGAGTCGCTGTCCATCCCCGGGATGCTGGCGGAGCGGCTGCGTCAGGCCCCTGGCGGCGTGTTCCTGGAGCGCTCGACCGGCCTGGGCGGCACCTGGGTGCCGATGACGGTTGCGGCGTTCGTCTCCGAGGCGAACGCCGTGGCCAAGGGCCTGGTCGCCTCCGGCGTCGAGGTCGGTGACCGTGTCGGCATCATGAGCCGCACCCGCTACGAGTGGACGCTGCTCGACTTCGCGTGCTGGCAGGCGGGCGCGGTCGGCGTGCCGATCTACGAGACCTCGTCGGCCGAGCAGGTGAAGTGGATCGCCGGTGACGCCGGGATCAAGTTCGCGGTGGTCGAGACGGCGGCCCACGCGGCAGTCGTCGGGCAGGTGCGCGACGAGCTGCCGGACCTGACCGACGTGCTGGTGATCAACGAGGGCGCGATGGGAGCCCTCGTCGAGCGCGGCGCGGCCGCGGGCGTGCGCGACGAGGAGATCGAGCGCCGCTCCCGCGCCGCGACGGGCTCCTCGCTGGCGACGATCATCTACACCTCCGGCACCACCGGCCGCCCCAAGGGCGTCGAGCTGACCCACGGCAACTTCGTCTCCCTGACCCGTGAGGGGCAGGCGAGCCTCCGCGAGGTCTGCGCCATGCCGTACTCGCGGACGCTGCTGTTCATGCCGCTGGCGCACGTGTTCGCCCGGTTCATCGAGGTGCTCTGCGTCACCACCGGCGCCGTGCTCGGCCACACGCCCGACACCCGCAACCTCATCGCCGACCTCGCAACGTTCCAGCCGACGTTCGTCCTCGCGGTGCCCCGCGTCTTCGAGAAGGTCTACAACTCGGCCGAGCAGAAGGCCGGATCAGGCGTCAAGCTCCAGCTGTTCCGGTGGGCGGCCAAGGTCGCCATCACCTACTCCCGGGCGCTCGATGCGCCGGGCGGGCCCAGCCCGGCGCTGACGGCGCAGCACGCCGTGGCGGGCGCCCTGGTGCACACCAAGCTCCGCAAGGCCCTCGGCGGTCGCGCCGAGTTCGCCATCTCCGGCGGGGCGCCGCTCGGCGAACGGCTCGGCCACTTCTACCGCGGCATCGGGGTGCGGATCCTCGAGGGGTACGGCCTGACGGAGACCACGGCGCCCACGGCCGTGGGACGCCCGGAGAAGGTGAAGATCGGCACGGTCGGCCCGGCGTTCGCCGGCACCGCGCTGCGGGTCGACGAGCTCGGGTCGATCTGGGTCAAGGGTCCACACGTGTTCCGTGGTTACCGCGGCATGCCCGACGAGACCGCGAAGGTGCTGGTGGACGGCTGGTTCGAGACCGGCGACCTCGGCTCCCTCGACGAGGACGGGTACCTGCGGATCACCGGCCGCAAGAAGGAGATCATCGTCACGGCCGGCGGCAAGAACGTCGCCCCCGCCCTGCTGGAGGACCGGCTGCGCGGTCACCCTCTCGTCAGCCAGGTGGTCGTCGTCGGCGACCAGCGGCCGTTCATCGGCGCGCTGGTCACCCTCGACACCGAGATGCTGCCCGGCTGGCTGTCGATGCACGGGCTGCCGCCGATGGACGTCCAGACCGCCGCCAGGGACCCGCACGTGCTGTCCGCGCTGGACCGGGCCGCCGCCCGCGCCAGCGAGGTGGTCTCCCGCGCCGAGTCGATCCGCAAGGTGCGGGTGCTCACCACCGACTTCACCATCGAGAACGGGTACCTGACCCCGTCGCTCAAGGTGAAGCGGGCACAGGTGCTCCAGGACTTCGCGCCGGAGATCGACGCGCTCTACGTCGACACCCGCACCGGCGACTGACGGCCGACCCGCCGCGCGCGCGGCGCCCCCCGGCGCTGATGTCCCCGGGAGCGCGCCGGCCTCAGCCGAGCGAGCGCAGCCGGTTCCGGTCGGCCGACTGCGACAGCAGGTCCGCCCCCGGCGGCGTGCCCTGGTCCGACCAGCGCAGCAGCGCGGCGACGCCGTCCGCCGCCTGGAGCTCCCCCGGCTCGGCCAGCGTGACGCCCGCGTCCTGACCCAGCGCGGCGCGCACCAGTGCGACGTGGGCGGTCATCCGCCGCGGCGGCGCCGTCGAGCCCATCGCGTCGAGGTCGCCGGCACTCGTGGCCAGCTGGAGCGGCTGTGCGCCCACCCACAGCTCGCGCGCCCCGAGAGCGGCGTCGAGCGCGTCGGTGAGCAGCACCAGCTCGGCGACCTGACCTCGGCACAGCACGTCGACCACGTCCGCCAGGCCGCTGACCGCACCGTCCCCGCGGCCCAGCGCTTCGGCGAACCGCGCGAGGACGGCGCCCCGACGCCGTGCCCGGAACGCCGCCACCGCCTCGCCGAGCCGGGCCTTGAACGCCTCGGCGTGGACGCCCTCCCCGCGTCCGCCACCGGCGACCTCGACCAGGCGCTCCCGCGTCGGCCGGCCCACCGCGTCCCGCACCAGGGCGACGGCGCGCAGGTCGCCGGTGAGCACCACGAGGTCGACCGGATCGTCGGCCACCGCCGCGTCGAGCGCGTGCGCCACCGTCTCCGCGTTGCGCTGCCACGAGTCCTCGGCGCGCGTCTGGGTGCTGCGCGACAGCCCGCCCTCGCGCACCTTGTGCACGTCGTCGTGGTCGCCGGACACGGTGGTGGTCGCCGTCGCCGGCTCGCGCTCGCCGGTGGTCACCCGCGTGAGAGAGGCGCCGGTGCGGTCCACGGCGGCGACCAGCAGCCGGACCGTCTCCTCGGCGGCGCGGATCACCGGCCACAGCACCGGCACCGGCCCGACGGTCACGGAGTCCGACGACGGCGGGACGGCGAGCATCCGGTCCACCACCACGCCGTGCGCGTCGGCGACGACGATGCGACCGTGCGTGCCGCGCCGGCCGTCCGGGACCGCCAGCAGCTCGCCGATCTCGTCGAGCACCGCGGGGGTTACCTGGTCGGCGTCGACACAGCGGCGCAGCGCTCTCCAGCGCTCCAGCGCCTCGGTCTCCCCGCCGGCGGCGGCGGTGGCGTCCAGGACCACGGTGACGAACGGTGCCGGGCGGCCGAGGAGCGGCTTGAGCCAGTGCAGGTCCACCGCACCTACCCTGGGCCACGGCCGCGGCGCCCGCCACCGCTGGGGCCTTGCGGCTAGGAGCGCGTGCGGTCGTTCGCGATCGCCACGTGGTGGCGGATCACCTCGGCCACGAGGAACGCCAGGAACTTCTCGGCGAACTCCGGGTCGAGGTCGGCCTCGTGGGCCAGGGCGCGCAGCCGGGCGATCTGCTCGGCCTCGCGGGCGGGGTCGGACGGCGGGAGGCCCAGGTCGGCCTTGAGGACGCCGACCCGCTGCGTCGCCTTGAACCGCTCGGCGAGGAGGTGGACCAGCGCCGCGTCGATGTTGTCGATGCTGTGCCGCAGCCGGGAGAGCTCGGGTGGCACGTCCGGGGAACTCACGCGCTCTTCTCGCGCGGAGTGCGCTTCTCCCGTGGGACGTCCCTGGGCACCAGGGTCGGGTTGACGTTCTTGAGCACCACGTCGCGCGTGATCACCACGCGGGCGACGTCGTCACGGCTCGGCACCTCGAACATCACCTGCTGGAGGACCTCCTCCATGATCGCCCGCAGGCCGCGGGCGCCGGTGCCGCGCAGCAGCGCCTGGTCGGCGATCGCTCCGGTGGCCTCGTCGTCGAACTCCAGCTCGACCCCGTCGATCTGGAACATCCGCTGGTACTGCTTGATCAGGGCGTTGCGCGGCTCGGAGAGGATCCGCTCCAGGGCGGACCGGTCGAGCGGCGAGACCGTGGTGATGACGGGCACGCGGCCGATGAACTCGGGGATCAGCCCGAACTTCAGCAGGTCCTCCGGCATCACCTCGCCGTAGACGTCGACGTCGTCGGCCGAGTGGAGCTTGGAGCCGAACCCGATCCCGCGGCGCCCGGCGCGGCTGGTGATGATGTCGTCCAGCCCGGCGAACGCGCCCGCCACGATGAACAGCACGTTCGTCGTGTCGATCTGGATGAACTCCTGGTGGGGGTGCTTGCGCCCGCCCTGCGGCGGCACGCTGGCCGTGGTGCCCTCGAGGATCTTGAGGAGCGCCTGCTGCACGCCCTCGCCGGAGACGTCGCGCGTGATCGACGGGTTCTCGCTCTTGCGCGCGATCTTGTCGATCTCGTCGATGTAGATGATCCCGGTCTCGGCCTTCTTCACGTCGTAGTCGGCGGCCTGGATCAGCTTGAGCAGGATGTTCTCGACGTCCTCGCCGACGTAGCCCGCCTCGGTGAGGGCCGTGGCGTCGGCGATGGCGAACGGCACGTTGAGCATGCGGGCCAGGGTCTGCGCCAGGTACGTCTTGCCGCAGCCGGTGGGGCCGATCAGCAGGATGTTCGACTTGGCGATCTCCACGTCGTCGCCGGCGCGGCCGGGGTCGCCCGCCTGGATGCGCTTGTAGTGGTTGTAGACCGCGACGGCCAGCGACCGCTTCGCGGCGTCCTGGCCGATGATGTACTGCTCGAGGAACTCGAAGATCTCCTTGGGCTTCGGCAGTTCCACCATGCCCGTCTCGGTGGCCTCGGCGAGCTCCTCCTCGATGATCTCGTTGCACAGGTCGATGCACTCGTCGCAGATGTAGACACCCGGGCCCGCGATGAGCTTCTTGACCTGCTTCTGCGACTTGCCGCAGAACGAGCACTTGAGGAGATCGGCTCCGTCTCCGATACGGGCCACTGGCATCCCCTTCCCTCGTTCAGCCGTGCGGCTGGCCGTCGCGCGCGCCGTGGGGCACGCCCCCATTGGACACCACGCGGGCGCCGGTGTCAGCCGAACCTTCCGAGGTTCGGCCGGCGAGTTGGGCGCCCACGGGCCGCCGCGTCCGGCGACGGCCTGGTCCGACCCTAACGGTGACGTGCGACGGCCCCGGCGCGTCTCGCCCGCCGGGGCCGTCGGCGTGTCTTCAGGAGCTCTGGACCGTCGTCGCGACGACGCCCTTGCGGCTCTCCAGCACCTGGTCGACGAGCCCGTAGGCCGCCGCCTCCTGCGCGGTGAGGATCTTGTCGCGCTCGATGTCGGTACGCACCTGCTCCAGCGACTGGCCCGTGTGCTGCGCGAGGGCCTTCTCCAGCCACTCGCGGATGCGGATCAGCTCGTTCGCCTGGATCTCGATGTCCGACGCCTGGGCGTACCCGGTGCCCTCGATCGACGGCTGGTGGATCATCACACGCGCGTTCGGCAGGGCCAGGCGCTTGCCGGGCGTGCCGGCCGCCAGCAGCACCGCCGCGGCCGAGGCCGCCTGGCCGAGGCACACCGTCTGGATCTGCGGCTTGATGTACTGCATCGTGTCGTAGATCGCGGTCAGCGCGGTGAACGAGCCGCCGGGAGAGTTGATGTAGATGGTGATCAGGCCGTCCGGGTCGGTGCTCTCCAGGACGAGCAACTGGGCCATGACGTCGTCGGCCGAGGCGTCGTCCACCTGCACGCCGAGGAAGATGATGCGGTCCTCGAACAGCTTGGTGTACGGGTCCTGGCGCTTGAAGCCGTAGGCGGTGCGCTCCTCGAACTGCGGCAGCACGTAGCGGCCCTGAGGCGAGGCGGGTGCCAGGCCGCCGAAGCCGGCGCCGGCCAGCTGCCCGGCACGGGCGACGAACTGCGATTCGGTGCTCACTGAGGTTCTCCTCGAAGTCGTTCGGTCGAAGGGCGCGGGCGTCAGGCGGTGCCGCCGGAGCCGGTGACGGAGCCGGCCGAGGTGACGACGTGGTCGATGAACCCGTACTCCAGGGCCTCGGTCGCCGTGAACCACCGGTCGTGGTCGGCGTCTGCGTTGATCTGCTCCAGGGTCTTGCCCGTCTGCTCCGCGGTCAGCTCCGCGAGCACGCGCTTCATGTGGAGGATCAGCTCGGCGTTGATCCGCACGTCCGTGGCGGTGCCGCCGAAGCCGCCCGACGGCTGGTGCATCAGCACGCGGGTGTGCGGCGTCGCGTACCGCTTGCCCTTGGCGCCCGACGAGAGCAGGAACTGGCCCATCGACGCGGCCATGCCCATCGCGATCGTCGCGACGTCCGGCTTGATGTACTGCATGGTGTCGTAGATCGCCATGCCCGCGGTGATCGAGCCGCCCGGCGAGTTGATGTACAGCCAGATGTCCTTGTCCGGGTCCTCGGCCGCGAGCAGCATCATCTGCGCGCAGATCGCGTTCGCGTTCTCGTCGCGGACCTCCGAGCCGAGCCAGATGATCCGCTCGCGCAGCAGCCGGTTGTAGATGTGGTCGTTGAGGCCGAGGCCCGAAGTCTCGGTCCGGGCGAAGGCCGGCACCTGCTGGTTCACGACTGACTCCTCGTCGGTGGTCTTGCCGCGGGCCGACGATCCGGCCTGCGCTGCAGTGACACTAACGCGGGGCGGCGCGCGCACAGGCCCGGCTCAGGGCCTGTTTCGCTGACGGCGCACCAGGGCTCCCACACACGACGTCCGGGGACCCGTGGGGCGGAACCCACGGATCCCCGGACGTGGCGGGGCAGGTGGCGCGGGCGCTACTTGAGGGCGGCGGTGATGTCCGTCGCGGCGTCCGACGAGCCCTCGCCGGCCTCCTGCGCCGCGGCCAGCGCGGTCTCGACGGCCTCCTGGGCCTCGTCGTCCGCGTCCGTGCCGACGTACTCGCTCAGGTCCACCGGCTCGCCGGCAGGGTCGACCACCGTGGCCCGGCGCAGCGCGACGGCCAGCGCCTTGCTGCGCGCCACCTCGGCGACCATCGACGGGATCTGGCCCTGCTGGTCCAGCGTCTGGATGAACGTGTTGGGGTCCATCCCGTACTGGCGCGACGCGTTCACCAGGTAGTCGACCAGCTCGCCCTGGCTCACCTTGACGGCGAGCTTCTCGGCCAGCGTGTCGAGCAGGATGGTGTTGCGCAGCGTGGTGGTGGTGTCCTCGCGGACCTCGGCGCCGTGCGTCTCGTCGCCCACGCGGTCCTCGGCCTCGAGGTGGCGCGCCACCTCGGCCTCCACCACGCCGGTGGGCACCGGGACCTCGACGGCGCCGACGAGCGCCTCGAGCACCTTGTCCCGGGCCTGCACGGCGCGGTTGGAGCCCTTGATGCGGGTCACCTGCTCGCGCAGGTCCGCCATCAGCTCCTCCAGCGTGTCGAACTCGCTGGCCAGCTGGGCGAAGTCGTCGTCGGCGTCGGGGAGCTGGCGCTCCTTGACGGTAGATGCCGTGACCGTGACCTGCGCGGTCTCGCCGGCGTGGTCGCCGCCCACCAGGGCGGACTCGAACGTGGTGGTCTCCCCCGCCGACAGGCCGGTGAGCGCCTCGTCCAGGCCCTCGAGCATGTTCCCGGAGCCCACCTGGTACGAGACGCCCGAGACCTTGTCCACCTCGGCCTCGTCGATGGTCGCGACCAGGTCCACCTGGACAAAGTCGCCCTCCTGCGCCGGCCGGTCGACGCCCACCAGGGTGCCGAACCGCTCGCGCAGCGCGTCGAGCCGGCCCTGCACGTCCTCGTCGGACACCTGCGCGTCCTCGACCGTCACCGTGATCGTGTCGAGCTCGGGGAGCTCGAGCGTCGGGCGGACCTCGACCTCGGCGGTGAAGTGGAGCTCGCCCTCGGCGCCGGACAGGCCCGGGACCTGGGTGACGTCGACGTTGGGCTGGCCGAGGGGGCGCAGGTCGTTCTCGCGGACCGCCTGCGCGTAGAACGTGCCGAGGCCCTCGTTGACCGCGTGCTCGATCACCGCGGGGCGGCCGACGCGCTGGTCGATGATCCGCGGCGGCACCTTGCCCTTGCGGAAGCCCGGCACGGTCACCTGCTCGGCGATGTGCTTGTAGGCCTCGTCGATGTTCGGCTTGAGCTCGTCGTAGGACACCTCGACGGTCAGCTTGACCTTGGTGGGGTCCAGGGTCTCGACGGCGCTCTTCACGATGATGCACTCCAGTTGGTGGTCCGGGGGCGCCGGCGGGTCCGGCGGCGCTGCGCGGCGGCGCACGACGGGGCCCAGGCCGCACGCAGGCGACCCCCGATCCTACGTCAGCGGGCCTACCCGCCCCAACCGCCGGCGACGGCTGAGCCCTCCCCTCGATGGGACCCACCCGGCGCTCGAGGCCGAGCCGGTATCCTCGGGGGCGCGGTCCGCCGGCGGGCCTGTGCGGGTGTAGCTCAGTGGCAGAGCCCCAGTCTTCCAAACTGGCAACGCGGGTTCGATTCCCGTCACCCGCTCCG
>Ga0255338_1005080_pt1 | contig 12585 bp, 9 predicted proteins | sample MeOH1_35cm_T4_19_FD_203715 | JGI IMG/M metagenome (GOLD analysis project Ga0255338, IMG submission 203715) | Sandy soil microbial communities from University of British Columbia, Vancouver, Canada - MeOH1_35cm_T4_195 | ecosystem: Engineered > Artificial ecosystem > Sand microcosm > Unclassified ...
TTAGGCACCACAAACAGCGAGATGCCTTTCGGCCCGGCCGGTGCGTCCGGCAGTTTGGCCAGCACCAGATGGACGATGTTCTCGGTCAGGTCCTGATCGCCACCGGTGATGAAAATCTTGCTGCCAGTGATGCTGAAACTGCCGTCGGCCCGAGGTTCGGCGCGGGTGCGGATGAGCCCCAGATCCGTGCCGGCATGAGCTTCGGTCAGGCACATGGAACCGGCCCAGCGACCTTCATACATTGGCGGCAGGTACAGGTCTTTCAAGCTGTCGCTGGCGTGGGCATCCAGTGCCAGGCAGGCACCGGAACTCAATGCCGAGTACAGCGCGAAGCTTGAATTGGCGCCGTAGAGCATTTCTTCAAACTGCACGGCCAGCATTTTCGGCATGCCCATGCCGCCATATTCGGTATTACCTGACAGGCCGACCCAGCCACCTTCGATGTACGTGGCATAAGCCTGTTTGAAGCCGATCGGCGTGGTCACCTGACCTTCATGCCATTGCGCGCCTTCCTCGTCGCCGCTGCGGTTCAAGGGTGCGATCAGGTGCGCGGTGACTTTTCCCGCCTCCTCAAGGATCGCGTCGGCGATGTCGGCATCGATGTTGTCAGCCAGGGCCGGCAGGCGCGCCCACAGGGCCGGGGCGTCGAACACTTCATGCAGGACGAAGCGCAGGTCGCGCAGGGGGGCTTTGAATTCGGGCATAACGTGAACCTCAACAGGACGGTTGTGCACGGCGCCGCAACAGCGCGCCGTGCCTTTCAATCAATGGCTGGAAGCGGCGGCAGCACCGAGGCCGGTCTGGGCGCGCACGAACTGGTCGGCGTAGGCATCACGTTCCTTGTCGGCCCGCACGCTACGGTCGAGTCGGGACACGACGACGATCACCAGAAACGCCAACGGCATGGAGAACAGCGCCGGGTGGTCATACGGGAAGATCGCGTGAACATGACCGAGCACGGTCACCCACACGGCCGGGGAAAGGATCACCAGCACCAGGGCGCAGATCAGGCCGGCAAAACCGCCGATGATCGCGCCTTTGGTGGTCAGGCCTTTCCAGTACATGGCCATGATCAGTACCGGGAAGTTGGTCGACGCGGCGATGCCGAACGTCAGGCCGACCAGGAACGCGACGTTCATCTTCTCGAACAGAATGCCCAGCAGAATCGCGATCACGCCCAGGCCCACGGTGGCCATGCGGGTCACGCGCATTTCCTGTTTCTGAGTGGCGTTGCCTTTCTTGAACACGGTGGCGTAGAGGTCGTGGGAAATCGCCGACGCACCGGCCAGGGCCAACCCGGACACCACTGCAAGAATGGTGGCGAAGGCCACGGCCGAGAGGAACCCGAAGAACAGATTGCCGCCGACGGCTTTGGCCAGGTGCATGGCCACCATGTTGCCGCCGCCGATCAGGGCGCCGCCGACTTCGCCATTGACGTAGTACTGCGGATCGGTGCCGATGATCACCATCGCGGCGAAGCCCAGGGTGCAGACCACCAGGAAGAAGAAGCCGATGAAACCGGTGGCGTAGAACACCGATTTACGCGCTTCCTTGGCGTTGGGCACGGTGAAGAAACGCATCAGAATGTGCGGCAAACCGGCGATGCCGAACACCAGGCCGAGCGACATCGACGCCGTATTGATCGGGTCGGCCAGCATTGAGCCGGGGCCCATGATGTTCCAGCCGCTGGCATGCGCCTCGACTGCTTTGGTAGCCAGGGTTTCGTAGCTGAAACCGAACTGCGACATGGCCATGACCGCGAGGGTCGTACCGCCGGCGAGCAACAGCACGGCTTTGATTATCTGCACCCAGGTGGTGGCGATCATCCCGCCGAAAATCACATACACCAGCATCAACGCGCCAACGATCATCACCGCGACCGGGTAGTCGAGCCCGAACAGCAATTTGATCAACTGGCCGGCACCGACCATCTGCACGATCAGGTAGCAGCACACCACCGTCAACGAACCGAACGCGGCGAAAATCCGCACTTTGTTCTGGTCCAGTCGATAGGAAACGATGTCGGCAAAGGTGTAGCGCCCCAGATTGCGCAGACGCTCGGCCATCAGGAAAGTGATGATCGGCCAGCCGACAAAGAAGCCGATGGTGTAGATGAAACCGTCATAACCCTTGGCGAACACCAGGCTGGACAGCCCCAGCAGCGTGGCGGCGGACATGTAGTCACCAGCGATCGCCAGGCCATTCTGAAACCCGGTGATGCCACCGCCGGCAGTGTAAAAGTCCGATGTGGATTTGGTCTGGCGTGCGGCCCACCAGGTGATCGCCAGCGTACCGAGCACGAACACGAAGAACATGCCGATCGCGTTCAGGTTCAGCGGTTGTTTTTCTATGGCGCTCAACGCGGGCGCGGCGAACACAGCGGAGGCCGGCAGCAGGCACGCTGCGGCGAGGATGAGTTTACGCATCACTTGCTCTCCTCAAGAATGGCGGCGCCCAGCGCATCGAAGCGGGTGTTGGCGCTGTAGACGTACCAGCCGGTCAGCAGCCAGGAAAAAATGATGATCGCCGCGCCAACCGGCATGCCCAGGGTCAACATCCGATGCTCGCCAAGCGGTGCGTGCAGCCACTGCGGGGCAAACGCCACCACGAGCATGAACAGGTAATAAGTGCCGAGCACGGCAGCACTCAACGACCAGGCCAGGCGCGAACGGCTGCTGACCAATTGAAGGAATTTCGGGTTGGTCCGAATACGTTCACAGCGTTGGGTATCGGTTGCATGGATGTCGATCATGGTGCGCTCCACATTGTTGTTGTTATCGGTGTGAGGTGGCAGGGCCTGCCGAATCCGGCGTGCACGAGCCCGAAGCGGCAGGTAAGACACCTGCCGCCTGATAGGTGAAACGTCGGTTAGGGTTAGAGGGCCTTGGCCCTGTCTCGCAGTACGTACTTCTGGATCTTGCCGGTGGAGGTCTTCGGCAACAGGGTGAAAATCACCGTGCGCGGGACTTTGAAACCGGCCAGGTGTTCGCGGCAGAAACTGATGATGTCGGCCTCGCGAACGTCCTGGTGATCGGCCTTCAAGGTGATGAAGGCGCAGGGCGTTTCGCCCCATTTTTCATCGGGACGGGCGACCACCGCGGCTTCCATCACGCCCGGATGTCGATAGAGCACGCCTTCGAGTTCGATGGTGGAAATGTTCTCGCCGCCGGAAATGATGATGTCTTTGAGGCGGTCCTTGATCTCGACATAACCGTCGGGATGACATACCGCCAGGTCGCCGGTATGGAACCAGCCACCCTCGAACGCTTCGGCGGTGGCCGTCGGGTTTTTCAGGTAGCCCTTCATCACGGTGTTGCCGCGCATGAACACTTCACCGATGGTCTGGCCATCGCGCGGGGTCGGCTCCAGAGTCTTCGAGTCGCCGACCATCACGCCTTCGAGCGTCGGGTAGCGCACACCCTGGCGGGATTTGATCTGCGCCCGTTCTTCCAGCGGCAGTTCATCCCATTCGGCATGCCAGGCGCAGAGGGTCACCGGGCCATAGGTTTCGGTCAGGCCGTAAACGTGGGTGACCTTGATGCCCATTTCTTCCACGGCGCCAATCACTTTGGCCGGCGGTGCAGCGCCGGCAACCATGGCGGCGACCGGGTGATCGATGGCCGCCTTCGCCGATTCCGGCATGTTGACCAGCGCATTGAGCACAATCGGCGCACCGCACAGGTGGGTGACCTGGTGTTCGCGGATCAGCGTGAGGATTTTCTGCGGATCGACGCGGCGCAGGAACACGTGCACACCGGCCAGCGCGGTGATGGTCCACGGATAGCACCAGCCATTGCAATGGAACATCGGCAGGGTCCAGAGGTACACCGGGTGGTTGCCCATCGCCCAGGTCATCTGGTTGCCCAGGGCATTCAGATAAGCGCCACGGTGGTGATAGACCACACCCTTTGGATTGCCGGTGGTGCCGGAGGTGTAGTTCAGCGAGATGGCTTGCCACTCGTCGTCCGGCCATTGCCAGGCGAATGCCGGGTCGCCTTCGGCCAGCAATGCTTCATAGTCCAGATCGCTGACGGCCTGGCCTTCGCCGTACTCCGGATCGTTGACGTCGATGACCAGCGGCGGGTGATCCAGCATGCCGATGGCGGCATGAATGACGCTATGGAACTCGCGGTCGGTGATCAGCACCTTGGCCTCGCCATGCTGGAGCATGAAGGCAATGGCTTCGGCATCCAGGCGCACGTTGAGCGGGTTGAGCACGGCGCCGATCATCGGTACGCCAAAATGCACTTCAAGCATTTCCGGAATGTTGGGCAGCATCACCGCCACGGTGTCGTCCTTGCCGATGCCGCGACCGGCGAGCGCCGAGGCCAGGCGTCGGCAACGGGTATAGGTCTGCGCCCAGGTGCGACGGATCGAGCCATGGATGACTGCGGGGTACTCGGGATAAACGTTGGCGGTGCGCTCGAGGAAGCTGAGCGGCGACAAGGCGATGTGATTGACAGCCAAAGGGCTTAGCCCTTGTTCATAGATCGACATGTACGGGTACTCGGTGGCTGATTGTTAGCTCTATCGGTGGCCTTTCAGCGTAGCCGCTGAAGGTCACCTTTTATGTCCGGGTTGCTTTATATAACAATCCGCCATTGATATGGAAGTACAACCTATAGCGTATAGTACATATACTATATTTGATTCTTTCTGATCTAAATGACTACAGTCATATCGATGAGGCCGGTATATCCTTGGCTTCCCCAACAAAGCGACCCCGTGATGACCCTGACTCCCGTTCGATTGCACAGCTGGTTGCGCCTGCAGCGCGAGGGCGTTTCCCTGGCTGCCCGTGCCGATGCGTTGTGCCGGGCCTTGCAGGATTGCCCCGAGGTGCGTCGCGCGGTTTACCTCAGCTGGCAACCCCAGGCGAGGATCTACAGCCACGAAGGCGCCGCCCAGCATTTTCCGCCGGGCCAGGGCGACCCGTCGCAGGCCAGCGATCAGTTGCTGTTCGAGCGGCTGCTGGAGACGGGGCGCCTCGATCTGGCGCAAGTGCGGCAACTGGATTGCTGGTTGGCCGGCCGACTGCGCCGCGCCGCGATCAGTCACGGTCAGGTGTTTGATCTGGCGTTGACGCCAGGGCAGGCGGGTCTGTTGCTGGTGGAAGTCTGTGACGGAGTGAGTCTGGATTGGCTGGGGTGGGTGCAGGATTTGCTGACCGCCTTGCTCAGCAGCGTCAATGGCATGCTGCGTGGCTCGCCTTTATTGGGCCACGATCCACAGCCGAGCCTGTTGCTCGACGCGCAGGGCCGGCCGCAGGAATTCAACGCGGCGTTGTTGGCGCTGCTGGCCGAAAAGCCGCTGACCGATGTACTGGGATTTCTACCGGTCAATCATCGGGTGCTGGTACGCGCCTGTCTGGATCAGCAACGGGCCATTGAAGGGGTTGAAGCCCAATTCGAAGCACAGATTCTGATCTGGACATTCATTCCCGATCCGCAGGACAACCGCGTGCTTGCCCGTTGCCGCGACGCCACCGTGCAAGTGCTGGCCGAACGCGAAGCGACCCAGGCGCGGCGGCTTTACCGGTTGATTATCGAGAACACCACTGACCTGATTTCCCGGCACACACCGGACGGCTGTTTTCTCGATGCCTCACCCGCTTCGTGGACATTGCTCGGTTACTGGCCGGAAGAATTACGCGGGAAAATGGCCCAGGGGTTGTTCCATGGTCAGGACCTGGCCAGCCTGGTGCAGCGCGCCCGCGATGCGCTGGAGCAGGACGGTTATCACACGATGACGTATCGCATTCGCCATCGGGACGGGCATTACCTGTGGTTCGAAACTGCCAGCCGGGCGATTCGTGAAACCTACACCGGCACGGTGGTCGAGGTGGTCAGCGTCTCCCGGGACATCACCGCCCGGGTGCAAGCCGAAGAGAACAAGCGGCGCCTGGCCGAAGTCGTCGAAGCCAACATCGACCCGGTGCTGTTTATCGATCCCGAAGGGCAAGTCACTTACCTCAACCCGGCGGCACGCCGCATTCTCGGGATTGGCGAACAACAGCCGATGCCGACCCTGGCAGAACTGTTCGCCAGCGCGGACTTGACGCGTCTGCAACGTGACGGCTGGACCGGCGCCGAACGCGACGGCGTCTGGAGCACCGATGCGCGCTTGCAACCACCGGGCGGTGGCGCTTCGGTGCCGGTATCCCTGGTGTTGTTGGCGCACCGTTCGGCTGGCGGCGAGCGCTACTATTCCCTGGTGGCGCGGGACATGACCGAACGTGAACTGCGTGAAGTGCAACAGCGCCGCCATCAGGATGAGCTGGCGCACACTGCGCGCCTGGTCACCCTCGGTGAACTGGCCTCGGGCATCGCACACGAAATCAATCAGCCGCTGGCCGCTGTGGTCAATTACGCGAATGCCAGCCAGCGCTATTTACAGACCGTGGATTCCAATCCGCAAGCCGCCGCCCGGGTCGCGCAAGGCCTGCAGCGCATCACCCACCACGCCACGCACGCCTCGGAAGTGATCCGTCGTTTGCGGGCGTTTCTGCGCAAGGGCCAGCGCCGCATGCAGGCGCTGAATGTCACCGATGTCGCCCGCGAAGCCGTGCGTTTGTGCGACTGGGAGGCGAGCAATTGCCAAGTGACAATCGAGGATCGACTGCCGGATAATCTGCCGCCCGTTTATGCCGACCGGGTGCTGCTGGAGCAGGTCCTGCTCAATCTGTTGCGCAATGCCATCGATGCCAACCGCGAACAACATCCCGGCCAGCCTTCGCTGATCGTGATGACTGCGGGGCAGGGCGGTGCTGCCTGCGTGGACATCAATGTTCAAGATCAGGGCCCTGGCGTGAGCGAGCCCGAACTGGAGCAGATCTTTACCCCGTTCTATACCAGCAAGGCCGATGGCCTGGGGCTCGGGTTGTCCATGAGCCGCAGCATCATCGAAGGTTTTGGCGGCGAATTGCAGGCTCGACGCCAACCGGTCGGGTTGCTGATGTGCTGTCGCTTGCCGCTTGCCGGCCCAACAAAACAACAACAGGAATAATGCAATGGCGGGTGTGACTGAGCACGTGGTGTATGTGGTCGATGACGATCAAGGCATGCTCGATTCGACGGTCTGGCTACTCGAGTCGGTCGGCCTCAAGGCGTTGCCGTTCACCAGTGGCGTCGAATTCCTCAATGCCTGCGATGCCAGTCTGGCGGCCTGTGTCCTGCTGGATGTGCGCATGCCTGGCATGGGCGGCTTGAACGTGCAGGAAGAAATGCGTTTGCGCGAACTGAACCTGCCGATCATCTTCGTCAGCGGTCACGCCGATGTGCCGATCGTGGTGCGTGCGTTCAAGGCCGGCGCTCACGACTTCATTGAAAAGCCCTACAACGAACAATTGCTGCTGGACAGCGTGCAACAGGCCCTCAGCAATTGCGCGACACACCGTTCGGGCAATCAAGGGCATGAAGCGTTGCAGGCGCGCTTGCTCACGCTGACCCCACGGGAGCGCGACGTCTTGCTGCCGCTGGTGCAGGGTTACACCACGCGGGAAATCGCCGAGCAATTGGGGGTCAGTGCGAAAACGGTCGACCTCTACCGCTCTCGCGTGATGAAACGCATGCAAGCCAATACCCTGCCGGACCTGGTCGGCATGGCCATTGCCGCCGGACTGGTTGATCCCTTGAAGCTGCGTTGAATCCTCGCGCTTTCAATTGAGCGTCTATGCTGGGCTAACCGATCCCGTACCGCAGTGATCAGGGAGGCCTCCATGGAACCCACATCGTTCTCCGAAAAAACGCTGACGCGCACGCTGCTCGATGTCTTGATCCGGGCCGGTCTGATCGCCGTGCTGGTGTTGTTCTGTTTCGAGATTTTCAGCCCGTTCCGCGACCTGATGCTGTGGGCGCTGATCCTGGCGATCACCCTTTACCCGTTGCAGCAGCGGCTGAAAGGGCCCTTGGGGCAAAGGGACGGGCGCATTGCGACGCTGATTATCCTCATCGCCATCATCATTCTGGTGTTGCCGATCTACTTTCTGGGCACCTCGATTGCCGATTCGGTGGAGCGCGCGATGGAACTGGTCAAGGGGGGCGACTTTCACATCCCACCGCCCGCCGAATCCGTCGCCAGTTGGCCGCTGGTGGGCCAGCCGCTGTCTGATCTGTGGCTACAGGCTTCAACCAATCTTCCTGACCTGACCGCGAAATACATTCCGCAGATCAAAGACGTCAGCCTGACCCTGTTGAGCAAGATGGCCGGCGTCGGCATGGGCTTTCTGACTTTTATCTTTGCCTTGATCATTGCCGGTATTTTCATGGCCCATGGCGAGGGCGGCAGCCGCAGCGCGGTGCAGATTGCCTCCCGCGTGAGCGGCCCCGGCAGAGGACCGAAAATCGCTGCACTGTGCACCGCGACGATCCGCGCGGTGGCGTTGGGCGTGGTGGGCATCGCGTTCATCCAGATGCTGCTGGTGGGGCTCGGTTTTGTCTTCAAAGGCATCCCCGGCGCAGGTTTGCTGGCCTTGGCGGTGTTGTTGCTGGGCATCATGCAATTGCCGGTGACGCTCATCACTCTTCCGGCGATTGTCTTCGTGTTTACCACCGAGGGCGCGAACACTGCGACGATCGTGTTCGCCATCTATGTCTTTATTGCCGGCCTGGTGGATAACGTGCTCAAACCGTTGTTGTTGGGACGCGGGGTCGATGTGCCGATGCCGGTGGTGCTGATCGGCGCCCTTGGCGGCATGGTCACCAGCGGCATCATCGGACTGTTCATCGGCCCGGTAGTGCTCGCGGTCGGGTATCAATTATTCTGGCAATGGGTACAGGATCGGCCACCGGAGGAAGGAGGGCCGCAACCATGAATGCACAGCGTGATGAACTGCTGAATGAGGTTCTGACCGCCCACGGTGGTCTGGAACGCTGGAACGGTTTCAATCAGGTACGCGCCACCATCGTGACCGGCGGCTCGCTGTGGGCAATGAAAGGGCTGACCCAGGACAGCGCGCCGCGCGAAATGACCGTGTGGTTGCATGAACAGCGGGCCTCGGTGACGCCCTTTGGCGGGGCCGATCAATTCACCGTCTACACACCGGATCGAATCGCCATCGAAAATACCGCCGGCAAGGTGATTGCCGAGCGTGCAGCGCCGAGGGAATCCTTTCGCAACCATGGGGAAAACAGTCCCTGGGATCCGCTGCACCGCGCGTACTTCAACGGTTACGCACTCTGGTCCTACCTGACCATGCCTTTCCAGTTCACGTGGCCGGGTGTCTTGACCGAGGAGGTCGAACCCTGGCACGAGGGCACTCAGCGCTGGCGGCGATTGCGGGTGACCTTTCCCGAAAACATCGCCACTCACTGCGCTGTGCAGGATTTCTACTTCGGTGACGACTTCTTGTTACGTCGACACGACTACAACGTGGACGTCAGCGGTGCTCTGCCTGCCGCCCAGTACGTTCATGGCTATGTCGAAGCCAATGGCTTGCGCATGCCCGGCAAACGGCGCGCCTATCGACGCAAGGCTGATGCGCAAGCGGACAAGGACGCCTTGCTGGTGGCCATCGATCTCAGCGACATCGGCTATTGGTAATACATTGCAGAGGAATGAATCATGAACATGCATTCCTGGGAAAAACTCTACCTCGATGACCTGAGCCTGGGTCAGGAATTTGAAAGCGACCCCGTTCGCGTCAACCGCGAAGCGATGCTGGCGTTTGCTCGCGAGTACGATCCGCAACCCTTTCACCTGAGCGCCGAAGAAGCCGAGTCGAGCCTTTTCGGCGGCCTGGCAGCCAGCGGCTGGAACACCGCGGCCCTGACCATGAAAATGCTGGTGGCCAGCGTGCCCCTGGCAAACGGCATCATTGGCCTGGGCATCGAGTTGAGTTGGCCGACGCCGACTTATCCGGATGATGTGTTGCGCCTGTTCAGCACCGTGAAGGCCATCGATCCGTCAGCCTCCAAACCGGATCGGGGTGTGGTGACGCTGTTCATGGAAACGCTGAATCAGAATGACAAGGTGGTGCAGCGAGCCACCGGGAAGTTGCTGGTGTTCAGAAGGCCCGCAGAGGATTGATTGACTGGTCATGCCTTCAGGTTCTCCGGGCAATCCCACTTAGAAACTGAACCGCTGCAGAATAACGCCCAGTCCGTCGGACATTGCCTTGAGTTCCTGGGTCGTTCGAACGATTCCGCCTTGGGCTGTGGCGTTCTCCTCCACACTTTGCGCCACTTTTTCGACGTTGCAGGCGACCTGTTCACTGGCGGCGCGTTGTTCCTGGAGCGACAACGAAATGAAACTGACGGCTGCAAGGGATTCGTCCAGTGCACCCTTGATCCTGCCCATGGAGAGGCCCGCGCTTTCGACCAGTTTCTGGCCATGGGTCACGCGCTCACAGCCAGCGGCCATGCTGTCTTTGGCTTTGACCATGCCGTTTTGTATGGTACTGACCAAGGCCACGATTTCCGTGGTGGATTGGGCTGTGCGGGCGGCAAGGCTGCGCACTTCATCGGCGACCACGGCGAAACCGCGACCTTGCTCGCCCGCGCGTGCCGCTTCGATGGCGGCATTGAGGGCCAGCAGATTGGTCTGTTCGGCGATACCCCGAATCACCCCGACAATCAGACTGATGTCATTCGACTGAATCGCCAGCTGATCGATGTCCGATGAGCTTTGTGCAACCAGATCGGCTATCTGGTCCATTTCCTGGATGGAGGCCTGCATGACCTCCATGCCTTCGCTGGTGATTTCGCCCGCTTTCTGCGCGGTGCTCTGAGCCTGTCGGGCATTGTCGGCAATGTGAGTGATGCTGACGGAAAGTTCTTCTACCGTGGCCGCCATGGAGGAGGCTGTCTCGCTTTGCAGGGCGGCGCTGCTCATTCCTTGCTCGGAAGAGGCAGACAGTTGCAGCGTGGCACCCTCGATCTGCTCGGAGGCCTGACTGATCTTGCCGATCATTTCGCTCAGACTGTGGCGCATCGCCTGGACGGAGTGCAGCACACCCGTCGTCGTCTGCTGTTGCTGGTCAAACTGTGTCGCGGCCAGTTTCCCCAGGGCAATGTTCGAACTGATGGCGGCCAGTTCTGCCGGTTCGGCACCGAGCTGGCGGCTCAACAGTCGGGAGAACAAAAACGTGTAGGCCACGCCTGCGATCAACGCCATTGCGAGAATCAACAGGCTGAGCTGGAGACTGGAGGTGTAGGCGATCTGGTTCTGCTCGAACTGGTTTTTGGCCTCCACCAGTTGAACCTCGATCAACTCGGAAAACTTGGCTGACAAGGGATCGATCAGTGGATACAGCTGGTCTGTCGCGAAACGTGCGAGACCGGCGTTGTCGTTCTGGCGCAGCATGCCCTGCAGGTTTTGCAATGGCCCGCGGGTGGCTTCCATCAGTGGGTTGATTTGCGCGATCAAACGGGTTTCTGCGGGGATCAGCGTTGTCGATTTGTACGCTTGCCACGTCTGATCGATTTCTCTCTGCGCTTGCTCTATGCGGGTCAATGACTCAGCGTTGGTGAAGTTGCCATTGCGTGCCTTGTGGGTGGCATCGACGATGTCCACGGCGTACAGGTCAGCGATTTTCTTCAAGTCCCGCAGCGGCACGACCCGATCGAGATACACGGTCTCCAGACTGTGTACTGCGGATTGCATTCCCAAGAGTCCAAGCCCACCGACACACAACAAACCCAGCAGCAAAGTGCTGGTGAGCACAAGCAGATGAGTCCTGATTTTCCAGCTTTCCATGATCTGTAATTCCTGAGTCAGCCAAGTGATAGCGAGCGAGAGGTCAGCGTAAGCTGCAATAAAGGCACTTTGACATCATCTGCTGAGACTCAGGAGGAAAAACATCGTTTGATCGGCGAGAATTTATGGAAAGGCGACGTTTAATCACTGTAAATTTCGAACATGTTGCGTACGTACTGCACTCTGTTTTTCACTCCTGAGGGCTAAAGTCCCATGAACGATTCGGAGGATGCGCCCCCCGTTCCTGAGCCGGGTCGGATTACGCGCAGCCATACTGGCGATCAAACCGGCTGGCGCCGTTGGCTGCCGGGGCTGCAGACGTTGCGCAGCTATAAGATGGCATGGTTGCCGCACGACATTGTGGCCGGACTCGTGCTCACCACCATGCTGGTGCCCGTCGGCATCGCCTACGCGGTGGCATCGGGAGTGCCCGGCATTTATGGTCTTTACGCGACCATTGTTCCATTGCTCGCTTATGCATTGTTCGGCCCCAGCCGAATCCTGGTACTGGGGCCGGATTCCTCATTGGCGGCCGTCATTCTTGCTGTCGTTCTGCCGTTGTCCGGTGGCGATCCGCATCGCGCGATCGCTCTGGCCGGCATGATGGCGATTGTCTCGGGGATGGTGTGCATCCTGGCCGGCGTAGCGCGGCTGGGTTTCGTCACCGAGTTGCTGTCCAAACCGATCCGCTATGGCTACATGAACGGCATTGCATTGACGGTATTGATCAGCCAACTACCCAGGCTTTTCGGCTTTTCGATCGATACCGACGGACCGTTGCGCAACCTGTGGGCCATTGTCACCTCGGTGTCGGATGGGAAAACCAACTGGACCACCTTTATGGTCGGGGCGGCCACCATGGCGGTCATCTTGTTGCTCAAGGACAAAAAA
>Ga0255338_1005081_pt1 | contig 12578 bp, 7 predicted proteins | sample MeOH1_35cm_T4_19_FD_203715 | JGI IMG/M metagenome (GOLD analysis project Ga0255338, IMG submission 203715) | Sandy soil microbial communities from University of British Columbia, Vancouver, Canada - MeOH1_35cm_T4_195 | ecosystem: Engineered > Artificial ecosystem > Sand microcosm > Unclassified ...
CCGCATTGGGTGTGGGGATCTCTACCAGCCAGTTGGGACAGATATCCCGGGTAGCTTCCAGCATATAGGCAGCGATTTGGTTTAAAACCTGTCCTTTATAAGGGATCGGGCGGGGCAGGATTACATCAAAAGCCGAGATCCGGTTACTGGCGATCATCACGAGCCAGTCGTTCCCGATGCTGTAGACATCTCTTACTTTGCCGTGGTAAACATTGGTTTGAAAAGGGAATTGATATGAAGACATGCCCCAAAATTAGCCAGCACCTTGATAAATAAGGGGTAGTGCACATAATTTTTCTCAACAGACGGTCGTTATTTGTGAACAAATTAAATTTTTATGGAAAACTAACAAATGCTATTTTTAATAACAATTCATTTAAAACTTGCCTAATATGAGAAGACTATTAACCCATTACGGGTTGTTGGCCGTAGGTGCGATGATCTGTGTATCTGCAACGGCGCAGCAATCAACTACTGTCTCCGGTAGTGTAAAGAACAGCAAATCCAAAGAAGCCATTTCGGCGGTTTCTGTTACCGTCAAAGGTGCAACTACAGGAACATTTACCGATGACAAGGGTAATTTCAAGTTTTCTACAGTGCAGAAACTCCCTTTTACACTGGTATTCTCTTCGGTAGGTTACCTGAACAAGGAAGTGGTTGTTAACAGCAACAACCAGGTAGTAAACGTAGATATCGATGCTTCCTTCACACTGGGTGATGAAGTAGTGGTAGCTGCGTCAAGGGTTCCGGAAAGAATCCTGGAATCGCCTGTATCCATCGAAAGGATCGGTACCGCTGCCATCCGTAATACACCTGCTACCAACTACTATGATATGATCACGAACCTGAAAGGAGTAGACGTAGTAGCGGCCAGCTTAACCTTCCGCAGCGTAGGTACCCGTGGTTTTAATAACAGCGGTAACGTGCGTTTGAACCAGATCGTGGATGGTATGGATAACCAGGCTCCCGGTCTGAACTTCTCCGTAGGTAGCATCATCGGTTTAACTGAACTGGATGTAGAAAATATTGAACTGCTGCCGGGTGCCTCTTCTGCCTTATACGGCTCAGGAGGTATGAACGGTACCGTACTGATCAACAGCAAAAGCCCTTTCAAATACCAGGGCCTGAGCTTCCAGATCAAACAGGGTATCAAGGATATTGATGCTTACCAGCGTCCTAAATCTCCCTTCTACGACTGGACTGTTCGCTGGGCACAGAAAGTATCAGAAAAATTTGCCTTCAAGATAGGTGCGCAGTTTACACAGGCGCAGGACTGGCTGGCCAACCAAACAGAAAACTACAGCCGTACCGGTGCTGCCAATGGTTATGCTATTCCAGGCTGGAGAGGATCCGATCCCAATTATGATGGTGTGAACGTATATGGTGATGAAACTTCTCAGAATATCAGCACCATTGCAAGTCAGGTGTTTGCTGCTGCCGGTTTAGGTAGCCCCCAATTGGGTGCGTTTAATGGCTGGCTCGCTGCCAACCCAGGTGCTAAGCTGGCCGGCTTCAATACCTTCCTGAATGCTGCCGGTGCAGGTGCACTGGTTACTGCAGGTGTTTCTCCGATTCTTTACGGAGCATCTCCCAGCCGAAATTTGTATAATAACCAGGCTGTGAGCAGAACCGGTTACAACGAGATCGATGTGGTAGATCCCAACACAATTAACTTTAAACTGTCTGGTAGCCTGCATTACAAACTCTCTGATAGAACAGAAGCTATCTTCCAGACCAATTTCGGAACCGGTAACAGCGTGTATACCGGTAGCGACCGTTATTCTCTCAAAGACCTGAAAATGGCCCAGTTTAAACTGGAATTGAAGAGCAAGAACTGGTATCTGAGAGCGTACACTACGCATGAAAATTCCGGTAGTTCTTTTAACGCAACCATTACCACACGTTTATTCAACGAGGCATGGAAAGCCAGCAGTGCTTGGTATCCTCAATACATGGCAGCCTACGCAACTTTACGTGATGCGGGTCTTCCAAACATTGATGCCCATAACACGGCAAGAGGTTTAGCAGATCAGGGAAGACCAACTGGCTTTGTTGGTGCCAACCCACTCTTTAAAACCGTAGCTGAAACCCCGATCTCTAAAGGCGGTGGTTTGTTCCTTGACAGGTCAAGACTGAATGTGTTTGAAGGACAATATAACCTGAGCGAAGACCTTGGTCTGGTGAAAAGCGGAACCGACCTGTTGGTCGGTATGAGCACCCGTCAGTTTGTACTGAATTCTCAAGGTACTTTGTTTGCAGATACTACTTCTCCTATCAAGATCAATGAATTTGGTGCTTACGCACAGTTGTCTCAGAAACTGTTCAACGACCTGTTGAAACTGACCGTGTCAACCCGTTACGATAAAAACTCCAACTTCAAAGGCCGCTTTACACCAAGAGCTTCTGCGGTATTGAAACTGGCTAAAGATCATAACCTGCGTTTCTCTTATCAGCAGGCCTATCGTTTCCCTACCACCCAGAACCAGTGGATCAACCTGCTGGTGGGCGGCGGAACCCGTTTAATGGGTGGTTTGCCACAACTGCGCGATTACTATAAATTCAGCACTAACCCGGCTTATACCCTGGCAAGTGTACAGGCTTTTGGAGCCAGTGCCGCAGCCGGAGCGCCTAATACCGGCCTGTTACAGCAACAGCAGTTTGGCGAATTCAAACCTGAATCAAGCCAGTCATTCGAGGTAGGTTACAAAGGCCTGATCGCACAAAGATTATTGATCGATGTGTATGCATACTGGGCTAAATATAAAGACTTCCTGAGCGGTGTAACCGTTATCCAGGCAAGAACAGCGCCTACAGGTCCTGCCAGCTTCTTTGATGTACTGGATGCCAATAAGCGCATAGCCTACAGTATCTCTGTAAATTCACCGGGTGATGTAAAAACTACCGGATGGGGTGCTTCTGCCGAATACATGTTACCTAAAAACTTCTCGGTAAGTGCCAATATCTATCACGATGAGATCGGATCGCTGCCTCCTGGTTTTGTGTCTTATTTCAATACTCCTAAATACAGGATCAATGCAACCCTGTCAAATTCAGGATTTGGAAAAGGCGAGCGTTTCGGATTTAATATCGTGTACAGATGGGCTAACAGCTTCTACTATGAAGGAACTTTCGGTGCCGGTATGGTGCCATGGATCCGTACGGTAGATGCAGCAATTAGTTATAAACTGCCTTCCACCAAATCCCTGATTAAGATTGGTGGTACCAATATCTTCAACAAATACTACCGTACCGGTTGGGGTAACCCACAGATCGGCGGTCTGTATTATGTGAGCTTTGGCTGGAATGTATTTTAAGGAGTAGCCGTGAGCTACGAGCTTAAACCGATTTCAATAGTTTGAACGATCCCCTGCCCGAAATGGCGGGGGATCGTTATTTATATCATATATGACGGAATTGCTGAAATTTTGAAAATAAATAGCTTGCAGCTCACTGCTCAAAGCTCATGGCCCGCCCAAAGCAAGCATTTTTGGTTTTGTACCTGATAATCTTATATTTTTGCTGCTCATTTTAAAACTGTTCAGATGCGTTCTATTGCTTTCAGAGAGGCTTTGCGTGAAGCCATGAGTGAAGAAATGAGAAGAGACGAAAAAGTCTTTTTAATGGGTGAAGAAGTAGCCGAATACAATGGTGCTTATAAAGTGAGCCAGGGAATGCTGGCCGAATTTGGAAGTAAACGAGTAATTGATACCCCTATTGCCGAACTGGGTTTTACCGCCGTAGCGGTAGGAGCCGCCCAGAACGGTCTTCGTCCGATAGTAGAATTCATGACTTGGAACTTTGCGGTACTGGCTATGGACCAGATCCTGAACACTGCTTCCAAAATGCTGGCGATGAGTGGCGGACAGATCGGTTGTCCCATCGTTTTCCGCGGACCCAACGGAAGTGCCGGTCAGCTGGGTGCACAGCACTCTACCGCTTTTGAAAGTTATTATGCCAATATTCCCGGTATCAAAGTAGTATCTCCTTCTAATGGCTATGATGCCAAAGGTTTGCTGAAGCAGGCGATCCGCTACGAAAAGGATCCTGTGATGTTCATGGAGAGTGAAGTGATGTATGGCGACAAAAGCGATGTGCCGGATGAGGAATATTATATCCCTCTCGGCAAAGCCGACGTGAAAAAACAGGGTCGCGATGTAACCCTGGTGGCTTATAACAAAATGATGAAAGTAGCGCTGGCGGCTGCAGCAGAGCTGGAGAAAGAAGGGATCAGTGCAGAAGTGATTGATCTGAGAACGATCCGTCCGCTGGACTGGCAGACCATTCTGGAAAGTGTGAAGAAAACCAACCGCCTGGTGATTGTGGAAGAGCAATGGCCCTTTGCCTCTGTTTCTTCAGAGATCACGTACCGGATCCAGAAAGAAGGATTCGACTACCTGGATGCACCTATCCGCCGCATCAACAGTGCTGATGCACCTATGCACTATGCACCCAACCTGGCTGCCCTGGCTATGCCGGATGTAACCCGCACCGTGAAACTGGTAAAAGAAGTGATGTACCTGAAAAAATAACCTCACTCGAAATAATAAAAACCCGGATCCAACAGCTCCGGGTTTTTGTTTGCAGGTTAACTTAGCGATATGGGCAGAATGAAACCCTTGTTTTTGTGGATCCCGCTGATCCTGTTCCCGGTCTTGCTTTTTTCGCAGCGGGATCGTTTAGGCAAAGAATTTACCAGCGATACCCTGTTGCCGGAAGTAGCTGTACAGGCTTTTCAATCCCATCTGCAGTGGAAAGCAGTACCCGCAGCCATTGCTATCCTGGGCAGCGCTGACCTGGCCCGTTATGGCAACGCTTCGCTGGTGCCTGTGATGAATACGGTGCCCGGTATACGGGTAGAAGAAAGGTCTCCTGCCAGTTATCGTTTATCTATCCGGGGAAGCCTGCTGCGTTCGCCTTTTGGGGTCCGTAATGTGAAAGTGTACTGGAACGGGATCCCGCTCACGGATGGCGGAGGCAATACCTACCTGAACCTGGTAGACCTGAACCAGCTGACCGGGGTGGAGATCATCAAAGGGCCCGCGGCCAGTGTGTATGGCGCCGGTACGGGCGGTGTGGTCCTGTTTCGCTCAGAAACGGGGTATACGGCACAACCTGCACATCGGTTTTCCACCGGTTTGTTGGGTGGTTCTTACGGATTGTTTCAGCAACAGGCCGCCTGGGAATACAGTACCCAGCGATTTACCTCTTCCCTGCAGCAAAGTCACCAGCAATCAGATGGTTACCGCCAGCAATCCGCTTCGCGGAAAGATATCATCAAGTGGCAGGGTAGCTGGCAGGGAAATACACAGACACTGAAATGGCTGATATGGTACACAGATCTGTATTATCAGACACCAGGCGGTATCACCCTTGCACAAATGCAACAGAACCCCCTGCTGGCCCGGCAGCCGGCCGGTGCTTTACCCGGTGCCGTACAGCAGCAGACCGCCATCTATAACAAGACCATACTGGGTACTGTACAGCAGGAGCGTAAGCTCAATAAACAGCTGATATGGAAAAATTTTCTCAGCCTCCATCACACTTCATTCGCTAATCCGTTTATCACCAATTATGAAAAAAGAGGAGAAGCCAATATAGGAGCGGGCACACAACTGGTTTACGCCGTCAGCAAAAACAATACCCGGCTGCAATGGATTAACGGGGTGGAATGGTTGCACAATCATTCACGCATCGATAATTTCGGGAACCGCGCAGGTAAAGCCGATACGGTCCAGTTCAGGGACAATGTGTATGCGATCCAATGGTTCGCTTTTTCGCAGGCACAACTGAGCCTGGGAGAGAAATGGGTGTTTACGGCCGGACTCAGTCTCAACAACCAATCCTACCGTTACAAACGTATTACAGACCCAAATACAGACTTTGTAACCAAGAGCGCCCGTGGCGTACTCACTCCAAGGATAGCACTGACATACAGGGTATCCAAAGATATTTCCGTATACCTGCTCGCCGCCAGGGGATTCTCACCCCCTGCATTGGCCGAAGTACGGCCTTCTGATGGGAATTATTATGGTAACCTGGAGGCAGAATACGGATGGAATATCGAAACCGGCATCAAAGGCGAAACTGCCAACAGCCGCCTGCAATTTGACCTGGCCGCTTATTTCTTTACACTGCAGAACGCGATCGTAAGAAGAACCAATAATACGGGGGCTGAATATTTTGTGAATGCTGGCAGCACCCGGCAGAACGGAGTGGAAGCTTTGTTCAAATACCAACTGGTAAAAGCGGGCAGCAGGTTCATGACCCACTGGCAGATCTGGAGCAGTTATAGCTACCAGCCTTACCGCTTCATCGATTACCGCCAGGGCAGTGTGGATTATACGGGTAATGCCCTGACAGGTGTGCCCTGCCAGATCTGGGTAACCGGCATGGATCTTGAGATGCAAAAAAGGTGGTATGTAAATGCATCCCTCAATGTTACCGGTGCCTTGCCCCTCACCGAAGCCAATGATGTATATGCAGATGGGTACCAACTGGCACAGCTGAAACTGGGCTACCGGGTTCAACGGCAGGCAAAACAATGGGATCTGTTTGTGGGAATCGATAACCTGCTGAACCAGCGCTATAGCCTGGGTAATGATATCAATGCCCTGGGAAGAAGGTACTATAACCCCGCCCCGGGCAGAAACGGGTTTGCCGGGATCCGGTACCGGTTCTGACTGCAACAAAACCTTAACAGTTATTCCTGTAACAGTTCAGCCGGAATGAACACTTATCTTAGCAGTAAATACGCAGTATGCCGAATATTCTGATCATAGACGATGAAAAAGCCATCCGCAATGTGCTGAAAGAGATCCTTGCCAATGAAGGGTTTGTGGTAGACGAGGCTACGGATGGGGAAGAGGGCTGGAAAAAATTCTCTGCCGCTACCTATGATGTGGTATTGTGTGATATCAAAATGCCCAAACTGGATGGACTGGAGTTCCTGCAGAAAGTAATGGACACCCAATCCGAAACACCGGTGATCATGATCAGCGGGCATGGTAATATTGAAACGGCAGTGGATGCCGTAAAAAAGGGCGCGTTTGACTACATATCCAAACCACCCGACCTGAACCGCCTGCTGATCACCATCCGCAACGCACTTGATAAAACCACACTGGTAAAAGAAACCAAAGTGCTGAAACGGAAAGTATCCCGTGTACAGGAAATCATCGGGGAAAGCGAAGGTATTCTCAAAGTAAAAGATACCATTGCCAAAGTAGCACCCACCGATGCCCGCGTATTGGTAACAGGCGAGAATGGAAGTGGGAAAGAACTGGTGGCACGCTGGTTGCATGAAAAAAGCAACCGCTCAGGGGCATCCATTGTAGAAGTGAACTGTGCTGCAATTCCCGGCGAACTGATCGAGAGCGAATTGTTTGGTCATGAAAAAGGTTCTTTTACCTCTGCTATCAAACAGCGCATCGGCAAATTTGAACAGGCCAACGGGGGTACCCTTTTCCTGGATGAGATCGGGGATATGAGTTTATCCGCACAGGCCAAAGTATTGCGTGCCCTGCAGGAAGGAAAGATTACCAGGGTAGGGGGAGATAAAGAGATCGCTGTAGATGTACGCGTGATTGCAGCCACCAACAAAGATCTGTTGCAGGAAGTGAATGAGAAAAATTTCCGGCTTGACCTGTATCACCGCTTAGGGGTGATCCTGATCCATGTACCATCTCTGAACAACAGGAGAGAAGATATTCCCTTGCTGGTAGAAAAATTCCTGGCTGATATAGCAGAAGAATATGGGCAAGCTGTAAAATCCATCGATAAAAAAGCTATGGACGCCCTGCAGAAACACAACTGGACGGGTAATATCCGCGAGTTACGCAATGTGGTAGAGCGGCTGATCATCCTTTCAGGTAAAGAAATTTCGGCGGCAGATGTGGCAGCGTATGTTTTGGGGGGAGGTAAATAAGTAAATAGGTAAATAGATAGATAGGTGTGTTAAAACAACCGGGTAACTATTTTAACGGCCTGGATCCTTTTCGGTACTAAAAAGATATTTTTGTTCTTACTTAACTACAAACTATGGGTTTAATTCTATTCATTATCGGAGTCATTGGCTGGCATGTGGGTATGTATGGCATGTTTAAAAAAGCAGGCATTGAACCCTGGAAAGCACTGGTGCCTTTTTATAATACCTGGCTGATCGTTGAAAAGACCGCCATCCGTAAATACTGGTTCTGGTTACAGCTGATTCCTATTGCGGGTCAGTTCATTACCATCTGGATCACGATCATTTTTGTGATGCACTTCAAACGGGTAACGGTGATCGATCATGCGTTGACTGTGCTGTTTCCTTTCCTCTATTTTCCTTATCTCGGGTTTTCTGAAAAAGAGAAATGGTACGGTGCTGAAGTATTGAAACATTACCATAAACCGGCTTCTCGTGAATGGATAGATGCGGGTGTGTTTGCCATTGTTGCAGCTACCATTATACGCACTTTTGTTTTTGAAGCCTATGTTATTCCTACGGGCAGTATGGAGAAAACCCTGCTCATCAACGATTTCCTGTTTGTGAACAAAATGAGTTATGGTGCACGTATTCCGCAAACACCTTTGTCGTTCCCGTTTGTGCACAATATCATGCCTTTCTCCAAAACCATTCCATCCTATATCAAAGAAGTGCAGTTGCCTTACAAACGCCTGCCTGCTTTTACGGAAGTGAAAAGGAACGATGTGGTGGTATTTAATTTTCCTGCAGGAGATACCATTATTAACCTGCCCGATTATGGAAGTGCGAATCCCTACTACGATGTGCTCCGTTTCCAGTACCGCGGCGATCGGGAAGCTTTTGCCCAAGCCGGACTGCCGCTGCTGGTACATCCCATGGATAAGACCGATAACTATATCAAACGTTGTGTAGGCGTGTCTGGCGATATTATCCAGGTGAAAAACGGAACCCTGTTTGTAAATAATCAGCCTGCATTTTTACCACCCGCTTCGCAGAGCGATTACCTGGTAGAAACCAATGGTACTAATTTCTCAGAAGATTTTCTGCGCGAAGAGTTGGGCATTGATATTGATAACCCCGGCGATCAGGTGCGCCCCATCGACAAACCCGGCACGCTGATCTTTAACCTCACCCCCGAGCAGGTACAGAAAGTGAAAAAGCAGTCCAATGTAAAAGCCGTAGCTCCTTTTTCTGATAACCAGATAGGAACTACTTTCCCGAATGATGAAGCTAATTTTCCATGGACCGTTGACAATTACGGTCCGCTTACTATCCCCAAAAAAGGAGATGTGATCACATTGACTCCGCAGAATATTGCTCTCTATAAACGCCTGATCGGCAACTACGAGCAGAATACATTTGAGGAAGCCAATGGCAAATACATCATCAACGGAAAAGAGGCGAATACCTACACTGTTAAATACAATTATTACTGGATGATGGGAGATAACCGTCATCGCAGCCAGGATAGCCGTTTCTGGGGATTTGTACCCGAAACACATGTGGTAGGTAAAGCTTCCCTGATCTGGTTCAGCTGGGAAAAAGGTCCCCGCTGGAAGCGGTTGTTCAATGGTATAAAATAACTATCTTTAAACACGGAAGGGTCCTCATGGCTGATAGTTATGAGGGCTTTTTTGTCTAAATAAGTCAGTTATGAACCCGGAGAAATACAGTTTTGATTTTGAAGTATACCATTCCATCAACGACCTGTCTGCAGCCGATGCGGAACTACTCCGCGATGCGCAGGCCGCTACCACTATGGCTTATGCACCCTACTCGCATTTTCAGGTAGGTGCCATGGCCCTGCTGGCCAATGGAAAGAAAGTAGCAGGTAGTAACCAGGAGAATGCCAGTTATCCCGTCGGACTTTGTGCCGAGCGTGTTTTATTATCCGCCGCTTCTTCCCTATATCCCGGTATCCCCATCCATAGCATCGCGATCAGTTATCAGGGAGAATCGGTTGTCAGTAACCGTCCCATTTCGCCCTGTGGCATCTGTAGGCAAACATTGGTCGAGTACGAAACCCGATTGAAACACCCCATCCGTTTGATCCTGGGCGGCAAAGAAGGAAAAATCTGGGTAATCCCGCAGTCCAGTTTGTTATTGCCTTTTGGGTTTACGGGAGATGACCTGGGGTGACAGCAATTAAAAATTAAAAATTAAAAATTAAAAATTAAAAATTAAAAATTAAAAATTAAAAATTAAAAATGGCAGGAGATATGGTTGCCGTTGTTTGTATTCATTTCAAAAGGTTGCTCTTATAAGCAGCTTACTATATCGGCTCGGTTAATACAAGTGCAGATGCCAGTGCCATACTATCCAATTGCTAATTTTTAATTACCGAATCAGTACGGTAGTACCTTTTAACGCTACGCGTTTTCCACCATCTCGTTCGGTGTACTCAAGCGTCCATACATAAGTGCCGCTGGGTTGCAGTTGACTTTTTACGCGGCCGTCCCATTTGCGGGTCCAGTCTTTGGTTTCGAAGATGATTTGTCCGTACCGGTTATAGATTCTGAAAACAAGATTATCTGCTTTGAATGCATTCAGCGGGTAGAGATAATCATTTAAACCATCGCCGTTAGGGGTAAAAGCTGAGGGGACGGCAATATAGCAACTTGGCAATACGGTAATTTGTTTATAGAAAATGTCTGTACAATTAAATTGGTTGCTCACCATTAATTTTGCTGTATACGTGCGGGACCTGCCTGTTTGCAGGTAATATTGTGGGCCGGGCACCTGTTTATCACTGGTTAAGCCGTTACCGAAACTCCAGTTCCATGATACAGGGTTACCGATGCTCATATCTGTAAAGTGGAGCGTATCTGTTGCACATAAAGTATCTGCAACTGCAAAAGAGGCTTTTATGGTTTGATCGGGAAACAGGATGCTGATGCTGCTCGCATCTTTGCAGATAGCATTACTTACAGCCAACCTCACTATGTGCGACCCAAAAGATTTTGATGTTAGAACAGGATTCGGAACATTGCTCACTGGTATACTGTCAATCATCCATTGCCAATTCCTAACACCATCATAGCCGTCATTGTTTAATCTCACAGTATCGTATTGACAACCTGCTGTTACCGTGTATTGGAAAAGAGCAGAAACAATATTATTTGTACTAAATGAAAATGATGAACCTGCAGATATAGCAAATCCACATTCATCAGCCAATGAATTTCCGTCTGAACCGTTTTGTAAGCTGATCGTATACAGCCCATTTTTCCGGATAGGTTCAGTAAGAATAATTCTCACGATGTTACTTAATCCATTGCCACAAACTCCGGTTGCTGATTGAATATGTACAGCAATAGGGCCTGTTATACGAAAATCAGTTCCATCTGCTGCAATGGAATTACAGTTGATTCTTTTGCCGAAAATTAATTGCAGTGTATCCGTTGCGCAAACTACGGGACTAATGCTGTCCATAGTAATAGGGAGCGAACCTGTAAAACGGAATTTATTCTGTAGATCTATTGCAAGACTGGTATTACAATTGTCAAGTAATGTATTACCATCTGTACCGGTTCGGGAAATAATCGTGTACTCGCCGGGGATAAGAACGTTGCTTAAAGTAAGTGTAATAGAATCCATCTCAAATCCCCGGGTACAAGCGTTGGCGGTAGCTGATAGGATGGATACGGCGGTTGGCCCCATTATCATAAAATCAGTTCCATCTGCTGCCAGTGAACTGCATTTCATTTTTTTATTCAGTTTAATGATCACCTGTTTGCCATCGCAAAGCGCAAAAGTATTTGCCAATGAGGGCACTGATTCATTGGTAATACGTGCAGTTCCTCCTTCAAACGATAAACTATATCCTCCCTGACTATTGGAGAAATGACTTACCAGTAAAAGATATTCATGGCCTTGAATCAACGTAGGCATGGAACTGAATGCAGACTTATTCAGTTGGGGATCGGATGCACATTCATATGGTTGGGTAGCTATAGGTGATGTGCCGGTAGGACCGTAAGTGCCGGCCCAATTTGACGAAACATAAAGTGAACCAACTGAATAAACATCCATTGGGTCATGACCTGTTATATCATAGAGTATCCAATCGTAATCCTCCCGATCCCATATAGGCGTAATGATTAAACCAAAGGTTCCAGCTGTGTAACAGGTAAACTTATACCAGAATGGATTAATGTCTTCATACGTACCTGTACCCGCTGGACAATGCGTTAGCAGTCGGTTGCCTCCGCAGGGAGGTACGGATGTTTGTCCAAATTTCGTAGTGCCGCAAACAGGAAAAGCAGAGTAAGGATTTTGTCCGAGAGTAGTGCAGGCTTTTTGTGACTTACCGGTAAGCCAAACGCAATTCAAAATGATAATGAGCAGTAAATGAGAAATGCAATGCTTCATCCTTTACGGTCTATTGGATTTCAGAAACAATTACTGAAATATCACAAATATCATACCATAGTAGATTCATTTGAAGGAGGAAGATTGCCGGAGTAGTGTTTATCTAATCAATACAGTTGTTCCTTTCAAGGCTACACGCTTGCCGCCATCTCGTTCGGTGTACTCAAGCGTCCATACATAAGTGCCGCTGGGTTGCAGTTGACTTTTTACGCGGCCGTCCCATTTGCGGGTCCAGTCTTTGGTT
>Ga0255338_1005083_pt1 | contig 12572 bp, 9 predicted proteins | sample MeOH1_35cm_T4_19_FD_203715 | JGI IMG/M metagenome (GOLD analysis project Ga0255338, IMG submission 203715) | Sandy soil microbial communities from University of British Columbia, Vancouver, Canada - MeOH1_35cm_T4_195 | ecosystem: Engineered > Artificial ecosystem > Sand microcosm > Unclassified ...
CACAGCGCACGCAGCCACGCTGCACGGGCCGGCGGACGGATAGCGCATGCATTTTCCACCGCCATGGCGTAGGCCCATGCGTAAGCGACCGTGCTGTCGCCGGACACGCGGCCCGCGAGACGCGCGCCTTCCATCAGATCGAGCTCCTCGAAGCGCTTCTCTATCCCCTTGTGCTTGTAACCCAGGCGCTCTTCCAGGCGCAGCACACGCTCGCCGATGACGGAAAAGCGGAAGTGCCCCGGCTCTATCGTCCCCGCATGCACCGGCCCTACGCCGATCTCGTGCACGCCATCACCCGCCACCTGCACGAAGGGATATGCGTCGCCGGCATTGTTGTACACCGTGTCGTCGCGGTCGCCCTTGCGCAGCGGAAAGACTTCCGGCGGCCACGCGCCATGGCGCAGCCAGGGGCGGAGGTCCAGCGCATGGGGCGCGGAGATACCGAACAGATCGAACGCCGCGCGCTGCATGCGGTTCGCCGCCGGAAATAGATCGCTCACGTCCGGATAAGCGTGATCGGTCAGCGGCAGCGTGATCAGCAGTAATCCGCTGCTCGCGGCGAGCGCTGCGTGCACGGCCGGCACGTCGCCGCTGCCCCATAGCGCGACGAGCCTGCCGCCCTCGATGGCGACGCGCTCGCACGTCGCGCGCCATCCTCCTGCGTCGACACTCGCATAACCGGCGGGCGCCTCACCGGGCAGCCGCATGAATTCAATTTTCGCAGTCTCAGGCATGTATCACCCGATGAGTCGCGCCGCCTGGCGGTACCAGTCCGCGAGATACGGCGGCACGTACAGTCCCAGCATGAGGACGATGGCGAGATGCACGAACACGGGAATCAGCGCCGGCGGGTGCGGCAGGCGGCGCGCGGTCGTATCGCCGAACACCATCGCCTGCACACGCACGAAGATCGCCGCGAATGCGACGCCCAGCGCGAGCAGCAATATCGGCGTCGCCCACGGCTGCTGCTGCATCGCGGCCGTGAGCACCAGGAACTCGCTCGCGAAAACGCCGAAGGGCGGCATGCCGAGGATCGCAAGGCTGCCCAGCATGAGGGCCCAGCCTATCGTGGGATTGGTCACCACCAGCCCGCGGATCTCGTCCATGACCTGCGTGCCGGCCTTCTGCGCCGCGTGGCCCACGGCGAAAAATATCGCGGACTTCGTAAGGCTGTGCACCGTCATGTGCAGCAGGCCCGCGAAGGTCGCGACCGGCCCGCCCATGCCGAACGCGAACGTCATGAGCCCCATGTGCTCGACCGACGAGTAGGCGAACATGCGCTTCACGTCGCGCTGCCGCCAGAGGAAAAACGCGGCCACGACCACCGACAGCAGCCCGAAGCCCATCATGAGGTTGCCCGCGAAGTGCGTCTCCAACGCGCCGTCCACCAGGACCTTGCAGCGCACGACCGCATACAAGGCGACGTTGAGCAGCAGCCCCGACAGCACGGCCGACATGGGCGTCGGTCCTTCCGAGTGCGCATCGGGCAGCCAGTTGTGCAGCGGCACGAGCCCGACCTTGGTGCCGTAGCCCACGAACAGGAAGACGAACGCGAGCGACAGCACCGTCGGCTCGAGATCGCCTTTGACGGCGTTGAGATGCGTCCACAGCAGCGCATTGCCGCCCGCCCCCAGCACTTTCTCCGCCGCGAAATAAAGCAGTATGGTGCCGAAGAGCGCCTGGGCAATGCCGACGCCGCAGAGGATGAAGTACTTCCACGCAGCCTCCACGCTCGCCGGCGTGCGGTACAGGCTCACGAGCAGCACGGTCGTCAGTGTCGCCGCTTCCATCGCCACCCACAGGATGCCCATGTTGTTGGTGAGCAGCACGAGCAGCATGGTGAAGATGAAGAGCTGGTACATCGAGTGATACAGCCGCAGCATGCGGCTCGTGAGCCGCCCATGCTCGACCTCGTTCAGCATGTACGGCCGGCTGAAGAGTGCGGTCGTGAACCCGACGAACGCGGTCAGCGCGACCAGGAACACGTTGAAGGAGTCGATGAAGAAGAGCTCGCCGTACGCGGTGACCGGTCCTGCGTCCACCACCCGGGCCGCGAGCAGCGCAGCCGAGACGAACGTCGCGAGGTTGAAGAGCACGTTGAGCCGCGCCGCGCCCCCCCGATCACCGTAAGCGGCGAGCACGAGACCGCCGGCGAGCGGCAGCCCGAGGACGAAGGCGATCTCGCTCACCGGTCGGTCTCCTTGAGCTTCTCCATGTGGCGCAGATCGAGACTGTCGAACGCCTCGCGCACCTGGAAGAAGAAGATGCCGAGGATCAGCATCCCGATCAGCACGTCGAGCGCGACCCCGAGCTCCACTATCATGGGCATGCCGTAGGTCGTGCTGGTCGCGGCGAAGAACAGTCCGTTTTCCATGGCGAGAAAGCCGATCACCTGCGGCACCGCCTTGCGGCGGGTGATCATCATCAGGAACGACAGCAGCACGATGGCGATGGCGATGCCGAGCGTGCTGCGCGTGATGGTGCCCGCGAGCTGGGAGATGGGCAGCGCGAGGTTGAAGGCGAAGATCACGAGCGCAATCCCGATCAGCATCGTGGTCGGGATGTTGATGAGCGTCTCCACGTCCCAGCGCACGTCGAGCTTGCGGATGAGCCGATGCAGTATCCACGGCAGCACGATGACCTTCAGCGCGAAGGTGAGCAGCGCCGAGTAGTACATGTGCGTCTGCCCGGTGGAATACGCGACGACGATGCTGTTGGCGGTGAGCACCACACCCTGCCACGCGAAAAGATAGATAAGCGAGAGGATGCGCCGCTGCGCGAGCATCGCGAACGCGATCAGCAGCAGGAGTGCAGCCATGAGATTGATGAGTTGCGCGCTCAACGCCACGTCAGGCTCCGAGGAGCAGGAAGATCAGCATGCCCAGCACCGCGAGCAGGAACGCCATGCCGAGAAACTCCGGCGCGCGAAAGATGCGCATCTTCGCCGATACGGTCTCGAGAACCGCGAGCGCGCCGCCGGCCAGCGCGAGCTTCACCACGAAGGCGCCCAGCGCGAACGGCAATCCGCGCCAGTCGCCTGCCGAAGCCACGCCCCACGGCACGAACAGCGCGATGCCGAGCGCACAGTAGGTCGTGAGCTTGACGGCGGTCGCCCACTCGATCAGCGCGAGATGGCGCGCCGAGTACTCGAGGACCATAGCCTCGTGGATCATCGTGAGCTCGAGATGCGTCGCCGGATTGTCGACCGGGATGCGGGCGTTTTCGGCGAGCAGCACCATGATGAACGCGACGGCGGCGAATGCAAGGCTCGGATACAGCGCGAACTCGCGGTGCGCGAGCGTGGCGACGATCGTGTTGAGCGACGTCGACTGCGCGATCAGCAGCGGCGTGAAGAACACCATGAGCAGCGCGGGCTCGGACAGGCTCGCGATGAGCATCTCGCGGCGCGCGCCCATCGAGCCGAATGCCGTGCCGATGTCCATCGCCGCGAGCGCCGAGAACACGCGGGCGAGCGCGAACACGCCGACCAGCGCAATCACGTCGGCCGCCGGCGAGAACGCGAGATTGGTCTGCGTGACGGGAACGATGCTCGCTGCGAGCACCATGCAGCCGAACTGGATGTACGGCGCCGTGCGAAACAGCGCGGAAGCGTTCTTCGCCAGCACCGCGTCCTTGTGGAAGAGCTTGGAGAGCAGCCGATACGGCTGCATCAGTCCCGGCCCGCTGCGGTTCTGCAGCCACGAGCGGCACTGGTTCACCCAGCCCAGCATGACGGGCGCGAGCACCACCACGATCAGCGTCTGCGCGAGCTGCGAGAGCAGCGATGTGACGAAGTCAGGCATGGGCGAACATGAGCAGCGCGAGCAGCGTCGCGAAGCTGTAGAGCAGATAAAGATAGATGCGTCCGTGCTGCAGTATGCCTATGCGCGTCGCGATCCAGTCGTTCAGTCTCGCCACCGGCCGGTAGAGCAGGTACCACAGCCGGTCCTCGGTCGTCGCCGAGTAGTAAGGCTCGGCATCGAATGGGCTCGGCATGTGACGGCGGATGCGGAAGAACGGCTCGAAGATCTGCTTGATCGGCTGGCCAAAGCCTTCCGCGGTGTCCTGCATGCGCGGGGTCTGGGCGGGATAGCCGCAATCCCAGGCGTCGCCGCGGCGCACGCGACCGTGATAGAAGCGCCGCACGGCGACGAAGGTGAGCAGCACGGTCCCCGCGATGCCGAGCAGGAACAGGAGCGGCCCGTAGCTCGCGCGCTCGGGTGCGACCGGTGCGATCAGCAGCCAGCCGACGGCGCCCGCCTGCTCGCCGATCGCGGCGCTGACGAGCGGCAACGAGACGTGGCCCAGCATGTACACGACGCCGAGCGGCAGCAGACCGAGCAGCACGCACGCCGAGGCAAGCCACGCGAGGCCCGCACATTCCCAGGAGCCCGCGTCATGCGCCTCCACGAGCTTGGCCTCCCGCGGCTGGCCGAGAAAGATGACGCCGTAGAACTTCACCATGACGTAACCGGACAACGCGGCCGCCAGCACCAATGCCGCGGAGGCGAGAGGCACCAGCATGTTGAGATACGGGTTCGGCAGGCCCGGCGAGAACAGGAAGGCCTGCAGCAGGAGCCATTCGGAGACGAAGCCGTTCAACGGCGGCAGTCCCGCGATCGCCAGCGTGCCGACGAGCGTCAGAGCGGCGACCCACGGCATGCGATGCACGAGCCCACCCAGCTTGCCGAGGCTGCGCTCGCTCGTCGCATGCAGCACCGAGCCCGTGCCGAGAAAGAGCAGGCTCTTGAAGCACGCATGGTTGAGGCAGTGATACAGCGTCGCCACGAGCGCGAGCGCAGCGAGCTGCGGATTGCCGTACGCATGGAAGATGAGCGCAAGCCCGACGCCGGCCGCGATGACGCCCATGTTCTCGATGGACGAGTACGCGAGCAGGCGCTTCATGTCGGTCTGCACGGCGGCGAACATCACGCCGAACAACGCCGTCAGCAGGCCGACGACGAGGACCACCACTCCCCACCACCACAACTGGATGGGCAGCAGATCGAATGCCACGCGCAGCAAACCGTAGGTCGCGGTCTTCAGCATGACGCCGCTCATGAGCGCCGACACCGGCGAAGGCGCGGCCGGATGCGCTTCCGGGAGCCAGACGTGCAGCGGCAGCAGGCCGGCCTTGGCGCCGAAGCCGAACAGCGCGAGCAGAAACGCGATGCTCGCCCACACGGCGGAAATCTCCCTGCCCCGCATGGCGGCGAAGGTGTAATCGCCGTCGATGCCGCGCAGCACGCCGAAACAGAGCAGGATCGCGATGGCCCCCAGGTGAGCGATCAGCAGGTACAGAAAACCGGCCGCGCGTATCTCGGCGATGCGATGATTGGTGGTGACGAGGAAGTACGACGACATGGCCATCGTCTCCCACGCCACCATGAAGAGATAGGCGTCGTCCGCGAGCAGCACCATGACCATGGCGGCGAGAAAGACGTGGTAGTACAGGCACTGCAGGCCCGGTGCCGTGCCCTCGCCCTGACGCAGATAACCCGCAGCGAACAGCGAGATGCCGACGACTGCGACCGCAAGCAGTATGATGAAAAATGCGGACAGGCTGTCGAGACGGACGTGGAACGGCAGATCGGGCAGGCCTATGGGCAGGACGAGCGCCATCGGCTCGGCGCCCAGCGCGGCGAGCCCCGCGCAACCGAGCAGCAGCGCGCCCGCAGCCCCGAGGGGAAACAGTACATGGCTCACGAGCCGCAGATTCCACGGGCGCGCGACGCCTGCGAGACCCAGCAGCAGCCACAACAACACGACGCCGATGACCAGATCGACCGGTAACGCCGCTGGAATCATTATCGTTGTGAGGGGAGACGGTACTGCACCGCGTCATTGTAAGCGCCCGGATGCGGTGCACGCAACGCGACCGGGCGAGGTATCCTCGCCGGAACAGTGACAAATGACCGGTGACTTGTGGCTCGTGACGGCGAACGGACAGTGCGATTGAGGATTTCGGGACGCGTGCAGGGCGTCGGCTTTCGCTATCAATTCGAGCGCACGGCGCAGCAGCACGGCGTGACGGGCTGGGTGCGCAATCGCCGCGACGGCAGCGTCGAGGCCGTGGTACAGGGCCCGGAGGCTGCCGTCTCGGCAGTGATCGGATGGGCGCAACGGGGGCCGCGCAACGCGCAGGTCGCGCATGTGGCGGTCAGCGACGCCGACGGCAGCTACGGCGCATTCGAGATCCGCGACACCGAGTGACGCAGCAGCGCGTCTACTGCAGCGGTGCGCCGTCGCGGTAGACGATGTTGACGTTGTCGGGCGTGACCCAATCCGCAAGCGACTGGATGAGCTCGTCCTTGAGATTCACGCGCCAGGCATCGCCCAGCTGGATCTCGCACGAGGCTCCGCGATTGGAGTAGACCAGCGTGACCGGGCAGCTGCCCGCGCGGTACGGGGTCAGCAGCTCGCGCAGCTTCCCGCCCGAGCTCTGGCCGTTGCACACGATGCGCAGCCCCCGCGCATAGCGGTTGCGCGCGGTCTGCAGATCGTAGAGCTTCTCCGCCGAGATGCGCAGGCCGCCCGAGAATTCGTCGTTCGCGACCTTGCCCTCGAGAATGAGGAGCTGGTCTTCCTTCATCCAGTGCCGGTGCTGCTCGAAAAGCTCGTTGAAAACCGTCACCTCGATGCGGGCCCTGCCGTCGTCCAGCACAACGACCGCCATGCGCCCGCGCCGCGTCATCTGGATGCGCACGCTGTTCATGACGCCGGCAAGCAGCACGGGATGCGACTGGGGCTGCACCTGATCGAGCCGGGTGGGCACGAACTCCCGCAGCTCGCGCTCGCAGCTGTCGAAAGGATGACCGGTGAGGTAATAGCCGAGCGCCGCCTTCTCGTGCTGCAGCCGCACGAGATCGGTCCAGCGCGGCACGGCCGCGAGCTTCGCCGCCACCGGCCGCGCATCGATCTCGCCGAAGAGACTCACCTGGTTCGCCGCGCGGCTCGCCTGCTCCGCGCTCTCCAGGGCGAGACCCACTGAAGCGAGGAGGCTGGCGCGATGATCGTCGAGCGCATCGAACGCGCCGGCGCGGATCAGCGACTCCACGACGCGCCGGTTGACGATGCGCTTGTCGATGCGGTGGCAGAAATCGAAGAGATCGCGGTACGGGCCGCCGCTCGCCCGCACTTCGATGATGTGATTGATCGCCGCCTCGCCCGTGCCCTTGATGCCGCCCAAGCCGTAGCGGATGCGCTTCCCGTCGATGGGCACGAAGCGGTAATCGCCGGTGTTGACGTCGGGCGGCAGGAGCTCGAGCCCGTTCGCGCGCGCGTCCTCGCACAGCTGCTGCACCTTGTCGGTGTCGTTCATCATCGCCGACATGTTGGCGGCCATGAACGGCGCCGCGTGGTGCGCCTTCATGTAAGCGGTCTGATAGGCGACGAGCGCGTACGCGGCGGCATGCGACTTGTTGAAGCCGTAGCCCGCGAACTTCTCCATCAGGTCGAACATCTCGTCGGCCTTGCTCTGCGGCAGGCCGTTTTTCGCCGCACCTTCGGCGAACAGCACGCGGTGCTGCGCCATCTCCTCGGGCTTTTTCTTGCCCATCGCGCGGCGCAGCAGGTCGGCGCCGCCCAGGCTGTAGCCGCCGATGACCTGCGCCATCTGCATCACCTGCTCCTGGTAGATCATGATGCCGTAGGTCTCGGCGAGTATGGGCTCGACGCGCGGATCGGGGTACGTCACGCGCTCGCGGCCGTGCTTGCGCTCGCAGAACGAGGGGATCAGGTCCATCGGGCCCGGGCGGTAGAGCGCCACGAGGGCGATGAGATCGCCGAAGCGGTCGGGCTTCGCGCGCTTCAGCATGTCGCGCATGCCGCGCGATTCGAACTGGAACACGGCCCCGGTGTTCGCGCTCGCGAAAATGCGGTACGTGGCCGGATCGTCGAGCGGCAGCTCTTCCAGCTTGCCGTCCGCGGACGGGTCGAGCCGCTTGACGTAGCGCAGCGTCCAGTCGAGGATGGTGAGCGTGGTGAGGCCCAGGAAGTCGAACTTCACCAGCCCGACCGCCTCCACGTCGTCCTTGTCGTACTGGCTCACCGCGGCGTCCGAGCCGTCGGCGACGTACAACGGACAGAAATCGGTCAGCTTGCCCGGCGCGATCAGCACGCCGCCCGCATGCATGCCGACATTGCGCGTCATGCCTTCGAGCTTCTCGGCAAGTGCGAGCAGCTCGCGCACTTCTTCTTCGTTCTTTTCGCGCTCGGCGAGCTGAGGCTCCTGGTCGCGCGCGTCCTGCAGGGTGATGTGCTTGCCCGGCTGAAACGGAATCAGCTTCGCGAGCTGATCGCAGAAGTTGTACGGCAGATCGAGCACGCGGCCCACGTCGCGCACGACCGCTTTCGCCGCCATGGTGCCGAAGGTCGCGATCTGCGACACGCTATCGGCGCCGTACTTGCTCTTCACGTAGTCGATCACGCGGTCGCGTCCGTCCTGGCAGAAGTCGATGTCGAAGTCGGGCATCGACACGCGCTCGGGATTCAGGAAGCGCTCGAACAGCAGGTTGTAGCGCAGGGGATCGAGGTCGGTGATATTCAGGCTGTACGCGACGAGCGAGCCCGCGCCCGACCCGCGGCCCGGCCCCACCGGCACGCCGTTGTTCTTCGCCCAGTTGATGAAGTCCGCGACGATCAGGAAGTAACCCGGGAAGCCCATCTGCACGATGGTCCCGATCTCGAACTCCAGCCGCTCGAGGTAGCGCGGGAGCTGCCGCTCGCGCTCCGCGGCGTCGGGATAGAGCTGGAGCAGACGCGCGTCCAGCCCCTCGCGCGCGCGCAGCCGTAGATAATCGTCCAGCCCGACGTCGTTCGGCGTCGGAAAATGCGGCAGCTTGCTCTTGCCCAGCTCGAGCTTGAGATTGCAGCGCTTCGCGATCTCCACGCTGTTCGCGAGCGCCTCCGGCAGATCGCGGAAGAGCTCCGCCATCTCCGCTTGCGTCTTGAAGTACTGCTGCGCCACGAAATGCCGCGGCCGCCGCTGGTCCGAGAGCACGTAGCCTTCGGAAATGCAGACCCGTGCGTCGTGCGCCCGCGCGTCGTCTTCGGTGACGAACTGCACCGGATGGGTCGCCACGACGGGCAGACGCAATGCGCCGGCCAGCTTCACCACGCGCTGCACGTGCGCTTCGAGCGGCATGCTGGCCGCGCCGGTGGTCATCGCCTGCGGTCCCAGGCGCTGGACTTCGAGATAGTAACGGCCGGGAAAGAGCGACGACCACTCCTGCGCGAGGCGCTCGGCGAGCGCCTTGTTGTCGGCGATCAACGCCTGGCCGACGTCGCCGTGATGCGCGCCCGACAGCACGATGAGACCTTCCGTGCCGAGCTCCGAGAACCAGGCCTTGCTGACCTCCGCACGGCCGCGATAGCGGTTGCCCCGGTACGCCCGCGTCAGAAGCTCGCACAGGCGCAGATAGCCGGTGTGGCTCTGGCACAGCACGAGCAGGCGGTGAGGCTTGTCGCGATCCGCTTCGTTGGTGAGCCAGAGATCGCAGCCGCCGATCGGCTTCACGCCCTTTGCGCGCGCGTCCTTGTAGAACTTGACCAGGCCGAAGACGTTGCCGAGATCGGTGAGCGCGAGCGCGGGCATCCGGTCCGCAACCGCCGCAGCGATCGCCTCGTCCAGGCGGACGATGCCGTCGACGATGGAATACTCGCTGTGCAAGCGCAGATGGATGAAGACGGGCTGCATGGGCGCTTATTTTAAGGCAGATACCCGTCATTCGTTACTGGTTACTGGTTACCGGTTACTGCTTACCCGTGGGCGTGGTGCAACGCGCCGCTACGATTAACCATTAACTATTAACCAGTAACGATTAAGCTACGATTAACCAGTAACTATTAACCAGTAACGATTAAAATGGCCGCCCCATGAAAAAGAGCGCTTCCCATTATCACGATATACGCGGCCTGCGCTATCACGTGCGCACATGGGGCGACCGCGCGGCGCGCCCGATCTTCCTGCTGCACGGATGGATGGACGTGTCCGCCTCTTTCCAGTTTCTCGTCGACTGCTTCGAGCGGGACTGGTACGTCGTTGCGCCGGACTGGCGCGGCTTCGGGTTGACCCAATGGGCGGAGGACGGCTACTGGTTTCCGGACTACTACGCGGACCTGGACGCGCTGCTCCGGCTCTACCAGGCTGACGGCCCCGTCGATCTCGTCGGGCACAGCATGGGCGGCAACATCGCGGTCACCTACGCAGGCATACGGCCGCAACGCATCGCGCGCGTCGTCACGCTGGAAGGCATAGGAATGCCGCGCGCGCATGCCGAGCAGGCCCCGGAGCGCTACGCACGCTGGCTGGACCATCTCGACGATCCGCCGCAGTTCAAGGTCTATGCCGACTACGCCGCGGTCGCCGCGCGCCTCAGGAAGAACAATCCGCGCCTCACCGGCGTGCGTGCCGATTTTCTCGCCCGCCAATGGGCGAAGGACACGACCGCCGGCGGCGTGGAATTACGCAGCGATCCGAAGCACAAACGCGCCAATCCTTATCTCTTCCGCGTGGACGAGGCGCTCGCGTGCTGGCGGCGGATTGCCGCGCCGGTGCTGCTGGTGATGGGCAGGGACTCGCACGTGACCCACTGGGTGAAGGACACGCCGGGCAAGCTCGCGGAGCGCAAGGCCGCGTTCGCGAAGCTCACCGAGGCCGTGCTCGACGACTGCGGCCACATGATGCATCACGATCAGCCGGAGCGGCTCGCGGCTCTGATCGAGGAGTTTTTGCTGCGCGGATAAAAAAACGGCGCAAGGCGCCGCTTTCGGAGGAATGGCTCTATGCGGTTGTTTGTTGTCAGTCGCTGAATATCGTCGGGAAGGCGAAGCCGAAAGTGATCATGAAGACACACACTTTCCCGATGAAGGAAATCTTTTCGCCGCCGCTCAGCTGAGCGAACGTTCTGCCCTGCGCCGCTGCATGGCTCGCCTTGGACTTGCTCATACTTCCTCCTGTTTGTCGCGCTCCGGAGAGCAGACGGGCAGTATGCGGCGGCATAACTTTCGCGAACCTTTCTACCGGGCCTGGAGCAGCTCCGTATCCTCGTGGCTGTAGGCCGGCGAGCAGGCGCAGAGTATTTTGAGCGGGATCGTGCCGGAATTCGCGATGCAGTGCGCGGTTCGCGGCGGAATCAGCACGCTGTCTCCCGGCGCGACGTCCAATACGGTCTCCCCCAGGGTCATGCGTCCGGTTCCCGCGGTGACATGGTAGATCTCTTCGGTGAGCGCATGGCGATGGAGCCGCGTCGCCGTCCCGGGCAGCACCGTCGCCTCCGCAAGGCTTTGATTGCGGTTGCCGTGCACCGCGGGATGCATGAGCTCGCGGATCTCGGAGCCGTCCCGCGTGACATAAGCCGGCACATCCGCCACCGTGGTTTTCATCGCCTAGCCTTCGCGCTCGTCGCCCGCGGGCTGCGGATTTGCGCTCGGCGCCTGCGCCAGCACTTCCGGCCGCAGTATCCGGTCGAGCGCCTCGCGCGTGAGCCAGCCTTTCTCGAGCACGAGCGCCGACACGCTCTTGCCGGTTGCGTGCGCTTCCTGCGCCACCGCGGTGGCACGCTCGTAACCGATGTACGGATTCAACGCCGTCACGAGCCCGATGGAATTCTCGACGAGCTCGCGCAGCCGCTCGCGGTTCGCGGTGATGCCCTGCACGCAACGCACCTGCAGCGTGCGGCAGCCGTTCGCGAGATGGCGCATGCTCTTGAAGAGGCTGTGCGCGATGACGGGCTCGAAGGCGTTCAACTGCAGCTGCCCGCCTTCGGCTGCGAAGCTCACGGTGAGATCGTTGCCGATGACCTCGAACGCGATCTGGTTCACTACCTCCGGAATCACCGGATTCACCTTGCCGGGCATGATGGACGAGCCGGCCTGCACGGCGGGCAGGTTGATCTCGTTCAGCCCCGCGCGCGGACCGGACGACAGCAGCCGCAAGTCGTTGCAGGTCTTCGAAAGCTTGACCGCCACGCGCTTGAGCACGCCCGAGAGCTGCACGAACGCGCCGGCGTCCTGCGTCGCCTCGACGAGATTGCTCGCCGTGACGAGCGGCACGCCGGAGATATCGGCGAGCCTCGCGCACACGAGAGCGGCGTAGCCCGGCGGCGCGTTGATGCCCGTGCCTATCGCTGTGGCGCCCAGGTTGATCTCGTGGATGAGCAAGGCCGCTTCGCGCAGCCGCTGCTCGTCCTCGCCCAGCATCACCGCGTACGTCGAGAATTCCTGGCCCAGCGTCATGGGCACCGCGTCCTGGAGCTGCGTGCGCCCCATCTTCAGCACGTCGGCGAACTCTGCGGCCTTCGCTGCAAACGCCGCGCGCAGCTCGCCCATGGCGGCGACGAGCTCCGCGATGCAGAAGTGGAGCGCGAGCCGCACCGCGGTGGGATAGACGTCGTTGGTGCTCTGGCTCAGGTTGACGTGCTCGAGGGGATGCAGGAATTCGTACTCGCCCTTGCGGCGGCCCATCAGCTCCAGCGCGCGGTTCGCGATCACCTCGTTCGCATTCATGTTGGTCGACGTGCCCGCGCCGCCCTGGATCACGTCGACGACGAACTGGTCCAGCAGGCGTCCTT
>Ga0255338_1005084_pt1 | contig 12572 bp, 13 predicted proteins | sample MeOH1_35cm_T4_19_FD_203715 | JGI IMG/M metagenome (GOLD analysis project Ga0255338, IMG submission 203715) | Sandy soil microbial communities from University of British Columbia, Vancouver, Canada - MeOH1_35cm_T4_195 | ecosystem: Engineered > Artificial ecosystem > Sand microcosm > Unclassified ...
TCCCGTGCGGAAGGCGGGAAGTGGATCGAGCTGTAGTTATTTGCGCTGCGGCGCCACGGCTCACAGGTGCCGCGGCGCTGCAGTCAATTGCAGCGTATCTGGGCGGCTGCTTCTTCCGTTAACCCGGGTAGGGAATAGTCCCACAGGCTATTAAACTATCTTTAACAGGTGCCGGGCGTTCACCGGCGGACCGGTCAGCAACGGAGGGCTCTATGTTTCAAACGCTGCAACGAAGCTGGGATCTGGCGAAGGAGACCTGGGACGTGCTCCGTCAGGATCGCGCACTGGTGATCTTCCCGATCATGTCCGGCATCGCTTCCCTACTGGTGTTCGCCAGCTTCATCATTCCGGTCGGGCTCATGGTCTGGAACCAAGGCGACCACACCACCGGAGCACGTGCGCACTTTGAGCCAGGTCCACTCCACTACGGGCTGACCTTTCTCTACTACCTGGTCAGCTACTTCGTGGTGGTGTTCTTCAACGCCGGCCTCGTAGCGTGCGTCCGGATGCGCTTCGAGGGTGGCACCCCCACCGTTTCGGACGGCCTGAGCTTCTCGATGCGGAATATCGGCCTGATCTTCAAGTGGTCGCTGCTCAGCGCTACGGTGGGCACGATCCTCCGTGCTGTGGAAGAACGGGCGAGCTGGCTGGGCCGCATCGTTATCGGGCTCATCGGTCTGGCGTGGTCGATCGCGACGGTCTTCGCCGTACCGGTGCTGGTCTACGATCAGGTCGGCCCCGTGGAGGCGGTCAAGCGCTCCGTCCAGGCCTTCCGCCGCACCTGGGGTGAGACCGTGGTGGCGAACTTCGGGCTAAACACCGTGTTCAGCCTGCTCTTCGTGCCCTCCATCATCCTGCTGGTAATTGCGGGAGTGATCGCGGGCGGGCTGGTCCAGACGAGCGCGACGCAGGCCGGGATAGTGTTCGGAGTGGCGCTGGTGGTCTGCGTGATCTACTGGCTGTCATTGGCGATCATCCAGAGCACGCTGCAGGGGATCTTCCTCACGGCCTGCTACCATTACGCCTCCACCGGCGTAGTCCCGTCCGCCTTCTCCCAGGAGCACGTGATGCACGCCTGGCGCCCCAAGACGCGGTAAGAAAACGGATACGAGGTGTGGCCGCCCGCACCACCCCGGCCACACCTCCTTATCCTCTTATCCCCTTATCTCCCCCTCCCCTTATCTCCCCATCCCCCATCCCTAGACCCCCGCTTCCTCGCACAGCTCCTTAATCCGTCGGAGCTTCTCCAGCGCACGGTCCGGGGTATCGACGAGACCGGTCACGCTGCCGAAATGCTCTTCCAGGCACTGAAGGAGGAGCTCTTTGATCTTTCCTTCGTCCGGCGTGTGGCGGAGCGTGCTTTCGTTGTAGAGCCGCTCCAGACTCTGCTCCTTGTCCTGGAAGAACTGGGCGATCTGGTCCGCCGTCCACTCTCCGCGGCGGATCGACTTGAGCTGCTCCCGGTGGCGCATCAAGTCCAGATCCCCCTCAGTCAGGATCTGCTCTACCTGCAGCATGAGACGCACACAGTGATAGGCGGCCTTCACGTCGAAGCCTGACTGCTCGTACCCTTCCCGCCGGCTGCTCCCCTCGGTCGGAACCTTCGTGTACATTTTGTTCTTCTGGCTGTACGCGTAGCCTTTGAACTTGTGCCAGGAGCCCTTGTGCAGGAACATTCGGCGGTTCTCCCGCACCATGCTGCCAACTTTGGTACAGGTCAGCACCCCGGTCTGGGGCGTGAACAGCGCGTCCACCATGTTCGGGTTGTTCTCCATCGCCAGTTGGAAGAACTTGACGATCGAAAAGATCGTGACGTCGTAGGTGCGACCCTTCCCGCCCAGCTCGTCCGGGCTCGCAATGTGGTGCTGCTGGTACTGCTCGAACCGCTTGAGCTGGCGCCCAAAACCCGGGATCTCGCCCGACAGGTGCGGGAAGATCATCTCTCTCGGCGGGATGCAGAACCCGTAGAGGTCCACGTCGCTGGTATCGGAGCTCACCCCATACGCCACGCTCCCCATCTGGGTTTCGTATTGGATGGTGCTGGTCAGCCACCGGGGTGGCTTGTGCATGCCTCGGTCAGCGAGGATCCGCGTGTTGTACATTTCACGATCTCCAGAATGGTTCGACTTCGGTCAACCCACGGATTAGCGCTCAGAGCGACTTTCGATACTTGACCGACCGCTCCACCTCTTCGAAGCCGATTTGCAGATGAGCGCGCTGGGATGTGATGTTCTCCAGCAGCGCATCAGACGCGAGTTCTCGGTAGCCACGGCCACACGCCCACTCTTCCACCGCGCGGACCAATGCGGCCCCCACCCCCTGTTGTCGGACGTCCGGATCCACGTACCACGATTCTAGATAAGCCACCGGGGCGGTGTCGCAGCCGTCCGCGTAGTTGCGCTCCCCAACTTCCGCAAAACCCGCCAGTCCCCCGCCGTCCCGCTCGGCAACTAGGACACCGGTGTCCGGACGAAGGAGCCAGGCCTCCATATCGGCGGTATGCTCATCCGCGGAGGTTTCCGGATAGAGGCCGCCCAGCATCCGCAGCCACTCGGCATGATCCATCGGGAGGTAAAGTCGAATGTTCATCACGAATCCGCTTTCCATTCATTGCCTGCACGCTGCTCCGCACAAGTTGGATCAATAGACGCTCTGACGGCCCCGGGCGGTTGATCCCCGTTCAAACCGGGGATACCCGGCAGGAGGCCGTGACGGCATGGAGCAGCAGCGAGAGAGTCTACCGGAGAACCAGGCGGACGGCAAACACGAGCATCAGCGGCGTTCGGGGCTTCGCCGCGCCTGGTGGATGCTGGTGGCGGCGGGAATAGGAGTGATCAGCTTCCTGGTCTTAGAACCCAGGTCTCGCGAGAGAGCCCTGGAGGCGGAAAGCCGAGCGCCGATCACCCGCCCGCTCCCCGAACCGGAACCCGCGTTGGAGGCGCCGGCAGCCGAGATCGTCCCGACCGAGCCCCTACTACCGGAATCTTCGCCGGCCTGGAGCGTCCCCGGCGAGACGGTAAGCCCGCCGACCCGAACTGGAAATCTTCCGGCGTTGAACGGTCCCTCGTATGTGGGACCGCGTGCCCCGGAGTTTACCGGCGCCCCGGCACCGGCCGGCGCCGGACTCGTAGATGGGGTGCTGTTCGGCCATTCGGTCCTGGGATTGCATCCGGAATTGCTGCGCCGGCTCCGGCAGGTCGAGCTGACCGCACCCGCCGCGACGCTTGGCGCGGAGCCGCCACTGGGTGTCGAGATGATCGTCGCTTACCGCAAGGGGAGCCGGGCGCACTCGCGCGGCTTGGCGGTAGACATCAACTACTTCGGTAATCCCTACATCATGCATGAGCGGGGCGAGGAAAAACTGGACGAGCGGTTGGGGACCGTCTACCAACGCGTCTCGCGGATGATGCTGAGACGCGACTCCGTGATCCCCGTGGAGATTACGGAGGGCACCCCCGAGCGCGAGAGGACGCTTCGGCTCTACCGGGCGTTGCGGGATGAGAGCCGCGCCATGGTCGCCTATTTCCGGCTGATGCAGGACCGCGACGCGCTGGCCCGCTACCTGGCGTCACAAAAGCCGCGCGTGACAGAGAACCCGGTCGACCTACAGCGTCAAATGGCGCAGGACTACGTGACCTTGAGTGGCCGTTCCGGGCCACTGGCACCGGGGCTGGAATACCCACCACCCAACTCTATGGGTGGCGACCCACCCTTCGCCGGGGACCCGGTTTACCGGGGGCCGGAGCTGGGGTTCTTGCACCTGAGCGAGGACCTGGTCCGCGCCCTGACCGACGCCGGGCTGCGCTGGGGAGGTACGGACATGGGAGACAGCAGCGGCGACCTGATGCACTTCTACCTCCCCGCGTCCGAAGCGAAGCCCTCAGGTCTCGCCGGCCGCTAGAAGAGACGCACCACCGGAGTGCCGTCATTGATCACGAGCGGGCGCCCTTCCATGTCCACCACTTCGGACCGGGGATCGATACCGAGGGCGTGGTAGACGGTCGCGCCGATGTCGTTCGGATAGAACGCCTCGCCATCCGGGAACCCGGCCACCTCGTCCGATTTCCCCACCACGGTGCCGCCACGTACACCGCCGCCGGCCAGGGCCATCGACCAGCAGTTCTGCCAGTGGTTACGGCCACCGGGGTTGGCCGCATTCGCTGCCGCACCGGTGACGGAGCGACCCAGGATCGGGTTGCGGCCCATCTCGGACATGGCAAGCACGAGCGTATCTTGCAGCAGCCCCCGAGATTCCAGGTCTTCGAGCAGTACGCTGAACGCCTGGTCCCAGGGCGGCAACTGGCGAGCGATGTAGTTGTCCTCATCGTTGTGCCAGTCCCAGCTGTTCATCGGCCCCATGTTCGCCTGCACAAACCGGACCCCGTTCTCGATGAGCCGGCGCGACAGCAGGAGCGTCTGGCCGTACAAGTGCCGTCCGTACCGGTCACGGACCGCGTCGGGTTCCTTCCCCAGATCGAACGCCTCTCGGGTATGGCTGGAGGTGGTGATTTCAAAGGCGCGCTGGTTCACGGCGTCCAGCTTGCCAATTACCGGATCCCGCTCCAGGTCACGGCGATGCTGGTCCACGTCGGCGAGCAGCTGCCGGCGGTTGGCTATGCGGTCTACGGTCATCCCTGCCATCGGCTGGAGGTCCGGTACCCGGAACGTGGGGCTGTTCGGATCTCCGGACAACAGCCACGGGTCGTACTTGCCGCCCAGCATCCCGGCCGACTCGCCCGAAAACGGCATGCCGGCGTTCGTCATCCGGATCGGTAAGTGGATGCTGCACGGCAGCCCGCTGCCGACCGGCTTCAAGGCGGAAACCACCGATCCGAGAGATGGCCAATCCCGCCGGCTGTCGTGGATCCCCGCGCCGGTGACCCGGGTTTTGAGCCCCGCCAGCATCTTCTGATGACCGATCTCGTGGTTGTCGTCTTCCGCACCGAGCGTCAGCGAGCGGATCAGGGCCACGTGGTGCATCTGCCTCGCGACCTTCGGCAGCACCCGCCCGATCTGCACCCCCATCGCGCTCGTCTTGATCGGCAGCGCCGTGCCCTTGGCTTGCGTGGGCGAGTCTGGCTTCACGTCCCAGAGCTGCATTTGCGAGGGCCCACCAGGCAGCCAGATCACCAGGACATGCTTCGCTTTGCCGAAGCCCGGCCCCATCGCCGCAGCGGGACGCGACCGCCATAGGTCGGAGAGCGCCAGTCCCAGGGAGGCGCTGAACCCGACCTGCAGTATCTCCCGGCGGCAGATGCCGATCCGGTGGTGGTGCGGAATGACCTGTGGACTTCGCATGCAAACTCCCACGGACACTGGCGCGATCGTTCACCGCGCATTGAGCGCTGAGCTCTTGGGACGCCGACCCGAGCGATTCGTTACAGGTACCCTCGATGCCCGTGCGGACGGCTCGGTTCAGGGCCGGTCCGGGTACTGGGGGAGGTCGTCGCAGATCTCGTACCACTCCGCCTTGTCCGCGACGAAGATATGGGCGGTCGGCTTTCCGGTTACCGGCATATCCAGTGTCCCGAGGCGGAGGCGGAGCGTGTCCGGCATCGTGTCCCGCTTGCTGTAGAGCGGGGAGCCGCAGGCGCCGCAGAACACCCGGTAGACGCCTGGTGACGACTCGAAGTCGACCAGTTTCTCGCTGCCGGATAGGAGCCGCAGTTCATCCTTCCGTATGGGTGCGGCTGCCTGAAACGCAGTGCCGACGGCCTTCCGGCAGCGCCTGCAGTGACAAAACATGATCGGACCCAGTTCGCCCTCGATCTCGTAGCGAACCGCGCCACACAAACAACTACCCCGGTGCATTCCCTGGTCTCCCTTTCGTCGAGCCGGATAGGAATTATCCTACCGTACCGAGCGGCGGCTTGCCGCGTGGGGCGCCCGAGCCGGGAGACGAGAGCGGCTACCGGCTCGGAGCCGCCGCAGCACCGGTGACGCGGTCCACCTCGTCTTGCAGCTTGAAGCACGTCACGTGGGGCGTGGACGCAGCGGCGGCGCCGAGTGACCCAAAGGAGCGGTTGGCGGACGAGACGAACTCCGCCTCGTGGGAGCCCAGCCCGGCGAGGCCGCGAATGAGCCGGCCTACGCGAGCCTGCTCGCCCGGGCTCAAGGTGTCGTACTCTTCCAGGGTACTCAAGTAGCTGTACTGGGCTACTTTAGGTAACTGGTTCACCACGCGGAGGGCGCGCGCGTCGTAGCGCCGGATGTCCGGCGGCAGCTTCCCTGCGAGGGCAGTATGCCGCTCTTGCAATGACGGGAGCGCGGTGTCCACGTCCACCGCCACGTCGCGCCGGAACTTATTCTGGGTACGGTTGCCCCCGGCACGATTGGCGGTCCCGCCCGGGTTGCGCGTGCCGGACGCATTTCTGCCCTGCGTGCGGCGGTTGGTAGTGCCGTACCGGGAGCGGTTCGTGTTGTAGCCACGCATGCCTCCTGGCATGGCGCCATTGTAGCCCCGCAGATACGGCGAGACCACCAGCGGACGGACCCGTCTCGCTGCCCACACCGGCGCGCCCATCGCCAGTACGCCGGCAATCAGCATCGAGCAGAGTTGCACCCGGAATTGAGTACGCGATCCAGCCATCGGGAACTCCTTCTCGAACGTCGTTCCACACGCCGCCCTAATGCCAAAAACGCAGGACCATGCCTGAGGGTTCATCCCATTATGCCGATCCGTCAGCCAACGGCAAAGAGAGCCACACGCCGTTCTCGAAATCATACGTGTGCCGGTCTACGAAGTTCACGGCGCACATCATGACGTCCAGATCCGCTTCCCGCAGCAACGTCAAAAACCGCGCCGGACGGCTGTGTCCGCTCACCCCAATGTAGCGGATCAAGCCATCTCGCTTTGCCTTCAATAGCGCCGGATAAATGCCGTTCTTGCCCAACATCGTCCGCAGGTCCAGATCTCCCAGGGAGTGGATGTGCACCAGGTCGGCGTGGTCCGTCCGCAGCTCCTTTAGGTTCTGCTTGAGCAGGTGCAGGGCAGCCTCACCACCACTTTCGTGGCACTTGGTGACCAGGAACATCTCCTTACGCCGCGCCTGGACCACATCCCCAACTGCTGCTGCGCGCGGCCGTAACCGGTCCGCGAGGGCGCAGTATCGAAGTAGGTAACTCCTAAATCCAGAGCCTCATGGTATCGCTCGATCCCGTTCTTCAAGCTGCGCCGGATCCCGCAGGGGGCGGTACCGAAGCCGAGTATCGGCACCCGCACCCCGGTCTTCCCGAGTACCCGGCCGGGCAGCACCTCGGCCGCGCGTGCGTGCCGCCCAACTCCAACGCTGCGGTTACGGCAACGCCCTTTAGCAGTTCTCGCCGGGTAATTGGTTGATGAATGGCCGGAGTAATCCACAAGCCGTCGAGCCCGAATCGCGGGGGATAGATTGCCAGACGGGATCGCTGGTCCGCGCGGGACCTTCCAACCTCATTGCCCTCCGGGCATCGTCTTAAACCAGAGGTCCGCGTCCGCGTGTTTACGACGGTCCACGCGCTCTGGGCTGCTAAACTGGCGCGACGGCCACCCCCGTTTAGCCCCTCTGAGCGCCGGGTAACACGAACCGAACCGCCTGACCGGCGGGCAAACATGAGCTTTGAAGAGGGAGACCCAAACCGATGAGTCCGGTTGTCTATAGAGAAGACGATAGCCCCGCCTGGGGCGTAACGGCGATTGTCCTCGTCGTGGCGCTATTTGCGTTGATGCTCGGCTACTTCGCCTGGTGGCGCCCGTCCCAGATCGACGCCGCGCCGCGCTCGCCGGACGTGATCAATGTCCAGCCGGCTACGCCGTCCGCGCCCTCGTCGCCGACCGTGGTCCCGGTACCGGTACCTGGTCCTTCTGGCCCCGCCGGTCCTTCCGGGGCGCCGGGCCCTGCCGGTCCCGCCGGCCCGGCAGCTCCTGCGGCACCGGCCACGCCGGCTACTCCGAGCGATTCGGGGACCAGCAGCAGCGGCAATTGACCATCATTGCGAGACTTAAGTCATGAAGAAGGGCCCGACCGATCGGTCGGGCCCTTCTTCAATTCCACCGTTCCGGTAGTCTAGGGTAACAGGACGCTACCAGTGTCGAATCGACTCCGCTCCCAGAGACCACTGATACTTGTCGAAGAGCTGCTTGATCTTGGCGCTCTGGCCCTGATTCGTGCGCACCATTACCCAGGCGTTGCCGTCTACGATCCGGCCGTACCAATCACGTGCCAGCTCATGCTGGAAGCCGAAGTTGCTCATCGAACCCACAATGCCTCCGGAAGAGGCGCCGAGTTGCGCTCCGCCGATGGCAATTGCCAGTGGTCCGGCAGCCACGAACGCCATCTCGATGTTGGGCGGGATCGAGTCGCGATACGCCGGCCGGGCCCCCCCCTGCCAGCCCAGCCGCTCCCATGCGGACTGCAGCGCCAGCGCGGTAAATTGATCGTCTTCGCCCGCGACTTCCGCGCGAGCGTTGAGATCCTCTTCAGCCGCCTCCCGGGCTACCAAAGAGATCTCGCTGCTGGGTACCCCTGAGTCCAGGAGCGCGGTAATTACCCGCTCCGCCAGACCGCGGTCCCGAAATATGCCACCGATGAAGACCGGCACCGTCCGTTCCTCCTGCCCATGGGACCGACACTCGATCCCGGATCATCCGGTAAGTATATCCGCATCGCGTTGAAGACAAGCACCTGGCGGTCGCACAATCAACTGTGACCGCCCCATTGCCGATTGGTTGCAGTGGCCCTGCACCCTTGCCTCTTAACGGCTACTGATGTCCGTTGACGTGATCTGTGACCGTTGCCTATAATTCGGCGCGTGCCAAGTCACGGCCTAAAGAACTTATTGTGAACGTAGGGATGGTGGATGTTGACGCGTTGGAGTAAAGATGAGATCGCTTTGGAGATCCTCCGGCTGTATACCACCCAGCAGCCGCTGAGCTACGGGGAGGTGCAAAAGTCCAACCTGCGCCTGCTCCGTGCGGCCAACCGCTACTTCGGCTCCTGGAAGACCGCCATCGAGTATGCCGGGTTGGACTACGACAAAATCCGCCGTTACAAAGTTTGGACCTGTGACCGCATCGTCGAACAGATCCTGACCTACTATCGTGAAGGTAAGGACCTCTCCTGGCGGCACGTCTCTACCGAGCTCGATCCGCCGCTTGCCGCCGCCGCGATCCGCTCCAATCGCTTCGGTAGCTGGCAGAGCGCCCTGGCGGAGGCCGGGCTAGACTACGAAGAGATCCGCCGTCACCGCGCGTGGGCGGACGACGAGATCCTGGAAGAACTACGTCGCCGCAGTGCGGCGGGCGAAAGTCTGCGAGTGTCCGACGCGGCCACGGCATGCCCCGCGCTCGTCGCAGCCGCGCGACGACGCTTCAACGGGTGGTACGAAGCGATCACGGTTGCGGGACTGGACGAGTGGGACGCGCGCCGCGGCCTCGGTGATGAGTGGGACGACGAAACCGCCCGCGGAGAAACCTCCTGGAGCGAGCTGCGCGCCGCATCTTAGGGATCCCAAATTGACAATTTGAAATTGAAAATTGTCATTTGAGAATTCTGGTAACAAAAGAGGCCTCCCCACGGTGGGGAGGCCTCTTTTGTTTACGTTGCGCTTTGCCGGGCGCGGAGGTCGTTAGGACCGGGCGCTGAAGCAATCGCGGCAGTAAACCGGCTTGGTGCCGGTGGGCTTGAACGGTACTTCCGTTGTCACCCCGCATCCTGCGCACGTTACTTCCGTCATCTCCCGAGAGCCACGCCGGCCTGCCTTACGCGCCGTTCGGCACTCGGGGCAGCGTGCAGGGTCGTTCTCGAATCCCTTGCTCTGATAAAACTCCTGCTCGCGCGCGCTGAAAACAAAGGACGCGCCGCATTCCTTGCAAGCAAGGGTTCGATCTGCCATCGACATGGGGACTGGACCTCCTGGTAAGGTAACCGTAGTTGTTGGACGGGTGGCTCGGGGCGACGTGACTTCGCACTACACGTGGTAAAAGGAAACGAATAGATTGCGGAACGGGGAGTTAGACCGCCGGGATTCACTACCTATGACCCGGCCGAGCAGTACGAAGTTGGAGCGTTTTTCCCAGTCCGGACCCGCCGCCGCAGCTTAACACGGGGAGACACCGTTGTCAAACGTGCATTGCACAATTCTGCAGGAACTCCTCGGCCTAGCAGACGGCATCCTACCCACCAAGCGTGCCGCTTCTAACAGAATTGCAGGCGGAATCCAGGGGGAGCTCCCGGACACGAGGCGCCCTTCCAAAGCACCGATCCATTAGGACGACGAGTTCGAAACGGCCGTTCGTTTCATTTTGAAGATGTGTTAATAAAATACATTTACTGCGAGAACTCCCCGCCGGCATCATCCGGCACCTCCACATGTAGGGGGGCTTTGGGGATCGATGTCTTCTGCATCCGAGTTTCTCTTCTTGACTGTTAGCGTGCTCAGGCCACGAACGGCGTGGCCGCACCGCTACGGCACCGCAGAAGTGTGGACTATATCGGTATAATGGCAGCTAATCAATGGAACGATGGCGATGCAGCCATCGAACAAACAGGTGGGCAACGATGCTCGCGCGTCCGCTGGTTAGACCCTATCCGCAGCCTCCCGTAGAACTCTTACCCGGGAAAAAGAAATGGCGGCGGCCGCTCGCGTTAGCGGTAGCCTTCGTGCTCGGTCGTTTGCTGGGATCGGCAGACGAGCACGCCGTCGCCGCATTGGCGCTCCGTGAACTGAACCTCATCCTCCGCTCCCGCGCGTGGCACCGGTTCACTGGAATGTGGCTGGTGGCCGCCTCGGCCGTGGTGGCGGTGCCGATCCTGTATCGCTGCGAGCTCGGGGGGTGGACGTCACCGTCCGGCGCGTTCTGGTTCACCGCGGGCGGCTATACGCTGCAGATGGCCCTCGGTCTTGCGATGATGCAGTGGACACTGCGCCGCCTGCAGCGAGACCTGAGCACGTCGCGGTTGGACGAGTTACTCCTCACCCGCTGCTCCGCGGCCGATATCGCAATGGCCGAGGCCCTGGCCTCCGCCGTTGCCAGCATGTGGCTGGTGGCCGCAACATTTCCCATCTGCCTCTTCTTGAGTGCGATAGCCGGCCAGGGTCTGGATACGGCGGTGCGGCTGGAACTGACGCTGGCGCCGGCCGGCGGTCTGGGGGTCTGGCTGGGGCTCGGCTGGGGACTCGCGTTCACCCTCGGCCGCGGATCCGCCGTCAGCGCGCTGACGGACTGGTGGATCAAGATGCCACTGGTGCCCCTCTGGGCGATCTGGTCGGTACTGGGCGCGTCGCCCGTGATCTGGGCCGTACTGGAGCTCATCCCCGGCGGGCACAGTCTGGTCCGCGTCGCAGCCATGGGCCTAACCTGGTTGACGATCCAGCTCTTCACTCACTTCAATCCCGTTCTGGCGATTCCCGCGGCAGCCGGTTTGGTGGCCTCTACCTGGCTGACGGATTGGCTGGTGCTGATGGTCTTCCTCACGTTCATGATGCGGAAGAGCATGGACGCCGTCCAGACGGCGCTGGCCCGGTTAGGCGAGCGGACCACGACCCACGCAGACCATGTCTACTGGGTGCACCACGATGCGCAGTACTTCACCCAGTACGCGGGGCGCCAGCGCAAAGGCCCGCAGTACCGCGACGGGGGCAATCCCGTAGCGGCCTTCGATGTGGCGCGGGGACACCGGGTCTTCCTGCACCCGTTCCTCTGGACCGTCGCGCTCCTGGTTTATCTGTTTCTCCTGGGTTGGAGTACGCTGGTCCCTGCATTCGGACGATATACGGCGATTGCGGCCGTCCTGATCCCCGCCACCGGAGCGCTCCTCCTGATGTCCGGCGGGGTCGCCGTGAGCTTTGGCTGGGAGCGTGACCAGCACCGCTGGCGAGAGCTGGCCGTAATCCCGCTGGAAGACCGCCGCCTTGCCCTGGGCAAGATCAAGGGCGTGATCCGCCCCACCCTCTGGATCGGGTTCATGGCCGCACTCACGGCGGCGTTCCTGGGCTGGCGCGGCGCCTTGGAGTGGCATGCCTCCCTCTGGATGGCACTTCACGTGCTCCTGTTCCCGATCGTGCTCGCCTTTGTCTCCGCCACGCTGGCGCTGACCACCCCTACCGTAGCTGAGGCGCTCTATCGCTGGGCGGTCCTCGGCGCCATCCCCACGCTGGCCACCGCCCTACCACCGCCCATTGGCGGAGGCGAGGGGATCGCCGCACCCTTCTCGCCACCAATGATGGTGCTGTTCCTCGTGCTAAATCGCCCTTCTCCCGCGCTGTTCCGCGGCGCCTGGATCAGCCTGGCCCTGGAAATCATCGGGTTGGTCGGCTCGTTCATCCTGCTTACGCTCTACCTGCGCCGCTGGACCGCCTCCGAAACCGACTGATCTCTGGCGAGGAGTAAATCCCACGCCGCGGCACGGGTTAACCAGAATGGAACCCACTGGGGAATTCTGCGCTCTTGGATCCGATACCAGTCGGTTGCCCGGAGATACTCCGTTCAAAGTCAACCCTTTTTCTTCCGGTTTTCGGCGACCGCGCCGACGGTGGGCGCGGAGCTCGAGGACGAGTTATGATGGTTTTGGGCAGCCGCGCGACCCCGTACC
>Ga0255338_1005085_pt1 | contig 12567 bp, 11 predicted proteins | sample MeOH1_35cm_T4_19_FD_203715 | JGI IMG/M metagenome (GOLD analysis project Ga0255338, IMG submission 203715) | Sandy soil microbial communities from University of British Columbia, Vancouver, Canada - MeOH1_35cm_T4_195 | ecosystem: Engineered > Artificial ecosystem > Sand microcosm > Unclassified ...
TGAACTCGGAGTCGGGGAGGTTCTTCTCCATGGAGAGGCGCACGAGGTCGGCGGCGACGTCGCCGGGGACCTTGCCGTCGGTCATGTGCTTGTAGCCGTTGGCCCAGGTGGAGAGGGTGTCGGCGGAGATCTTCTTGCGGTAGCCGTACAGGGCGACGCCCTCGACGACCTCCGGGTCGGCGCCGCGCGACATGGCCTGGTAGGCGGAGAAGGCGACGTCGGCGGTGCGCTCGGGCGGGGCCTGGTCGAAGGAGCCCTCGGTGAGGATGTGGAGCACGACGGGGATCGCCTTCGCGCGCTCGGGGTTGACCACCTGCACCCCGTAGTCCGCGAAGCGGTCCTTGATGGCGGACATCAGGGCCGCGCGCTCGGAGGGCTCATAGGCCTTGTCGGAGTCGAGGGCCTCGCCCAAGGTCTCGAGGACGTTCTTGCGCGGCTGGGCGGCGGCGGGGAGGGCGAGGAGGACGGCGAGCGTCAGTAGGATCGGTCTCATCGTTTGGTCCTGGTCTTGATCTCCTGGCGCATCTCGTCGCCCATCTCCTCCATCTTGGAGATCTCGGCCTCGATGAGCTCCTCGGGGGAGAAGGGCTTGCTCTCGGTGATCATCATCGGCTTGGGGAGAGGGTCGGCCGGGCGGAGGCGCGGCGCGGGAGCGGGAGCGGGCGCCGGGGCGGCGGGAGCGGCCGCGACGGGAGCGGCGGCGGCCGTCATCGGCGCGGGGACGGGGTCGGGGACCTGGGCCATCAGCGCCGGGGGCGCGACGATCGGCGCGGCGGAGCCGTAGGCGAGCTTCTCGCCCTGCGCGGCGAGCCAGCGCTTGGCGATGTCGGACTTGACCGCGAAGTTGACCGAGGTGATGGCCAGTCCGTCGGCCGCCTTGCGCGACATGAGGGTGTTGACGCCGACGAGGCGCCCCGAGGCGTCGAGCAGCGGGCCGCCGGAGTTGCCGCGGTTGATGGAGGCGTCGGTCTGGAAGGCGTCCTTGCCCTTCACGCCGCCGAGGTCGGCGAGCACGGTGCTGATCACGCCCGTGGTGAGCGTCCACAGGCCGCCCTGCTCGGGGTGGCCGATGGCGGCGACGCGGTCGCCGACGGAGACGTTGTCGGGGTGTCCCAGGGCGATCGCGGGCGTGCCGCCGGGGAGGCGCTCGACCTCGAGCAAGGCGAGGTCGAGGCCGGAGTCCCAGGCGAGGACCTTCGCGGGGACCGCGTCGACGAGGTCGCGCTGGGGGTTTCCGGTGAGCTTCGCGGGCTTGAAGTAAACGCTGACGCGGGACCAGGGCTTGCGCGTGGAGTCCTGGATCACCACGTGCGCGTTGGTGAGGACGCGGCGGCGGGCGGCGTCGACGACGGAGCCGGTGCCGAGCTCGCCCGAGCCGCCGGAGGCGGAGCACAGGATGAGGACGACGGACTTCGCCGCTTTCTGATAGACGGCCTTGGGCTCGAAGGCGATGGAGGGCTCGGGCGCGGCCGGGGCGGCCTCGTCCTTGGCGAGGACGGCCGGAGCGGCGGACGCGGGAGCCCGGCCCTTCAGGTCGGCCTTGGCCAAGGCGGCGTAGACGTAGCCCGCGAGGAGATGGGCCTTGGCCTCCGCCTCCGGCGTGAGCTTCTTCTGGAGCCAGGAGTCCGAGAGCCCCTTGAGGGTCTCGTCGAGCTTGGCGGCGTCCGCGCCGGCGGTCCAGCCCGGGGCGGCGGCGCGGGCGGGAGCGGCGGAGGCGGCCAGAAGGCGGGCGTAGTCGCCCCAGCCGGCCTTCACGAGTTCCTTGTCGTCGATGCGCGCGGCGGGGCCGGAGAGGAGCGCCACGACGGCGGGAGAGGGGGCGGGCTTGCGCGGCTCCTTGGCCCATGACTCGAGGGCGGCGGCGGCCTCGCCGCGGGCCTCGGGCGCGCCGACGATGGAGAGGGCCTGGACGAACTGGGACGCGGCCAGCGCCTCGTAGACCGGGCGCAGGGCCTTCTCGTCGGCGGCCGCGGAGTCGGGACGGCGCAGCGCCGCGCGCAGGGCGCCGGCGCGGTCGAGGAGGAGGCTGTCGAGGTCCTCGCCCTGGTCCGTGGGGATGCCGCCGCGCACGGCCGCGACGGCGGCGTGCCGCCGCGCGTCGCGGACCGCGGGCGCGCTCAGGTAGTTCGAGACGCGCTTGAACAGGGAGGAAAAAGAGGAGGATTCGGCCGCGGCGGAAGGGAGCGCGGCGGCCGTCAACGCGGCGACGAGGAGGAGGTGGCGCATGACCCGATTATGTCCTCCGCCGACCCCCTTGTCAAGGAGGTAGGCGGACGGTCATCGCGCCTTCCCGGAGGCCCCGAAGACCTCGAGGGCCCTCTCGCGCGCTTTCTTGTGGTCGACGATCGGCGCGGGATAGTCCTTGCCGAGAGCCACGCCCGCCTTCGCGAGCGCCTCGGCCGGCGCCGCCCACGGCTTGTGCAGCCAGCGCTCGGGCACGGCGGCGAGCTCCGGGACCCAGCGGCGGGTGTAGGCGCCGTCCGGGTCGAAGCGCCGGCCCTGCTCGCTCGGGTTGAAGACGCGGAAGAAGGGCGCGGCGTCCGCGCCGCAGCCCGCGGCCCACTGCCAGTTCAAGGTGTTGCTGGCCAGGTCCGCGTCGACGAGCGTGTCCCAGAACCAGCGCGCTCCCTCGCGCCAGTCGACGAGCAGGTCCTTCGTCAGGAACGAGGCGGCGACCATGCGCACGCGGTTGTGCATGAAGCCGGTGGACCACAGCTCGCGCATGCCGGCGTCCACCAGCGGGTAGCCGGTGCGGCCCCGCCGCCAGGCCTCGAGGCCATGCGGGTCGCGCCGCCAGCCGAAGGACTTGAAGCGCGGGTCGAGCGGGGCCCCGGGCGTCTCGGGGTGATGATGCAGCACATGACGCCCGAAATCGCGCCAGCCGAGCTCGCCGAGGAAGCCGCCCTTGGACGCGGGGTCGCCGCCGAGCGCCTCGCGCCAGACCCGCCGGACGGAGAGCTCCCCGAAATGGAGGCGGGGGGAGAGCCGGGAGTTGCCGCCGGCCCCGGGGAGGTTCCGCGCCGCGGCGTAGCCGCGCAGGCGCTCCGCCAGGAAGCCCTCGAGCTCGCGGCGCGCCCCGTCCTCGCCGGGGACGAAGGCCGCCGCGAGGCCCCGGTCCCAGCGCGCCTTCGGCAGAAGGTCGAGAGAGGCGAGCGCGGGAGCTTCGACGGAGAGCGCAGGGGGCCGGGGTCGCCCTCCGGCGCGGCCGGGCCTTCCTCCGCGCCGCAGCGGTTCCAATAAGGAGTGAAGACGCGGTAGGAGCCGCCGCCCAAGGTCCGGATCGCCTCGGGCTCGAAGAGGACGTTGCCCGGGCGGGCGTCGACGCGCAGGCCGGCGGCCTCGGCGGCGGCGCGCACGGCCCGCTCCTGCTCCGCGGACGCCGGCTCGTAGCGCCGGTTCCACGCCACCGCGCCCGCGCCGCATTCGCGCGCCGCGTCCGTGAGCGCCTTCGCGGCGGGGCCTTTCTTGAGGATCAGGCGCGAGCCCCGCCGCCGCAGGTCCGCGTCGAGGCTCGCCAGCGAGTGATGGAGCCACCAGCGCGAGGCCGCGCCCGGGGCCCAGCCGTCCTCCTCCTCCGGGGACCAGACGAAGACGGGCACGACGCGCCCGCCGCGGGCCGCGGCGGACAACGCGCCGTTGTCCTGAAGGCGCAGGTCCCGGCTGAGCCAGACGACGGTGGTCTCCATCCCCGTCATTTTAATACATCCCGGCAACGCGTACTCCCCGGGAGTGTGATAAAATCGGCCCATGGCACGCGCCCGGCTCTGGCTGAATGTCACCGGCTCCCTCGTCCTCCTCGCCGCGCTCGGCGCGGGGGCGGCCCTCGTGGCCCTCAAGGCGTTCTTCCCCGAGCCGAAGGCCCGGGCCTACGCCGTCGGCAAGGCCAGCAGGCAGCTCGGCCGGGAGGTGCGGCTCAAGCGCATCGACGCGGGGCTGACCGGCCTCCACCTGCAGGGCCTGGAGGTCTCCGAGCGCCCCGATTTCTCCGCCGGCACCTTCCTCAGCGTCGAGACGTTCAGCCTGCGCCCGAGCTGGAAGGCGCTGCTGCGCCGCGAGCTGGTCGTCGCCTCGGCCTCGGCCGACGGCCTCAAGGTCAGCGTCGTCCGGAACGCGGACGGCTCCTTCAACTACGACACCTTGGCCTCCTCCGCCGCCGCCCCGGCGCCGGCGCCGAAGGCCCCGGAGGGGCCCGCCCCGGAACTCAACATCCGCAGCCTGCGCGTCGTCCGCGGCGAGGCCTCCTACCTCGACAAGGGCACCGGCGCCGCGTGGTCCGCGACGGGCCTCACGATGAAGCTCGACGACTTCAGCCTCTCCGAGCCCTTCTCCCTCGACGCGTCCGTGCGCCTCAAGGGCAAGGCGGGGGAGCGCCCCGTCGACGCGGCGCTGGCCTTCGCCGGCACGGTGAACCTCGGCCGCGGCGCGCGCGACAAGTTCAAGCTCGAGTTCAAGCGCCTGAGCGCCGAGCAGGAAGGGCTCAAGCTCTCGGCGAAGGGGAAGGTGGCCGGCCTCGACGCGCCCGACGCCGCCCTGGAGGCGACGCTCTCCGCCGCGGGCAAGACCGTGCTCGAGGCGGGCGGGACCTTGCGCGCCTCGGCTCCCGGCGCCGACGGCGCCCGCGCGGTGGACGCGGACCTCAAGCTCAAGACGCCCGGCCTCGACACCTCCTTGATCGCGAAGTGGGCGCCCGCCGCGGGCGTGCCTTCGGTGTCCATCCCGGCCGCGGAGGCCTCGCTCGTCGCCCGCTATGAAGGCTCCTCGGCCGCGGTGAAGAGCTTCCGCGCCTCCTGGAGCGGGGGGATGGTCGACGGGTCCGGCCTCGCCAAAGGGCTCGGCGGGAAGTCCCCGGCCTACGAGGGGCGGGCCAAGTTCGGCGTCGACGTGCCCGAGATCCGCGCCGGGCAGTATCCCTTCCTCAAGCTCCCGCCGAAATCCTTCATCCCCGCCATGCGCGTCGACGGCGAGGCGGCGCTCGCGGGCGGGGAGCTCACGCTCGCCGCGCTCTCCGCCAAGTTCAAGCAGGGCACCGCGTCGGCCTCCGGCTCGGTCCGCAAGCTCGGCTCGGCCAAGCCCGTTCCCGACCTCTCCCTGCGCATCGGCGCCGACCTCCCCTCGTTCCGGGTCTCCGAGCTGCCGGTGACGGTCTCCGCCCTGCCGGCGGACTTCGTCGTGCCCGCGATGCGCCTCGACGGGGGCGCCCGCGTCCGGGGCGACGACGTGACGCTGGAGAAGCTCTCCGTGAAGGGCACGGCCGGCTCCCTTCGGCTCGACGGCCTCGTCGCCAAGGCGCTGGCCGGGACGCCGGAGCCGGCCCTCGAGGTCCAGGCCGACCTCGACCTGCCCGCGCTCACCGACAAGGACCTGCCGTTCCCGGGCGTGCCGCCCGGCCTCGAGCTCCCGCCCTCGAAGTGGGACGCGGACCTGTCCTACACGCCGCGAGCGGTCCGCCTGCGCAAGCTGGGCGTGAGGATCGCGAGCAACGAGGTCTCCGTCGAAGGCGGCGTCTCCGATCCCGCCGGGCGCGGGGCCTTCGACCTCCTGGTCAAGTGCAAGCGCTTCGTCCTCGAGGAGCTGACCCGCCTGACGCCGGCGACCCGCGACCTGAAGCTGTCGGGCTCCGGCTTCTTCGCGCTCTCGGTCACGGGCACCAAGGAGAAGCCGCTGTTCGGCGGCAAGCTGCAGTTCAAGGGCGTCGGCGCCACGGTCGCGGAGCTGGCGCTGTCCGACTTCACCGGCACCGCGTCCTTCGACGAGCGGCGCATCGACGTGCCGAACCTGAAGGGCAAGGTCGCCGACGGCACGTTGACGATGGACCTGACCGTCAAGGAATACGCGAAGGCCCCGGAGATCCAGCTCGAGGCCTCCCTCGACCGCTTCGACCTGGGCCGCTACCTGGCCGCGAAGAAGAAGCTCGAGGCCGACGCGAAGACGGCGAAAGCAGCGAAGGCGGCCAAGGCCGGCAAGCCCGCCGAGGAGAAGCCCGTCACGCCGATCCGCACGCGCGGCAAGGTGGAGATCGGCGCCCTGCTCCACCCGAACGCCCAGCTGCAGGGCGTGACGGCCTCATGGGACCTGTACGGCGTCACGCCCGACATGAAGCGGCTCGGCGGCGACGCCCGCCTCGGGACCGGCGCGGGCAAGCTCCACGCCGTCGGGGACATGGCCCTGCAGTCCCCGATCGTGAAGGTCCTGATCTTCCCGATCCTCATCTTCCAGAAGCTCAGCCTCGGCGTGAACCTCAACGACATCGCCGTCCGCAAGATCGTCGGCGACTACCTCTTCAAGGACGGGGTCATGACCTTGCGCCAGTCTGAGATGGACTCCACCGCCGCCCAGGTCGGGGCCGTGGGGACCATCGACCTGCCCGCCGAGGGCCTGGACCTGACCGTGACCGCCCAGGTCGGCAACCTGCCCGCCGTCGACGTGGCCGTCACCGGCACCGTGACCGCCCCCAAGACGAAGGTCAAGGTCGGCAAGCTCCTCGAGAACGCCGGCAAGAACCTCCTCGAAGGCATCCTCCGCCGCTAACGAAGGGCGGGGTCAGGCACGCAAATTCGTTGAATTTTCCGGAGGGCCGGGCTCGAATTCAACGAATTTGCGTGCCTGACCCCGCGTCCCCGCCGCTAGGCTAGAGGTTCTCGAAGAAGTCGCTGATCGCGGCGGCGGTCTTCTCGGCGGCCTTCCGGGCCAGGCCGGCCGCGGCGCGGCGGCGGGCCTCGCCGGCGTCGGCGGAGGCCTCGCGCTCGGAGACGTCGAAGCGGGAGAAGGTCTTGTCCTCGCGCCCGTCCTTGAGCGTCACGGTCGCCGTGGCGCGGGACCACTTCCAGCGGACGTCGCCGCCCTCGACGGCGTTGGCCGCGGAGCGGGACTCGACGACGAGGTCTCCCTTGTCCCCGGCGTTCCCGCGCTTGGCCATCATCCCCGACGCGACGAGGCCGGTCACGATCCCGGTCTCGACCTCCTCGGAGTTGTCGCCGGAGGCGATCACGACGACGTCGAGGGCCGCGAGGGCCTTCGACGCGGCGGCCTTGGCCGCGGAGGCGTCGACCGTGGAGGCCAGCGGCCCGCCGCCGAGCACGCGGCGGTCGTTCTCGAGGTCGAGGCGCCCCTTGAGCAGGGCGGAGAGCTTGGCGGCGGCCTTGGCGCGCTCGAACTTGTCGCCGGCGGCGTCGAGGCGGGCCTTCCACTGCTGGGCGTCGGCGTCGAGCGCCGCGGTCTTCTCGGCGACGGCGGACAGGGCCTTGCCCTTGTCGAGGACGGCGAGGGCGTAATAGCGGCCCGTCGACGCGTCCTTCCAGCGCTCGACGACCTCCGTGCCCTCGAGCATCTTCTGCGAGGCGGTCTGGACGTTCTGGGCGACGGCCTGGGAGAACGAGGTGTTCGTGCGGCCTCCCTGGTTGACGGTCGTCTCGCTCTCGTCGACCGTGGTGTTCATGCTGACGGCGCTGGAGAACACGCGGGAGATCTCGCCGCGGGCCCGGTCGGCCGCCGAGCCCTCGTCGTCGCCGCTGCCCACGCCGAGGACGTTCCGCGAGCGAGGCCAGCGCGGGCTCTCGCCTTCCACCCACTGGGGGCGGGCGCCGCCGGAGGAGGACTTGTGGGCGGCGGAGCCGCCGCACGCCGACATCACGGCAGCGGCGACGACGAGCGCGAGGGCATTCATGTTTTTCATAGAGCGGTCCTGTCGTGGAGGTAGGTTCGCCGTCCCTTGCGGATGACGACGTCTTTGAAGGTCTGGGTCGAGAGCTTGGCCCCGGTGGCCCCGAGATAATCGACGACGACGTCGTGCGTGCCGGCCGGCAGGCGCAGGCGGGCGACGCGGAACTGGGCGGGCAAGGTGGCCCACGCGCGGGTGTCGGCGCCCTCGGTGGCGGCGGAGGTCGCGGCGCTGCCCGCCTGGGCCAGCAGATGCTGCCAGGAGTTCTTGCCGTACTTCTTGGCGACCTCGTCGGAGACCGCCTTGGCGAGGACGAACTTGACCGTCGCGCGCGCGATGGCGCGGGTGCGGATGACGGCCTGGCGCTCGGCCAGGTCCTTCTGCGCGATCGCGGCCAGGTCCTGCGCCAGCTCGGTCCGGGCGCTCACGCCGGCGGCCTCGACGACGGAGCCGGCGACCAGGAACGGGTCCTGGACGTAGTCGGGATAGGAGACCGTGATGGACTGGCCGAGCAGGCCTGCGCGGATCGCGTTCTTCGCCTTGGCGGACTCGGCCTCGTCGTCCTTGGAGGCGTCGAGGGCGACGGCCGCCTCGCGCCAGGCCACCGAGAAGGACTTGCTGACCTTGCGGGGGGCGACGCCGTTGTAATGGAGGAAGACGAGCTCGCCGCCGCCGTTCTTCTCGCCGACGGGCTCGAGCTCCGGGACCGCGGTTCCGTAGGCGGAGGCGTAGGCCTTGTAGGCGGCCCGGGCCTTCTCCCGGGAGATGCGCGCGTCGTCCGGCCGGCCGTCGTCCTCATAGAGGAGGCTGGCGAGGAACTGGCCGAACGCGTCGTCCTTGTACGCGGTCTTCTTCCCGTTGTAGACGTCGGCGTACTCCTGGAGCAGGCGCGAGAGCTTGCGCACCTCGACGAGGGCGCCCTCGAGGTCGCCGAGGAAGGTGTAGTTGAGCGCGCGGTAGGCGTTGACCATCGCCCGCTCGAAGCGCTCGCCGGCGTACTCGGTGGTGTTGTCGTTGAGCAGCAAGGTCCCGGCGGCCTTCGTCACGCTCTTGGTGTAGAGCTCCTCCATGCGCCGCTCGGCCTTGTCGAGGCTCTCGTCGCTGTCCCTGAACTTGCCGGCGTCGTGCTGGATCGCGCCGAGGTCCAGGTAATAGAGCACCTGGTTCTTGCGGCCGTAGGAGGCTTCCTTGGCTTTCTCGGTGAGGGCCTGGGCTCCGTTGAAATCGCGGGCGGCGATCAGGCCGTTGACCTGCTTGCGCATCGAGCCGGAGGGGCCTCCGCAGGCCGCGAAGAGGGGGAGGAGGAGCAGAAAAGGGACGGCCCCGCCTCTCCGGGGAGAAAGGCGGGGCCGTTTAACGCCCATCAGAGCCTACCAGCCGGCCTTGGAGCGCTTGACGAACTTCTTGATCTTCTTCTGGCCGTTCCAGGCGATCTTGTTCGACCTCATGTTGAGCAGCTTGAGGTTCGTCTGGTAGTAGACGACGGCCTTTCCGCCCTCCTGGTCGACGATCTGGTTCAGCGTGCCGCTGAGCATGTAGTTCGCGCCCGTCTCCTTGCCGTGCTCCGTGCGCGTCTCCTCGGAGGCGTTCGTGTCCTGGTCCAGGCGCTCGTCGCGGACCTCGCCGCGCTCGCCCTTGCTCGCCACGAACTCCACCTTGCCCGAGTTGATCAGCGCGCGCTGAAGCTCCTCGACGAAGGTGTCGACGTTGATGTGCTCCTGGGACTGGTTCCGGACGGTGCCCACGATGACGGTCGGCTCCTTGCCGCCCGTCTCCTTGAGCGCCCGGGGGTACCAGGCCTGCGCCAGGCAGTCGGAGATCATCTCCTCGGCCACGAGGCGCGAGTCGGTGTCGTTCCAGCGTCCGCTGACGTCCTTGACCTCGCCGGCGTCCATGCGCTGCACCGAGGTGCCTCCGCAGGCGGACAGGGCGAGTCCCAGGACGATGAGGGGGAGGGCCTTGAGCATCTTAATGCTTCGCCTCTTCCGCCGCGAGCTCGTCGAAGGCCTTCTCGGCGTTGGCCTTCACGTAGTCGCGGACCTTGGCGTCGAGCTCCTTCGACTCGTTGAGGCTCTGCTGGACCGCGCCCATGTCGAGCTTGACGAGCGAGAACAGCGTGCCGTCCGTCGGGTCCTTCCAGTGGTCGACGGGGACCGCGCCGTGCAGGGTGAACTTGGCGAAGTTCTTCATCGTGTTGGAGACCATCTGCTCCTCGGAGGACTTCGTCATGTCGCCCGCGGTGATCGAGGCCATGTAGTCCTTGGTCAGCGTGGTGACGTAGGAGTTCATGATCTTGGCCAGCTCGGCGCGGCCGCGGTCGTCGGCGGCGGAGACGGACAGGGCGCGGTTGCGGATGCCCTGCGCGATGCCGACGCCGTAGAACACCTGCTTGCCGTCCTTCTCCTTCATGGCGCCGGAGCCCTTGTTCACCCACTCAGGGGCGTTGTTGGCGATCGGAGACTTCTTGGCGCCGCCGCAGGCTCCCAATGCGAGGGCGGCGACGAGCATCAAGGCGATGCGGCTGAAACGGTTGTTCATGTGTCCTCCTGCCGGGCCTCTGGCCCCGCATTTCCGAAGTCTAACAGACGGGGGGGGCGCTGTCAAGAATGCGCAAAGTGACCATGGTCACTACGGATTTTTGTATCATGCGGCATGGCGTCCCCCGACGAAAAGAACCTGGTGTGGCTCGACCTCGAGATGACGGGCCTGGAGCCCGAGAAGGACTTCATCCTCGAGATCGCCACCGTCGTCACCGACGGGGAGCTGAACGTCCTGGCCGAGGGGCCGTGCCTGGCGATCCACCAGCCCGACGACATCCTCCACGGCATGGACCCGTGGTGCGTCGAGCAGCACGGCAAGTCTGGCCTCACCCAGCGCTGCCGCGACTCCCAGGTCACCGTCCTCGAGGCCCAGGTGCAGACCTTGGCCTTCCTGTCGCCCTGGTGCGCGCCCGGCAAGTCGCCCCTGTGCGGCAACACCATCGGCCAGGACCGCCGCTTCCTGGTCAAGTACATGCCCCGCCTGCACGACTACTTCCACTACCGCTCGATCGACGTCTCTTCCATAAAGGAGCTCGTCTCGCGCTGGTACCCCGAGCAGAAGTACGTGTACTCCAAGAGCAAGCAGCACCTGTCGCTCGCCGACGTGCACGAGTCCATCGCCGAGCTCAAGCACTACAGAAAGAACGTATTCAAGTAAGAAGTACGGCCCCCGGCGTTTTCTCCGCCTGGGGGCCGTTTTGCTTCTCGGGCTCAGTTTAACCCGCGCGCCGGGAAGCCGCCATGGACGCCGCGTCGAATGTAAGTGACGCGTTCGTTAACGTCAGTTCCCGACGGACTTGCGGTCGGGGTGGCCGTTGATGCCCTCGCAGCCGCACGAGTCGGGATGGGGCTCGCCTTCCTTCCAGCCGTCCTTCTCGATCTGGCTCTTGACCCAGCACGGGTAGCACAGCATCAGGCGGTTGATCGGCTTGTTCTCGCCGCAGCGCATGCACATGCCCTTGGAGGGCGGGGCGCGCTTGGGGATGCGGGCGAGGTCTATCTCCTCGTCCGGCTTCTCCTGAAGGTCCGGCTCGGCCGGGACGACCTTCTCGATCACGAGCTCTTCGGTCAAAGTCTTCGTCATATGCCCACTCCTCTGTTGCATTTCTTGCACCAGCCGCCGACCTTGCCCTGGACGGACTTGCGGGTCAGGCTCACCGTCTCCTTGCACCCGGGGCAGGAGACCGTCCCGCCGGAGGCGTCGATGGTCGGGAAATCCTTGTCGAAGGCCTCCTTCGAGCCGTGGCGCGGCTGCAGCCACTGACCGGGGGTGCTCACGACTTGGCTCCTTTCTCGTTGATCATCTTGACCAGCTCGTAGGGCAGGCCGAAGTGCTCGTTCTCCTCGACGGTCTCGAGCTCCTCGATCGTCTTGACGCCGTAGCGCTCCTTGCAGAGCGTGACGACCTCTTGGAAAAGGATCTCGGGAGCCGACGCGCCGGAAGTCAGTCCGAGCGTCTTCACGCCCTCGAGCCACTCGTCCTTGATGTCCGCCGCGCGCTCGATGAGCCGCGACTTGACGCCCTTGGCCAGCGCGACCTCGACGAGGCGGTTGGAGTTCGAGCTGTTCGGCGCGCCGAGCACGAGAAGGAGGTCGATCGAGGGCACCATCGCCTTGACCGCGTTCTGGCGGTTCTGCGTCGCGTAGCAGATGTCGTCCTTCTTGGGCGCGCCGAGCTTCGGGAAGCGGCGCTTGAGCACCGCGACGATCTCGCGCGTGTCGTCGAGCGAGAGAGTGGTCTGCGTGAGGTAGGCGATCTTGTCGGGGTTCGGGACCTGGATCGTCTCGGCCTCCGCGACGCTCCCGACCACGACCATGTGCTCCGGCGCCTCGCCGAGCGTGCCGATGGTCTCCACGTGGTCGCGGTGGCCGATCAGGGCGATCGTGTAGTCCTTCTTCGCCAGCGCGATCGCCTCGAGGTGGACCTTGGTCACCAGCGGGCAGGTCGCGTCGATGATCTTGAGCTGGCGGGCGCGCGCCTCGGCCACGACGTCGGGGCCGACGCCGTGCGCGGAGAAGATCAGCCAGGACCCGTTGGGGACCTCGGTGAGCTCCTCGACGAAGATGGCCCCCTTCTGGCGCAGCTCGTCGACGACGTACCGGTTGTGGATGATCTCGTGGCGGACGTAGACCTTGCCGCCGCACAGCTCGAGGGCGCGCTCGACGACCTCGATGGCGCGCACGACGCCGGCGCAGAAGCCGCGGATCTTCGCGATCACGAGCTTCTCGATGCGGATCTGGGAGGGGGACGAAGTGGTCATCTCATGTCTCCTAATTCGGGGTCGCGGCGCGGTTCTTCTGCGGCAGCCAGGCGGCGACGCGCTCGGCGATCTTGGGGCCGGACAGGCCGACGGCGTCGTACAGCAGGTG
>Ga0255338_1005086_pt1 | contig 12566 bp, 10 predicted proteins | sample MeOH1_35cm_T4_19_FD_203715 | JGI IMG/M metagenome (GOLD analysis project Ga0255338, IMG submission 203715) | Sandy soil microbial communities from University of British Columbia, Vancouver, Canada - MeOH1_35cm_T4_195 | ecosystem: Engineered > Artificial ecosystem > Sand microcosm > Unclassified ...
CTCGTCCTCGCGGCCCATATGCAACGGCAGTGAACCGCAGCAGCCGCTGCCTTCCGCAATCACCACGTCGCAGCCGTGCCGCTGCAACAGGCGGATGGTGGCGGCATTGATGTTGCCGTTGAGCGCCTGTTGCGCGCAGCCGGCGAGCAGTGCCACGCGTTTCCGGCGAGTGCTTTCGGCGGGATAGATCTGCGGTGCGAGGACCTCCGGCGATGCGTGCGCCGGGATCATCGACAGCATCGCGCGCAGCCGCGGCGGCAATATCGATGCAAACGGCTGTGCCATCCGGCCAGCCCGCATCGCGGTTTCGAACAGACGCGGCCGCGGCAGCAAATAAGCGAGCAGGGCACGCATCATGCGGTCGGCGAGGGGCCGCCGGTAATGCTGTTCGATATAGGTCCGTGCGCGGTCGATCAGATGCACATAGTCGACCTTCACCGCGCAGGTGGTCATGCAGGAGAGGCACGACAAACAGCGGTCGAGATGATGCACGGTCTTTGGTGGGGGTGCGCCGCCGGTCTCCAGCATCGCGCGGATAAGATCGATGCGCCCGCGCGGGGAATCGTTCTCGTCGCGCGTCAGCACATAAGTCGGGCAGGCATTGGTGCAGAAGCCGTAGTGGACGCAGGTCTGCAGGATCTGGTCGGCCTCGGCGATCGCCGGATCGGCGAGCTGGGCGGCGGTGAAGTTCGTGCGCATGATGCGACGTTAGGCTTGGCCGCCTCAGCCGTCTTGGCCAGGGACGCAGCGGCTTGGCCGAGCGTGCAAAGCCGTATAGTTTTTTATCGGCCTTGCCGGCCCTCGAGCGATGGAGCGGGCGATGTCCGCGAAAACCTGGTCGACCGATAGCGTGCGGCCCCATGACGGGCTTTCATTCTGGCGCGACGCCGTGTGCGAAGCCGTGCTGAATGTCGCGCCGGAGGCGCCGGACGCGGCCTTTCGTGCCAGCCTGTCGGGCCAGGCCTTCGGGCCGTTACGCTTTGCGTCCTTCACCTCGACCGGGCACTTCATCGTGCGCGAGAAGGGCCATGTGAACCGCGCCAGCGACGATCACTATCTGATCAGCCTGCAGCAGCGCGGCTTGAGCGGCCTGGAGCAGGGCGAGGTGCCCTGCTGGCTGGCGCCGGGCGAGATCGGAATCGTTGACGGCACGCGGCCGTTCCGCGTGCGTTTCCCAAATGCCGTGAGTCGTCTGCTTGCGGTGGTGCCGCGCCGGCGCATCGAGGCGCGGGCGCCGTGGCTGCGCGGTGGACCCTCGCGCAAGATCGCGGCGTCATCGCCTTACGTTGATCTCATGCGCCGGCATCTCGTCGAACTCGCGAGCGGCAATCTCGACGCACATCAAGCGGAACTCCTCACCGACAATCTCTGCAATCTGCTGGCGCTGGCGACGGCGTCGCAGGGACCGATCGAGGACATGCCGTCGGCGACGCAGACCGAGGCGATCATGGCCTATTGCCGTGCGCGCCTTTCCGATCCGGCGCTCAATCCGCGCGCCGTTGCGGCGCAATTCGGTATCTCGCTGCGCACCTTGCATCTGCGCTTCGAGCAGACCGGCACGAGCTTCGGCCGCTGGCTCTTGGAGAGCCGCCTGCAGGAATGCCGGCGCGCGCTGAACGATCCGGCGCAACGCGGCCGCACGATCTCCGACATCGCTTACGCTGCCGGCTTCGGCGACCTGTCGCATTTCAGCAAAGCCTTCCGCGCGCGCTTCGGCGAAGCGCCGCGCGATATGCGCAAGGGGCATTAGGTTCACAAGCACGGCTCGTGTCGTTGTGCCCTCTCCCCTTGCGGGAGAGGGCATGTACAGCCTTGCAACCAAAAAGAATGGGTGAGGGGTCCGACCCCTCACCCATCAGAACGCGTTGAGAAGTTCTCGATGCCCTCTCCCGCAAGGGGAGAGGGCACAACGATTGTCGCCCTCATTCGCGGCGAGGCCGAAGTGAGGACTACGCCGCCTTCTTCTCCAGATCGGCCTTCCACTGGCCGAGCGCGGCGAGGCCGTTCATCTTGGCGCGATGCGCGAAGGCGCGCTGGCCGGCGGCGACGTTCTCCGCCTTGCCCGACCACGCCTTCTGCGGCGCGGCCTGCAGCGCGCGGCCGTAAGAGAAGGTGAGGCCCCACGGCAGATTGCCGATCTTGTTCATGGCATCGAGATGCGCGGTCGCTTCTTCGTCCGACTGGCCGCCGGAGAGGAAGGCGATGCCCGGCACGGCGCCCGGCACGCACTCCTTGAGCATCTTCACGGTCTTCTCGGCGACTTCCTGCACCGAAGCCTTCTTCGCGCTCTTCTTGCCCGGCACGGCCATGTTCGGCTTGAGCACCATGCCTTCGAGCGCGACGCGCTGATAATACAGCTCCTGGAAGGTCTCCTTGAGCACGAACTCGGTGACTTCGAAGCAGCGGTCGATGTCGTGGTCGCCGTCCATCAGCACTTCCGGCTCGACGATCGGCACGATCTGGTTCATCTGGCACAGCGCCGCGTAACGGGCGAGCGCATGCGCGTTGGTGCGGATCGCGGTGTAGCTCGGAATGCCCGCGCCAATATCGATCACCGCGCGCCACTTCGCAAAGCGCGCACCTTGCTCATAATACTTCGGCAGGCGGTCGCCGAGCTTGTCGAGGCCGACGGTGATCAACTCACCCGGGCAGTTCGGCAGCGGCTTGGTGCCCTCGTCGACCTTGATGCCGGGGATCGACCCCATCTGCTCGATGATCTTCACGAGCGGCGTGCCGTCCTTGGCCTTCTGCCAGATGGTTTCGTCGTAGAGGATGACGCCGGAGATGTGGTTCTTCATCGCCTCCGCGGTGCGGAACATCAGCTCGCGATAGTCGCGGCGATTGTCCTCGGTGTTCTCGACGCCGATCGAGTCGAAACGCTTCTTGATCGTGCCGGTGGACTCGTCCGCCGCAAGGATACCCTTGCCGGGCGCGACCATCGCGCGCGCCACTTTGTTCAGTTCATCCAGATTCATGTCATCCCTCCATCGTCCCCTAGATCGCCCTCGGGACGTATTCGTGAGCTACTTTATTTTAAGCACTTCCACGCCTGGCAAGGCCTTGCCTTCCATCCACTCCAGGAAGGCCCCGCCCGCGGCCGATACGTAGGTAAACCGTTCCACGACGCCGGCCACATTGAGCGCGGCGACGGTGTCGCCACCCCCGGCTACCGTGACAAGTTTTCCAGCGGCCGTTAGTTCGGCCGCTGCCTCCGCCACTTCGACCGTGCCGTTGTCGAAGGGCTCGACCTCGAAGGCGCCGAAGGGTCCGTTCCACACCAAAGTCTTGACGCGCGCCAGCACGGAGATGGCCTGTTCTATGCTGCGCGGGCCGATATCGAGGATCATGTCCTTGTCTTCGACATCGTCGACCGACACGACGCGCGAGGGCGCATGTGCCTCGAGCTTTTCCGCGACCACGGCATCGACCGGCAGCACGATCTCGCGACCGGCGCTCTTGGCCTCGTCCATGATCTTTTGCGCGGTGTCGATGAGGTCGCGCTCGACCAGCGAACGCCCGACGCTCTTGCCCTGCGCCATCAGGAACGTGTTGGCCATGGCGCCGCCGATGATCAGCACGTCGACCTTCTGCAACAGGTTGCCGAGCAGATCGAGCTTGGAGGAGATCTTGGCGCCGCCGACGATCGCCGCGACAGGGCGCGTCGGATGGTCGAGCGCCTTGCCGAGCGCCTCGAGCTCCGCCTGCAGGCTGCGGCCGGCATATGCGGGCAGCAGATGGCCGAGGCCCTCGGTCGAGGCATGGGCGCGGTGTGCGGCCGAGAAGGCGTCGTTGACCCACACGTCGCCGAGCTTGGCGAGGGCGGCCACGAACTGCGGATCGTTCTTTTCTTCGCCCGGATAGAAGCGGGTGTTCTCCAGGCACAAGATGTCGCCGGGCTTCATCGCGGCGACGGCCTTTTCGGCGACTTCGCCGATGCAGTCGTCGGCGAACTTCACCGGGCGCTTGAGCACGCGCGCGACTTCCGCCGCAACCGGCTTGAGCGAGTCCTTCGGGTCGCGGCCCTTCGGCCGACCGAAATGCGAAAGCAGGATCACCTTGCCGCCTTTGTCGGCGATCTCGGTGATGGCGGGCGCGGCGCGTTCGATGCGAGTGGCGTCGGTGACGACGCCGTTTTCGACGGGGACGTTGAGATCGACGCGGACGAGGACGCGCTGGCCCTTCACGTCGACATGGTCGAGGGTACGGAAACTGGTCATGCGGGATTATCCGTCGCCCTTATCGTCGAGACGCCCGCCTTCGCTGTCGCTTCGGCGGGCTCCTCAGGATGAGGGTTCAAACAAACGTCGATCCTCGTCCTGAGAGGCCGGCTGAGAGCCGGCGTCTCGAAGGACGAGGAGCAAAATTAGATCAGCTTGCCCATCGCCACGGCCGTGTCGGCCATGCGGTTGGAGAAGCCCCATTCGTTGTCATACCAGGACATCACGCGCACAAGCGTACCGTTCATGACCTTGGTCTGGTCCATATGGAACGTGGACGAGTGCGGATCGTGATTAAAGTCGATCGAAACGTTCGGGTGGGTGGTGTAGCCGAGGATGCCCTTGAGCTGCTGCTCGGCGGCGCGCTTCATCGCCTCGTTGATCTCTTCCTTCGTGGTCGCCTTCTTGGCGACGATCTTGAAGTCGATCACCGACACGTTCGGGGTCGGCACGCGGATCGACACGCCGTCGAGCTTGCCGTTGAGCTCCGGCAGCACGAGGCCGATCGCCTTGGCGGCGCCGGTCGAGGTCGGGATCATCGACATTGCCGCGGCGCGGGCGCGGTAGAGATCCTTGTGCATGGTGTCGAGCGTCGGCTGGTCGCCCGTGTAAGCGTGGATCGTCGTCATGAAGCCGGTCTCGATGCCGACGGTGTCGTTCAGCACCTTGGCGACCGGCGCCAGACAGTTGGTCGTGCACGAGCCGTTGGAGACGACCTTGTGATCCTTGGTGAGCGTCTCGTGGTTGACGCCGAAGACGATGGTCGCGTCGGCGCCGTCGGCCGGGGCGGAGACCAGCACGCGCTTGGCGCCGGCGGTCAGATGCGCCGAAGCCTTGTCCTTGGCGGTGAAGATGCCGGTGCATTCCAGCGCGATGTCGATGCCGAGGTCCTTCCACGGCAGCTTGGACGGGTCGCGCTCGGCCGTCACCTTGATGGCGCCGTTGCCGATGGAAATGGTGTCGCCCTTGACGGTGACCTCATGGGGGAAGCGGCCGTGCACGCTGTCGTAACGCAAGAGGTGGGCGTTGGTCTCAACCGGACCGAGATCGTTGACGGCGACGACCTCGATATCCTTGCGGCCGCTTTCGGCAATGGCGCGCAGGATGTTGCGGCCGATGCGGCCAAATCCGTTGATGGCTACGCGTACAGTCATTCGTCGCTCCCGGGTCCTTTTGTCATGCCCAGGTTCCACCCGAGCATCCATCTATGTTCGAATTATAGATGGATCGCGCGGTCAAGCCCTGCCATGACGCTCTAACGAAGTTTACTTAATGCCGCCTCGGCGATCCCCTCAGCGGTAATTCCGAATTTCTGATAGAGTTCCTTGTAAGGCGCGCTGGCCCCAAAAGTCTTCATGCCGACGAAGATGCCGTCGGAACCGATGATGGCATCCCAGCCCTGACGCACTGCGGCCTCGACGCCGATCTTCACCGGCGCGGTGCCGACGACGGCGCGGCGGACGTCCTCCGGCTGCTCGGCGAACAGTTCGAACGACGGTACCGAGACGACGCGCGCGGCGATGCCCTTGGCGGCGAGGAGCTTGGCGGCGTCGACCGCTATCGAAACTTCCGAGCCGGTGGCGAAGATCGACACCTGCGCGGCGCCGTCGGGGCCGGCGATCTCGTAGGCGCCCTGGGCGCACACGTTCTCTTCGTCGAAACGGTCGCGTAGTTGCGGCAGATTCTGACGCGTTAGCGCGAGCACGCTCGGTCGGTCCTTCGCCTTGAGCGCCAGTTCCCAGCACTCGGCGGTCTCGACCGCGTCGGCGGGGCGGAACACCAAGAGGTTCGGGATGGCGCGCAGCGCGGCGAGGTGCTCGACCGGCTGATGTGTCGGGCCGTCTTCGCCGAGGCCGATCGAGTCGTGCGTCATCACGTGGATGACGCGCTCGCCCATCAGCGCGGCAAGGCGGATCGCCGGGCGCGAATAATCGGAGAAGACGAGGAACGTGCCGGAATAGGGAATGATGCCGCCATGCAGCGCCATGCCGTTCATGGCGGCAGCCATGCCGTGCTCGCGGATGCCGTAATGGATGAAGCGGCCGGAGAAGTCGGCGGCGGAGATCGCCTTCATCGACTTGGTCCGCGTGTTGTTCGAGCCGGTGAGGTCGGCCGAGCCGCCGATCATTTCCGGCACCGCCGGCACCAGGAACTCGAGCGCGTATTCGGAGGCGCTGCGCGAGGCGATGTTCTTCGCCGTCGCGGCGAGGCTTTCCTTGAGCGCGCGCATCGCGCCGGCGAGCGCTTCGAGCGGCAGGTCGCCCTTCATGCGGCGTTCGAATTCGGCACGCTTGGCCGGCTCGACCGCGGCAAGCTGCTTCTGCCAGGCCGCGTGCACGCCTTGCGAGCGGCTGCCCGCGGCGCGCCAGGCGGAAAGAACGTCGGCCGGAATTTCGAATGGCGGATGATCCCAGCCGAGCGCGGCGCGCGTGCCCTTGATCTCCTCGGCGCCGAGCGGTGAGCCGTGCGAGGACGACTTGCCGGCCTTGTTCGGCGAGCCATAGCCGATGGTGGTCTTGCAGGCGATCATCACCGGGCGGTCGGCGCTCTGCGCCTTTTCCAGCGCGGCGGCGATGGCTTCCGGATCATGGCCGTCGATGCGCCACGACAGCCAGCCGGCGGCTTCGAAACGCTTCACCTGATCGACCGAGTCCGACAGCGACAGCGCGCCGTCGATCGAGATGCCGTTGTCGTCGAACAGCACGATCAGCTTGGAGAGCTTGAGATGGCCGGCGAGCGCGATGGCCTCGTGACTGATGCCTTCCATCAGGTCGCCGTCGGAGGCGAGCACGTAGGTCTTGTGGTCGACGATGCCGCCGAACTCCGCGGCGAGATGCCGCTCCGCGATCGCCATGCCGACGGCGGTAGCGAGACCCTGGCCGAGCGGGCCGGTGGTGGTCTCGATGCCCTCGGTGATGAAGTTTTCCGGATGACCCGGCGTCTTCGAGCCGAGCTGGCGGAAGCGCTTGATTTCGTCGAGCGTCACCGACTTGTAGCCGGAGAGGTAGAGCAGCGCGTAAAGCAGCATCGAGCCGTGGCCGGCCGAGAGCACGAAACGGTCGCGATCGGGCCAGTGCGGCGCCGCCGGATCGAATTTCAGAAACCGCGAGAACAGGACGGTCGCGACGTCGGCGGCGCCGAGCGGCAGGCCCGGGTGGCCGGAATTCGCCTTTTCCACCGCATCCATCGCCAGCGCGCGGATCGCATTCGCCATGCTCTTGTGAGCCGTGACGGGGGTCATGGATCCGTGGCGTTCGTTGGCCGCCACGGCTGCCGGAGAGGCTTGTGCGCTCATGAAAAATGCCTGTTGGTTGCGGCTCCTTAGCATGTGACGCCCTTGAGTCAATGTGAGCGCGCATACGCAGGCCGGCCATGCACAGCGCCGCGAAAACACATGGGCAAATCGGCAAACAAGCGTTGACGCGGCGGTTGTGCGACACGTAAGGTTCTCGGTCTAAACATTTGCTGCCGCAGGAGTTTTGGGTATTCAGAGGCGGGGGCGATGAGTGAGCAAAGCGCAATCGACGCCGCAGTGAAGCGCCTGGCGCTCGCGCTCGACGCGCTCGATGCCGCGGTCGAGCGGCGGCGCGAGTCCGACCGCGGCGAAGAGGCGCTCGCCAATCAGGTGCAGGCTTTGGGCGTGGACCGCAGCAAGCTCGCCGCCGCGCTCGACGGCGAGGCGTCGCGCTCGCGCAAGCTCGAGGCGACCAACCGCGAGATCGCCGAGCGGCTCGATGCGGCGATTGCCGATATCCAATCGGTGCTGGACGCGCACCAGAAGTAATCCGCCAACGTTGGATCGAACGAACGAGCACAGTCAGCGAGCACAGTCATGGCCCTCGTCAACGCCACCATCGCCGGCCGCCAATTCCGCCTCGCGTGCGAGGACGGGCAGGAAGAGCATCTCACCGGGCTGGCGAAGGACATCGACACGCGCATCATCGATCTGCGCCGCAAGTTCGGCGAGATCGGCGATACGCGTCTCACGGTGATGGCGGCGCTGATGGTGGCGGACGATCTCTCCGAAGCGCACCGGCGTATCCGCCGGCTCGAAGAGGAAATCCAGGCGCTGCAGGATGCGCGCATGGTGTCGTCGGACCGGGCGAGGGCCGCCTCGGACGCGGTGGTCGGCGCCTTCAACTCGGCGGCGGAACGCATCGAAGGCATCACCAAGAAGCTCAACCAGACGCTCGGGCCGGGCGTGGCGATCGGGTAGCCAAACGGATGTCGTCCCCGCGAAGGCGGGGATCCATACGCCGCAGCATCAGTTCGGCCCCCATCCTTCGAGACGCGCTGCTACGCAGCGCTCCTCAGGATGAGGGCGGAGATAGGCTCGGCAGTAGCGCTTCCGGCCCGTAGCGCCTACATTGCTCTGGCGGGGCTGCGGGGTGCGTGAAGGAGACACATTCCCCGGGGCCTTATCGATCCTTAAGGGAGCTGTCCCTGACCGGGCCCGTGGGCTCGGACATATGGCGCCCACCTACTTTCGTAGGGAACCCGGGATCGATTCTCCCACGGCCACTGTGGCTCCGCACTTATCGTCGTCTGTGGCGTAGCTTCTATGGAGCGCGAAATGGAGCCACGGTTGTTGTGGAAGTACGGAAGGGTTGTCTTGGCGACCTGGACGGCGCTTGTTGTCGTCGGGGCCCTCTCCGTTATTCTCATTCACGCGTGAGGACGAAGGCACTCCGGTTTTCTTGTCATTCCGCTTTGCGGGCGAAGCGGAATGGCTGTTAGATGCGAGCGATGATGCCCGATACGACCGTCTCCAATCAAAAGGCCGACCTTCGCACCGCCGCGCTCGCCAAGCGCGACGCCATGCCCGTGGCCGAGCGCCAGGCGGGCGCCGAAGCCATCGCCGCGCGCGCCTTTCCGGTGAACATTGCGCCGGGCCTCATCGTCTCCGGCTTCATGCCGATGAAGAGCGAGATCAATCCGCTGCCTTTGCTGCACAAGGCGGCCGATCAGGGCGCGCACCTCGCGCTGCCGGCGATCGACAAGCGCGGCAAGCCGCTGATCATGCGCGCCTGGAAGTTCGGCGATCCGTTCAAGGCCGGGCAGTGGGGCATCCGCGAGCCGGTGCCGGAAGCGCCGGTCGTCGAGCCCGACATCCTCATCGTGCCGCTCGCCTGCTTCGACCGCGCCGGCCATCGCATCGGCTACGGCGCCGGCTACTACGATATGACCATCAACGCGCTGCGCGCGAAGAAGAAGGTGATCGCCATCGGCATCGCCTTCGCGGTGCAGGAAATCCCCGTTGTGCCCGCGACGGAGCGCGACGAGCGGCTCGATCTCGTGCTAACGGAGCGCGAGGTGATCGATTTTCGCGGACGCGCATGATCTCGAAAAGTGGCTGCCGGTTTTCGGATAAGATCATGCGCAAAATGGATAGATAGTTCTAGATGCGCATTCTTTTTATCGGTGACATTGTCGGGCGTGCCGGACGCGCCATTGTGCTCGACCGTCTGCCGAACCTGATCAGGGATTGGAAGCTCGAGCTGGTCGTGATCAACGGCGAGAACGCCGCCGGCGGCTTCGGCATCACCGAGGCGATCTACAACGAATTCATCGATGCCGGCGCTGATGCGATCACGCTCGGCAATCACGCCTGGGACCAGCGCGAGGCGTTGGTGTTCATCGAGCGTTCGCCGCGTCTCGTGCGCCCCGTGAACTTCCCCGCCGGCACGCCCGGCCGCGGCGCCGCGCTGGTCGACACCAAGAGCGGCAAGCGCGCGCTGGTGATCAATGCGATGGGCCGCATCTTCATGGATCCGCTCGACGATCCTTTCGCGGCGGTCGATCGCGAATTGAACGCCTGTCCGCTGCGCAGCGCCTGCGATGCCGTCATCATCGACATGCATTGCGAGGCGACGAGCGAGAAGCAAGCCATGGGCTTCTTCGTCGATGGGCGCGCCAGCCTCGTCGTCGGCACGCATACGCATGTGCCGACCGCCGATCATCGCATCCTGCCGGGCAAGACCGCGTTCGTTTCCGACGTCGGTATGACCGGCGACTTCAACTCCGTCATCGGCATGGGCAAAGACGAGCCGCTCAACCGTTTCCTGCGCAAGATCCCGAGCGCCAAGTTCGAGCCGGCCAACGGTCCGGCGACCTTGTGCGGCTTGGCGGTCGAGACCAACGACGCGACCGGCCTCGCGGTGAAGGTCGGCGCCGTGCGCCTTGGCGGCAGCCTGGAAGAAGCGCGCCCGGCTTTCTGGGCGTAGCGCGGCCATCGCGTTCGGTGTTCAATAACATCTGAACAATGAATTGGACCGCCTGGGCGGTCGTTCCTATTTCGATGATAGCAGCGCCGCGGCGTTGTCGCGTCGCTGCGCTAGAATTCGTGCACCGGATCGAGGCCCGTAAGGGCCAGGCAGGAGGTCTTCCACATGCCGACCTTTCACCATCTGTCACGTCGTCATTTGCTCAAAGGCAGCGCGGTCTTGGCCGCGTCCGGCTGGCTCGGCGGCGCAGCGCTCGCCAAGGCGCCGATGCAGGGCGTGCAGGCGCCATCGGTTTATCGTTTCAAGCTCGGCGCCTTCGAAGGCACCGTCATTTCCGACGGTCCTTTGTCGATCGGCGATGCCAAGCCCGAGCTGTTCGGCGGGCTGACGCAGCAGACGATCGACGGCGATCTCGCCAATAACTTTCTTTCGCCGCGCAACGTCACGCTCGAGCAGAACGCGCTCGTCATCAATACCGGCGATAAACTGGTGTTGTTCGACAGCGGCGTCGGCGGCCAGAGCAAGGACTTCGGCGACAAGGCCGGGCGTCTGTTGTCCAATCTGAAAGCGGCCGGCATCGATCCCAAGGACATCGACGCTGTCGTCATCACCCATGCGCACCCCGATCATTGCTGGGGTCTTGTCGGTGCCGACCGCGCGTTCAACTTCCCCAATGCGCAGATCTATATGACCGAGGCCGATCTGCAGTTCTGGACCGACGAGAGCAAGCGCTCGATGCCTTTCGTCGGCGGCATGATCGATCCGACGCGTGCGGTGCTGCTGCCGCTGCGCGAGCGCATGGTGTTCGTGAAGGACGGCCAGGAGATTCTGCCCGGCATCCATGTCCTCTCGACGCCCGGCCATACGGTCGGCCACACCTCCTACATGATCACCTCGCAAGGCGAGTCGCTCTGCAACACCGCGGACATCGCGCATCATCATGTGCTGGTGGTGCAAAACCCGAAGGTGGAGTTCGGCTTCGACACCGATCCCAAGCAGGGCGCCGCGACCCGCATCCGCATGTTCGACATGCTGGCGGCGCAGCGGACCATGATCCTCGCTTATCACTTCCCCTGGCCGGGGATCGGCCACATCGCCAAGCGCGGCGACGGTTTCCACTACACGCCGGCGCCGCTTAGCACCGCTCTTTAGATCTGTGTTGGTTCGGATTAGTTCGCCGTACGCTCTCTTCACCTCTCCCGTGGGGAGAGGTGAAGGGTTACAAAGCCCGAGAGTCAGGCCCCCCTCACCCCAACCCTCTCCCCACAGGGGAGAGGGGGCCGGCCGTGCGCGCGTCGAGTGCTTCTGCTAGGGCTACTGGCGCCCCAGGGGCCGCGGAACAAACGCGGACGAGGATTTATTTTCCCGCTGGGACGGCCTATATAGCCGCCCGGCGGCAAGCCATTCATTAACCTTTGAAGCCTTTAGGCCCCTTTTAGCGAGCGCGGACGGTCATGGCCGGTCATTCCCAATTCAAAAACATCATGCACCGCAAGGGCAAGCAGGACAAAGTCCGCTCCAAGCTCTTCGGCAAGCTGGCGCGCGAGATCACCGTCGCCGCCAAGCTCGGCATGCCGGACCCGGCGTTCAACCCGCGCCTGCGCCTCGCGGTGCTCGCGGCCCGCGCCGAGAACATGCCGAAGGACAATATCGAGCGCGCCATCAAGAAGGCGTCCGGCGCCGACCAGGAGAACTACGAAGAGATCCGCTACGAGGGCTATGCGCCGGGCGGCGTCGCCGTCATCGTCGAAACGCTGACCGACAACACCAACCGCACCGCCGGCGACGTACGGTCGATCTTCACCAAGGCGGGCGGCAACCTGGCGACGACGGGCGCGGTGTCCTTCATGTTCGACCACATCGGCGTCGTCGAATACGACGCCGCCAAGGCGAGTGCCGACGACATGCTGGAGGCGGCCATTGAGGCCGGCGCCGAGGACGTCGTGTCCGACGAGAACGGTCACCAGATCATGACCAAGACCGACACGCTGCACGAAGTCACCAAGGCGCTCGAAGCGAAGTTCGGCGAGCCGCGCAAGACCGGCATGGTGTGGAAGCCGCAGAACACCGTCGCGGTCGACGACGAGGCGGGCGAGAAGATCCTCAAGCTGATGGACGCGCTCGA
>Ga0255338_1005087_pt1 | contig 12566 bp, 8 predicted proteins | sample MeOH1_35cm_T4_19_FD_203715 | JGI IMG/M metagenome (GOLD analysis project Ga0255338, IMG submission 203715) | Sandy soil microbial communities from University of British Columbia, Vancouver, Canada - MeOH1_35cm_T4_195 | ecosystem: Engineered > Artificial ecosystem > Sand microcosm > Unclassified ...
GAAGATGATTATCAAGCCTATCTGGACTTAATGTCAGAGTGGTGCGGCAAATATCAGGTTCATGTCTGGGCTTATTGCCTGATGCCTAACCATGTTCATCTCATAGTCGTTCCTGAAACGGAAGAAGGGCTAGCACGAGCGATTGGAGAAGCCCATCGCCGATACACCCGACGGATCAATTTCCGGGAAAGGTGGCGAGGGCACCTCTGGCAGGAACGATTTGCCTCGTATCCCATGGACGAAAGATATTTGCTTGCCGCCGCCCGCTATGTCGAAATGAATCCCGTTGCTGCCGGTATGGTCGCCCTTCCCGGAGATTATCCATGGAGCAGTGCCGCGGCCCATCTGGCAGGAAAAGACGATCAACTCGTAAAGGTCAAGCCTCTGTTGGATATAGTAAGTGACTGGCAGAGTTTTCTGACTCTGACGGATGAAGAAGAGCTTTCTTTGCTGAAGAAACACGAGCGAAGTGGCCGTCCACTTGGGGATGTATCGTTTATCGAGCGCTTGGAGGGAGAACTGGAGCGCCAGCTCCGACCGGCGAAGCGTGGACCGAAACCAAATGGCAAAGTAGTTTAATCTACTGCCCCCAGAGCAGGTGTCGGTGAAGCCTGCATATGTGAGAAGAAATTGAGACCAGACGGAATGATAGACTCCTCAGCGAGACTGGTCATTGATCTTGAGCACAGGAAATTGTCCTGGTAACAGTGCTACGCAGCCTCCGAAAGAGGCTGAACTTTATGCACCTTCTGTCCCAGAGCTTTTTCAGCAGTCTTTAGATCATAACTGGTTTGCAGGCTCATCCAATAGCTCGGCGTCTGGCCAAATGCCTTGCCGAAAAGCAGTGCCAATTCAGCAGTAACAGGACGAGTGCCTTTTATGACATGCGAAACGCGCATAGGCGAGACGCCAATAGCCTGAGCAAAAGCATTCTGTGAGACGCCAAGTTCATCAAGTATTTCTTTCAGGAATACGCCGGGATGAATGGGAGGAAGACCATTTTTTATCGCCATGAGAGTTCTCCTTAATGGTAATCGGTTATTTCGACATCTGTTGCTTCGCCATTGGTAAAACCAAAACATATACGCCACTGGTCATTAATCCTGATGCTCCACTGTCCGGCCCTGTTGCCGGAAAGGGCTTCAAGGCGGTTTGAAGGAGGCATCAACAAATCTGAAACCTCGCGTGCGTTGCCCAACTGCGTCAGTCGCATGATCCACGAGCAATGATTTCCGGAGGAAGTTTCTTGGATTTACCCGTCGCAACGAGCTTCTCCGTTTCCTTGTTTGCGAATGATACGATCATGGGTTAAACGTAAACAATTTGTTTACATGTGTCAATCATCGGAAAAAAGAAAAACGAGATTCCAGGCCCTTGGACATCGACCGGGGCTGAGAAACGCCCTGGTGCGGATCAAGGGCGCAGGCCGTTATGCACTGCATGCCAAATTATAAAGATAGAGGATGAGGGGAGAATCAAATGGGTGGGCCTGGCAGATGGTTCGCTGTACTGGGAAGGGCGCAGGAAAAAGCATCAGCCGCTGGTTTCATAGCTATAGAGGACATAACAGGCGAATGGACCTGTGTCGCTTTCTTACAGCAAAGGAGTAATGTTATCCATGACTATCCAGAGACAGAATAAACCATTCTCGATGATCCGGGAATTCCATCTTGCCGACTGGTTTACACTGGCAAATGCTGTCTGCGGCACGTCGGCAATGTTTGCCATCATGACATACCTGCAAACGGGCGACGTCACGCATGTATACTTTGCTTGCTTGCTGGTCTTTGCCGCTCTTGTGTTCGATGTCCTGGATGGAAGGATTGCCCGGTGGCGGCAGAAGAGTTCGGCTATGGGCCGCGATCTTGACTCTCTCGCAGATATTGTTTCCTTTGGGGTAGCCCCGGCTGTGATTGCCTACGGTTGCGGCATGCAGGGCTTGTACGACCGCATTGTCCTGACCTTTTTCGTTGCCTGCGGGGTATCCCGCCTGGCCCGCTTCAATGTCACGGCCGAGGCGCTGTCTGAAGGCGGAGACAAGGTGAAGTACTTCGAAGGTACTCCCATTCCCACGTCCCTGTTGCTGGTAATTATGATGGGCGTGGCTGCGTCACAGGGCGCTCTGCACCACGCACTCTGGTTCGGAAAGATAGTGTTTGCCGGCTTCACGCTTCACCCGATCGTGCTGTGCTTCGCAGTCTCCGGCTCGCTTATGGTCAGCCGGATACGGTTCCCCAAACTCTGACCTGGCGAGTCGATCATGACTCGAAAAATGATCGAACATCGGCCTGGTCTCTCTCCTGATTCATCTCCCCTTAAGCTGGTCATGGAGCAGTTTTGACAGTTCCGTCATCTGCACAGGGCTTATCTCTTCAAATTTGACTCCTATACCCGGAATGGTCAGCTGTTCTCCCCAAGCCATCTTCCAGCATATGACAGCCTTGATGGGAGTCTGATCTGAAAACTCGTGAATTTTCAGCCAAACCGTCTGGCCGTTTTCCAATGGCCCCACCGTATGCAGGAAGCAACCCCCTTTTGAGATGTTGACGGTAAATGTTTTTTCCGTCAGGTCTTCAGGGAAAGATGGGTCCGGCGACAAGAGTATATTCAAAGTCAGCTCTTTGCGGGGATACATCCGCAATCTTCTCGACCTGAATGGTCTGCATTTTTCTTCAATGAATGTCCTGAGCGCTGCGATTGATTCGGTCTCGGACATCTGCCCAAGCAGGGAAAGGCTGATCGACTTGTGCCGGGTGTCCCATTTGACGTGGGTGGCGGGGAAAAAATTCATCAGTTCGTAGGCAATTCTCTTTTCGTCTTTCCCGGCGCGAACCAGGGTCAGCATGTCGACAATCATGCCATTGTATGCTTCTTTACGTACCATGGATGAAAGGTGGCGAAACGAGGACGCAACGTCATAATTCACGCCGATCTGTTCCAGCGCCTGCCCGTAAGCGTCCATGGCTTCCCCCTCCCTTGAGACGACCAGGACTTTGAGTGACTCCATCTTTGATACTCCGTTGATTACCCTGCGGTTTTGGAATATGAACGGCTTCCCCCGCCTGCTATTGCAGCCATTATGCCAGCTGCGAAAGCAGAGGAGCACCTTCTACTCTGCCGCGTTTGATAGCAGATATTCCTATGGTATCGGTAAGGAGATTGGAAACTTGAATGTTTTGTCACGCCTTTTCACATGTTCATGCCACTGGAATAGCCTGTTAACCATGGCCTGAAGGCCCATTTCATCTGCTTACCCCTTTCTTTCCCAGAGTAAAAGTCAGTTAAAAGGCGAACTGATTAGCATCGATCTTCCGCTCTGACTCTATACCGAGGGGGCCCGCTCTTTGGTATTCGAGTAATCTCATTTGTTGCCGATAAATTAATGAGTTTTACGTTGAAACAGCACTGCCTGTGGAGGTAAACTGTCACCATGAATGCCAAAATATCTCCGGGAACTTTGACCCTTCCCGCCCCATCGCCGCTCAGATCCATTCTCGTCCTGCTGCTGGTTCTCTTTTTCGTAGAGATGCTGCTGATGTTTTCTTTCTCCCATCTGTTGCCGTCAAGAAGCATCATAATTACCAATATTACCGACGCGGCCCTGTTAACCCTCTTTTGCTCACCTTTTATCTATTGGCTTATCTTCCAGCCCTTTAAAAAAATGGCTCTCATGCAGGAAGCGCTGGCAGAAAATGTGTTGGGCCAGGTGGTTGACGGCGTGGTGCTTTTCGATGAAGAGAAGACTATCCGTTCATTCAATCCCGCTGCGGAAAAGATATTCGGTTACTTGGCGCAGGAAGTCCTTGGTTGCAACCTGCAACTGCTGTTCGAATCGGCATGTGGATCAGGTGGGAGCGAGGGCATAGGTGCCGCCATCTCTAAAGATACTTCCATTAACCGGGAATATACAGGCAAGCGTCGGGACGGCTCCCACTGCCACCTGGATATTTCCATCAGCAAGGTACGGGTGGGAGATTCCTGGATGCACATGGGGATTGTCCGTGACCTCTCCGAGCAGAAAAGGGCTGAAGCGGAATACCAGGCAATTTTGCGTACGGCCATGGATGGTTTCTGGATCACCGATGAAAAAGGCGGATTTCTCGACGTGAACGATACCTACTGCCAGATGACCGGCTACAGCCGGCAAGAGCTGCTGGCCATGCAGATAGGTGACGTGGAAGCCGTCCTGACGGCCGAAGAGATAAAGGCACGCATGGAAAGTATCAGGAACCCGGGAAGGATTCGCTTTGAGACCAGGCATCGGCGCAAGGACGGCAGCTCATTCGATGTGGAGGTCAGCGCCAATTACTTGCCGGCCGGGGGAGGGCGTTTTTTCGCCTTTCTGCGAGACATCACCTGTCGCAATGAGATGCTGGGAACTCTGGCCAAATCCGAGGAGAAATACCGGACCCTTGCCGACAATGTTACCGTCGGCGTCACCCTGATCAGTCCAAAAATGGAGATTATTTCGGCAAACAGGCAGAGCCGCCAGTGGTATCCGGAGCTGGATGAGAAATATTCTCCAATTTGCTACAAAACGTTCAACAATCCGCCGCGCGACAGCATCTGCCCGGACTGTCCCACCGTAAAAACCCTGGCCGATGGAGGAATCCACGAGGCAGTGGTGACAAATCCCTGGAAGGGTGTGGCGCGCCACTTTCGCATTGTCTCTTCACCCATTAAGGACAATGCCGGCAATATCACCGGGGTGATCGAATCGGTGGAAGAGGTGACTGCCTTAAAGCGGAGCGAAGATGAATACAGCGAGGCACTTTCCAGGCTCACCGCCACCCTGGAGGCAACAGCCGACGGCATCCTGGCTGTCGACCTGAATGGCCGGATCGTCAGCTATAATCAGAAATTAGTCCAGATGCTGAAAATACCAGGCCATATCCTGGAAACCGATGATTTCTACCTGCTGATTGCCAACATTTACTCTCAGTTGAAGGGCCACGACAAACTGGTCCGGGCAGAGTTCGAGGGTGATGCGGACAGGGATTTTCACGACCTGCTTGAGTTCAAGGACGGGAGGGTCTTCGAAAGGTTCTGCCGTCCCCAGCGTATCGGCGATACCATTGTCGGCAGGGTATCCAGTTTTCGCGATATTACCGGCGAAAGAAAAATGGAGGCGCAGCTCCGCCATGCCCAGAAAATGGAGGCAATCGGCACCCTGACCGGCAAGGTAGCCCACGATTTCAATAACATGCTGACGGCAATAATCGGCTACTGTCACCTTTCCCAGATGCAGATTCACAGCAACGATCCATTGATGCAAAACATCCGGCAGATAATAACGGCGGCGGAAAGGGCTGCGGGGCTGACCCAAAGCCTGCTGGAGTACAGTCGGAAAACACCGAGCAATCCCCAGGCCATGGAACTGAATCAGGTGGTGAGACAGGTGAATGGATTCCTCTCTCGCCTCATCGGGGAAGATATCGAACTTGTCACCTCCCTTGCCGACGAGCCGCTGGTCATCATCGCCGATGCAGGACAGATCGAACAGGTATTGATGAATCTGGCCACCAATGCCAGGGATGCCATGTCGGGCAAAGGAAGGCTGATAATCGGCACGGCAACCACAAGAATCGGCGAGGATTTCCTCCAGAGTCACGGCTTTGGCAATCCGGGTACCTATGCCCTGGTGTCGGTGTCCGATACCGGTTCGGGCATGGATGAAGATACATGCGACAAGATATTCGAGCCATTCTTTACCACCAAGCCTGTGGGGAACGGCACCGGCCTTGGTTTGTCCATCGTTTACGGCATCGTCAAGCAGCATAACGGTTATGTAACCGTTGAAAGCAAAAAAGGCTGCGGCACAACCTTCCGGGTTTATCTGCCCCTTACCGGCCAGGCTCCCCATGAAAAAGTGGAGAAACCGACTCTTCCGGCGAAAATGGGGGGGGAAACGGTTCTTGTCGCCGAGGATAACTCGGAAGTAAAGGCTTTGCTGGAGGATGTGCTGCAGGGTTATGGCTACAGTGTCGTCACGGCTCTGGATGGCCATGACTGCGTTGAATCCTTCAGAAAAAAACGGGACGACATCGACCTGATAATCATGGACGTGATGATGCCGAGGAAGAACGGCAAAGAGGCCTATGCCGAGATCGAAAAGCTCAAGCCGGGCATGAAGGTGATTTTCATCAGCGGCTACACCGGGGATATTCTGCACAGTGCCGACCTTGCTGAAGAAAACCTCAACTTTCTTGCCAAACCATTGTCACCCAACCGGTTGTTGACCAAGGTGCGGGAGGTATTGGACAGGGACTAGCCGGTCACATTTTCCATTCAAACATCACATTGATCTGATGCCCTCCGAACCCGCCATGGCGCGGCCCATCGACGCCGTAACCATACCCCATGACGAGGGTGATATCATCCGGAAACCGGAGGATGATATCCGCTCCAAGCCCATTAAGGCTGCTGCGCGGCAGGTCATGTCCGGGCAGATAGCCGATCAGGGCGTAATCATAGTTCAATTGCAGCTGGAGGCGCTCCATGGCGGGAATGGGAGCGAACCTGTAGGAAGTGTTGAGCAGGAAAAAGCTGCGGGCGAAGATCTCCCGGAAGTAATACCCATGCAGGATTAAAGGCACTTCGTCCTGAAAACGGAGACCACTCCCCATGCGGTAGCAGGAGAACTCATCGGTCCTGCCCGAAGTGCCGGCGCTCATCATCACCGATCCGCTCTGCTCCCGCCACAGCGGCATGGTGCCGCCAAGGCTTCCCCAGGTTTGCTGGGTCAGGTGCTCAGTCTCCTGCCGCTGCCCGGGCAGTCCGTGAAGGCCGGTTTTTACCCGATAATCAACCTGATGCCAGAGTGAGACCTCCAGTGCCTTTTCAGGCAACAGTTCAGGCGGAACGCCACCCACTCGCACCCCCACCTTCACCGAATGAACGAAGCTGTCAGCCGGCAGCAGATAAGCCGGATCGGTGTCCCCACTGCGCTGGTAGATTGCATAGCGGGAGGCGAAACGCAAAATGCCGTCAACCGGCAATTCACCACCGATGGGGGTAGGCCGCAGGTAATAGGAGAAGGCGGTATCGGCACCATGTCCCCGGAACGATTCACGCCGCACGTAGCTGCCGTCACGGACCTGGTCGAAGTCGTTGATGAGAAAACCGCCGCCGATGCTGAAGCCAAGGGCATGCCCCTCTGCCGGCCACTTGTCGCGTATCACCTCGGCGAACAGATACGGGGAAAGGATGGCCAGGAGGTATGTGTCCTGGTCGCGAAAATGGGGCCGGTTGAAAAGCACCATGCCGTAACCGCCCAATGGGCCGTTGTTGTACAGCGGCCCGGCAAAACCCACTTCCATGTTGGTCCGGCGTTCCGGGTCAATCTCGCCGATTGCTTCCGTTGGCAAAATGAAGAAACAGAGGAGCAGAATAATAAAATGGCATTTATATACGCTTTTTCTCGTCGTAGGGGGCAGGTGGTCGGCCGACATGGAAAAGCTTCCTCCCTGGGAGCTGTATCTAGAAATATGAATCAGATCTAATTATTACCGCTGTCGACCATAAAGCAACTTTGCCATCCATGGCTGACCGCAAAAACATGGACTCATGGAAGAGGGATGTGCTATATATCCAGGGTTTGACGGTGCATCCCATTGATTCGCCGACTATATTTCCAGAGGCAGGAAAACAGCCATGCATTACGAAGCAACTAAGCTCAACCACGGCTATGCCGGCCGCATTCTTACCATCGATCTCCTGTCCCGTGCCATTGAGGCGCCGATGCTTGATGAGCACGTCAGGGATTACTTTATTGGCGGCCGGGGCCTCGGTTTGTACCTGTTACACCAGAGTGTGACTTCAACCACCAGGGCCACTGATCCGGAAAACCCGTTGATTCTCGCCAACGGTCCTCTTGGGGGTATTCCCCAGTTTCCAGGCACGGCCAAGGCCATGGCGGTCTCCCTTTCCCCAATCACCGGCGTGCCCGGCGTTTCCAACTTTGGCGGCTATTTTGGCGCCTTCCTTAAATATGCGGGCTTCGATGCCCTCAAGGTTACCGGCAAGGCGGGGCGCGACGTGATGATCATCATAGATGGCCTGAAACATCAGGTGGCTGTTGAAGAAATCGCCCATCTGGATGAGGCCTTCGATCTGGAGCGGATGATCGATGAACGCTATACCGGTCAGGGAGTCGACCGCCGCCACATCGCCTTCATGTCTACCGGTATCGGTGCCGACCATACCACCTTCGGCTGCATCAACAGCCATTATTTCGATATGACCAAGCCGACGCCGAACGGGCGAGGCATATACCGCACCAAACAGGCGGGGCGTACCGGCATCGGCTCGGTGATGAGCGGCAAGGGCATCAGGGCCATAGTCGTGCTGGCTGCCTATCCCCAGGGTGACAACCCCTATGGGGCGGCAGACTGGGAGCGGGCAAAAGATGCGGGTAAACGGCTGCACCAGGTGGTCAAGGAGGTGGATCCCACTTCCCTGCGCATGTCGCGCAAAGGGAGCGCCGGACTGATCACCTTCATGAGCAAGGACGAGTATCAATCGCTCCCGGTCAACAATTTTCAGGCAGGTTCCGACCCGCGAGCGCCGCAGATCTGCGGCAGCCATTACGAGGAGCATCTTTTCGAGCATCGTGGCATGGATGGCTGTTTTCCCGGATGCAACCTGCAGTGCAACAAGGGGGGATGGGTGACGTTGGTTTCCGGAGCCCACGAGGGGAGTCGGGTCTGGGTTGACGGCCCGGAGTATGAGACGGCCGCCGGCTTCGGCTCCAACCTGGGCATCTGGAATCCCGAGTTCATCCTGGAAGCCAACTGGCACTGCGATAACTACGGCATCGACACCATCAGCACCGCCACCATCCTGGCCTTTGTCATGGAGTGCTTCCAGCGCGGGTTCCTGACCAGCGCCGCAGCCGATGGCCTTGAGCTTGCCTGGGGCAATGAGGGGGCAGCGCTGGAGTTTATCCACCGCCTGGCCCGCGGGCAGGGTGAGCTGTACAAGCAGGCAGGAGGGGGGATGCTTCCCCTGGTGGATTGGGTCGCCGCCGGTTGCAAGGCGAAAACCGGCAGGGATGTCAGGGGTGAACTGGACCTCTTCGCCATGCAGACCAAGGGCCTCCCCTTTTCCTTTTACCGCACCCATCGTTCCCTCTCCATGCAGGGATCCTACGCTGCCGCCAGCGACATCGGCGCCCACCACGCCGCTGCCTGGCTGATCAAGGCCGACCTGCTCGGCGCTTTTCCCACTTTCGAAGAAAAGGCCTGGGCTTTGATTTCCTATCCGCGGGTCAGGCTGGGGAACGACAACCTGGGACTGTGCAAGCTCCCATGGGTGGATGTCTTCAATCCCGAGTCGGCCAGGCGCACCGATACTGACATCCATATCAATCCTGCATCCCAGGAAATCTATGCCGACTTCTTCAACAGCATGCTGGGCACCGACATGAGCTGGGAGGAAATTTTCGCCCAAACCGACCGGGACATCAACCTGCAGCGGGTGATGAACGTGGTGCGCTTCGGCGACAAGACCAGAGCGTACGACTGGATTCCCGACCGGGCCATCGGGCCTACCGATGATGCCCTTTATGAAGGGGAAGGGGATTACAATGACGGCGAAGTGGCCGGTATACTCGGCGTATCCAGTGAGGAAGTGGCCGCCATGGCCACGTCCCGCAAGCGTATAGTCCTCATGGATTACCGCAAGCAGGAGCTGCAGCGGCTGATTGATGTTTATTACGCGGAGCGTGGCTGGAACCGTGCCGGCATCCCCTTCATCGACACTCTGCAGGAACTGGGGCTCTGGAGCTACCTGACGGCCGAGACCCAGGCAAAAATAGCCGGACTGCAGGAGATTGTCGAGATTGTCGCGCCGGCTTGACTATGGTCCTTGAAATGGTAAGCTATGCCCGGTTTGCTGTTATCAATTTTTTGAGAGGGAGGATTTATGAAGAAAATAGTTGCCGTTACAGCCGGTTTGGCCCTTCTAACCTTTGCCGGGGTTGCATCTGCTGCGGAGATTAATGCCGATTTTTCTCCAACTGATGCAATTATGAAAAAAGAACAGGCGCTGAAAGAGCAAGCTGCCAAAAAAGAAGCGGACCTGAAGGCAAAACAGACAGAGGCAGCGGAAAAGGCCAAGAAACAGGAAGCGGACCTGAAAGCCAAAAAGACCGAGCTGACCGATAAGGCGAAGAAGAAAGAAACAGAGCTGAAGGACGCCAAGAAGAAGCAGGATGAAAAATCTGCCGAGTCGAAGAAAAAGCGGCAGGAGCAGATCGATGCTGCCAAAAAGAAGAAGCAGGAGCGGATCGACGCACTGAAAAAGAAAAAAGAGCAGACGGTGAAGGATGTCAAGGATGCGAAGGAGCAGACCAGAAAGGATATCAATGAGCTGAAGGAAGTAAAATAGGTAAAGCTCACTGGATAGGATGAAAAAAAGAGCCCGTCGGCATTGTCGGCGGGCTCTTTTTTGCGGGATAGCAAAGACGCTTCAGAAAGAAATGCCGAATTCTCTCATTTTCCGATAAAGAGTATTGCGGCCGATACCAAGCTTGGCAGCGGCTTTCTGGATATTGCCCTGGTAGAAGGCCAGTGCATCGACAATCATATCGCATTCCACTTCGCGTAACGACCTGATTTCCTTCACCACCGGTGCGGCAATTACCGGCTTCACGGCCTGGGCTGCCTGCATCTCAAGCAGCTCTGCTGTCAGAACGCCGCCAATTCCCGCTCTAATGACAGCCCGCTCAATGGCATTTTCCAGCTCCCTGATGTTGCCGGGCCAGCCATGGGACACCACCTTTTCCATGAAGCTGTTGCCGACCGCCGGCACGTCCCGGCCAAGTTTTGCCGCCATTTTCTCTATCAGGTGTGCGGTAATCACGGGCAGGTCTTCTCTCCGCTCACGCAAAGGCGGAATATTGATTTCCAGTACGTTGAGCCGGTAGTAGAGGTCCTGCCGGAATCTGCCGCCACGGACCTCCTCCGCCAAATCCTTGTGGGTGGCGGCGATTACCCTAATGTCCACCGGCCGCTCGTTGGCGGAACCGATGCGGGAGACCTTCTTTTCCTGAATTACCCGTAAAAGCTTGGCCTGCACATTGGCGGACATGTCACCGATCTCATCGAGGAACAGCGTGCCGCCATCGGCGACCTCGAATTTACCGGCCTGGCCTCCCTTGCGGGCGCCGGTGAAGGTGCCTTCCTCGTAGCCGAACAGCTCGCTCTCGATGAGACTTTCCGGCAGGGCGGCGCAATTAAGTGCGATGAACTGACGGTCACCCCTTGGGCTGGCATGGTGGATGGCCTGGGCAAATAATTCCTTGCCCGTACCGCTTTCTCCCCTGATGAGGACGGTGGAGAGGCTGGCGGCGGCAAGTTTTGCCCACTCCTTGACAGCAGTAATGGCCGGGCTGGCGCCGATGATGTTGTCGAAGGTGTAGCAGTGGGACTGGAGGATGGTGGGGCGCCTGACCGGCTGCCTGTTGTTCATTTCGCGAAAGACGGCAACGGCGCCGATGGTGCCACCGGTATCATCCCGCAGCAGCGTCGCCGAGCTGTAAATCTTCCGTCCCAGCTTCTCGATGATGATCTCGCGGTCCTCGTATTCGGTTCCCTCGGAGAGCACCTGCAGAAGGGTGTTCCGGGCATTATAGATCTGCTCCACGTGGCGGCCTTTGGCCAGTGTCGGATTGCAGCCGAGAATCTCGCCAGCCTTGGCGTTCATTTCCGTGATGATGCCGTTGTTGTTGATGGAGATAAGGCCGTCGGACATGTTTTCCAGCAGGGTATTGGAGTAGCGGTAGGCCATGTAGAGCTTGTCGGTGGCCTTCTGCAGGCGGAGCTGGTTTTCGATGGCGTTGACCGCGGCCACAACCATGCCCAGGGTATGGGCATTGGCGACGCGATAATCGCCGCTGATGTCGAGGATGCCGATCGCCTCTCCTTCGGGATTGAAGATGGGGGCGGCGGAGCAGGTTAGGAAATGGTTGGATTTGCAGTAATGTTCCCAGGCATAGATCTGCACCGGCTTCTTCTCGACGATGGCGGTGCCGATGGCGTTGGTCCCCTGCTGGGACTCACTCCAGTTGCCCCCCGGGCAGAGCAGGACCTGGCGGGTGCGGTTGACTATTTCATTGTCCCCCAGTACCTCCAGCAGGTATCCGAGCTCGTCGGTGAGCACGACCTGGAAACCGGACCCCTTGACGAAATTGTAGAGGTTGTCCATGAACGGGCGGGCGACCTTGAGGAGATGCTGTTTGTGGTAGATCCGCTCCCTCAGTTCCAGTTGATTGACGTAGCCATCAGCTTCCTGGAAAGGATTGACGTTGAGATGGCGGCAACGCTGCCACGAACTGGCCACCTCCGGGCGCAACAGTTGAACGTCGAGCTCGTGAGTCTCAACGTAGCGATGCCAGGTTTTCTGCATTGTCAACAGTTTTTGTGGTGCCATCTGCTCCGTATTCCTAATTATGCAGAAAGTCGCATGTTTTAATGAAATTATCGGCTTTTGCCGGTGAATTTGTCAATCAGATTCTTTTCTGGTTTTCTTCAGACTTTTGATGCTATTACAGTTAGTTATGCGTT
>Ga0255338_1005088_pt1 | contig 12561 bp, 10 predicted proteins | sample MeOH1_35cm_T4_19_FD_203715 | JGI IMG/M metagenome (GOLD analysis project Ga0255338, IMG submission 203715) | Sandy soil microbial communities from University of British Columbia, Vancouver, Canada - MeOH1_35cm_T4_195 | ecosystem: Engineered > Artificial ecosystem > Sand microcosm > Unclassified ...
TCAAGGGCCGCACCGAGCAGATCCGCGCTCAGATCGAGACCACCACGTCCGATTATGACCGCGAAAAGCTGCAGGAGCGTCTGGCGAAGCTGGCTGGCGGCGTGGCCGTCATCAAGGTCGGCGGCGCCACCGAAGTCGAAGTCAAGGAGCGCAAGGACCGCGTCGACGACGCGCTGCACGCGACCCGCGCAGCCGTTGAAGAAGGCATCGTCCCCGGTGGCGGCACGGCTCTGCTGTACGCGACCAAGGCTCTCAATGGCCTCAAGGGCGCCAATGACGACCAGACCCGTGGCATCGACATCATCCGCAAGGCCATCGAAGCGCCGCTGCGCCAGATCGCCCAGAATGCGGGCGTCGACGGCGCCGTCGTCGCTGGCAACCTGCTGCGCGAGAATGACGAGACCAAGGGCTTCAACGCCGCGACCGACACCTATGAGAACCTCGTCGCCGCTGGCGTCATCGACCCGACCAAGGTCGTTCGCGCCGCGCTGCAGGACGCCGCTTCGGTGGCCGGCCTGCTGATCACGACCGAAGCGACCATCGCTGAACTGCCCGCCGACGACAAGGCGCCGATGGGCATGCCCGGCGGCGGCATGGGCGGCATGGGCGGCATGGACTTCTAAGTCCTGCCCTCAAGCGAAACAGAAAAGGCTGGCGGAGCAATCCGCCAGTCTTTTTCTTGTGGCCGTTTTGGGTGGGGAGCGGCCTTCATTTCCGCCATCCCGGCGAAAGCTGGGATTTCAGGCGATAGCGCTCGACCTAGCCTCACGAGAACCCAGCTTTCGATGGGATGACAATATCATCAAACGCTCACTTTTTTGGCCATTTCCGGACATTTTCGAAGTTCGTCATTCCCGCCTTCGCGGGAATGACAAAACAGGAAGCGTCCGCCTTCCACCCAATCTAACCCCTCGACACCCCGTCCAAAATATCCCCGCAATAAAATACCATCGGGGGTCTGGCCGTTTTGCTGGTTAATGGTTACATGGGCCGCCACGAATCCCCCAGCGATCATGCTATGCCCCTGCATGGTCCGCGCAGCAGAAAGTGGCTTTTACATGGATATTCGCCTTGGCCTCACCTTCGACGACGTGCTGTTGCAGCCCGCCGAATCCGATGTGTTGCCCAGCCAGGCGGACACCAGCACTTACGTAACCAAGGCGATCAGGCTCAACATCCCGGTCCTGTCGTCCGCCATGGACACGGTGACGGAAGCCGACATGGCAATCGTCATGGCGCAGTTGGGCGGGATCGGCGTGTTGCACCGCAATCTCTCGATCGAGGAACAGGCGGACGCTGTGCGCGCGGTCAAGCGCTTCGAAAGCGGCATGGTGGTGAACCCCATCACCATCACCCCCAATGCCACGCTGGCCGATGCCCAGATGCTGATGGCGCGCCACAAGATCAGCGGCATTCCAGTGGTCGAGGCTACGGGCAAGCTGGTCGGCATCCTCACCAACCGCGACGTGCGCTTCGCGGAAAACCCGGCCCAGCCGGTGAGCGAATTGATGACGCACGACAATCTTGCGACGGTGAAGACGGGTGTGGGCCAGGATGAGGCGATGCGCCTGCTGCACCAGCGGCGCATCGAAAAGCTGCTGGTGGTGGACGATCATTATCATTGCGTCGGCCTCATCACCGTCAAGGATATCGAGAAGGCCGTCACCTATCCGCAGGCGACCAAGGACGCTTCGGGCCGCCTGCGCGTGGCGGCGGCATCGACCGTGGGTGATGCAGGGCTGGAGCGCAGCAAGGCGCTGATCGACGCGGAGTGCGACCTGATCGTCATCGATACCGCCCATGGTCACAGCAGGCAGGTCGCGGTCGCCGTCGAGGCGGTGAAGAAGCTGTCCAACCATGTTCAGGTCGTGGCCGGCAATGTCGCCACCGCCGAGGCGACCAAGGCGCTGATCGGGGCGGGCGCGGATTGCGTGAAGGTGGGTATCGGGCCGGGGTCGATCTGCACCACCCGCGTGGTCGCGGGCGTGGGCGTGCCACAGCTTACCGCCGTCATGGATTCGGCGGAGGAAGCTGCCAAGCAGGGCGTTCCGGTGATCGCGGACGGCGGGTTGCGCACCTCGGGCGATGTGGCGAAAGCGCTGGCGGCGGGCGCAGGCTGCGTCATGGTTGGCTCACTGCTGGCGGGCACGGCGGAGGCGCCGGGCGAAACCTTCCTCTATCAAGGGCGCGCCTATAAGAGCTATCGCGGCATGGGCAGCGTCGGCGCGATGGCGCGGGGGTCGGCGGACCGCTATTTTCAGGCGGACATCAAGGATCAGATGAAGCTGGTGCCCGAAGGCATTGAGGGTCAGGTGCCCTTCAAGGGACCGGCGAAGGATGTCATCCATCAGCTCGTCGGCGGCGTGAAGGCGGCCATGGGCTATACCGGCAGCCGCACGATCAAGGATCTTCAGGAGCGGGCGCGCTTCGTTCAGATCACCAATGCCGGATTGTCGGAAAGCCATGTGCATGATGTGACGATCACGCGGGAAGCGCCCAATTATCCGACGCGTTGAAGCCTTGTAAATTCCCCTCCCGCTTGCGGAAGGGGGGAGTGTTTTGATGACCCCTTCCGCTCGTGTCCAAGCCGCCATCGAACTGCTCGACGCCATCATCGCCTCGGCGCGGGATGGCGGTCCGGCGGCGGACACGCTGATCGCCCGCTATTTCAAGGAACGGCGCTATGCCGGGTCGCGTGACCGGCGGGCGGTGCGGGACCATGTCTATGACGCCGTGCGGCGCGTGGCCGATCGGCCCGAGAGCGGGCGCGCCGCCATGGTCGGGCTCGTACGGGAGCGGGCGGAACTGGCGGCGCTGTTCGATGGGTCGGCGCATGGCCCTGCGCCGATCACCGATGCGGAAGCGGGCGCCCTGGCCGGCATCGTGCCCAGCTGGATCGAGCCGCTGCTGGCCGCGCCGGTGGAGCGCGAGGCGTTGCTTGGTCGGGCGCCCGTCGATCTGCGCGTCAATCGGTTGAAGGCCGATCTGGACAGGGTCGCGCCGCATTATCCTGAAGCGATCCGGCTATCGGGACTGCCCGACGCGTTGCGCCTGCCCGAAGGCGCGCCCGTCGAGCAGAGCGATCCCTGGAAATGGGGTCAGGTCGAGGTGCAGGATGCGGGCAGCCAGTTGATCGCGCTCGCCTGCGCCGCCGCGCCGGGCATGACCGTGATCGATCTTTGCGCCGGGGCGGGCGGCAAGACGCTGGCGCTGGCCGCAGCGATGGCGGGCAAGGGGACGCTGATCGCCGCCGATACCATCCGTTCGCGCCTAGCCCGGCTCGATCCGCGGGCCGAGCGGGCCGGGGCGACCTTCATCGAGACACTGCTGCTCGATCAGGGGCATGAGGCGGGTGCGCTGGAAAGTCTGAAGGGCCGGGCGGATGTCGTGCTGGTCGACGCGCCCTGTTCGGGGACCGGCACCTGGCGGCGCAATCCGGAGGCGCGCTGGCGGCTGACTCCGGCCCGGCTTGACCGGCTGGTGGCGGAGCAGGCACGTATCCTCGATTTCGCGGCGCCCTTGCTGGCGCCGGGCGGTGCGTTGGTTTATGCTACCTGCGCGCTGACGGACCGGGAGGGGCGGGATCAGGTGCGGGCATTTCTGGAACGGCATGACGGTTGGACCGCCGAAAGGATCGAAGCGGCGATGGGCCGTGCCCATGGCGATGGATTGCTGCTGACGCCGGGCCATGACGGCACCGACGGTTTCTATGTCGCGCGCCTGCGGCGGGCCGTTTGAAAGAGTCGATGGACAAGCGGGCGCAAAATCGCGACACTTGTCAGCCGGAATTCGGGTCGGAATCAATGCCTGAAACATGGCTGGAGTTGTGCATGCGTTTTACCCCTGCTTCGATCGCCTTGGCTGTCCTGCTGACTACCGTTTCCAGCGCAGGCCTGTCGCAGCGGCCGGATTCGCAGATATCGCCCTTGTCGGTAGAGTGGCAGAAGGCGGGCGAGACGGCGCGCAAGGCGGGCAATTATCAGGGCGCGACCGATGCGCTGGAAAGCGCGCTGGCGGTCGATCCGCGCAACCGCTCCGCCTATATCGAGCTGGCGCAGGTCGCTCGGGCGCAGGGTTTGCAGGGCAAGGCGATCCGCCTGTATCGCGAGGCGCTGTTGCTGGAACCCAATGATGTTGCTGCTCTGGTGGGACAGGGCGAGGCGATGGTCGAAAAGGGTGCGATCGCCAAGGCCAAGGAAAATCTCGCCCAGGCGCAGGGGCTGTGCAAGGCGAACTGTGCCGCCGTGGGCCAGTTGGCGGCAGCGATCGAAAAGGGTCCGCCCGCGACGGTGTTGAGTTCGAAGGATGCGGTGCCAGCGCCCAAGGCGGCGGCGACCGAAACGCCCTGATGGCTTACCTTCGGATGCAGGAACACATCTGATTAAACTGGAGACGTTTCAAAAACGTCGTGACAGGCCGATATAGATTTCCGCGTCCGGCGTAGCGTGGTTGAGGCCGAAATTCGCCCCGGCATCCAGCATGAGAGACGCCTGCGGCTTGAAGGCGAGCGAAACGGAGCTGAGGGTCTGGGTCGACGATTCCTCCGGGTCTCGATCGTGAATGACCTGCATTTCCAGCGAGGCATTCCATTTCTCGCCAAGATCGGCGGACAGGCCGCCCGCGCTGCCATAAGCGAGGTGGCGGCCATGGCCGCCTTCATCGGCGGCGGCGTCGATTTCCGGGGTGGCGATCAGGCTGAGATTGTCGGTCAGCGCATAGCTGAAGGGGAGCTGGAAGGAAGCGCTCCAGGTGCCGTCGCTGACGGCATCGCTTCCGGTCGGCAGAGTGATCGTCGCCGCGCCCGCGAGCGATAGCGCATCGCCATCGGGATTGAACAGGGCGCGTTTGAGACCCAGGCTGAGGTCGCCCATGCCGGACGCATGACTGCGCCCACCACTGAGCCGATCAATGTCGCGCCGCCATAAATAGGCTGTCCAGGCTGCGTGCAGTTCGGTGTTGCCGTCGAGGCCGTAGCGCCATTCGGTGTCGCCCAGAGTGACGCTGGTCGTCTTCCGCTCGGGCGTCTTGTCGCGGGCAAGGTCGGCCAGACCGATTTCCACCTGCCAATGGCCCTTGTCCAAAATGCAGGGCGGGGTGTCGAGGCCGGGGCGTTCCGGGCAGAAATCGCGCAGTTGCGCCTGCGCCGGGCTGGCGAGAAGGGCGAGAAGAAACGGGAGGGTACGCAGCATGGACGGCCTTTGAAAGCTTGGCGATTCGTCAGGAACGGCCCATCATCCGTGCGGTTGCGACGAATTCCTCGACGCTTACGGTTTCGGCCCGGCGTTGAGGGTCGATGCCGACCACCTCCAGCGCGTCCAGTGCGCCGGGCAGGCCTTTCAGGCTCTGGCGCAGCATCTTGCGGCGCTGGCCGAAGGCGGCTGCGGTGAGGCGTTCGAGATGCTTCAGTTGCACGCCTTCGGGCGCGGGTTTGGGGGTGATGTGGACGACTGCTGACATCACCTTAGGTGGGGGCGTGAAGGCGCTGCGGTGGACCTTCATCGCAATCTTGGCGTCGCTCCGCCATTGGGCGAGCACCGCGAGGCGGCCATAATGGTCGCCGCCGGGCTTGGCGGCGATGCGCTCGGCTACCTCCATCTGGAACATCAGGGTCAGCGTCGACCACCAGGGGAGCGGAGCCCACTCTGCCGAAAGCCAGCCGATCAGCAGGGCCGTGCCGACATTATAGGGCAGGTTGGCGATGATATGCGCGCCTTCGCCCGCTTCGGCGCGGGCATTGATCTGCATGGCGTCGCCGGAAATGACGCGGAGCTGGCCGGGAAAGGCTTCGGACAGTTCGGCCAGCGCCGGAAGGCAACGACGGTCGCGTTCGACGGCGACCAGATTCGCGCCCGCCCTCAGGATCGCGCGAGTGAGGCCACCGGGACCGGGGCCGACTTCGAAGGCCGACTGGTCCTTGATCGGGCCGGGGATGGCGGCGATGCGATCCAGCAATTGCTCGTCCAGCAGGAAATTCTGGCCGAGCGCCTTGCTCGCCTGAAGGCCGTGGGCGGCGATGACCTCCCGCAGTGGTGGGAGCTTGGGGCGGATATCAGCAGTCATGAGGCTCAGCAGCCGGGGGTCAACCGGGCGCGGGCGGCTTCGGCGGCCATCCGGATCGCGGCCATCATCGCGCCGGGATTGGCGCTGTCCTTGCCTGCTATGCCGAAGGCGGTGCCATGGTCGGGCGAGGTGCGCACGATGGGAAGGCCCAAAGTGATGTTGACGCCCTCATCGAAATTCAGCGTCTTGATCGGGATCAGCGCCTGATCGTGATACATGCAGAGCGCGGCGTCATAGGTTTCGCGGGCGCGGGTGTGGAACAGGGTGTCGGCGGCGAGTGGGCCGATAATGTCGTAACCCTCGGCCTGGAGCGATTCCACGGCCGGGCGGATGATGTCGATCTCCTCCCGGCCCAGCGCCCCGCCTTCGCCCGCATGGGGGTTGAGCCCGGCGACGACCAGGCGCGGACGACCGATGCCGAAATTGCGCTGGAGTCCCTTGGCGGTGGTGATGGCGCGGGCGCGGATCAGATCGATCGTCAGCACGGACGCCACATCGGCCAAGGGGATATGGATGGTGATCGGCACGACCTTCAACGACGGCCCGGCCAGCATCATCACGGCGTTATGCGGCGCCACGCCGCAACGTTCAGCGATGAACTCGGTCTGCCCCGGATGGGTGAAGCCGACGCCGTAAAGCTGTTCCTTGCCCACCGGCGCGGTGACGATCCCCGCCGCGGAACCGCTGCGGGCGAGGCCGACCGCGACTTCCAACGCCTGAAACGCCGTGCGCGCGCCGTCCATGCTGGGCGTGCCGGGGATGATTTCGCCAGCATCGGCCACCTGCAGGCAGGGGAGGGCGTCGTCGAACGCCATGATCGCTTCCTCCGGCGAGCTGACCATCTGGACCGGGCCGGACCAGACCGCCCGCAGCGAAGCGGCGTCACCGACCGCGAAGAAAGGCGACAGGCCGCGTGCCTCCCGCATCACCCAGCTTTTGGCGACGATTTCCGGCCCAATGCCCGCCGGATCGCCAAGCGAGACGGCGAAGGGCGGCCCCATCGCGTGAGGGTCCGCCGGATCAGTTATAGTCGATAACGGCATCGCGGCGGAGATCGCGCAGATAGATGCGCGCGCGCTTGTTGACCCGTTCCTCCTCAAGCTGCGCCATGATCTGTTCTGCATTGGGCGCAGCGGCGGAAGTGGCTTCGTCACGGCCGCAGACGACCAGCACGCGCACGCCGTCCGCGATCGAGCCGAAGGGCGGCGTCGCCTCGCCCACCTGGAGGTTGAGCAGAATGTCCTGCAACTGCGGCGGCAGATCGCGCAGCTTCACATTGTCATTGTCGACCACGTCGGCGCCGATCTTGCCGCCCAGTTCATTGGCTTGGCCGCAGCCCTTGATGGTCTTGACCTGCGCGGCGAAGGCCGCAGCTCTGCTGCTCGCCTGTTCCTTGGTCGTGCCGGCGGGGAAGCTGACGGAAAGCTGCTTGAGGCTGAGCAGGGCATCGCGCGGATCGGCGGTCAGCACCTTACGCTTGTCCATGACATAGATGACCGACACGCCGCCGGGCACGCTGATCGGCCCCGCGATCTGGCCGACCTGCATTGCGGCCGCGGCCTGCGCCAGTTCGTCGGGCAATTGGGCGGGACGGACCCAGCCCAGATCGCCGCCGACCGCCGCCGTCGAAGCCTCGGAGAATTGGCGGGCATAGGCTGCGAAGCTGCCGCCCTGCTTGATCTGCTCGATGATGTTGCGGGCGTTGGCCAGGATCTGCTGCTGATTTTCGGGCGTGGCCGAGAGATAGATCTCACCGATGCGGAACTCGTCGCTGCCCTTGGCCGCATTCATGCGGTCGACCACCGACTTCACCTCGTCCTCCGACACGTTGACGAAGGGCTGGATGTTGCGGCGGAGCAGGCGGCTCCAGGCCAGTTCGCCCTCGATCTGGCGCTTGATGCTGGCGGACGCGCTGCCCTGCGTGCGCAGATATTGGTCGAACTGGGCGGGGGACTGGCGGAAATTGGCCGCGACCCTTTCATAGCTTTGTTCGATCTCGGCCTTGTCGACCTTGATGTCGTTGGCGGCGGCTTCCTGGATCTGCAGCGTCTCGTCGATCAGGTTGCGCAGAACCTGGACGCGAAGCCGCTCCTTCTCCTCGTCCGACACCTTGCCGCCATTGGCGGTGATGATCAGGGCCAGACGCTGGTCGACGTCGGTGCCGGTGATGATGCGGCCGTTGACGATGGCGGTCGCCTTGCGGACATTGGGATCGCTCTTGCCGAAGACGGTCACGTCCTTGGGCAAGTTGAGCTGCTGGGTTCCGACATTGTCATCGTCATTGACCGTCTGGGCAGCGACGCTTTGCACGCCCGTCGCCAGGAGGGCCGAGGACAGGAGCATGGTGCGAAGACCCGACCGGACATGGCGGCCAATGCGGTAAAACGGGAAAACGACAGGCTGCATCGTCGACAAAACTCTCCAATCGGTTCGGCACGAGATGCGCCGATCCGCCTTAACCGGTGCTGAGCGGAAAGCGGGAAGGCTGATCCTTATATGCCAATATTCCGAAAAGCCAGCCGAAGCTGGAAGCTATTGCCCTTTCGTGCATCGCCCAACACCTGATAGTCGCGCCGCCAGGTAAGGCCGAGCGTCAGGCAATCATCCTCATAGGCGATGCCGAGGCGGTGGCGGACGGGTTCATAACCGTCCGCGACAGACAGCGGATCTTCCTTCGCATCGGTGAGGTCGATGACGGTCGAGCCGAAGACCGACCAGAAGCGCGCGAACTGGACGCGGGCGCCCAGACGCAGTTCCTCGCGGTCCTGCAAATCCTCCAGATTGAGATTGGCATCGCGGTTGAGCCGCAAATAGCCGACCGTCGCATAGGTCTTGCGGCTGCCGATGGTGGCGTCGATCTCATTGCGGCGGACGGAGAGGTTGTCCTTGTCCAGCCGGAATCGGTGGGTGAAGCTAATGAAATCCTTGTAGCGGACGGTGGTGCGGCCGACGATGTCGGACAGGCGATCCGACAGGCCGGTGCCATCGGGCAGGATGCTTTCCCGGCTGTTGAGGCGATAGCTCTGCCCCACCACGCTCTCCAGCGAGAAGTTCGGGAGCGACAGGCTATATTCGAGGCCATAGGTGATGCGGCTCGAATCCTCGAACCGGTCGTAGCCGGAAAAGCGGTTGAGCGCGAAGAGGTTGCTGTCCTCCAGGTCGATGGCGCGGGCGTCTTCATTGGGGACGGAGAGATTGGCGATCCTGGGCGCGGCGACCATCTGCACGCGTGGGGCGATGCGCTGGACGCCGCCGAAAGCCTCGCCCATGAAGGGCCAACGCACGTCGATCGCCGCCGCCGCGATGCCGCGCGCCTTCCAGCCCGGATCGCCGGCATAGCTCACCACGCTGGTCAGCAGATTGTCGCTGCTGTGATAGACGTCGCCGCGCAAATAGGTGGTGAAGGTCACTTCCTGGCCCATCGGGGTCAGCTTGCGCAGATTCCATTCGAAGGCGGCGAAGGCGCGCTGCGTATCCTGGCCATGGGTGCGGGTGATGGCCAGGCTGTTCGCCTGCAACTGCACCACGCCGCCCAGCAGCGGATCCTTCATCCGCAGGCGATAGTCGATGACAGGCAGCGCGATCGGCATCTGCCCCTGCGAATCGCCGGTGCGCAGCGTCTGCACAGCCCAGCCGGCGATCGAGAAATAGCTGTTCTCCCCGATCCGCTGCGCATTGAGGGTCGAACGCAGCCGGTCGTCGCGGCTGATGTCGTAACGGCGCAGGAAGGTACGGTCCGTCGCGGCCCGAATCGATCCGCCGATGCTCCATTCCGGCGTCAGTTGCAGCGCGCCGCTGGCGTCCAGATAGCCGCGGAAATCCTTTTCCGATCCCGCCGGGGTGGTGGAGGAGGCGCCGCTGGTGGCGACGCGGCTGCCATAGGTGGCATAGCCGGTGATCTGATAGGCGCCCCGGTCCCACAGATGGCGGTAATTGGTCTCCAGCATCGGCAGCGTGTCGGTATAGACATGCGGCGTGATGGTGAGGTCGCGATTGGGCGCGAGCTTCAGATAATAAGGCAGCGCGACCTCGAACCCGTTGGTGCGGTCGTAGCGCAGGTTTGGCACCAGCAGGCCGCTGCCGCCATTGTCGCCCACCGGATGGGAAAAGCCGGGCATCGGGATCAGCGGCAGGCCGAACAGCTCGATGCTGGCGTTGGTATATTTGACCCGGGCCTTCACCGGATCATAGACGACCTTGACCGCCTTGATCTGCCAGGTCGGCTCCTTGGGGCAGCCTTCATGATCCTCGACCACGCAGCCGGTATAGGCGGCCTTGCGCAGCGTGTAGACGCCGTTCACCCGCTGGCCGTTGGCGGCGGCCAGGCGTCCGCCCGATTGCAGCACCAGCAGCATGTTCTGGACCATGCCGTCCTGGAGGGAATCGGTGACGTCGAACCTGTCGCCATAGGCGATATTGCCTTCAGGGTCGGTGACGGAGACATTGCCGGTCGCTTCGACCTTCCCCGTATTGCGGTTCCAGATGACCTTGTCCGCGCGCAGCCGGTTGCCCTCGCGCAGCAATTGCACATTGCCGCTGGCGGTCACGACCTCGCTGTTGCTGTCATATTCCAGGGCGTCGGCGGCAAAGCCGATCTGATCGTCATTTTCCGGCACTGGGGCGTCGGGCGTGCTGATCGTGGTCTGCGGTTCCTGGAGCTGTTGGGCGGTGGCATGGGGCGCCAGCGCGAGGCACGGAAGGGCCGCGCCTACCGCCAGAACCTGTTTGAAATTCAAGAGGGATGGGGAATGATGCAAAGGGATGGAGCCTCTTTGAGGGGGCGCTTTGTTTCCCGCCTATCGCATGCCCTATTGCACCGCTTTGTCTGCGCTGCAATCGTCTGGACCAACAGTTTTGCCGGAAAATCGGTCGAACGGCTTTGCCAGACAAGCTAAGCCGCACTATCTGACAGGCATAGAATGTTTGCAGGAAATAAAGGATCCTAGATGGAAATCGCGTTCAGCCCGATCCGTCCCGAAGCCGATACATTGGTCTTCGCCGTGCCGAAGGGCGGCTTCGATGCGCTGCCGCTCGGCGCGGCGCCGGTGTTGGCGGCTGGCGCTGCCGCGGCGCGCTTCGCCGGGGAAGCGGGGTCGAGCTTCGAGAGCTTCGTGGAGGAAGGCGGCAAGGTGCTGCGTGTGGTGCTGGTCGGCACCGGGGTGGGCAGCGACGCGGATTATGAGCGCGCGGGCGGCGCGCTGACGGCGCGGCTGGCGACCAGCGGCGCGGCCCATGCGGCGGTCGAATTTTTCGGCGGCGCGAGCGGGGAGAAGGCGGCGCAACTGGCTTTCGGGGCGCTGTTGCGCGGCTGGCGAATCGAAACATATCGCACGCGGCAGCCGGAAAAGTCCAAGCCGACGTTGCAGAAGATCACGCTGGTCTCGGCCGATGCCGGGGCGGCATGGGAGAAGCGGGCGGCGGTCGCGTCGGGCGTGGCCTTCACCCGCGAGCTGGTGTCGGAACCGGCGAACATCCTCTATCCCGAAAGCTTCGTCGAACGCTGCAAGCCTCTGGAAGAGCTGGGCGTCAAGATCACCGTGCTGGACAAGGCGGCGATGGCGGACCTTGGCATGGGCGCGCTGCTGGGCGTGGCGCAGGGTTCCGTGCGCGAGCCGCGCCTGCTGGCGATGGAGTGGGACGGCACGCCATCTGCGGGTGCTGGTGGCGCGACCGAAAAGCCGCTGGTCTTCGTCGGCAAGGGCGTGACCTTCGATACGGGCGGCATTTCCTTAAAGCCCGGCGCGGGCATGGAAGACATGAAATGGGACATGGGTGGCGCCGGGGCCGTGGCGGGCGCGATCAAGGCGCTGGCCGGGCGCAAGGCGAAGGTCCGCGTCGTCGGCATTTGCGGCCTGGTCGAAAATATGCCCGACGGCAATGCGCAGCGGCCGGGCGACATCGTCACCTCCATGTCCGGGCAGACGATCGAGGTGCTGAACACCGATGCCGAGGGGCGTCTGGTGCTGTGCGACGTCATTACCTGGGCGCAGAAGACCTATGCGCCGGAGGTTATCATCGATCTCGCCACGCTGACCGGGGCGATGATCATTTCGCTTGGCAATGAATATGCGGGCATCTTCTCTAATGATGACGGCCTGGCCGACGATCTGATCGCGGCGGGCAAGGCGGCGGGTGACCAATTGTGGCGTTTCCCGCTGGGCGACGCCTATAACAAGCTGATCGACAGCCCGATTGCCGACATGAAGAATATCGGTCCGCGCTATGGCGGTTCGATCACCGCGGCGCAGTTCATCAAGCGCTTCGTCGACGAAGGCGTCAAATGGGCGCATCTCGACATTGCCGGCATGGTCTGGGCCGACAAGCCCGGCGCGACCTGGGACAAGGGCGCGACCGGCTATGGCGTGCGGCTGCTCGACCGCTATGTCGCGGACAAGTTTGAAGGTTGATGCCAGAAAGTCCGATACAGGTCGACTTCTACCAGCTCAGCCGCGATCCGGTGGAACAGGTGCTGCCCGCCATTGCGGGCCGCATTCTGGGACT
>Ga0255338_1005089_pt1 | contig 12560 bp, 12 predicted proteins | sample MeOH1_35cm_T4_19_FD_203715 | JGI IMG/M metagenome (GOLD analysis project Ga0255338, IMG submission 203715) | Sandy soil microbial communities from University of British Columbia, Vancouver, Canada - MeOH1_35cm_T4_195 | ecosystem: Engineered > Artificial ecosystem > Sand microcosm > Unclassified ...
AGAAGGTGTGATTGTAGAGAAAGAAGCGGTACTAGGCGCCAATGTGGTACTTACCCAGTCTACCAAGATCATTGATGTGAGCGGCTCAGAACCGGTTGAATACAAGGGACGTGTTCCGGCCAGAAGTGTGGTGATCCCCGGCAGTTACAGCAAAAAATTCAATGCCGGCGAATATAGCGTCAGCTGCGCCCTGATCATCGGTCAGCGTAAAGCCAGTACCGATCTCAAGACCAGCCTGAATGATGCGCTGCGCGATTTTAATGTAAGTGCTTAATGAAAAGGGTGGTTCATGGCCGTGAGGTGTTGAACCACCCGATATCCTTTATACGAATGATACCGGTTTATGGACAAAAAGATCACGCTCGCCGGATTTCTTATCACCTTGACGGGAGCGATCTTTTTCTCTACCAAGGCCATTTTTGTAAAACTGGCTTTCCACGCCACGCAGGTAGATGCCGTTACCCTGCTGGGCCTGCGGATGCTGTTCTCCCTCCCCTTTTACCTGCTGGCCGCCTGGCTGGTGGCCAGGAAAGAGAATAAACAGCTGCTTACCCGACGCGACTGGTTGCTGATACTGACCATGGGGATACTGGGCTATTACCTGAGCAGTTTATTTGATTTTATCGGGTTGCAATATGTATCTGCCGGACTGGAAAGGCTGATCCTCTTCCTCTACCCCACTTTTGCGGTATTGATCAATACTTTTTATTTCAAAACAAAACTGGGAAGGATCCAGTTGATCGCGCTGGTGTTAACTTACCTGGGAATCGGTATTGCGTATTTCGGTGAGATGAAACTGGACACTTCCAATCCCCGGTTTTATTATGGTTCCTTTATGATCTTTCTCTGTGCCATTACTTACTCATTTTATCTTGTTGGTACGGGGCGTATGGTACAGCGAGTGGGTGTAACACGTTATACCGCCTATGCCATGCTGGCCGCCACGGCAGGCATTTTCCTCCATTTCCTGTTAACCCACCGGGTACAGGAGATCCCTTTCACCGGCACCCTGGTGGGATATGGCATTGCGCTCGCCATTATCGCCACCGTACTCCCCTCCTTTATGATGAGCAACGGAATGAAACGTATCGGCAGCAACAATGTATCCATCATCACCAGTATCGGTCCGGTATCTACCATTCTGCAGGCACACTGGTTCCTCGGAGAAGAGATCATTCCCGCACAGATCTTCGGTACAGCCCTGGTGATTGCAGGGGTGATCCTCATTGGCTGGCAATCCAAATTTGCCGGTAACCAGTAATACCTGTTTTCTTTACCGACCATTTTCCGCCACTTACCGGTCATTTCCGGTTAACAGCCTATTACGCATTGACCTGCCAGCTATCGCCGCCTAGTTTTGCTGTATAAACTTGAAACAATGGATAACGAAAACAAGAAACCGGGATTGATCAGCGAGCGACATGACCGGTTCTGGACAGGACTCGTATTAATACTGGTGGGTGCCGGGTTGCTGGTGCAAAAAATGGGCGCTGATTTACCTGACTGGTTATTTACCTGGCCTATGATACTGATTGTGATCGGTATCATCACCGGATTAAAACACCGGTTTGCCAATGCTTCCTGGCTGATCATGATAGGGATCGGTGTATTTTTCTTATGGGATGAAATGATGATCGATACCAATCTCAAACCCTACTTCTGGCCCATTATCATCATCGGGGTAGGTTTGATCTTTATGCTCCGTCCGAAAAAGAAATGGTATAGTGACAGGATGAAGGAAAGATGGGGTCGGTTGGATGATGATCTGCATGTTGGTACGGGTTATGAAACGCAATCATCCGAAGACGTTATCAACAGCACTTCCGTATTCGGTGGGGTTAAAAAAGTGATCACATCCAAAGATTTTAAAGGGGGCGAGATCATCTGTTTTATGGGTGGCGCTGAATATAACCTGAGTCAGGCAGATATTACCGGCCCCGTCAGTATTGAGATCATACAGGTATTTGGCGGCACCAAACTCGTGGTTCCCCCGCATTGGGAAATCCGTACAGAAGCCGTGGCCATTTTTGCCGGTATCGAAGACAAACGCCCCGCACAACCGGGCACATTCGACCCCAGCAAAGTACTGATCCTCAAAGGAACCACCGTATTCGGCGGAATCGAAATCAGAAGTTATTAAAACAGTCTGGAGTTATTTATATGCAAACTCCAAACTCCTAACTCCTAACTCCTAACTCATGAAATGGTACCTCGCAAAACTGGTTTACCGCATCATCTGTGGTCCCGGTAACCATACTGCCCAGTTTGATGAACAACTCCGGTTGATCTGCGCAGAGGATGAACTGCAGGCATTTAACAAGGCCCAACTGATCGGCAGTAAGGAGCAGGATTGTTTTGAAAACAGCCAACAGCAGGCGGTTCATTGGAAATTCATCAACGTGACCGAACTGCATACACTTGAAGAACTCTCAGATGGAGCAGAAGTGTATTCCCGGATTTACGAGGATCCGGATGGCGACAATTACCAGCATACCATACAGGTAAAATCAAGATATTTGTCTGAACGCTGTACGGAACAATTTATACAGTCATTATAACCTATGATCAGTCCTGTCACCACCGGCTCCCGCTTTCGTATCACATTTATCAGCTGGTGGCTGGTATGGACGCTGGTACAGGTGATGGTGATCCGCAGTTATGGCACCACCTGGCAGCAAAGTCTGACCGATAGTATACTCTGCAATCTCTTACTGGCAGCCAGTTGCCTGCTGATCACCAATAACATGAAATACTATCTGCCACAGAAAGAAAGGTATTGGTATGTATTGCTGATGAGTGTGGTGTTGAGTGGTGTGTGGTTATGGGTGATCAAATACTTATTGCGTTTTTTCCTGGGTGGAGATCCTGTATACCTGCGTTTCCTGGATAACTCGATTTACATCCGTTATGTGATCGGTTTTCTGATGATCGGTTGTATGGGTATCCTTAGCCTGCTGTGGTACACCTTACAGGAACAGCAGGCCGCCGACCGGCGAAAGGAAGAAGCCGAGAAAATGACCAAAGACGCAGAGCTTTTACAACTGCGGCAACAGCTGCAACCCCATTTTCTCTTTAATAGCCTGAACTCGATCAGTGCCCTTGCCGGAAGCCAGCCGGAGAAAGCAAGGCATATGATCCAGCAGTTATCCGATTTCCTGCGGGGCACTTTGAAAAGAGATGACCAGCAATGGGTATCACTGGAAGAAGAACTGAATCACTTGCAGCTATACCTCGATATTGAGAAAGTACGGTTCGGGCAGCGACTGCAGACAGCCGTTACGATTGATGATGCTTCGCGGAACATGAAAGTACCTTCCCTGTTACTGCAGCCGATCGTGGAAAATGCGATCAAATTCGGGCTATACGATACAACAGAAGCAGTGCTGATCACGATCCATGCAGTGGCCACCAACAACCAACTACAGCTCACCATCACCAACCCTTACGATGAAGAAACGGCTGTCAGCACACAGGGAACCGGTTTCGGACTGGCTTCCATCCGTCGCCGTTTGTATCTGCTGTTTGCCCGGCATGATCTGTTACAAACCCATACAGCAGGAACCTTATTCACCACCATTATTCTGATACCGCAGTATCACTAAACTTATGAAGGCACTTATTATAGACGACGAAATGCTGGCAAGAAGTATTGTGAAGGAATACCTGCAGGACTTTCCCGAACTGGAAGTTGTGCAGGAATGCAATGATGGTTTTGAAGGTATCAAAGCCATTCAGCAATACCAGCCCGACCTGGTATTCCTGGATATACAAATGCCCAAGATCAATGGTTTTGAAATGCTGGAACTGATCGAAAACCCGCCGGCAGTGATTTTTACCACGGCTTTCGAGGAATACGCGATCAAAGCTTTTGAAACGCACGCGGTAGACTACCTGCTGAAACCCTTCAGTAAAGAACGCTTTGGCAAAGCGATCCAGAAATGGCAGGTGCAAAACCAACAGGAAAGAAAGCATCAAACAGCAGACCTGCTGAACAGTTCCGGACTGAATCCTGCGCAACAGCACCGGGTGGTGGTAAAAGACAATGGTAAGGTAAAGATCATTCCCACTGCTACCATCCGCTACCTGGAGGCAGCCGATGATTATGTGAAGATTCACACGGCAGATGGTGTTTTTCTCAAGAATAAAACAATGGGCTATTTTGAAGACACACTGGAGTCGCAGAATTTTATCCGCATACACCGATCCTATATCATCAATGTACAACTGATTACCCGGATCGATCCTTATGAAAAAGAAAGTCACCTGGTTGTACTGAGTGTAGGGGTAAAATTACCGGTAAGCAAGTCCGGTTATGCCAAACTGAAAGAAGTATTGGGGATCTGATACAGCACAGATCAGTATTGCATCAGGGCTTTTTCTTTGACCTTTTCAACGATAGAAGGGATCAGTAAAAAATCGCGCGACTTATCCAGGAAATAGTCAGCTCCCAAACGCATGCATTCATCGCGGTAGCCGGCAAACGTGTTATTGGTAAGCATGATCACAACCGGTTTGATCATGCGGCGGAGGTGTAAGCGGCGTAACATTTCAATTCCACTCATACCCGGCATATTAATATCGAGCACCATCACATCCGGCTGGTAGCCGTCGAGTAATACCAAAGCTTCTTCGGCACTGGTTACAGACTCCGTACTGGTAATATCTTTGACCTCAGCCAAAATCGTTTTCAGATGCTGGAGTATCATCACGGTATCATCGATCAACAGAACCTTAAGCCCTTTATTTTCCATCATGTAATAAATAGATGTTTCGAAGATAGACCCGGCGCAGAAAACGTTTTGTAGCATTGCCCACCGAGGTAGTGTAGTTTATTCACTACTATCCCTGAAATGATTCGTATTCGGGTTGATTAGATTAACTTCTCTTTAGCCTGTAGAACATCGCCTTGCCGGCTCATCAAAAAGAATAACCCCATAACAGCGAATGTTACAGGGTTATTCAGTTTTGTCCCTTGGTTTTTCTAGGAGAAAATGTTGTGTATGCAAATGCATTACAATGGCAAGCAACCGGTAAGCATTTGTGGAATTTCCGAGGATAGTGAATTCTAAGGATATCGATTGGTAAGGTCTGCGAAATGCAGTATACAGCTTACTTTCCTTATTGTGTAAAGAAAATGATATAAATTGGACCTGAAAATAGTATATTATTGTTGTTCTGTAGTAATCACACTACAACACTGGTTTTTTACAGGGATTTATATGATATTATTCATAATCGCGTATTTCACCAGGTCAGCATTGCTTTGCAGGTGCATTTTTTCCATGATCCTGGAGCGGTAAGTACTGATCGTATTGACATTCAGCGATAGAATTTCGCCGATAGCGGAGATACTCTTTCCTGAAACGATCATTTTGAATACTTCAAATTCGCGGTCAGAGAGTTGTTCGTGAGGGGCCTGCGTATTATTCTGCTCGATGGAACCAGCCAATACTTCGGCTACTTCGCTCGTGATATATTTTCTGCCACTGAGAATTTGCTGTACAGCTTTTACCAATTCATACGGTGCACTTTCTTTGGTAAGATACCCGGAAGCACCGGCTTTCAGCGAACGAACGGCATATTGTTCAGGAGCATGCATGCTTAACATCAAAACGGGTGTCAGCGGTGCATTTTCTTTGATCTGTTTCAGGATCTCAATTCCGGAATAACCTGGCATACTGATATCTGAGATGATGATATCCCACTTTTCCTGGATCGCTTTTTTCAGCAGATCAGCAGAATCAGACACATCATGTATATCTGCAAACGGAAACGACTCCACCAATATCTTCCTCAAACCTTCCCTGATCAGGGTGTGATCGTCTGCAATCAATATTCTCATTATGGGTACTCCTTTAAAACTTTTGGATATGAACTAACTAGCTATTTTGGGCAAAGTTACTGTATTTTGGATATTGTTCTACCGCTAAAAACGTCAGATACAGGCTCTTTCATGCAAGCCTCCCAACATCATTTAGAAAGAACAAAACCTCCTAACTGTTTGATTGTCATTGACTAAAACAAAAAATCCTGCCAAACCTACTTTCCAGAAAAACCGCAGAAAATGATGCTATGATGACAATACCTGCTCCCCTCATCATACCCCGCATGGTTATAGCAGCAATTTACGTCATACGCGAACTACAATAACCGCTTTAAACACCCTAATCAGCTGCCTAAAACACCGAAAATTTGTGGTGAAATTCTGCTACAGGATTGCTGTTCTGACAAAACCTGATACAATGTTCAGCTGTAAAAATATGCGTGCATACATCATATATAAAAATGACCCATATAAACAATTGGTCTATATGGGTCATTAAACCCGGAAAAAACTTGCGTAAACCCGGGTAATGGGAAAATCAGCCACCCCTTTCGGGATGATACTACAGCTAGTTCTATTAGTTGCCTTACCGCATCAGTTTATTGCTTTTCACATTTTCAGGCTAGCAAGGCCCGGTGATTTCACTATCCGTGCCAATCCGACAATCATTTACGCAGGCTATTTTTTTATGGCTGTGAGCGTTCCCTGGGGTTGCACCAAGGTAAATCCTGTGATATGCCCAGACTCAGTCTTATCAAACTTCACACTATATCCTTTGGCTCCTTTTACAGAAAACGCATGTTCTGCAACTGGCACCAAACTATACTCCGGTTGTCCGGGCAAAAGCGCCATCAACGAATTCCCTTTGATGGATACTATTACTTTTTGTCCACCAAGAAGATACTCACCGGCATATTTAGTCAGGTCTTCGTTTCCGTTTACAGTCCCGTTCATTCCCTTTTGCGATTCGGTTACTTCGCTTTTCCCTGTATTCCCGATCCTTTTCACTTTCATGGTACCGTTAGGTTGTATGAACAGGCAGGAAGGCACGCTGCCCTTCTCGTCCCGTTCAAATCTGATCGTAATTCCTTTTGCCCCTTTGATGCTGAACTCGTCTTTTTGAACAAACTCCAATTCATACTCCGGCTGGCCAGGTACGATCACTTTCAGTACGCCGGTTTCTGTGAGGTACATTTTAACGGCCATGCCAGAAAAATCATAGTCGCCCACATATTCTTTCAGGGCTGTTTTGTCTGTTTGCACAGCCGCCTGCTTATGGAATTCTATTTCCGCTATATCGTTTTCAAAGGGTAGTTTTAAGGATTTGATACCTCCCCTGGCATTCACGGTAAATTCACCATCCATTGCTTCTGATCCGTCAAAAACATCCGCGTCAATTGCAAATCTGAAGTAGTTATGGTGCCTGTGTTGTATGGTAAGTTTCCACCTGTTGAATATGCCCTTCAATACACCGCCTTCTTCCCGGATCGCAATTGTACCGTATGCTTCATTTTTATAGGTACCACTAAACCCAGACAGCGGATGCGTGGGTGACGTAGCTGCAACAGCACTATCCTGTTTTGTATCATTCCCATTTTTCGATGGTTTTAAAAGGTTATTCCAATCGCGGTAAGGGGCACCCAATAACCTGTCTGCGATCAGGTTTGTGAGAATGCGGGGTACCGTGGAGTTGTTTTGATTGGCAGAAACAAATATGCCAATACTGTCTGTGGGCAGGAAAATGACGAAACTGCTGAATCCATTAATATTTCCCCCATGGCCTACCCCATAATGGCCCCTGTAATTGGCCGTATACCAACCTAACCCATAATTGAAGAAAAAGTAATCCGGTATTACATGGGAAGGCAGATTGGCGGAAACCACCATCTGGGAACTGATTGCCTGTTGGTAAAAATTTGCCGGTATGATTTCTTTCCCGTCAAATTTTCCCTGGTTGGTCCACATCAACAGCCAATTGGCCATGTCTTTGGCATTGGAAATAATCCCGCCGGCAGGCGCAATACCCTGTAAGGATCCGGGTAAAAAATCCAGTTTTTCTACTTTCTCATTTTTGTATATGTAACCGTAAGCAAAATCATTTTTGCCGTTCATTACGCCCGTTGTGGACCCTGTCATCCTTAATGGAGAGAAGAGTTTTTCAGCAACGAGTGCTTCCCAGGATTTCTGATACATTTTTTCCAACAGGCTACCTACTGCAGCATACATGTAGTTATTGTACTGAAACGATTGCCTCAGCGGCGCACTGGGTTCGAGAAATCGTACCAGGCGAACAAGGCTATCCCTGGTACCGGCAACACCACTATACCAGGAATAATCATGACGTGGTAACCCGGTACGATGCGTCAGCATATCCCGGACCGTAATATTTGCCGTTAACTCGTTGTTGTAAAAACGCAGCTCAGGAAAATAGGTATTTACAGGCACGTCTAAATCCAGTTGATCCTCCTTCATCGCAAAACCGAACAGGGAAGCCGTAAACGCTTTTGTACAACTGCCAATGGCAAAAAGGGTATTTTCAGTAACCGGGCTTTTTGTTTCTAACGCCCTATACCCAAATCCTTTTGTCATCAGCACTTTATTCTTTTCCACCACTGAAATGGATACGCCCGGCACATGCCATTCGTGTAAGATGCGGTTGATCATCGTATCCATTCCTGCTAGTCGGGTGTCATTTTTTTGTGCAACAACCGTTACTGAGGTGCAAACAAGGATCCAAATTGAAATAAGCTGCTTCATTTTTTACTTTGATTGGTTTATAATTTGTTTAGGTTGATCCCGGCTCCCTCTCATCATTTAGTTGATCCCGAGGCTCAGGATTCTTAGCAAAAATCACCGAATCAGGACGTGGCATAGGAGTATCCTGTAAGATGGGACCAAGATTGTAACTATTGATAATCAAATTATTACATCCAATAAATACAGAAAGAGCACCTATATTGTAATATGGCACCCACCAGAAAACGCTACCTGGCTGGTTTAGCGGCAGCTTGTGGAAAGGAAGTGGGTGTTCGAGGGTTTGACCATTTGCAGGAGAGAACAATAATCATCAGTAACAGGGTGGTTTCTATCAGCGATGATCATGTCATGAGGGACAAAACTCCCCCCTCCGATTATGTACAGAATGGTTATCACACCGGCTATCCAATTGGCGTAGCGGTTCCATTTCCTGTGAAACACCCTTGCCGGGTAAATCATCAGGAGGGGAATGTTTGTAACAATTGCTGCGATTGACTTTGCTCTTCCGAAAAGTACAGTGATGGATCATTTACCCGAGATCGCAGTAAGGTAATCTGACGGCGATTGTCCGGTGACTTTCTTGAAATTTTTATTGAAAGAGGATTTAGAATTGAATCCGCAATCGTAAGCCAGGCTGATGATCGTAAACTGGCTGCTACCCGGATGCGCCACCAACCGCTTAAACTCTTCCACCCGCAGGGAGTTGATATAGTCAAAAAAACTCTTACCCATTTTTTCATTGATCACCTGCGACAGATAATTGGGATGTACCTCCAGTGCTGCAGCCAGCATAGCGAGTGTTAATTCAGGTTCGGTATACAGTTTATCCGTATCCATTAAATGAAGCAGTTTTTCATGTATGGCTATGGCTATTTCAGGAGTGAGTCCGGAGCTTGCGTATTTTTTCCTGGGATATCCAGTTTCATCCTGAACCAGTTCGGCAGGCTTGATCAATACTTCTTCTTCCAAAAGATGCAGATCGGGGTTTGTTTTCTCTCCCGCCGCAACTGCCGGGTTATTTCCGAATATACCCACCTGACGGATCCCTAAAAATCCAAGCAGTGTTATAAAAACAACACCTGCGCCAAAAATCAGTGTATTTTTTTTGAATACGATGATGATGATCCAGATAGCTAATATGCCATATATCAGATACCGTAGCCAGTTTAAGTTGATCTTTTCATCATACGAAAACTGGGCACCTATATTTTTTTTATGTTTCCGCAGTAACAGGAATGACCAAACTGTATATACCAGCCCGGATAACTGGATCAGTATATTCAGAACAAGGTTAGCCGTTTTGTATTCCTCTCCTTTACTGAAATAAACAGCCATTTTCTGTTCTGCGCTTAGGGTATAAAGGGGGAACAGGTAAACAAAAGTAGCAGCAGCAGGGATAAAGTGCAGGCTCCATATCGTTCTTTTAGCAGGTAACCTGTTAGTGACTGCAGCAGTATATAAATACAATAAGGGGCCGTGCAGCAAGGGCAAAGGAGACGCCGTGCCCATGATCCAGTGAATATTATGTATCGTTACCGGCTGAAGGTAGACAACATACAAAATCGTATGTATCCCTATGATGAAGAGCCAGCAAGCCAGAATATTATCTGCAAGGGTTTTCCCTTTTTTGGTAACCAAAATGAGCAACAGGAAAAAATTGATCCCTATTCCGAAATAATAAAGCATCTGATGAGGAACGTGTTGGTGTTGAATTGATAAAGCGGTTAAAGATAACTTAAAACAATAACCCGTTGATTGGCTGTTAACTTGTGGTACAGGAAAGGCTATGCTTCGAAGACGAAAGGGCCTTCAAAAGAAAAAGTCTTATAAATCAATGATTTATAAGACTTTTAACATGTGCCCAGAACTGGATTCGAACCAGCACACCCTTGCGAGCGCTGCGACCTGAACACAGTGCGTCTACCAATTTCGCCATCTGGGCAGATTCTTGTTAATTAATAATTAGCTATTAAAAATTAACAATTGGTGTTTCAGGGCTGCAAATATAATGGGATTCATGGATACCAACCAAGCTATTTTTCTCCCTAATTTTTTTTAACTTTTAATTGCCTTCGCGCAGCTACACTACCAACAAGCTACACCCCCTGATATCACTGTTATCCAGCCTGCCCCATACTTCAAAACTGCCATCTTCGTATACCCTGCCCACATCTTCTGTAGCAATGAAAGAACAACTGTATCTATTGGCCAGGTCTATTACCTGCAGAATACCCCTACCGGTTTCCTGAACGGAAAAAGGGTCTTCTTCATCCCGCACCAGTACTTTCATCCAGGGCGGACAGGTAAACCGGCCCTCTCCTTGCGAATACGCCTGGCTCAACAACTCCGTCATGCCATATTCGGAGTGTACTGAGCCAACGCCGAGTCCATCCATCAATAAGCTATGTACTTCTGCACGGGTCAGTTCTTTGCGGCGGCCTTTCATTCCCCCCGTTTCCATCACCACGGTATGTTTGAGCTGCTGCGGATAAGCAGCGGCAAAATCGAGCAGGCCAAAAGTGACACCGATCAGCAGTGTTTTTTGTGATTGGGCTTCCAGTTGCTGCAGGTTTTTTGAAAGGTGGTCATGTTCATCCAGGTAAAAACCACTGGCGGCATGACCGCTTAACCGGATCAGTTCATCTACCATCATCACCAGGGAAGAATGCTGACGTTCCAGGTAAGAAGGCAGCAAACCCAGAATACACCAGTCTGTTATCTCCCCGTAAAACTGTGTAAAAGCCTGCAGAAAACTCTGCCGGTAGATGGCAACCTCTTTTACCAAATGCCTGCTGGTAAGGCTTTGGGTAGTGCCACTGCTTTCAAAAACAACCTGTGGAACAAAGGAAGTAGTCTTTACTTCCCTGTTTTTAAAGAAAGAGATGGGCAACGCAGGAATGGCATCCAGCGTCTTTACAACAACAGGATCTGTTCCGGTAAGCGCACACCATTCGCGGTAAACAGGGTTCTCCCGGTACTGAAAGTGGAATGTTTGCAAACAGGCTTCCCCGAAAGCAGCCGGATCGGCAGAAAGAGAGAAAATATTGTTAACATCAATTGCGCTCACAACTATGTATTGTAATGTTTTAACTAAATTTGAAATGAAAGTGACCCGAATGAAGACAAAATTATTGATACTATTGGCAATCCCGGCGATGTTTTATGCCTGTAAGAAAGATACTTATACCACCAAACCCCAGATCAGCATCAAAAGTATCAATGCCACTACCCTGAGCCAGGGCGATCTTTTGCTGTTTCAACTGGAGTTTACCGATAAAGAAGGGGATATCCAGGATACCTTATGGGTACAGAAATTCTCCCGTAACTGTCCGGCTACACCGGGTGCTACCTTCATCAGCAAAAACAAAGTGCCCAATTTTACGGCAACATCCAACCTGAAAGGGACACTGGAATTGGGCTATGCCTATAATGCCAATCTACAGGGGTACAGCCCTATTACCGGTTGCGGTACCAAAAACGATACGGCTTATTTCAAATTCTGGCTGAAAGACAAGGCCCAGAACATGAGCGATACCATTACCACGGGTAATATTATCCTATTAAAATAAACAGGTTGAATGGCTTAACGAGGTTACTCTTTTTTGGAAACTATTTCTACGGTTTTTGTGCCATTGCTTTATCCATCGAAGCCAACCTGCAGCAACATATCCCGCTGAACAGTATTACCTATTACCTGTTTGTTTTTGCGGCTACGGTTCTCTATTACACACATGCCTATATTTCCGAACCGGTTACCGATCCGCTTCACCGTAACAAAAGATCGGCATGGTATGACCAGAACCGGGAATTCGTTGGTTGGTCACAGCTGCTGTTAACCGTTGTTTGCCTTGCAACAGGCAGTTATCTGCTCCGCGAAAATTGGAAAAACCTGTTACACCTGGAAGGCTGGCGCTGGCTGCTGATACTCATTTTTCCCCTGGTGGCTGCTTTGTATTATGGCAGTCTTTCGCCTGGCTCG
>Ga0255338_1005090_pt1 | contig 12557 bp, 11 predicted proteins | sample MeOH1_35cm_T4_19_FD_203715 | JGI IMG/M metagenome (GOLD analysis project Ga0255338, IMG submission 203715) | Sandy soil microbial communities from University of British Columbia, Vancouver, Canada - MeOH1_35cm_T4_195 | ecosystem: Engineered > Artificial ecosystem > Sand microcosm > Unclassified ...
TGCGGAGAAAACGCGCCTGCCGGAAGTAGTAGCCGCTGAGGGTGTGTGTTCCGGCGCCGCCGCCCGGTTCGGTTACGAACATCGACGGACCGCACCAGCAGTACCGGACATCCGCCCGGATCTGCGCCGCGGGAGCGGGCCGATCCGGCGGATGCGTGTTCATGCTGCGCGCGGCCGGCGCCGCGCCTCGGCGCGGCCTTCCTTCAGCGAGCTCGGCGCGTTCAGATTGGCGCCGTCGTGCACGCCGACGCCCAGCCGGTCGACGAGTTCACCACCGAGCCAACCCGTGACCATCGAAAGCAGACCGCCACTGAACGAAAGCACGAGCGCAATCGCCGTCGGACGAACCATTGCGCTTTCGCGCAGGAACCAGCTGACCGCGAACAAAACCAGGACCACGATGTTGCCGATGCCGTGCAGCCGGCCCACACGCTGGGCGCGTGTTCCCGTGGGAATCTCGAGGTAGTCCGCAAAGCCGAATATGCCGGCAAGCAGACCCGACAATACACCCACAGGAATCAGCCAGTAGGAGATCTGCGACCAGGTAGTGCTGCCCGTGATCAGGTGAATGGCATCAAAGATGACCGCACCGGTGAGCAGTCCCAGCGGCAGCACGATCAGCATCTGGTGCACCGGGTGCCCAAACAGCTTTACTCTTGCTTCCATTTGGCCTCCAGCTTCTCAACCTGCGATGCGCGCAGAGGTGCGCAGCGCCCAGGCGGCGCTTTCGCACCTCTGCCGTCAGCGTCACGTGCCGGAGCGATCGAGCATGTCGTTCACGCACTGAACGCCGCGCACGTGTTCGACCACTTCGATCATTTCATCGGGCGTGATGCCGATCGCCCTGCCGCGCAGTGTCACTTCGCCGTTGGCCGCGTCAACTTCGAGCTGATGCAGCGAACCCGTGTGGTGGCCCAGTTCAGACCGAACGCGCTCGACGAGTTGCCGATCCGTAAGCATTTCCGGCGAGATCCGGCCGCGCATCTGTGCGGCCACGCCACGCGCCCGGTCGCGCATACCGCTCCCTGACTCCCGCAGATTCCGCGCGGTGCTGCGCAGATGGCCGGCCGCCTGATCCTGCGTCTGCGCACGCCGTGCCCGGCCTCGATCGGGGTCCCAGAAGTACATGGCCACGGCTCCAAGACCCACGCCGGCCAGGATCTTCATTGCGTCCTTGCCACGATCTGTTCTCATGCTCCACCCCCGTCCGTTCGGTACGTAGCAGTTGGCATAACTGCAAGGAACAGACTCATTTCCGCCTTCCGAGCGGGCCAGATTCTGGATTGTTTTGCCTGAAAGCGCCGGCGCGTAGGTCTTACCTGAGGGAAAACACGGAGAGGGAACGGGAGCGGAACGTGCCTGGTGCTTGTGGCGACGGCGTGGGGCTTACCTGAGGGAAAACACGGGAACGGGAACGGGAACGGGAGATTAGATGAGAAGGGGTCCAACCTCCGTTCTGAACGACGTATCCTTTTGGGATCGTCAGATCGTCAGATCGCGGCCTCGGAGGCCAGGAACGGAGATTGGACCCCTTCTCATCTAATCTCCCGTTTTTGCCCTGAGAAAGTACCCAGACACCACTCCAGGCAGAAGCGCATAGAACCCGCTCCCGTTCCCGTTCCCGTTTTTGCCCTGAGGCAGAGCCTACACGCCGACTCCACAGAAGCGTCTAGAAGACTTTAACCTGCACAGGAGGAACGTACTTCTTCGGATTCGCCCGCATGTCCTGAATGACAGTCTGGAAATCGACGATTGTTTTCAGGACCTCATCATAGAGCGTCGGATCCGTGAGGAAACGCTGCACCGTGCCGTTGCCCTGGTGGACCTTGGCAAACAGGCCGGAGAAGCCGGCGAGTGTGGAATCGGCGCGCGAGGCGGTCGCGGCGATGCTGCGATAGAGCGAATCGGTCGTCAGCAGTTTGCCGAGTGTGCCGTCGCCGTTCAGCACGGCGGCACCGACCTTGTCCACGCGATCGACGGCGGACAGCATCGTATTGTACAACTCGGGATCACGCATCAGGCGCGCGAACGTACCGTCCGCCCGGTTCAGCGTTTCGAGTGTCGTCTGGAATTGGCTCGTGGTCGCGAGCAGTCGCACGTAGAGTTGCTCATCGGTGAGCATCCGTCCAAGCGTGCCTTCGCCGCGCACGAGGCTGCCCGTGATGTCCCGCAGATCGGCGATGGCGCGTGTGGCCGTATCGAGAACGGCCGCGCCGCGTGCGAGGAACTGCTCGATATCGAGCATCGTCTCGCTCTCGATCGTATCACCGGGCTGGAGGATGGCCGCGCCGCTCGTGCCCGGCGCGATGTCCATGTACTTGTCGCCGAGCAGGCCCTGTGCGCGTATGAAGAGCCTCGAGTCGCGACGGATCTGCTCCTTCACATCATCGGAGATGGCGATTTCGACGCGCAGGTGCTTGTTGCCGAGCTTGCGCGACATTGGAACGAAGTCGATGTCGGACACCTGACCGACCTGCTGTCCCGCCAGCGTGACGGGCGCGCCTTCGCGAAGTCCGGCCGCCGATTCAACCAGGGTCACGATCGTGTAGCGGGAGGCAAAGACGTCGAAGATCTTGCCAACCTGGTATACGCCGTAGATCAGCAGCAGCAGGCCTGCCACCACCAGCGCGAATACGCGCGCCTTCTTTCCGAATGTCCGTTCACGCAGCGTCGCCATGATCAGCTCAAGAAGGCCTGGATATACGGATCATCCGAGGCCACCATTTCTTCCGGCGTTCCATCGAACGTGACCCGGCCATCCCGCAGGAGGTTCACGCGGTTCGCGACGCGGAAGCCTTCGCGGATGTCGTGCGTCACGATGATGCTGGTGACGCCGAGTTCGCGCTGGAGTTTGCGCACGAGGTCGTTGATGGTGCCGATTGTGAGTGGGTCGAGGCCAGCGGTCGGTTCGTCGAACAGCACGATGCGCGGGTCGGTCGCGATTGCGCGGGCAATGCCCACGCGCTTGCGCATACCACCGGACAGCTGGGCAGGCAGCTGCATCATGACGCGATCGGGATCGAGGTCGACGAACGCGAGCCGCTCGCGCACGATGCGCTCGATTTCCGGTTCCGGATGGTCACGGTTCTCGCGCAGCGGGTACGCAATGTTCTCGTAGATGGTCAGCGAATCGAACAGCGCCGCGTTCTGGAAAACCATCCCGATATTGCGTCGCAGATCGAGCGCTTCCTCGAAGGTCATGTCGACAATGTCGCGACCGAAGACTTCGATCTGACCCGAGTCCGGCTTCAACAGTCGCAGGATGAGCTTCAGGATGGTGCTTTTGCCGGTGCCGGATTCACCCGCGACCATGAGCGTTTCGCCCTTCCGTGCTTCGAACGAAACCCCCTGCAGGATCGGCCGCTCAAACGCGAGATACACGTCCTTCATACGAATGACGGCTTCATGGGCCGTGGCAGCCGAACGCTCGCTGCGGAGCTCTTCCCGGATCACCTTCCGGTGCTGCTCGACGGTCATCATCCGGGGGGCAGTATGACCAGCAGCAGCTGGGTGATGAAGTAGTCGGACGCGAGGATCAGCACCGAGCACGTCACGACCGCGTTGGTTGCGGCCGTACCGACGCCTTCCGTGCCGCCTTTGGTGTTCAATCCGTAGTACGAACTCGTGATGGTGATGATCGCGCCAAACACCAACGGCTTGAACAGTCCGCTTACGAAATCCTTGGGGAAAATCCCGAACACGAAGCCCGACTGCGCGAGTGTGTTCAGCACGCCCGTCATGTAGGCATCCGCGGTAACGCCGATGCGCAGCACGGCCACGATCATGCCGCCAATGATGCCGATCACGTCGGCGACGACCGTGAGAAGTGGCAGCACGACGATGCCGGCGAGCAACCGTGGCGTGACCAGTTTCTTGATGGGATCGGTGCCGAAGCTTTGCAGTGCGTCGATCTGTTCGGTGACACGCATCGAGCCGATCTCGGCGGCGATGCCGGACGCCGCGCGGCCCGCGACCATCAGCGAACACAGCACCGGTCCGAGTTCACGCACCATGGACGCACCGACCAGATTTCCGATGTAGACGTCCGCGCCGAACTTGCTTAGTTCAACCGAGCTTTGCAGGGCGAGGACCATGCCGGTGAACAGACCGGTGAGAAGCACGATCGGGATCGAACCGACACCGATGCGATCCATTTGAGCGATCGCATCATTCCAGTAGAACGGGCGGGCGAACAGGAAGCGGATAGCCCTGGCGGCGAGAGTGAAATAATCGAACACGCCGAGGGCCGCGCCCCGCGCTCTCCGTTCGATACCCGTCAGGACTCCTTCCATTATCCCCGGAAGTTGCTGGCATTGGAGGCTTTACAACCCGCATACTGCGCGGTACCTTCTGCGCCTGGTTCGACGGCCCTAGTGTCAATTTCCGTGCCTGTTCGCCTCATGAATCGTCTCAGCCTCGAGCGACTCGAAGACATTCTCAGCCGAGCGAAGTCTGCCCGGATCGTTGTCGTCGGGGACCTGATGCTCGATGTCTACCTGCGCGGTTCCGCATCGCGCATCTCGCCGGAAGCGCCCGTTCCCGTCGTCAGAGTTACCGAGGAATGGCGCGCTCTGGGTGGCGCCGCGAATGTCGCGAGCAACGTCGTCGCGTTCGGCGCTGCGTGCAGCATGATCGGCTGCGTAGGCCCGGACAGCGCGGGGCGTGAACTGCGGCAGGAGTTGTCGGAACTCTCGATCGAAACGGATGGCGTGGTCGAGTTGCTCAATCGGCCTACGACCGTGAAGACACGCGTGATGGCCCGCCACCAGCAGGTCGCGCGCTACGACATCGAGACCGAGGAAGACATCGACCCGGCAACCGCTGCGCTGCTGACGGATACGGTTGCACGGCTGCTGGAAAACGCCGATGCGCTCGTCCTCGAGGACTACAACAAGGGCCTGCTCACGCCCGAGCTGATCGGTGACTGCATTCGGCTGGCGCGCGCGCGCGGCGTGCCCGTCATCGTTGACCCGAAGTTCCGCAGCTTCTTCGCGTACCGCGGTGCGACCGTGTTCAAGCCGAACCTGGTCGAGTTGACGGCAGCGCTGCGTGAGCGGCTGCAGCCGCTCGACCCGGCGTGGATGGCACGCACGCGTACCGAACTCGGCGCGGAGCATCTGCTCGTGACGCTCGGCGAAGACGGACTGGCGCTTGCCGCGGGCGACGGCGAGTTCATGCACGTGCCCACGGTTGCACGTTCGGTCTACGATGTTTCCGGTGCGGGTGACACGGTGACCGCGGCCCTCGCGGTCGCACTGGCAGCGGGCGCAACGATCCAGGAAGCCGCCGTGCTGGCGAATCACGCGGCTGGTGTTGAAGTAGGCAAGGCGGGGGTGGCGACGGTTTCGCCGGATGAGCTTCGCGAGGTTGTCGCCGAGCATCACGCATCCCGGCTCCAAACCATCAAGGGGGAACCACAGACATGGCGGATTTGAAGGCGGTCCACACGGAGTCAGCGCCGCAGGCGATCGGGCCCTACAGCCAGGCGATGATCAGCGGCAACCTGGTGTTCACGGCGGGTCAGATCCCGCTCGATCCGAAGACGGGCGACCTGGTCAGCGGCGACATCCGCCAGCAGACGACGCGCGTGCTGGAGAACCTGAAAGCGCTGCTGGAAGCGGCGGGTGGATCGCTGCAGTCGGTCGTGAAGACGACCGTGTTCCTCGTCGACATGAGCGAGTTCACGTCCATGAACGAGGTCTACGCGAGCTATTTCGGTGATCACAAGCCCGCGCGTTCGACGATTCAGGCGGCGCGGCTGCCGCGCGATGTGCGTGTCGAGATCGAGGCGATCGCGCAGGTGAACCGCTAGTCTTCCCACTGCCAGGCGACGCCCCAGGCGCCCGGCCCCAGGTGGGTCGACAGCACGGGCGTCGCCGGCACGGTGAAGATATCCCGCCCCGGCCACAATCTCTCGATTTCATCCGCCACACTCTGCGCCACTTCCGGCGCGCCCACGTGCACCACGCCGAACCTCACCGCCTGCGCATCACGCGGCACACGCTGCTGCAGGATGTCGAGCATGCGCTTCAGCACGTTGTTTCTCCCGCGCACCTTTGCGAGCGGCGCGACCTTGCCGCTGTTGTCGATCTCGAGGATCGGCTTGATGTCGAGCAGCCCGGCAATCATGACCTTGCCGCGGCTGACCCGACCCGAAGCCAGCAGGTTATCGAACACATCAACGGTGAAGAAGATGCCGGACTGCGAGCGGACACGGTCGAGCTCGCGCACGATGTCATCTGGGCTCCATCCCAGTTCCGCGAGTTCCGCCGCCTTCAGAACCAGGAAACCCTGCGAGATGGATGCAGCGCGAGAATCGAACAGCGTAATGCGGGCGTCTTCGATGTTGCGCGCGGCGGCCTCCGCCGATGCAAACGTACCGGAAAGAGCGGCAGAGATGATGACGGCCAGAACGGCTTCGCCGTCTTCGGCTGCGCCCTTGAACGCTTCCAGGAACGCCGCAGGCGGCGGCTGCGACGTGGTGGCCCGATCACCAGCGTGCATGTGCTCCACGAATTCATCGGCGGTGATATCGACGCCATCGCGCAGCACGCGGTCCGGAAACACGAGCGACATTGGAACCACGCGGATGCCGTGGGCGCGTGCGGCGATGTCGGGCAGATCACACGCACTGTCCGTGACGAGCGCAACGGGCCTGCGCGCGAGACGCACGTGTGCGGCGGCGGCACGCTCGATCGCCTCGTGCTGTGCACGCATGTCCTCGGCCTTGTGCGTCAGCAGCTTTCCGACCCCGCGCAGGTAACCGAAAACCCGCGCCGGCTCATCCGTGTGCACGTGTACCTTCAGCACACCATTGCTGCGGATGACGATCAGCGAATCGCCGAATTCGCGCAGGACCGCGCGTATCACGTCCGCATCCGGCAGCGCGGTCCCTTCGACCAGCGCCTCCGTGCAGTAGCGGTACTTCTCGGATTCACCCGGAAATTCGGCCACCGCCGCCGGCGGCGCTTCGGGCTCCGCCGCCGCGGCCACAGGCACCTTGATCGGCGCGCCCTTCAGGCGCGCTTCAATGCCCTCGATGATGCCGACGAAACCTTTCGCGCCCGCATCGACCACCCCTGCCCGCGCTAGCGCCGGCAGCAGTTCCGGCGTGCATGCAACCGCGGCTTGACCGCGCGCAACCAGGTGATCGATCAATTCGGCGAAATCATCGATCGATCTCTGCTGCGCTTCCTCGGCAATCTCGCGCATCACCGTGATGATCGTGCCTTCGACCGGGCTCTCCAGCGATCTGTAGACGTGGTCAACGGCCGCGCGCAGCGCGTCGGCCAATTCGGCCGTCTCGATCCGTTCGCGGTTGCCGATGTGGTTGGCCAAGCCGAGCAGGAAGTGGGACAGAATCATGCCGCAGTTGCCGCGCGCACCCATAATTGCGGCGTTCGCTGCCTCTCGTGCGACGATCCCGACTGATTCACTGGATGAACCGCGCAGCCGGTCGGCGATCGCGGCGGCCGTCAGGGCCAGGTTGGTGCCGGTATCACCGTCCGGTACGGGAAAGACATTGATGCGGTTCAACTCGGCGCGCTGCTGCTGGACGTAATCGCAGCCCGCGATCAGTCCGCGCCGTAACCTCGAGCCATCAAGGTAGCCGATTCTCATAGGCGATCAAAATAGATGTCGGAATGCAGACCGGACAGCGGCATCACCTCGCAGGCGGGCAAACCAGGCAGAAGACACGCAGGGCTTTCGCGTCATAATCGAACACGAGCCGACCATCCAGCCGCATTTCCTCTCCATCGAGCGCGATATCGATCGGCTCGTCCGAACGCAGGACGAAGCGACGTGCGCGCAGCGTTTCGATCACCGGGTCAGCCGTGTACCTGGAGGCGTGCAGCCGTGTGTACACGCGGATTGCCGCCGCCAGCATGCGCAGCCGGCTGATCGCACGCGGAATCACCACCTCGAGAACATCGCCCTCCCTTTCGACGTCACCGGGTACGGGCAGCCTCAGACTGTTGCGCCCGATGCCGACCCAAACCGCCGCCGTCCGCCGCTCGATGACATGCCCGTGGACCTGCAGCTCGATCTCCATGAGCGGCCTTTTGATCAGCACGCGGATCGCGGCAATGACCGCAGCCGGCCATTTCGTGAGCCAGCGCCGCATGCGATCCCGGTGCCGCACGATGTGAGGATAGAATCCGCAGGAGGCGTTGTTCACGAAAACGCGACCGTTCACCACGCCTACGGGTACGATGGCTGTAGTGCCTTGCAGCCACGCCTGCGCGGCTGCCTCGATCGAGCCGATCCCGTAACGACCGGCAAAGTGGTTGAGCGTCCCCATCGGAACGGGCAACAGCGCCGTCGCACTGCCGCGCAGGACGTCCGCTGCTGTGGAGATCGTACCGTCACCACCGGCCACGGCGATCGCCGGCGCGCCACCCGCCACGGCTTGCCGTATCGCCGCCGCAAGCTCCGCGGGTTCGGTTTCCGTGATGGTCACCGCGATGCCTGCGGCGCTGAAGGCGCCTTCGAGTTCGGCCCGCCGCTCCGCTGAGCCCGCACCCCGGTTCAGCATCACCGGCAACAGGACGGGGTGTGCGCCGGCAAGTGGAATTCGTTCGCTCGTCACGGGTACGCAGTAAGGGCAACCGACATGCCACCGGCAGCGGTGCAGGACGCGGCACGACCGGCTACATTGATCGACTGAACCTCAATCCAGGATACCATGAGCAACCAGCAGTTCATTTATGTCATGAAGGACCTCCGGAAGGTGGTGCCACCGAACCGCGAGATCCTGAAAGGCATCTGGCTGTCCTTCTTCCCGGGCGCGAAAATCGGCGTTGTCGGCTCGAACGGCGCAGGCAAGAGCTCGCTTCTACGCATCATGGCCGGGGTCGACACGACATTCATCGGCGAGGCGTGGGCAGCCAAGGGCACCCGCATCGGCTACCTCCCGCAGGAACCGCAGCTCGATGAATCGCTGAACGTGCGCGCCAACGTCGAAGAGGCCGTGAAGTCGCAGCGCGACATCCTGAAGCGCTTCGATGAGATCAACATGAAGTTTGCCGAGCCGATGTCGGACGACGAAATGACTGCGCTTATCGAGGAGCAGGCGCGCGTCCAGGACATGATCGACGCTGCGAACCTGTGGGACCTCGATCGCAAGATCGACATTGCCATGGAAGCGCTTCGTCTGCCACCTCCGGATGCCGACGTCACGCACCTCTCCGGCGGTGAACGCCGCCGCGTTGCGCTGTGCAAGGTGTTGCTCGAAGAACCCGACATGCTGCTCCTCGACGAGCCGACGAACCATCTCGACGCTGAGTCGGTCGCGTGGCTCGAGCAGCACCTGAAGGAGTTCAAGGGCACGATCGTCGCCATCACGCACGATCGCTACTTCCTGGACAATGTCGCCGAGTGGATCCTCGAACTCGACCGCGGTGAAGGCATTCCGTGGAAGGGCAACTATTCGTCCTGGCTCGAGCAGAAGCAGACCCGCCTCTCCCAGGAGGAGAAGCAGGAGTCCACACGCCAGAAGTCGCTGCAGCGAGAACTCGAGTGGATCCGCATGGCGCCGCGTGCGCGTCAGGCCAAGGGCAAGGCCCGCCTGAACGCGTTCGAAGAACTTGCCAACCAGGACACGCGTGAAAAGCTGACGCGCGCGGAAATCGTGATCCCGACGCCGCAGCGCCTCGGCGACGAAGTCATCGCCGCCGAGAAGCTGTCGAAGGCGTACGGCGACACGCTGCTCTTCGAAGATCTATCGTTCCGCCTGCCGCGCGGCGGCATCGTCGGCGTGATCGGGCCGAACGGAGCAGGGAAGAGTACGCTCCTGCGTATCCTCACCGGACAGGAGCAGCCCGACACCGGTTCGCTAAAGGTCGGTTCCACCGTGCAGCTCGCGTACGTCGACCAATCGCGTGACGCACTCGACGCCGAAAAATCGGTGTGGGAAGAGATTACCGACAAGCAGGATGAGATCGAACTCGGCCGCGGCACCAAGGTCAACTCACGCGCCTACTGCACGTGGTTCGGCTTCAAGGGCGGCGAACAGCAGAAGAAGGTCGGCGTACTCTCCGGCGGTGAGCGCAACCGCGTTCACCTCGCCAAACTGCTCAAGGCCGGCGGCAACGTCGTCCTGTTCGACGAGCCGACCAACGACCTCGATGTTGACACCCTGCGTGCACTCGAGGAAGCACTGCTCAACTTTGCGGGCTGTGCGGTCGTCGTTTCGCACGATCGCTGGTTCCTCGACCGCATCGCCACGCACATGATCGCCTTCGAGGATGACAGCCAGGTCGTCTTCTACGAAGGCAACTACGAGGACTACGAAGCGGATCGCCGCCGCCGCCTCGGTTCCGAGGCGAATGTGCCCCACCGCGTCCGGCACAAGAAGCTGATCCGCAAGTAAAGACGCGTACACGTACACGTCCCCGTACACGGCTTTGAACGATCGTCAACGGCCATGTACGGGGACGTGTACGTGTAGGGCAACGGATCGAACAGACGTTTACGGGGACGTTGACGTTCACGTTTACGTGGCGGGACGGACGAACCGATCAAAACGGACGAACGACCGTTTACGGGTACGTTCACGTTGACGTGGACGGGACGGACGAACCGATCAAACAGACAAGCGCCTCCGGTTCGTTCACACGACGGCGGAGCGAGGCATCAAACATCCCAAACGCCGCGAGCGGAAACGACCATTGGGGCATTGACTGGTCCTGAACCACACAACATCCCAACGGCGCCGACGCATGCGTCGCGATTGGGCAGTTGATACGGCAGGGACCACACTACGCCCCAAGTGTCCCTTCGCACGACCGCGATTGGGACGCTCGATGCCAGCAGCGAAAAAACGGGCGCTTGCGGCGCCCGTTCTTTCGTAGTCCCCCGTCAACGTAAACGTAAACGTCAACGTCCCCGTAAACGTCCGTTCATCCGTCCCGTACACGTACACGTTCCCGTAACGTTCCCGTAAACGTCCACGTACACGTCCGTCTTCCGTCCCGTACAGGTCCATTCTCCGTCCCGTACACGTACAGGTACACGTACGGGCACGTCACGTGTACGTTACGGCAAGCGCGTCCAGCCTATGCCGATAACCAGGTGATCTCGACAGGTATCTCCCACTCTGCGTGAGACACTGCTAACCGTCGAGTACTAGAAGCGCAGCCTCGTAATCCGACCGTTCATGCCCACGGCCCAGCCTGCGCGCGGCGACGAAAAGCCGACCGACCAGTAGTTGAACGTATCCAGCTGCATCCACGTCGCCGCCTCATCGCGCGAGACAGCGATGCCGTCCGGGCCGACCGCGACGATGATCGGCCGGTTCGTGCCAGGCACGAATACGCCGCCCCAGATGCCACGGCGCTGAGGTGGGCGCGCACGCGGCGTCCACGTTGCCCCACCATCACGAGAGATCGCGGCAAGAACATCGGTCGGTTGCGAGTTGTAGCCGCCGCCGAGAACGAGGCCGTTCCGTGAATCGCGGAAACTCACCGCCTGCGGGCCGACACCATCGCGCGTCGTGATCGGCAGCGTATCGATCGCCCACGTTGCGCCGTAGTCGCGCGTATGCAGCAGCCGGCCGCGCTCGGGATTACTCATGACGATCCACGCACGGCCATCCTCGCCGGTTTCGACGCACAAACCGCTGGCCGCGAAGCTGCCCTCACCGGCTTGAGCGGCGGGCAACCGATGGGCCGAAACTTTCGTCCAGGTCGTGCCGCCGTCCGTAGTCGTGAGCATCTGGATCGCGCCGTCAATCGCATCTCCAATCGCGATGCCGCGCCGCGCATCCCAGAAATCGAAGCAATCGTAGAAGCCCTGCGGATCCTGATTCGTGAACTGCAGCGTCCATGACGTTCCGCCGTTCGTCGTCTTGTAGATGCGCGACGCGGGGCCGTTCCCGATGCTGAGCAGGTACGCGGTGGTTGCATCGATCGCGTGCACGTCGCGGAACTGCAACGAATCCGCGCCGGGCACCCGGCCAGCCTGCCATGTCGTGCCCCCATCGAGTGTGCGCGCCCAGGTGCCGAGCGAGCCGCTGACCCAGGCGACGTTGTCATTGACCGGGCTGACCGCGATGAGCAATGCGTTCGTGCCGCTTGCTTGATCGGTTCGCACGAACATCCGCGGCTGCGGCGACGAAGCCGGCTGTGTGCCGCAACCGGCGAGGCACAGGATCAGGGCGGAGTAACGGAGCGCGTGCATTGTCCTCACAGGTAGTCGATGCGTTTCAGGCAAGATTGCAGCACGCATGGGCGTGCGGCAAGCAATGCGGCCGCCCCCCACCCGCGCCGTTCCTTGCCGGCAGTACACTCCCACACCACTTTGCCTGCACTTCGCTATGAACTCTCAAAGGTCGGATGTTGTGAAATATGTGATTCGTACAGCGCTGGTGGCATCCGCGTTTGCAGGCGGTGTGCTTTTCGGGCGCTCGTTTGGTGGTCAGCAGCAGGCGCATGCAGCGCCGCAAACCCGCGTTTTCGAGATCCGGACGTACACGGCGCCGGATGGGAAGCTCGACGCTTTGAACGCTCGCTTCCGCAACCACACTACGCGCCTCTTCGAGAAGCACGGGATGCAAA
>Ga0255338_1005091_pt1 | contig 12553 bp, 15 predicted proteins | sample MeOH1_35cm_T4_19_FD_203715 | JGI IMG/M metagenome (GOLD analysis project Ga0255338, IMG submission 203715) | Sandy soil microbial communities from University of British Columbia, Vancouver, Canada - MeOH1_35cm_T4_195 | ecosystem: Engineered > Artificial ecosystem > Sand microcosm > Unclassified ...
AAGCTCAAGCAATGGCGACGCATCGCGACCCGTTATGACAAGCTGGCCGCAAACTTCCTCGGTTTCGTCAAACTCGCCAGCATCATGCTTTGGCTCAAATAATTAATTCGTCACTACAACCTAGGGCACTTTTCCATTCCCGCGAAAATCATTCCTAAAGGTCTTGGGCCTAGGGCCGTTCTCTCTTCTGAAAGGACGGCCCATGACTTCGGTGAGCAGCAGCATCTTGACGGCGCTTGGCGCGGGATCGGGCATCGATACCGCCTCGCTCGTCTCCAGCCTGGTCAGCGCGAGCAAGGAGCCCAAGCAAACCGCGATCACCAGCCGCCAGACGCTGAACAGCGCGCGCATTTCCGCGCTGGCTTCCGCTTCCGGCTCGCTCGATACTTTTGCCGATGCGCTGAACAGCTTGCTCGCAGGCACCGGCTATTCGGGCACGCCTGCCTCCAACGACGCCAGCATCGCGTCCGTCAGCGCGCTGCCCGGCGGCACGCCGACCGGCCTTCCGGCACAGATCGAGGTGCAGCAGCTAGCCGCCGCCCGGACACTGGTTTCGACGGTCAACGCCAATCAGGACGCGTCGCAGGGGGCTGCGGCCACCGTCGGCATCGGGGAATTGTCGCTGAAAGTCGGCGCCGGCAATCCGGTTTCCATCACGATCACCGCGACCAACAACAGCTATACCGGCCTTGCTGCCGCGATCAACGCTTCGGGGGCGGGCGTGACCGCGACCGTCGTCACCGACTCCCAGGGCACGCGGCTGATGCTCAAGGGGCCGACCGGCGCAGCGAATGATGTTTCGCTGACCACCGTTTCTTCCACCGCCGACGCGACGACAGGCGCGGACCTGTCGCAATTCGCCTGGTCCGCGACCACCCCGCCCGCCGGCAGCAGGATGAACTCCGCTGCGCAGCCCAAAGACGCGATCATCCTGCTCGACGGGGTGGAGCAGCATTATGCGTCGAACACCGTCGACGGCGCGATTCCCTATCTGCGCATCGACCTGAACAAGGCCGCGCCCGGCACCAGCGTCACGCTGGCCACGACCGAGCCGACGACCTCCATGCGCGACCTGGTGGTCCAGTTCGTCGACGCCTACAACACGCTGACGAAGGCGCTCAACACGGCGACCTCGACCGGCACGGACTCCTCGAACGCGGGGGTGCTGAACGGCGAATCGTCGATCCGCGACATGAAGCGGCAATTGTCCCAGATGGTGTCGGCGCAGCTTACCTCGACCGGCGCCTACAAGACGCTGAACGACCTGGGCGTCAGCACCAATCGCGACGGCACGATCTCGCTGGACACCAAGGTGCTGGACAAGGCGATCGCGGCCGACCCGTCGGCGATCACGCAGATGCTGAACCCCTCGGTCAAGACCGCCACCAATATCGGCCTTGCCGGGCTGATGGACAGCGTCCGCGACAATATCCAGAAGACCGACGGCCCGCTCGCCGTTTCCCAGAGCAAATACAAGGCGCTGGCCGAAGATCTGGCCAAGCAGCTCGAGAAGCTCGACACCCAGATGGCGGATTATCAGGCGCAACTCACCAAGGTTTATTCGGCCATGGAAACCCGGCTGTCCACCCTCAAGGCGACGCAGAGCTATCTGCAGCAGCAGGTGGCGCTGTGGACCAAAAGCGACAATTGATAAAAAGGGGTCAGGAAGATCATGTTCTATAATCATGGCGGTTTCGGTGGCGCGGCGGCGCGGCGCTATGCGGCGGTCCACACCGGCAGCCGGATCGAGGGCGCGACGCCTCATGCGCTGGTCAAGGTGCTGTTCGACGAACTGCTGCTGGCGCTGGATGCGACGGCGCTGGCCGAACGCAATGGCGACCGCCTGAAGGTGTCGGACAAGCAGGCGCGCGCCATGTCGATCCTGTTCGCGCTCGAATCGAGCCTGGACTTCGACAAGGGCGGGGACATCGCCACCGGCCTGGCGCAAATCTACCGCGAAGCCCGCCGACTGCTGCTGGCAGGGGCCAAGGAGCGCGATGCCGAGCCAGTCGACCAGGCCCGCGTCATGATCGGTGAGATAGCCGAGGCGTGGAACCAGATTGTCTGAAATGCCTGGATACTGACCCTGCTGCATGGGGTTGCGCCTTCCGGGGCGCCCCTGTATAGGCAGCGCTCGCAAAGGGCGGCCCGGCGGGGGCCGCCTTTTTGCGTTTCGGAAGTGTTTGCATCAGCCCAGAAAGGGAAGGTCCATGTCGATTACGCCGCTCATGCCCGTTTACCCCCGGTGCGATGTACGCCCGGTCCGAGGCGAGGGCTGCTATCTGATCGGGGAGCGCGGCGAGCGCTATCTGGATTTCGCCAGCGGCATCGCGGTCAACCTGTTGGGCCATGGCCATCCGAAGCTGGTCAAGGCGATCGCGGACCAGGCCGCGACGCTGATGCACACGTCGAACCTTTACGGCATGCCGCTGGGCGAGAAGTTCGCGCAGCGTCTGGTCGACACGACCTTTGCCGACACGGTATTCTTCACCAATTCGGGCGCGGAAGCGGTCGAATGCGCGATCAAGACCGCGCGCCGCTATCATTATGCCAAGGGCGAAGCGCACCGGCACAACATCATCAGCTTCGACAATGCCTTTCACGGGCGGACGCTGGGGACGATTTCGGCCACCAGCCAGCCCAAGATGCGCGACGGCTTCGAACCGCTGCTGCCCGGCTTTACCGTGGTGCCCTTCAACGATCTGGAGGCCGCGACGGCCGCCGTCGATGAGAACACCGCCGGGTTCCTGGTGGAGACGGTGCAGGGCGAAGGCGGCGTGACCCCTGCGACGCAGGCGTTCCTTTCGGGCTTGCGCAAGCTGTGCGACGAGCAGGGTCTGCTGTTGATCCTGGACGAAGTGCAGTGCGGCTACGCCCGTAGCGGCACCTTCTTCGCTTATGAGCAATATGGCCTGACGCCCGACATCATGGCCGTGGCCAAGGGCATCGGCGCGGGCTTCCCGCTGGGCGCTTGTCTGGCGACCGAGGAAGCGGCCAAGGGCATGGTGTTCGGCACCCATGGCTCGACCTATGGCGGCAATCCGCTGGCCATGGCGGTCGGGCTGACCGTGCTGGATGAAGTGCTGGGCGAGGGTTTCCTCGATCATGTGAAGACGATCGGCGCGCGTCTGCGCTCGGCGTTGGAGCAACTCATTCCCAATCACGACATGTTCGAGGATGTGCGCGGCCTTGGCCTGATGCTGGGCGTCAAGATGAAGGACAGCTACGACGCCCGCGCTTTCGTGGCGCATCTGCGCGACCATCACGGCCTGCTGACCGTGTCGGCGGGGCAAAATGTCTTGCGCATCCTGCCGCCGCTCGTGATCGAGGAAAGCCACGTCGCGGAGTGCATTGAAAGGCTTTCCGCCGGCGCGCGGAGCTTTGGGGACGCCGCATAGAACCAGCGCCGTTCGCCCTGGGCTTGTCGAACGGCAGTTCTTCTCTTTGAAGAAAAGAGCAGGGCTTCGGCAGGCTCAGCCCGAACGGGTTGAGGGGTTTGAAGATGACTAGACATTTTCTGAATCTGAGTGACGCTGGCGGTGATGCGATTGCCGCCATGATATCCGACGCCGTCGACCGGAAGGCCGCGCGCCTTGGGCAACCCAAGGGCAAGGCCGACGCCGACGCGCCGTTGGCTGGCCACACGCTGGCGATGATCTTCGAGAAGAATTCGACCCGCACCCGCGTGTCGTTCGACATGGCGATTCGCCAGTTGGGCGGCACGTCGCTGATCCTGGACGGCGCGACCAGCCAGCTTGGCCGGGGCGAGACGATTGCCGATACGGCGCGGGTGCTCAGCCGCATGTGCGACGCCATCATGATCCGCACCGACGATCATGCGAAGATCGAGGAAATGGCGCATCACGCCAGCGTCCCGGTGATCAATGGCCTGACCGACCTGTCGCATCCCTGCCAGATCGTCGCGGACCTGCTGACCGTGGTGGAGCATGGCGTCGCGCTTCCGGGCAGCCAGTGGGCCTGGCTGGGCGATGGCAATAATGTGCTGCATTCGATCATCGAGGCGGCGGGGCTGTTCAAGTTCGACGTGCGCATCGGCGTGCCGGAGGGCTATGATCCCGATCCGTCCTTCGAAACCGAAGCGCAGGCGCTGGGCGCGGGGATTGCCCGCACTCGCGATCCGCAGGTCGCGGTCAGCGGCGCCGATATCGTCGTCACCGACACGTGGATCTCCATGGGTCAGGCCCATGCCGAGGAAAAGCTGGCGGCGATGATGCCCTATCAGGTGACGCCCGAACTGATGGCGCTGGCCAAACCCACGGCGAAGTTCCTGCACTGCCTGCCCGCCCATCGCGGCGAGGAAGTGGTGGAAGCAGTGATCGACGGCCCGCAGTCCGTGATCTGGGACGAGGCGGAAAACCGCATCCATGCCCAGAAGTCGGTGCTGCTCTGGGCGTTGGGCCGCCTCGGTTGAGTTTCAGGCAAGGCATCCTATTTAAGCGCCTTTGCAGCATTGGTCCGTTTGAATTCGGGCCGCACGGAGCCTGATTTGACCTCTTCCGCTTCACTCGACCAAGCCCTGGGCTTCACCATTCCCTCGCGCCATGCGCGTGGGCGGATCGTGCGGTTGGGCCCGGTCCTCGACGATGTTCTGGCCGCCCATGCCTATCCGCCGCAGATCGAGCGTCTGCTCGCCTCCGCGCTGGTGCTGGCGGCGCTGCTCGGCACGACGCTCAAGGATGTCGGGGGGCAGCTTACCATGCAGGCGCAGACCGAAAATGGCGTCGTCAGTCTGCTGGTTGCCGATTACAAGGGCGGCGAAGTGCGCGGCTATGCCAAGTTCGACGCCGACCGGCTGGCCGAACTCGGTCCCGATCCGACGCTGTTCGGGTTGTTCGGCAAGGGCTATCTCGCCATCACCTTCGATCAGGCGGTGTCGGGCGAGCGCTATCAGGGGATCGTTCCGCTCGACGGCGAATCGCTGGCGGACGCGGCGGAGCATTATTTCTTCCAGTCCGAACAGATCCCGAGCATCATCCAGATCGCGACCCGCCACGCTGAGAGCGAGGGCTGTCTGGCGGCGGGCCTGCTGCTGCAGCATTTGCCCGAAGGCGAAGTGGGGCGGGAGCGGCTGCATGTCCGCCACGACCATCCGGAATGGGAGCATGTCCAGGCGCTGGCCCATACGTTGAAGGATGCGGAACTGACCGACCGCGATCTGCCGCTGACCGACATCGTCTGGCGGCTGTTTCATGAAGAGGAAGAGGTGCGCGTCACCGATCCGACGGAACTCAGCAAGGGGTGCCGCTGCGATCTCGACCATATCCGCAGCGTCATCGGCCGCTTTCCGGCAACCGAAAGGGCGGAGATGGCTGACGATCAGGGGATTATCGGCGTCGATTGCGCCTTTTGCTCACGCCTTTTTCCGGTGGCCCTCGACAGCTTCGGATAGGGCCGGACTGTCCGATTGTGCGCCATTGTGGCCGATCGATTCGGTTCCGCTATCAAATTGCCGCAATTGACGGGCAAGGCGGATGCGGATGGACGGACGATCGACAGAGGGATCGCGATGATGGCAGGACGGCGCGCCCTTGCGGCGGCCTTGGCGATGATGATGGTCGCGGGATCTGCCGTTCAAGCGGCGGCGCCCTTGCCGCGCCTGCCCAAAGGGCTGGAGGCGGGCGAGTGGGAACTGCGCGGGCGGGGGCCGGATGGCGCGGTCCGCAAGCTCTGCGTCGCCCATCTGAACCAGCTTCTGCAAAGCCGCCATGCGGGCAATAGCTGCAAGAGCTTCACTGTGAGCGAAACGCCGAAGCGGCTGGTCGTCACCTATGAATGCGGCACGGCGGGCAATGGCCGGACCGACCTTCGCATCGAAACCGCGCGTCTGGTGCAGATCCAGTCGCAGGGCGTCGCCAATGGCGCGCCCTTCGCCTTCGCGCTGGAAGGGCGGTGGGCAGGAGCCTGTCATTAGGCCCGACTCGCTTGCGCTGACGCGTCGGGAGGGGTAGCGCGGCGCTTATGGTTGCCAATAGCGGAAAATTCGCCGTCGTCCTGCTGTCCGGCGGGCTCGACTCCATGGTTGCGGGCGGGCTGGCGCGTGAGGCCGGTTATCGCGTGCTTGCCCTGTCGATCGATTATAATCAGCGCCATCGCCTGGAATTGCGGGCGGCGGGGCGGGTGGCGACGGCGCTCAACGCGATCTCGCACATCGTGCTGCCGCTTGACCTCACGGCGTTCGGCGGGTCGGCGCTCACGGCCGATATCGACGTGCCCAAGAGCGGAGTGGGCCCTGGTATCCCCGTGACCTATGTGCCCGCGCGCAACACCATCTTCCTGTCGCTGACCCTGGGGCTGGCCGAGGTGGCGGGCGCGAACGACGTATTCATCGGCGTCAACGCGCTTGATTATTCGGGCTATCCGGATTGCCGTCCGGAGTTCATCGACGCGTTCCAGAAGATGGCCGCGCTGGCCACCAAGGCCGGGGTCGAGGGGCATCCCATCCGCATCAACGCCCCGCTCCAGCATATGAGCAAGGCCGATATCGTGCGCGAGGCGCATCGGCTGGGGCTGGACGCCGGGCTGAGCTGGTCCTGTTATGATCCCACGCCTGATGGCAAGCATTGCGGTCTGTGCGACAGTTGCCGCCTGCGGTCGAAGGGCTTCGTGGAAGCCGGGCTGCCCGATCCCACCATCTATGCGGTAAAGCCCTGACGCCATGAGCTATGCTGTCAAGGAAATGTTCCTGACTTTGCAGGGAGAGGGCGTCCATGCCGGACGCCGGGCGGTCTTCCTGCGCTTTGCCGGCTGCAACCTCTGGAGCGGGCGGGAGCAGGACCGGGCAAGCGCGATCTGCCAATTCTGCGACACGGACTTCGTGGGCACCGATGGCGATGGCGGCGGTAAATTTGCCGATGCGGACAGTCTGGCCGATGCGGCTCTGGCCTTTTGGGGCGAGGGGCAGGAGGGGCGCTATATCGTGCTGACCGGCGGGGAGCCGATGCTCCAGATCGATGATGCGCTGGTCGATGCGCTTCATGCGCGCGGCTTTGCCATCGCGATCGAGAGCAACGGCACCTTGCCCGCGCATCCGGGGCTGGACTGGGTGTGCATCAGTCCCAAGGCGGGCAGCGAAGTGATCCAGCGAAGCGGTAACGAACTGAAGCTGGTCTGGCCGCAGCCAGGGCAGGGGCATAGCCTGGCCGATGTCGAGGAAATGGAAGGCTGGGCCTTCGATCATCGGCTGGTGCAGCCGCTGGATGACCCCGATGCGGCGCGCAATGCGCAGGCGGCGGTCGATCTGGTCATGGCGCGTCCGCGGTGGCGCCTCAGCCTCCAGTCGCACAAATATCTGGGGTTGCGGTAAAGAGCGCTGGCTGAATTGGGTGAAAGGCGGACATCATTTCCGTCATCCCAGCGCAAGCTGGCATCTCAGGCGATAGCGCGCGACCTAGAGCGTTTTCGAAGCAGATGGCATCATCTGCTGGCTCGGAAAACGCGGAAAACAAAGGACCAATAGAGCATGATCCGATCCAGTCCGATCGGATCATGCTCTAGCCTCACGAGATCCCAGCATTCGCTGGGATGACGATATTATCAACGTCCGCTCCTGGCCAGTCACAGCCATCGATCTCTCAGGGTTGAACGCCGGTCTTCTGGTTCCACGCGATCTGGCAGACGGGCAGCATCTTGCCCTTCTTCCAGCATTTGGGGTCGAAGGACGGCAGTGTCAGCGAATAGCTGCGGCCCGGATCGCCGTAAAATTGCTCGCCTGCCAGAATCAGCGACTTCTTGATCGACCCCAACCCGCCCCGCGCCACGTCATTGAGTGTCCCGCGCTGCGCGAAGATCGCTTGCCGCCCCACCAGAGCTGCCGCCTGACAAAAGCCGCGCTGCGCCTGCACCGTCGAATAGCCCGAATAGATGCGCGTGCCATATTGGTCCGACGCCATCTGGCCGGGCTTGCCCTTGCCGACGGTGCGCTGGAAATAGCCGAGCAGGGTGGCCTGCGCCGCGTCCAGTTCGGCGTCATGATGGGCGATCATCGCATTATAGTTGCTGATCGACAGCAGGGTCGGTTCGAACTGGCATTGCAACGCCGCGACGTTGAGCGCGGCGCGCAGGTTCCACACCAGCCCCGCCTTGATTTCCGCCGGGTTTGCGCCGGGCAGGCCGAGCGCGGTGGCTGCCTCTACATCCGTCAAAGGCGGGGTGGAGAAATCGGGCGGCGACCAGAAGAACTGGGCCGCGGCCGGCTGCGCCAACAACGGCGCCGCCAGCACGGCCAATCCCAGGACGGCCCTGCGCCCAAAGGAGCCGTGCGCTATGGAACGGAATGTCATCGAAATCCCTCTTGGAAGCGAGCGCTGCGCACTATCTCTGGTTCGTCTGTATCACGCCTGAACGCGGACGCCAGCTTATTGATCCGACAGCACTTCCGTATCTGCGGCGGGCTTTTCCTCGCTCCCATTCTTTGGCGCCGTGGCCGGAGCGGCTGCATTGTCGCTGCGGTTGGCGGGCACGGCCATGGCGGTGCCCTCGCTCTGCACTCCGTCCAGATCGGTCATGGCGTCGGTTGCGGTGCCATCCACCACTTCCAGATTGTTCATCGGAACGGCGGTGCTGCTTTCCTTCTTGCTGCCGCATCCGGCAAGCGCGATGCAGCCCGTCAAAATCAGCGTCTTCACCACCGTCTTCGCGTCAGGACGCATCCGGGTCTCCTCAAGCGTTCAAGCATGCCCGGCAGCCCCCCCACCTGGCGAAAGCCGCGACCCTAGCGGCCCGTCTCGCATTGCTCAACCCCCGCCCCGCAGCGGCGCAGGCGACCGATAAAGGCAGGAAAATGCCGGGCTAGCGCCGCGTCCAGTTCGGTCATCGACGCTTTTTTGCCGAGCGCGGCGATGCTGGTTACCGGATATTCGGCCAGGCCGCACGGCACAATGCCTCCGAAATGGGACAAATCGGGATCGACATTGATCGAAAAGCCGTGGAGCGTGACCCAGCGGCGCACCCGGATGCCGAGCGCTCCGATCTTCGCCTCGCGCCCCTGGTGGTCGTCGGTCCAGATGCCGATGCGGCCCTCCGCGCGGCGGGCGGCGATGTCCAGGTCGCCCAACGCATCGATCATCCAGCCTTCCAGATGATGGACGAAGTTGCGCACATCCTTGCCGCGCTTGCCAAGGTCGATATTGAGATAGCCAATGCGCTGGCCCGGCCCATGATAGGTATAACGCCCGCCGCGCCCGGCATCGTGGACGGGAAAGCGCGGATCGAGCAGTTCGGCCGGATCGGCGCTGGTGCCTGCCGTGTAAAGTGCCGGATGTTCGAGCAGCCAGACCCGTTCGCTGGCCTGCCCTTCGAAGATCGCCGCCGCCCGCGCCTCCATTTCCGCCAGCGCCACGGGATAGTCGACGGACGCGCTTTCCACGCGCCATTCAATGGTTTCGGTTGGGGGCTCGGGCAGGGAGGACATGGCGCTTCCTTGACTTGGCGTGAGCGAGCGATCAAGTCTCCTCCGCGTTTTTCCAAAGCATCGCATGCAAAAGTGGAACCCGGTTTTGCGCAAGAAGCGATGCGGCAACAAACAACAGGCAACAGGGCGTATACATATGGCGACAATGTCCATCGGCAAGGCTTGGGAGGAGGCGGTCGCCTTCGTCTCGCGCGAATGCAGCCTGCTGTTTCCGGTCGCCCTGCTGTTCGTGGCGCTGCCGGGGCTGATCCTCCAGGAAATGACGCCGCCCGAACTCGCCAAATGGAACCTGGCGGAAGCGACCATGCCGCAGGTGCCGGGCAGCTTCTGGCTGGCGATGATGCTGGCGGTCGTCATCATCTGGTTCGGATCGCTGACGCTGTTTGCGCTGGCCCTGCGCCCCGGCATCAGTGTGGGAGAGGCGCTGCGGCTGAGTTGCGCGCGCTTGCCGGTGCTGCTTGGCACCGCGCTGGTGGTCGCTGGCTTTCTGGCGGGGGCGGTGATCGCCGCGACGCTGGTTGTGACCGCGCTGTCGCTGGTCGCCAAGCCGCTGGGCGCGACCCTGGCCCTGCTGCTGGGCGTGGGGGTGGTGGCCGCCACCATCTTCGCCAGCGTGCGGCTGCTGCTGCTCAATCCCGTGGTGATCGACGGGACGGAGGGGGTCATGGCTTCGCTGCGCCACGGCTGGGCGCTGACGCGCGGGCATTTCTGGCGGCTGCTGGGCTTCGTGCTGGTGCTGACGCTGCTGTCGGCCATTGTCGGAGGGGCGGCCCAATCCGTCTTCGGCGTCATCGGCACGCTGATCGGCGGGCAGGCCGGTGGACGGCTGATCGGCGGTGTGGCTGCCGCTGCCGTTTCGACGGTGGTGCAGGTCTATATGCTGGTGATGCTGGCGCGGCTCTATCGTCAGGCCGAGGCCAATTGACCTAGCATCGGTACATGCGGCGCGGCATCGGGCGACAATAAACCGGCCAATCGCGGATCGGCAAAGATTTCGACCTCGCGCTTAGTGGGCACGAAGCCTGCCTTCCGGTAGAAATCCAGCGCTGCCGGACTGTCGAGCGTGCAGCTATGCACCCAGAAACGCGTGACATCCTTGCGCCAGGCCAGCGTCTTGGCCTGCGCCATCAGCCATTTGCCCAATCCCTTGCCGTTCAGCGTCGGGATCAGTCCGAAAAAGGCCAGTTCGCAATCGGGCGGTGAGCGGAAATCCAGCTCCAGCAGCCCGACCTCCACGCCGCGCGGGTCGGTCACGGCGTAGACCTCGACAGCGGGATCGTGGACGATCGCCGTCAACGCCGCATCGTCCATCGCCAGGCGGGAGAACCACAGCCATGGTTCCCCGACACGGCGGAACAATGTGCGATAGGCGTCGGGCGTCGGGGCCTTCCACGGCACCAGCCGCAGCGGGGCAGGTGGAATGGGCGCGGGCCGGGGCCGCTCCCGCATTTCCAGATGGGTGACGATGGTCGCGATCTGGCCGTCGGGAACGGTTGTCAGGCTCATGGGCGGTGTCAACTCCAGCTTGCCATCGGCGGCAGGCTCATCAGGATCGCGTCGACATTGCCCCCTGTCTTGAGCCCGAACAGCGTGCCGCGATCATGCACCAGGTTGAATTCGGCATAGCGGCCGCGCCATTCCAGCATGCGGGCGTACTCCTCCTCCGACCAGCTTTCGTTCATCCGGCGGCGGACGATGGGCGGGAAGGCCTTGAGGAAGGCTTCGCCCACATCGCGGGTGAAGGCGAAATTCGCGTCGAAATCGCCCTCCAGATGGTCGTAGAAAATCCCGCCGACGCCACGATGCACGCCACGATGGGGGATGAAGAAATAATCGTCCGCCCATGCCTTGAAGCGCGGATAATAGTCCGCGTCATGGATATCGCAGGCGGCCTTGAGCACGTCATGGAAATGGGCCGTGTCCTCGTCGCGCGGCAAGGGCGGGTTGAGGTCGGCGCCGCCGCCGAACCAGCTTTTCGATGTCACCAGATAGCGCGTGTTCATATGCACGGCGGGCACATGGGGATTGGCCATATGCGCGACCAGGCTGATGCCGGTGGCAAAGAAGCTCGGGTCGTCGCTCGCGCCATGGATGGTCTTGGCGAATTCGGGCGAAAAGGCGCCGCCGACGGTAGAGACGTTGACGCCGACCTTCTCGAACACCTTGCCCTTCATGACGCCGCGCACCCCGCCGCCGCCTTCTCCGGGAGCCAGGCCCGGCGCCTCGCGATCCCAGGCGAGGTAATCGAAGCATGCGTCCGAACCTGCCTCTCGCTCGATCGCCTCGAATTCGGCGCAGATGCGATCCCGGAGCGCTTCGAACCAGTTACGAGCGGCTTGCTGATGCGGATTGAGAGACAATGTCATGTCGGAAACTCTGTCATTGCGGGAAACTTCCAGTCTGGCGAAGGGCCTCGGCAACCGCGATGCCCGTGGAAACGGCGATATTCAAGGATCGAAAGCCGGGCGCCATGGGAATGCGCACGCGCACGTCCGCCAGATCGCGGACGGCATCCGGCACGCCGGCGCTTTCCGACCCCATCAGCAATATGTCGTCCGCGCGGAATTCGACGTCGGGCAGGCGCTGCGAGGCATGGCTGCTCATCAGCATCAGCCGCCGTCCCTGCGCCCGGCGAAGGGCATCGAACGCCTCGAAATTGGCATGACGGGTCACATCGGCGGACGCGCCATAATCCATCGCCGCGCGCTTCAGCTTGGCGTCGGAAAAGGCGAATCCCATCGGCATGATGATGTCCACGGGTACGGAAAAGCAGGCGGCAAGGCGCAGAATTGCGCCGACATTGCCGGCGATTTCGGGTTGGTAGAGGGCGATACGCATAGCCCGCGCCATAGAACAGCCCGGTTAATTGTCATAGCCTGTCTAAATTGCTTGGCAAATGGCGCATCCTACGGTTATCAGGCCTGCAAACCGCGCCAGGGGGAAAAGCGCGCCCATTCACATGGGCGCCGCGGCTCTCCCGATAACATAGCCATAAAGGGCAATGCGGCGGGGCCAGGGACGTTCTTGCAAGGGTTGAGGTGCATGGCGATCGTTGAACATGTGGAGAGTGAGGCGGCATCCGTCTCCGGTGGGGGCGGCGATGGTGTTCGCCGGCGTGATTTC
>Ga0255338_1005092_pt1 | contig 12549 bp, 15 predicted proteins | sample MeOH1_35cm_T4_19_FD_203715 | JGI IMG/M metagenome (GOLD analysis project Ga0255338, IMG submission 203715) | Sandy soil microbial communities from University of British Columbia, Vancouver, Canada - MeOH1_35cm_T4_195 | ecosystem: Engineered > Artificial ecosystem > Sand microcosm > Unclassified ...
ATGAGTGGAGCCTCTGCACGCATCAGCGGAACAGACTGGCGCATCATGTTAGAACCCATCAACGCACGGTTCGCATCATCGTGCTCAAGGAACGGAATCATTGCCGTAGCAACAGAAACCATCTGGCGAGGAGAAACATCCATGTAGTCAACTTCGTCTGCAGGAATGTATTCAACTTCGCCACCACGACGACGTACGAGAACACGAGCCTCAGAGAAGTGATTGTCATCAGTCAAAGGCGCATTGGCCTGTGCAATGACGTGCTCGTCTTCTTCATCAGCAGTGAGGTAGTCAACAGAGTCGCTTACCTTGCCCTTTGAAACCTTGCGGTACGGAGTCTCAATGAAACCGAAAGCTGTAACGCGACCGTACGTTGCAAGTGAACCGATCAGGCCGATGTTTGGACCTTCAGGCGTTTCGATCGGACACATGCGTCCGTAGTGAGAGGGGTGAACGTCGCGAACTTCAAAACCCGCGCGGTCCCGTGAGAGGCCACCAGGTCCGAGAGCTGAAAGACGACGCTTGTGTGTAAGACCAGAAAGCGGGTTGGTCTGATCCATGAACTGCGACAACTGGGATGTTCCGAAGAACTCCTTGATTGAAGCAACTACAGGACGAATGTTGATCAGGGTCTGAGGAGTAATCGCCTCAACATCTTGAGTCGTCATACGTTCGCGAACAACGCGCTCCATACGCGATAGTCCCGTACGGACCTGGTTCTGGATCAATTCACCAACTGTGCGCAAACGACGGTTGCCGAAGTGGTCAATATCGTCCTTTTCTACGCGTACTTCGCGGCCGTACTCCATAAGGAGCTCGCCCTTGTGGAGTGCAACGAGGTAGCGGATGGTCGCAACAATGTCTTGAATTGTTAGCAAGCCCTGCTTAAGTTCCAAGTCGAGACCGAGCTTCTTATTGACCTTGAAGCGGCCGACCTTTGCAAGGTCATAACGCTTTGGATTGAAGTAGAGGTTCTCAATCAAGTTCTGTGCGGCTTCCTTTGTTGGAGGCTCGCCCGGACGGAGCTTGCGATAAATATCTAGCAGCGCTTCATCTTGTGTCTTGACGTTATCTTTTTCTAGGGTCGCACGCATTGACTCGTACTCGCCAAACTCTTCAAGGATCTGCTCTTCTGTCCAGCCGAGTGCCTTCAAGAATACGGTGACTGATTGCTTACGCTTGCGGTCGATACGGACGCCAACGAGATCCTTCTTATCAACTTCAAATTCAAGCCAAGCGCCACGGCCAGGAATGATCTTGGAAGTGAAAACGTCTTTATCGGAAGTCTTTTCGATTGTGCGTTCGAAGTACACACCAGGGGAACGTACGAGCTGTGAAACAACAACGCGTTCTGTTCCGTTGATAATAAATGTTCCGCGCTGTGTCATCACAGGGAAATCACCCATGAATACTGTCTGCGACTTGATTTCACCGGTGATGTTGTTGGTGAACTCTGCAGTTACGAAGAGCGGCTGCGAATACGTCATATCGCGCTCTTTGCAATCTTCGATTGAATACTTAGGTGGCTCAAATCGGTGATCTCTAAAGGAGAGGCTCATCGATCCCTGGAAATCCTCAATTGGTGAAATCTCCTCAAAGATTTCTTCCAATCCAGATTGCTTGGGGAGTTCGCCACGGCTGGTGACTTCAGCTTTCGCCAAGCGTGCACGCCAGATGTCGTTACCCAACAACCAGTCGACGCTCTCGATTTGGAGCGCTAAGAGATTAGGTACTTCAAGTGGTTCACGGATCTTTGCGAAAGAAATACGGCGAGGTGCAACGGATTTGGTTTTAGACGCGGCCAAGAGGTGTCCTTCCGAACAGAATTTGGTGACGCACGGACAAAGGTCTCAGCCGCTATATGCATTGACCTAAAGGAATTTGTGCGAAAGGCAAGGATAATGGGCGAGCCCCCCGTATGTCCAACCCAGGCTTTTACCACAATCCTGGCCTCATTGTCAGCAATTGTGCAGAATTGTTACACAGAACGGAATGTCCGATATGCCGTTATTTGGGCAGTGAATGCGAACTGTCCGATATCACCAGAGGCACCGACTAAAGGCTAGATTGCTTGCACCAAGGAGGTTGGAATGACTACTCATCGACCAGTTAAGCGCGTTGTATTGGCGATAATTGGGATTCTGGCCGTCGCCACACCCCTCGCCGGCTGCAGTCAAAAAACTCCGATTGCCACGCCCACGCCTACGGCAAGCCAGATTAAGACTCTGACTTTCGACCTCTACACCCACTGCGGAATAATCGACGTAATGGCTTACGGAAGATACTTCAAGCGTGTCGGCGGATCCCTCAGCGATGGCTCAGGCAACCCACCCGATGGGTGGGGTAATCCATATCAGCCTGGGTCGCTCTCCGTTTCAGGCAATATTGCCGTCTTCCGAGACAAACTAGGCCATATCGAGAGATTCAAAGCGGCGAAACAGCCTGACATGTCTGTGGCTCGCTGCTCCTAGTCATTGCGCCGCGACTCCGAGCTCTTTTCTTGTACGCCTCTGAAAAAGGCCGATCTAAGCGCCTCGTAAGAATTCTTCAATAGCTTGCCGCACCAATTCCGAAGAAGTCTCTCCTCGGCGTTTTGCTTCTCGTTGCAGAGACTTCTTCAATTTCATTGGCACTCGAGCCTTGATTTCGGGGGAATGCACGCCGGGACTAGACAATGATGGCCTTCCAACCACAAGTTCGTGGGTCTCACGAGCGATCTGTCGTGCTCGCGCTTCCGTGATCCTCCTACCATTACTGTCGAGCACAACCTCTTTATCCAGATTCACGTTCCTTCCCAACGTATATGTCGGCTTCGCCTTTTTCATAGTTTGCCCCCTCGCTTTCTAAAATTCATAGGCATCACATGAATGAAGTAGTTCACTGGTAATTAATTATGCGCCTCATAAATATGTGTGTCAAGAATAGATGTGAAGACACCGTCCGAATATGCCAAACGCCCCCACCTTTCGGTGAGGGCGTTCTGGGTAGAACTAGTTACTTAACAGAGACAGTGGCGCCAGCTGCTTCGAGAGCTGCCTTTGCCTTTTCAACTGCATCTTTGGTTCCCTTTTCGATCAATACTGCTGGAGCTGCATCAACGATGTCCTTTGCTTCCTTCAAGCCGAGGCTTGAATTGATAGCGCGTACTTCCTTGATAACTGCAATCTTCTGTGAACCAGCGCTTTCCAAGGTGAGTGTGAACTCATCTTGCGCTGCTGCTTCTTCGACTGCTCCGCCGCCTGCTGCCGCAACTGCAACTGGCGCAGATGCCTTGACGTCGAATTCTGTCTCAAATGACTTGACGAAATCTGAGAGTTCGACCAATGTCATTTCCTTGAACTGACCCAATAGGTCTTCTGTGCTGAGTTTTGCCATGATTTATTCCTTCTCTTCTTCAGCTGCCTCAACGGCTGCGTCTACTGGGGTTTGAACTTCTTCGGTCACTACTGGTGCCTCTTCGGCGACTACTTCTTCAACCACATCTGCGACTACTTCGGCGACTGGCGCTTCTACAACTGCTTCAACTGCTACGGCAACAGGGCCTTCCGCTTCTTCCTTCTTGATGCGGAGCGCATCAATGGTACGGATTGCATTTGCCATAGTTGCCTTCATAGCGCCAGCGAGCTTGGCCAAGAGGACTTCTCGTGATTCCAAATCGGCTAACTTGTAAATCTCTGCCGCGGTGACGTTCTTGCCTTCGTAAATTCCACCCTTGATGATCAGGAATGGATTCTCCTTAGCAAAGTCGCGCAGGCTTTTGGCTGCAACGATTGCGTCGCCCTTGATGAATGCAAGCGCAGAAGGACCTGTGAGAAGTTCGGCAGGAACGTCAAAACCGGCTTCTTTTGCTGCAATCTTCGTGAGGGTGTTTTTTACGACCGCATACTTGGTTTCAGAACCAAGGTTGCGGCGAAGCTGCTTCATTGAGGTCACGGAAAGTCCGCGATACTCGGTGAGGACAGTCGCTGTTGCTGAACGGAAATCTTCCGCCAACTCCGCAACTGCCGCTGCTTTATCTGGGCGAGCCATTCGGTTCACCTTTCTGTCATAGATCAGATCACGCCACTCGTGTAGCGCAAATTTCAAACAAAGACATCTAAAAATGCAATAAACCCGATACGCGTAGATGCGCACGGGTTTAACGTGTGAACCTACGCGGGCTGTCTATCGACACTTAAGCAATCGCCAATTTCTTGGTAACTGCACCAGCGGTCTTTGGTGAGAAAGCAAGGGTAGGCCGTGGGGCCTACCCTCGTCAAAATGAACCTAAAAAGGGCTTACTTCAGGCTGGCAAGGGCCTTTGACAGCATCTCGGTAACCTCATCGGCGATCTGCTTCATCTCAGGGCCTTCCGTGATTTCGGCCATCATCTGAGGATTGATCATTTCCACAACAACACCCACATCGGTCTTTCGCAGGACGACGTTGCATGGCAGAAGCAAACCAATTGAAGGTTCAGCCTGAAGTGCGCGGTAAGCGTACTTTGGATTGCATGCGCCGAGGATGATCATCGGCTCAATATCAACGTTGATCTTGTTGTGAAAAGTAGCCTGCATGTCGATCTCGCTGACAATGCCAAAACTCTGCTCTGCGAGAGCGGCACGTACCTCAGCGTTGACCTCATCGAATGGACGATCGATTGTCCGACTCATTCCGTAGTTCATATGTTTCTCCTCGTTAGTTAGATTGTCAGTTAGATTTCGAGTAACTTTAATGACGGCGTAAGAACACGAGCAGTTGAAAGTATTTGGACCGCTGCGTCATCAATTTCATCCTCGGTTGACCATCTCCCAATTGAAATGCGAACCGCACATAAGGCATCAACAGGATCCAAACCAAGAGCCAGTAGCACAGAAGAAGGTTCGTTCCGCCCAGCATGACATGCGGAACCAGCAGATGTGGCGATAGCGGGCATTGCCGCAAGCACTGCTGGATGCTCCGTCACCTGGGTGATCATGTGCGAGTGAGAACGACTTTCAGCACGGGCAGAAAGGTATGCGCCGCGTATCGCCAGCGCATCTGCCTCCGATCCGCTACCGGTGAAAACGATCTCAGCAGTAGAGGCACCAATGAGTGAGGCAATCTGGCTTCGTGCTCGTTCTAGAGCTGCATGCGCACTTTCCCCGTAAACATGAGTGCTCGAAGGATTTCCAAACTCCTCATTCATGCACTCGAAAATTACAGAGGCTACTCGCGGATCAACGGGAGTCGTTGCGTTGTAATCAAGGTAGATGAGATCGTCTCTCATAACCATCGTCGAATCACATTAAATTCAAACGCTTCTTTGCCCCAGTGCCATCGACGAGCTGGCGCATGCATCTCAACTAAAGGTGCGGGGTCGGCGTAAAAATTACCCGAGCCATAAGCAGCACGACCGGCACCGGTTTCAATGAAACAACCACCGTGTCCATCGAATTGAACTCGTTCGGATTCACCAGTAATAGCAGCACTAATCCTGTCGGCCACAGTGAGAGCCTGTGCATGGGCGAACACGCCAGCGCGAGGCAAGGGTTTGCCGATTTTCAAAACAATGTGTGTGTTGTCTCCGATGGAGAAGACACCATCAAAATCGGTCGCCAACGTAACGGGATCGGCGTGAATCCAACCATCGGCAGCTGCGAGAGCAGAATTGGCAACCACAGTTGGTGCAGTTATCGGAGGCATGTAAACGAGAAGATCGGTACTCTCCGAATCGTCACCGAAGTGAATCAACCCCGGTTCAACAGCGGTGATTTGGCGACTGGAGCGATAGTCAATGTCACGCTCCAACAGAATCTGCTCTACAGCGGCAGATACGTTGGCTCCAGCGACAGGCATCGGCGTTGCTTCTGCACTGCGGAGAACCACTTCTACCTGATCACGCACCCCGCGTTTCCTGAGTCCAGCATCAATCAAGAGCGCGGCCTCGTAGGGCGCCGCCGGACATTTATAGAGCGGGGATGCTGTTACCACGGTAACTCGGCCCGACGCGATAGAGGTCAGTTCCTTCGCGAGAAGTTGTGCACCGGGAAGTGTCGCAAATGTGTGGCCGTATTCAGCCAGACCAGGAATGCGTTCAGTCGCCCAATCTGCACCCAAACTCACCACTATGTAATCGGCAGTGAGAGTTTTACCCGAGACAACTACAGTGCGAGACCCCGGATCGATTTGCTCCACCTCGCCGATGACGACTTCAATTCCTCGCCGTTGTAGTCGCCGTAAAGGACGGGTTATCTGTTCGGGGCGACGATCCCCGGTCATCACCCATAGGTATGACGCGGCAAATGAGAATTCGTCGTCACGACTGACCAATACCACTCGGTGTCGACGATCCAAACGCTTTCGAAGTCGATTTGCGGTTACCACTCCACCGATGCCGCCGCCAAGAACGAGCACCGTCTGTCCGCGACCATCAGTAATCACTAGAAAACCAAGACTTTCTCTGCGGCTAAAGTCGCATCGGTGAGTGCTTCCATCGTCGAGCGAGACGCGCCTTCTATTAACATTTCCTCGCTGATTCCGCGGGCATCCATGCATGTTCCGCAACATGCAATCGTTCCACCTTGGCGGGTGACTACTGAGAGCATGCGATCGAGTTTGTAATAACCGTCTGGGGTTTTTTGGTTGGTCATTGCAGCCGTGACACCGTCACCCATAAGAAAGACCGTAACTGTGGTCCCTTCCCGTTTTGCAAGTGATCCAGCCAAGCGAATTGCGTTATATGTCGAATCAAGTCCATAAGCTGAACCGTTGATAATCATCAATATATTCATTGCGTACTCCTGTCATGTTGATGATTGGGGAATTTATTAAGCAACGCTCTGCTCGACCGGCAATCCGGCGAGTCTCCACTCGAGCATCCCCTCTTGTAAGCGTCGTGCACGACGCCCCTTTGAGGTGAGTGTTTTGATTGCGTCATAGGCAAGTACGCAAAAAGCACCACGGCAGTACACAACTACTTCATGGCCTTCTGGAATTTTTGAAAGAAATCTTTCTAGTTCAGGCAAAGGTACTGAGACTGCGCCTGGAATATGACCTGCTTTGTACTCAACTGTCGGCCTTACGTCTAGAACAACGACTTCTCCGTCCTGCATGAGATCTGGGAGCTCTGATCGTTTTACAACCAAGGATTTCTCGTCGGAATCAATTCCGAGATAGTCCGAAATTGCTCGGTTTGCTTCTGCAAGGTGCGTACTAGCGACTTCACGTAACATCGCGAAGAGGGCTGAGGCTTCTTCGCTCTTCATCCTGTAGTAAATGGAAGTACCGCTGCGACGACTGACCACGAGACCCGAGTCTTTAAGGGCTTGAAGATGCATCGAGGTCGTTGAAAGACCAAGACCTGCTTGGGTGGACAGAACTTCTACCGAACGCTCGCCCTGTGAAAGAAGGTCAAGAAGTTCAAGTCGTTTGGGATTGGCTAAACCCTTTCCCATTCGAGCAAATTGCTCGTAGAGCGCACTCTTTGCTTCACGATGGCTCATAGCCCCTCCTTATTCCAGTAAAACCGAGAATATTGGAGGATGTAGAGAAAGGCAAGTGGTCGAGCGTTTACATGAAAAATCCCCCGAAGATCGGGTGGAGCAGCGGGATATTAACGACACATCCCTAGCCCGCCCGTCGAAGGGGGATTTTCGAGCAGATTATTCGGCTGAGCCTGAAGACTCACGAACGATATTTGGATCCACCTGGATGCCAGGTCCCATCGTTGTGGAGATTGTGGACTTCTTGATGAAGCGGCCCTTGGATGACGACGGTTTTGCGCGCTGCACCTCATCAAGTGCGGCAGCGTAGTTTTCAGCCAACTGTGTAGCAGTGAAGGAAACTTTGCCGATGATGAAGTGAAGATTTGCGTTCTTATCGACGCGGAACTCAATCTTTCCACCCTTGATATCGGTGACAGCCTTTGCAACATCAGTTGTAACTGTTCCGGTCTTTGGGTTTGGCATGAGACCACGTGGCCCAAGAACCTTTCCAAGACGACCGACCTTGCCCATCAGATCTGGTGTAGCAACAACGGCATCGTAATCAAGACGACCCTTTGCAACTTCATCGATCAATTCATCGGCGCCAACAACGTCTGCACCGGCTGCACGGGCTTCATCTGCACGGGCTCCACCAGCGAATACAAGTACGCGAACAGTCTTGCCCGTTCCGTGCGGCAAGTTGACCGTGCTGCGGATTGCCTGATCAGCTTTCTTCGGATCAACTCCAAGACAGAGAGCAACTTCAACAGTTGCGTCGTAATTTGTTGTTGAGGTTTCGCGAGCTAGTGTCACTGCCTCAAGCGGGGTGTATAGGTAATCCTTCTTAACCTTCTCAGCCGCCGCGTTATATTTCTTACTGCGCTTCATTTCACTCCTCTGTAAAGAACTGAGAATCAGTCCTCATTCGGTTGTGGTTAACGAACCAGCGAGGTTCTCCCACTTCTTCGTTCCGATCTGGAACGAAGAAACTCTAGTCGACGACGGTGATACCCATCGAACGTGCTGTGCCGGCGATGATCAAAGATGCTGCATCAATGTCATTGGCATTGAGATCTTCCATCTTTGTCTTTGCAATCTCTTGAACTTGGGACTTCGTGATCGAGGCAACCTTGGTTTTGTGAGGAACCGCTGAGCCCTTTTCGACTCCAGCAGCTTTCAAGATGAGACGTGATGCGGGTGGAGTCTTGGTGACGAAAGTAAATGTGCGGTCTTCATACACGGAGATCTCAACTGGGATGATCTGCCCCTTTTGTGATTCAGTAGCAGCGTTGTATTGCTTAACGAAGTCCATAATATTGACGCCATGCTGACCGAGGGCAGGACCAACTGGTGGCGCAGGGGTTGCAGCGCCAGCCTGAATCTGCAACTTGATCATTGCCGTGATCTTCTTCTTCGGAGCCATATTCGTTTCCTTTTTCTTTATCTCTACCTAATTGATTGAGCTGTCAGGTTGATCTGGTGGTCGGGGATTAAATCTTCTGTACTTGATGGAATGAAAGTTCTACTGGGGTTTCGCGTCCGAAGATCGAAACCAAAACTTTGAGTTTCGCCTGCTCTGGCATGATCTCGCTGATCGATGCAGGCAGTGTTGCAAACGGACCGTCCATAACCGTGACTGATTCCCCAACTTGGAAATCAACCACGCGAATCTCAGGCTTGTCAGACTTCTTCACTGGGCGCGGAGCAAGAATCTTCTCTACTTCATCGAAAGTCAGCGGACTTGGATGATGCGCGTTTCCAACAAACCCGGTGACGCCAGGTGTGTTTCGAACGGCAGACCAAGACTCATCAGTGAGATCCAGACGGACAAGCACGTAACCTGGGTAGATGTTGCGCTTAACCTGCTTGCGCTGACCGTTCTTGATCTCGGTGACTTCCTCTTCGGGAACTTCAATCTGAAAAATGTAATCTTCCATGTTGAGTGACTGAATACGGTTCTGAAGATTTGCCTTGACCTTCTTCTCATAACCTGCGTAAGAGTGGACTACATACCAATCTCCTGCTGCGGTACGAAGTGCACGGCGAAATTCCGCATTGGGGTCGTTCTCGTCATCTTCAACCTCTTCTTCAGAAGCGTCTACCTCATCTATTTCCGCGGGCTCTGCATCAACAACGGGACCGCCCTCGGAAACCTCAGCTTCAATTGCCTCTTTAATCTCAGTGACTTCTTTTATCTCAGTAGCAACCACTACCGGCGCTGCAACTGGCTCAATAGCTGCCGCTGCCAGCGCAGCCGCAAAAGCGTCAGTTTTTTCCTCAGACATAATGCTTCCTTATCCAAATACCAAGAAGACGATCTTGGTTAAAACCAGATCGAGAAGCGAAACAACGGCGATAATGAAGGACACGAACACAAGAACAACTGCGGTGTAAGTGGTCAGTTGCTTACGCGTCGGCCAAACTACCTTGCGAAGTTCAGAAACTACCTGACGGTAGAAAAGGCCAATGCGCGCGAAGAGACCAGACTTCTTCTCTTCGTGAGACGCAACCACATCAGTCATCGTGGGCCTTTCCTTTCGCTAGTTCGATCTCGTTACACTCTTTCGAGTTTGGCAGGGCAGGAGGGACTTGAACCCCCAACCGCCGGTTTTGGAGACCGGAACTCTGGCCAGTTGAGCTACTGCCCTTCAGACGGCATGGCAAAAGACCATAAACGTCAGGAGGCAGAGTGTAGAGCCCGAAGCGCGCTTGGGTCTAACTCACGCTTGAATCATGGTGGATCCAGTCCGATCAGAGAAAAACCTGGGGTCGGGACCCGGCCAGAGTACGGCAGACTTGACCCTATGAGCGCCCAAAGAATCTCCTCCCGAATCGCAGCCATTGCCGAATCAGCGACCCTGGCGGTGGATGCAAAGGCGAAGGCCCTCAAGGCCGCCGGACGTCCCGTCATCGGGTTCGGAGCTGGTGAGCCGGACTTTCCTACCCCCGATTACATTGTTAATGCGGCAATTGCATCAGCCAGCGTCGCCGCGAACCACCGATACACACCAACATCGGGATTGCAGGAACTTCGAGATGCAATTGTCGCAAAGACCAAGCGTGATTCGAACTATGAAATCACCGCTGACCAGGTACTTGTCACCAACGGCGGAAAGCAAGCCGTCTATCAAGCCTTCGCGACAATTATCGATGATGGTGATGAAGTTCTGTTACCCGCCCCGTACTGGACCACATACCCAGAATGCATCAAATTGGCTGGTGGAATTCCTGTTGAAGTTTTTGCGGATGAATCACAAAATTATTTGGTCAGCGTCGAACAACTGGAAGCAGCACGGACTCCAAAGACAAAAGTCCTGATCTTCTGCTCGCCAAGCAACCCGACTGGTTCGGTTTATCCGCCAGAGCACGTGAAAGCAATTGGCAAGTGGGCAGTGAAGCATGGCATCTGGATAATCTCGGATGAAATTTACGAACACCTTCTCTATGACGGTGCTGTTGCATCAAGTTTGCCTGTAGTAGTCCCTGAGCTTGCGAACCACGTCATTATCCTCAACGGAGTTGCAAAAACTTACGCGATGACTGGTTGGCGTGTGGGCTGGATGATCGGACCAAAAGATGTCATCAAGGCCGCAACCAATCTGCAATCACATCTTTCAAGTAACGTCTCAAACATTTCCCAGCGCGCCGCAATTGCAGCGCTCACGGGTGATCTCTCCGCAGTGCACAAAATGGGTGAAGCATTCGACCGTCGACGAAAATTAATTGTTGGTCTGCTCAATGAGATTCCAGGATTTGAGTGCCCTACTCCCCAGGGTGCTTTCTATGCCTATCCATCCGTAAGAGGAGTACTAGGCAAGACAATTCGTGGCAAAACCCCTCAGACATCGGCCGAACTTGCGACGCTTATTTTGGAAGAAGTGGAAGTTGCTGTGGTACCCGGAGAAGCTTTTGGGCCATCTGGTTATCTACGTTTCTCCTACGCGCTTGGCGACGAGGACATTGCCGAAGGAATCGGCCGTATCAAGAAGCTGATGTCAGAAGCCGTCTAGTTATTTAGTTCAGGGTAAGTCCCACCAGATTTACTTCCGGTTGGAGGGTTATCCCGAAAATCTTTTCAACCTTATCCTTTGCTTCCTTAGCAAGGGCGGCGATATCAGCAGCCGTCGCGTTGCCCGCATTCGTTAAAGCAAGAACGTGCTTGGAAGAAATTCGCGCACCCGAGTGTGCATCCCCCTTATGGACTCCAGCATGCTCCATCAACCAAGCTGCCGATGTTTTAACTTGTCCATCCTCCTGCACCCAACGTGGCGCATCTGCTGGAAGTTTCAGAGCAACCTGCGCGGAAATAATCGGATTGGTGAAGAAAGAACCTGCCGACCAAGAGTCGTGATCTGCCGGGTTGAGAAGCATTCCCTTACTCGCGCGCAGTTTGAGCGTCGCTTCGCGAGTGGCAAGAACACTCGCCTTGTCGCCGACTGCAATTCCAAGCGCCGCTGCAAGTTCGGCATAAAGGATAGGTGACGACATCTCCCCAATGCGCAATTGGAATGCGACATCAAGCACAACAAATCGATCACGCTCGGTCTTGAATCGTGAGTTTCGATAAGTAAATTCACATTCGCCATTTGTGAAGGTGCGAACCCTTTTTTCATGACGGTCATAAGTACGCACTCGGGTAATGAATTCAGAGACTTCATGGCCATACGCGCCTATGTTCTGGATAGGAGCCGCTCCCACCGTGCCTGGAATTCCGCTTAATGTTTCTAGTCCGGCATACCCACGAGCAATTGTGGTTTCAACGAAAGTGTCCCAGACTTCCCCAGCACCAATGATCAGAGTCGCACCACTACACGCGTCAACTTCGCTTTCGACTTTAGCACTTGAAACATGGATGACGACTCCATCAAACCCAGCATCACTAACAAGCACGTTGGTTCCGCTACCCAAGATAAGGACGCGCTTCCCGGCAGCATCAGCAGCTTGGACGGCAGAAATTATTTCTTCCTCATTTGATGCACTGACGATTTCTTGTGCGGGACCGCCAACGCGAAGACTCGTATAGTCGGAAAGTTGACCCATGGATGAAAGGCTACCTACGCGGACTCAAGATTGCATTCTTTCCGCGGAAGCGCTCAAGGACGCG
>Ga0255338_1005093_pt1 | contig 12546 bp, 10 predicted proteins | sample MeOH1_35cm_T4_19_FD_203715 | JGI IMG/M metagenome (GOLD analysis project Ga0255338, IMG submission 203715) | Sandy soil microbial communities from University of British Columbia, Vancouver, Canada - MeOH1_35cm_T4_195 | ecosystem: Engineered > Artificial ecosystem > Sand microcosm > Unclassified ...
ATATATTTTTTCGAGATACCCTCATGATTGTTTTAGGTTTATCAGGTGCTTTAGGTCACGACGCTTCGGCCGCAATATTAATTGATGGCAAAATTGTAGCCGCGGCTGAAGAAGAGCGTTTTATACGGGATAAACACGCCAAAAACCAGTTTCCGTATGAAGCGGCTAAATTCTGCATGAAGCAGGCAGGGGTTAAACCTGAAGACGTGGATATCGTGGCTTTCCCTTATGCCGAAATCCCGCTCAGTACCAAGGCGCGCTGGCATTACGCCAAGCGTCATTGGTACGCCCCCGACCGTGCTTTGGATGCGATATTCAACGGTAACCGCCGTTTCCGTCGTAACCGTGACAAATCATTGAAGTTGATGGCTGATTTAGGATTAACCAATGCTAAATTCGTGCCGGTTGAGCATCATCTGGCGCATGCTTCCAGTGCCTATCATTTAAGCGGATTCAAGGAAAAAACCGCAATTGTCGGTATTGATGGCAAAGGCGAATATGCGACTACATTTTTCGGCTATGGTGAGAACGGAAAAATTCATAAAATCAAAGAGTTTTATGACCCGGATTCGCTGGGTGGTATGTACGGTGCAATTACCGAATATCTCGGTTTTGAGATGCTGGATGGCGAATTCAAAGTAATGGGCATGGCACCTTATGGCGATGCCAGCAAGTATGATTTATCCAGATTGATCACGTTTGAAGATGGTGATTTGCGTGTCAACACCAAGCTGGTGAACGTGGTTGGCTTGCGCCGCTACAAAGAAAATGGCAAAGGCTATTATTTCACGCCAGAGCTGATTGAATGGCTGGGCCCTAAACGTCATGGCGACGAAATTGATGATCCTTATATTCATTACGCGGCATCGGTGCAAAAGTTGCTGGAAGACGTTGCGCTGAAAATGATTGATTATTACCTGGGCGATATTATTCGTGAGACTGGCCGCATTGCCATGGCAGGCGGTGTTGCGCTTAACGTGAAATTGAATCAGCGCATTATTGCGATGCCGCACGTTAAAGAGCTGTTTGTACAGCCCGCTTCAGGCGACAACGGAACCTCGCTCGGCGCTGCGACATATGCCGCACATCTGGCGGGGGATACGATTCAAAAAATGGAGCATGCCTATCTGGGGCCAGCGTTCACTTCTGAAGAGTGTATCGCGGCATGTGAAGCACATCCGGAAAAGCCTGTATTTACGCGTATAGAAAACGCTGCGCAAAAAGGGGCCGAGTTGCTGGCGAGCGGTAATCCATTGGCATGGCTGCAGGGGCGCATGGAATTTGGGCCACGTGCATTAGGCTGCCGCAGTATCCTGGGTGACCCAAGTTACCCGGGCGTGGCAGACCGCATCAATGCGCAAATCAAGTATCGCGAACGCTGGCGTCCGTTTTGCCCAAGTATGCTGGACCGGGTTGCGGTGGATATTTTGCAGACTGAACATCCTGCACCTTACATGACATTTACTTTTGATGTGGCTGAGCATTGGAAATCCAGGATTCCCGAGGTGGTGCATGAGGATGGCACTGCGCGCGCGCAGGTGGTGACACGCGAGACAAACCCGCGCTACTATGAGCTCATTGAGCATCTGGAACAGTTGCGTGGCGTGCCGGTGGTGTTGAATACGTCATTGAATAGAAGAGGTGAGCCGATGGTCTGTTCACCTACAGATGCATTGAATATGTTCTATGGATGCGATCTGGAATACCTGATGATGGAAGATGTGCTGGTGACTAAAAAATAAATTGATAGAGACGTAAAATACATATTATTTTTACCAAACAGGCCGCTTTACCAGCGGCTTTTGTTTGACGATTTGGCTTAGTTTAGCGATAATCGGGGGTAGTGTTTTTCTTAACTTAATAAGTATTTTTTTATTAAGTTCCGCGAGTTAGCCAGTTATCTGAGTAGAGTATCTAATTATGAAACAATCCCATATAGAAGTTACTGAACGTATTATTGAGAAAAGCCGCCCGACGCGTACGGCTTACCTGCATCGTATAGATGAAATTGTGAATCGGCCAAGAGGGGCAGACCGTTTGGGCTGTGCCAACGTGGCACATGCTTTCGCTGCCATGCCTGCCAACGATAAGCTGCGAGTGGTCGTCGAGAAGGCACCTAACATCGGGATTGTGACTGCCTATAACGATATGCTTTCAGCACATCAACCTTACGTAACCTATCCTGACATTATCCGTGATGAAGCACACAAGTATGGCGCGACCGTGCAAGTGGCCGGTGGCGTGCCGGCGATGTGTGATGGTATTACGCAGGGTGAACCAGGTATGGAGCTGTCACTTTTTAGTCGCGATACGATCGCTATGGGCACTGCAATTGCGCTTTCGCATGATGTGTTCGATGCGGCACTTCTTCTAGGGATCTGCGATAAGATCGTGCCGGGCCTGTTGATTGGCGCATTACAGTTTGGTCATTTACCTTGCGTGTTCGTGCCGGCAGGTCCAATGAGCACGGGTATAGACAACACCACGAAATCTAAAGTGCGTGAACAATATGCGCAAGGTAAGGTAAATCGACAAGCGCTGTTGGATTCAGAATCTGCGGCCTATCACGGCGCTGGTACCTGTACATTCTACGGTACAGCCAATAGCAATCAAATGCTGATGGAAGCCATGGGTTTGCATGTGCCTGGTGCGGCGTTTGTGCATCCACAGGACGGTTTGCGCGAAATGCTCACACGTGAAGCCGTTAAGATGGTGCTGGCAAACATCAAGAGTAAAAACTTCACACCAATCGGTCAAATGGTAGATGAATATGTGATTGTGAATGCTATGGTGGCATTGTTAGCCACGGGCGGCTCAACCAACCATCTGATCCATTGGGTGGCAATCGCACGCGCAGCCGGCATTATTATTGACTGGACGGATTTCTATCACCTTGCTAAAACAACACCTTTATTGGCCAGTGTCTATCCGAATGGTAAAGCTGACGTAAATGAGTTCCAGTCAGCGGGCGGTCCCGCTTTCGTGATCCGCGAGCTGATTGAAGCAGGCTATATGTTCCCGGATGTGCTGACCGTAGCGCATGGCGGTTTGCGTGAATACGGCAAATTGCCGACTAAAGAAGATGACAAGCTGGTATGGAAAGACCTGCCGAAGGAAAGCCCGGATGAAACTATCGTGCGTACGGCAGCGTTCCCATTCAGCGAGTCTGGCGGTTTGCGTTTACTTAAAGGTAACCTGGGCCGCAGCGTGATTAAGATTTCAGCTGTGCCGGAAGATCGTCACATCATTGAGGCGCCGGCGATTGTATTTGACGCGCAGGAAGAATTGCTGGCCGCGTTTGACCGCGGTGAACTGGAAAAGGACTTTGTTGCTGTCGTGCGTTTCCAGGGCCCAAAAGCGAACGGTATGCCGGAACTGCATAAGCTGACGCCGCCAATGGCAGTGCTGCAAAATAAAGGATTTAAGGTGGCTATTGTGACTGATGGCCGCATGAGTGGCGCATCTGGCAAGATTCCGGCAGCGATTCATTTAAGTCCGGAAGCTTCTGCGGGTGGTCCGTTAGCCAAAGTGCGTGATGGTGATATTATTCGCTTGAATGCTACTGTCGGTATGGTCAACGTGCTGGTGGATGAAGACGAATGGGCGGAGCGTGAAGTTGCCGAACTGTCAGATACTAAACGTCACAACAATGCGCATGGCTTTGGTCGGGAGTTGTTTGGCGGCATGCGTAAGAACGTATTGTCAGCCGAAGAAGGCGCTGTTACTTGGCTGTAAACTATGCAAATCAAACGATAACTTTGTTGCGCTCGCTTGCCGTACTGATTGTACTGTCTGCGCTCGCGCGTCGCGTTCTCGTTTGATTATCAAAGTTTAGGTCTGCAGCAATAATTAAATTCGTTATTCCTGCGCAGGCGGGGATGCAGTAAAAAGATAATTAATATTTTATAGGTAGAAAAAATGAGTACATTAGATTTAGCCAATCATGGTCCGGTTATTCCAGTTATTGTCATTAACAAAGTAGAAGATGCAGTGCCGATGGCGGAAGCGCTGCTTGAAGGCGGCATTAAAGTGCTGGAAGTGACGCTGCGCACTTCATGTGCACTGGCTGGTATGGAAGAGATCGCCAAGCGCGTGCCTGATGCTATTTTGGGTTCAGGTACCGTGCGTAACCTGAAGGATGCGCAAGCCTCTAAAGATGTAGGCTGCCAGTTTGCAGTGAGTCCGGGTTACACCAGTGAACTGGGTCAGTTTGCACGCAAAATCGGTCTGCCTTTATTGCCAGGTGTTTCTACCGGTTCTGAAATCATGATGGCCAACGCTGATGATTACTATTTCCTGAAATTATTCCCGGCTGTAGCGGTAGGCGGTATCAATTTGTTGAAAGGATTTGCCGGTCCATTCGCGGATGTGAAATTTTGCCCGACTGGCGGCGTAACGGTTGAAACTGTACCGCAATTCTTGGCGTTGCCTAATGTGGTTGTGTGTGGCGGTACATGGCTGACTCCTGCGGATGCAGTTGCACGCAAGGATTGGGCGCATATCACTAAACTGGCGAAAGAAGCGAGTTCAATCGGCACAGATAACTGGCTGATTTAAGTACGCGCTATTGAGGCTTTGTCGACTGGCTTTTTCTGGAGGCAAAGCCTTTTTCATTAGGTTTTTGGGATTGGATTTGGATTTGCAAATCGCGTTAAAAAAATATAAGACTATCGTATTCGATTGCGATGGCGTGGTACTTGATTCCAATATTGCAAAAACGGAAGCCTACTTTCGCACCGCTAAAAATCTTGGCGCAACCGATGAGCAGGCGCAGGCGCTGGTAGATTATCACGTTAAGCTGGGAGGCGTATCACGCTATCATAAGTTTGATTACTACCTGCGTGAAATTCTTCATCAATCTGTCACGGATGATGCCATTCAGGCGCTGTTGGATGGATTTGCACGTGAACTGGAAGTGAGCTTGATGGAATGCGGTGTCGCGGAAGGTTTGCTTGAGCTGCGTGACGCAACCGCACATGCCAATTGGTTGATAGTGTCAGGCGGTGACCAGCAAGAGCTGCGCAATTTATTTGCCAAACGCAATCTGGCGCATTTGTTTGATGGTGGAATTTTTGGCAGTCCAGATAATAAGGATGTAGTTCTGGCACGTGAAAAGGCCAATGGTAATTTGCAATATCCAGCGTTATTTATTGGCGACAGCAAATACGACTTTGAGGCTGCGACGCGTGCAGAATTGGATTTTGTATTTTTGAGCGGCTGGACAGAAGTGCATGAGTGGCAGAAATACTGTGCTGATAATAATATAGTTGCGTTCGATACAATTAAGCAACTATGCTAATGGAATGCTACTGATTCATTTACTGGTTTATTAATTTATTGGTTTGGAAAATGGAATGATGTCTAATTTGTCGCAACCTCAGCAGTTATCAGTCGTCGTTCCCGTACGCAATGAACAGGATAATGTTGAGAGCCTGATTGCTGAAATCGATGCTGCACTGCAACCGGTGATCCAGCACGAGATCATTTACGTAGATGATGGCAGCACGGATGCCACGTATGCAAAGCTCAAATCATTGCAAAGCCGCTATGCACAATTAAGAATCGTGCGTCATGCAAAAAGCTGCGGACAAAGCACGGCGGTGAGAACCGGCGTGAAGTTCGCAAAATATGATTGGATTGCAACGCTGGATGGCGACGGGCAAAACAACCCTGCAGACATCCCCAAGTTGCTGGCGGCTCTAACGCAAGGCGTGGAGCTGGTTGGCGGCAACAGGCGGCAGAGTCGCCGTGATACATGGATCAAACGTATCTCATCAGTAATCGCGAACACCGTTCGCTCAAATATGCTTAAAGATGACACCCCGGATACCGGTTGCGGCCTAAAACTGTTTTCCCGGGCAGCATTTTTGGATTTGCCCTATTTTGATCATATGCACCGCTTTTTGCCGGCTTTGATCAAGCGCCGCGGTGGAAAAGTCGTTTCAGTGCCTGTCGGCCACCGTAATCGCGAACATGGAAAGTCTAACTATGGAACGCTTGATAGGTTGATGGTCGGGATTGTGGATTTGTTTGGCGTGGCCTGGCTGCAGAGGCGCGCAAAGATACCAATGGCTACAGAGGAATAATTAAGGATTAGCATGGATCACGGTATTGGATACTTTTTAGGACACTTGATCGAGGCATTGAGGCATTATGTTGCTGGTATGCGGGAGCAGGATTTAGTCTGGCTTGCAATCGGGCTGGTAGGGCAATGTCTGTTTATGATGCGTTTCATTGTGCAGTGGATACATAGCGAGCGTCACCAAAAAAGCCTGATCCCTGTCAGTTTCTGGTATTTGAGCCTGATTGGCGGCCTGATTGTTTTGGCTTATGGGATACGCCGCGTTGACCCCGTGATTATTTTAGGGCAGCTTCCGGGCACAATCGTATATACACGCAATCTGATGTTAATTCATCGTAATAACAAAAAATAATCAACACCAATATAAATTAGCCTGAACTTTTCAATGAATAAAACATACCAGCGACTTTTTATTTTTAGCGCAATTATTAGTTTATTTATTGTGTTTTGGGGTTTAGGGTCTATCAATCTCACCTCTTTAAATGAGGGGCGCAGGGCGCTGGCAATCAAGGAAATGTTTGCGAGCGGTAACTGGCTGCTGCCAACGCTTAACGGAGAGCTTTACCTTACAAAACCGCCTTTTCTGTACTGGATTTCAAACGGAATCTCCAGCCTGGTGGGATTTGTGAATGAATGGACTGTCAGGTTGCCTTCAGCGCTGGCCGCACTTGCCACACTATGGATGACCTATCGCTTTACGCTTAAAAAATTCGGTGCATGGCCCGCCTTGTTCAGCGCCCAGATATTAATGGCAAATCTTGGCTTCGCCATGCTGGCAAGACGTGCGGAAATTGAAATGCTGCTTACGGCGCTTTGCGTTGGCGCGTTATTGTCTGCGCTTGAGTATGTAGAAAAACCAGCGAAGCGAAGCTGGATCTATCTAAGTTATTTTTTACTGGCGCTGGCGGTGCTCACCAAAGGCCCTGTTGCATTATTGTTTGTCACTTTGCCACTGATTGTGGCGGCTATCTGGACGAAGGATCTGGCTGTCAAAAAAACCCTCACCAGCATCAGGGGATGGGCCATATTTTTAGTGGTCGCCCTGTCGTGGTACGCGGTGGTGTCGTGGCAGCTGGGGTTTGATATTTGGGCAACGATCGCCAAGCGTGATATGTTGGGGAAAATCCAGGCGGAAGACGCCGCAAAACCTTTATTAAGCTATTTGGGATGGATAATTGTCGACTTTTTGTTTCTGGTCGGGTTGTTATTTATCCGCCCCCGCGCGTTATTTAAAGACCTTATGGGGCGACGTGACTGGATGGTGATAGTCACTGCTGTTGCCGTGCCGTTGCTGGTTTTCTCTTTATTCAGCAATAAGCACGCTAAATATTTACTTCCAATTTACCCGCTCATTTCAATTCTGCTCGGTGTGCAATTGGCAAAGCTTTTTGATATTGCCGGCATTAAAATCAAGCGGTTAATATTAGCGCTGGGTATCTTGCTACCGTTAATTCTTGCATGTTTTTATATGTTTGCTGAAACGCGAGTTTTTGCCTATCGCACTTCCGCGTTTTCCCAATTTCAAGATTGGGATAAAAACATTCCAGCCAGCACCTTATACGCGTTTGGTAAAACGGATAGCCGTCTGATTTATTACGCGAAAACGCCAGTAAACAAACTGGAAGAAGACGAGTTAAAGCTTTTGCTGGCTGATAAAAAATCATTCCTGCTGTTGGCAGAAGATAATGATGCGAGCAAGATGCTGGCATTTTCCGGGTGTAAAATTAAGGAATTCAAACCTTACCTGAAAAAGAATAAATCTTTGATGGTGTTTGGTTTTGGTGATGTTTGTAACACTACTAATTAACAATTAAATTGAGTTGTAGAACATGAAGATAACAGTCATTGGTACAGGTTATGTAGGTCTGGTTTCAGGAACATGCTTAGCTGAAGTGGGCAACGATGTGCTTTGCCTGGATGTAGACCCGGCTAAAATTAAAATCCTTGAGGAAGGCGGTATTCCTATCCATGAGCCAGGTTTGCTGGAGATGGTGCGCCGCAACAGAGAAGCGGGGAGGCTGAAATTTACAACAGATATCCGGAAAGCGGCTGAGTTTGGTGATGTGCAGTTTATTGCAGTGGGAACGCCACCAGACGAGGATGGTTCTGCAGATTTGCAATACGTGGTCGCAGCGGCCAGAAATATCGGCAAGTATATGACGAGTTATAAAGTCGTTGTAGATAAATCTACCGTGCCTGTAGGCACTGCAGATAAGGTAAGTGCAGCGATTGCTGAAGAGCTGGCCTTGCGCAAAACGGATGTTGCTTTTAGCGTAGTATCAAATCCGGAATTTTTAAAAGAAGGTGCTGCTATCGAAGATTTTATGCGGCCGGACCGCATAGTGATCGGCGTGGCAGATGAGCCGAGCCTGGAGATGATGCGCACACTTTATGCGCCTTTCCAGCGCAATCATGAGCGCTTGGTGGTTATGGATGTTCGCTCGGCAGAACTTACCAAATATGCTGCCAATGCCATGTTGGCAACACGTATCAGTTTTATGAATGAACTGGCTAATCTGGCTGAAATTTTAGGTGCGGATATTGAAAATGTGCGTAAAGGTATTGGTTCTGATCCTAGAATTGGCTATGACTTTTTATACCCAGGCTGCGGTTATGGCGGATCATGTTTTCCCAAGGACGTGAAAGCGCTTATTAAAACCGGCAAAGCTAATCACTACGATTTAAAAGTGTTAAATGCCGTGGAAGCAGCCAACGATATACAAAAACACGTATTAACACAAAAAATTAAAAACCATTTTGGTAACAACCTTGCAGGTAAGCATTTTGCGCTGTGGGGCTTGGCGTTTAAGCCTAACACCGATGATATGCGTGAAGCCGCAAGCCGTGTGCTTATTCAGGATCTGCTCGATGCAGGTGCCACTGTCAGCGCATATGATCCGGTTGCCATGGATGAAGCTAGCCGGATATTCAAAAATACCCGGGGTTTGAGTTTTGCGAAAACACATAATCTGGCACTTGATGGTGCTGATGCATTGGTCATTGTGACCGAGTGGAAAGAATTCAGAAGCCCGGACTTTTCGGAAATTAAGCAAAGAATTAAAGAAAAAGTTATTTTTGACGGTCGCAATATGTACGAGCCTGAAGTGGTGAAAAATGCGGGGCTTGAGTATCGACCCATTGGGCGTTTAATTAAGTAAGTTTGATGAGTGTAGGTTAGGGCAACAGTGAAAATATTAGTGACGGGTGCGGCTGGGTTTATTGGCTTTCATGTTGTTCAAGCCCTTCTTGCGCGTGGCGATACTGTTATTGGGATAGACAATCTCAATGATTATTATGATGTGCGGTTGAAAGAGGCGCGGCTTGATGAAATTCAAGCGCACGTAAATGCCAAAAACTTTAACTTCATCAAACAGGATATTGCGCATACCCAAACGTTATCGGATATATTCGCTACGCATAAACCTCAACGTGTAGTGCACCTCGCTGCGCAGGCAGGTGTCCGCTACTCGATACAAAATCCGCAGGCTTACGTACAGAGCAACCTTGTAGGCTTTGCCAACATTCTGGAAGCTTGCCGCCATCACAACATTGAACATTTGGCCTATGCCAGTTCTTCCAGTGTCTATGGCGGCAACACCAAACTGCCGTTCAGCGAGCAAGATAATGTAGATCACCCGGTAAGCCTATACGCCGCTACTAAAAAAGCGAATGAGCTGATGGCGCACACATATAGCCATTTGTACAATTTGCCAACGACAGGCTTACGATTTTTTACGGTGTATGGCCCATGGGGGCGGCCAGATATGTCGCCATTTCTGTTTGCCAGCGCAATTCTTGCAGGCAAGCCGATACAAGTGTTTAACCATGGCGATATGATGCGCGATTTTACATACATAGATGACATTGTCGAAGGCGTCATTCGTGTGTTGGATAAACCGGCCATTGCAGAAAACCCGCAAGCCAATAGCATCGCCGCAAAAGCGCCTTATCGCATATTTAATATCGGTAATAATCAGCCTGAAAAACTCATGGATTTTATTGGTGAGCTGGAAGGTGCTTTGGGCAAGATAGCCGTAAAAGAATTTTTACCGATGCAACCGGGCGATGTTAAGGCTACTTTTGCCGACACTTCGGCGCTTGAAGATTGGGTGGGCTTTAAGCCCGCCACTAGTTTAAATGTTGGGGTAAAACGTTTTACGGACTGGTATACAAGTTTTTATAAAGAATTGTAGTAAAAGAAAAATGTTTAATGCGGCCAAAGGTGCAGCATGCGAATCCAGGTTCCGGCGAGCATTAACTAAAGCTATTTCTTTTAATACTTAAAATGACAGTTAGTCAGGGGAGAGAAATCTTGTACGTTTTACAAGTCTGTCATTGTTATTATCCGCCTTTTCTTGACTGCGCAAGGCAGTATTCACGCCTGTTTGCGGGAACAGATTACAAGGTAGTGACCGTATATCTAACCGGAGAGCCCAACCAAGCGGTAGCGCAAGCTACATGCTCGGATGAAGTAATCTTTCTTGGTTACAAGAGCAGTGAGGTAAGGGGTTTAAAGTTAAAAGCAATTCTTGAAATTAGAAAAATACTAGCGAGTAGAACATTTAAATTTTGTATCACCCATCGTTCAAAACCCACCTATGTGGCATTATTTGCCAGCCAGCTACCGGTAATCAGCATACGCCATAACTACGGCGACTTTAGAAGGATTACGCGGCGTTTGCTGGTTAATTTGTTTCGCAAGAGATTGCTGCTATTAGGGGTTTCTGACTCTGTGCGCGATGAGATGCGAGCACATCTGAACTGGCCTGATAGTCAGATCGAAACTTTGTACAATCGGATAGATGTTCCGGCTGTGAAGGCGCAGTTTTTGTCCAGGCAAGCTGCAAGAGAATTTCTGGCATTACCGGACAGCAGCTGGATTGTTGGTAATGTCGGTAGATTACATCACGATAAAGATCAGGCAACTTTACTCCGGGGGTTTCAACAAGCTTTGCCGAATTTACCGGCCAATAGTTTACTGGTCATCATGGGGGCTGGTCCGCTGGAAAATGATTTGAAACAGTTAGCGGTTGATTTGGGTATAGCGGCCTCTGTAGTGTTCACCGGGAATGTTCCTGATGGCAGGCAGTATTTTAAGGCTTTTGATGTCTTTGCTCTGACGTCAGATCATGAGCCATTTGGTATGGTATTACTGGAGGCGATGGCTGCAAATGTCCCAATCATTTGTTCTGATTGCGGCGGGGGGGCTGAGGTTGCCCGCGATGTAGGACAGTTATTCCCTCTGGGGGATAGTGAAATGCTTGCAAAATGCTTGGTGAATGAATACAAAAGCAACCATGGCATTGAAACCACAAAAATGAATAATAAATTAAACGAGTTTTTCTCTGATGAGGCCGCAAAAAAACGGTTTTGGAATTTAGCCTTTGTTAAGGAAGTAACAAAATGCAAGCATTGAAAGTAGTGAAGTTAACAACAAAAAGAGGGTTTGTGCTGAGTGCTTTTGAAGGAGATTCAATTACAAAGGAAGTGCAACGCAAAGGTGAGTATGATTCAATTACGCTTGATTCCTTGAGCGATATTTTAGCCATCATCCAACCGAACATAAGCTTGGATGTGGGGGCGAACATAGGCAATCATGTGCTTGTTATTTCAAAATTCTCTCATCGGGTTGTAGCCTTTGAACCCGTTAAATTTGTTTTCGATGTGCTGCAAACCAATTTGGAACAGAATCGCGTAAACAATGTAACTGCGGTGAACTTTGGTTTATCGGATAAAAACCTGGAAACGGAAATATTTATTCCGCGCAATGGCAACCTTGGGTCTTCCAGCATGGAAATCAAAGAGGGTGATGGAACATTGTTGAAGATTAAAACTATAGTAGGTGATGCCTACTTGGAACAGAATTTTCAGAACCAGCAGATTGATTTTATTAAAATGGATGTAGAGGGACATGAAGCACTGGCTTTGATGGGATTGCAGGAAGTGATTGCCAAGTATCAGCCATTAATTTTACTGGAATGGAAAAGTCTCAATACAATTACATCGTTTCGAGAACTGGATTTGTTCAATAAACTATTCTACGGCTATAAAAAATACTCCCTTTCATATACTTCCAATAAAAAAGTGCATGCTAATGCATGGTTAGGATATTTCAAGCGTATTTACCATAAGTTAATTGGTAGCAAGTGGTGTCTCAGTTCATTTGATGACAGGAAAAACTACTCGAATGTTTATTTCGTACCACCAAGGTATCAGCAGCTTTTTGATAAATTCACTTACATGGATTGATTATTAATTTTTTTACCAAATAGTGACCAACTTTAAAAAGATATGAAAATGACCAAGTTACTGGTGCTTGATGGGATAAGCGGTGTGCCACTTGGAATGGAACTATGTGAGGCATTTAAAGATATTGGCACAACAGTAACTTATGCCGACTTGCGTAAGTTCGAAGCCAAAATGTTTTATGGTATTAAATCCGCTTTTCGCAAGGCAATGAATAG
>Ga0255338_1005094_pt1 | contig 12546 bp, 10 predicted proteins | sample MeOH1_35cm_T4_19_FD_203715 | JGI IMG/M metagenome (GOLD analysis project Ga0255338, IMG submission 203715) | Sandy soil microbial communities from University of British Columbia, Vancouver, Canada - MeOH1_35cm_T4_195 | ecosystem: Engineered > Artificial ecosystem > Sand microcosm > Unclassified ...
AAATAAATATGCAGAAAAATGATCTTTTTAATCAAGTAATTATAGGTGGACGCCAGTATGGCATCAGCATGGTGCTCTTTCGTCACCTCATTGGCGAGAGACTAGGCGTAAATGTTACTGATATGGAGTGTCTCGGCATTCTCTTTTTCAAAGGCGTGTCTACGCCTTCCGAACTAGCAGTGCACACAGGGCTTAGTTCCGGCGCAACTACAGCCATGCTTGATCGTCTGGAAAAAGCCAAACTTGTCACCCGCCGTCCAAACCCAAACGACCGCCGCGGAACACTAATCACCATCGTTAAAGATACCTCAGCCAAAATTGCCCCTCTCTTTGCTTCAATCCGCCAGGCCCAAAACAAACTGGTTTCAAGCTATAGCGAGCAAGAACTTCGTCTAATCGCAGACTATTTTACAAAATCAGTAACTATATGGGAGAAAGAACGAGTAAAGCTTAAGGAAAATTTACAACAAAATAATTTGTAAATTCTTCCAGATAGGAATACACTAAAACCATGGAGCTCTCCCTTTTACTCGCCAAAATCATGGGCTTAGCCCTCATGCTTGCCTCACTAGCCTTACTTATTAACCGTAAAAGCGTCGACCTGCTTTTCAAGCTTTACAACCACAAAGAGGCAGTTTTTGTTACAGGCTTTTTGGAAACGATTTTAGGGCTGATGCTTATCTTAATTCACAACATCTGGACCTTTGACTTCCGGGGCATTATTACCTTTATTGGCTGGATTTTATTGCTGCGGGGACTGGGCAGGCTTTTCAATCCCGCCAGATCTTTGCGTCTCTTGGGAAAACTTAAAAATCTGCAAAAATCTTTCGGGTATTTACTGGTTATCGTCTTTTTAATTGGAGCCTATCTCACCTATATCGGCTTTACGGGTTGATAAAATCACTTTTTAATCTTTTTCCAGCCAACCAAAAGCGGCAACACAAAAGTTATAACGTAATATAAATAAACATCTAATTTATAATAACCATCAGCTGGTTTAAAAACTTTAACTAAGAGAAAATAATCACAAATAACAGCAATCAACGTCCAAACACAGGCAATTAATAAATAATCTTGAAGTGTTTTTGCTTTAACTTTTTTAAACAATACCCATAGCGTAATCATTATTCCAATCGGCATAATTACCCAGCCAAGTAGCGAGTTGGGCACCACCGGAAAAAGAACAATCCCCAGCGCGTAACCAATTAGCCAAAGGACAAATCCCCAAATAAAAGCATCTTTAAAAAACTGTTTAGTCATAATTAACGTTTGCCTCGTGAATCTTTCCAAATCGTCACACAATCAGTTCTTGATGTCAAAAAATCAGCACACTTACCGTCACCTTTTCCTGTAAGCCCTCCGCCCGGTGAACAAATTGCTTGTCCCTTGTCATCATACACAACGCTTGGTATATCGCAACAGCGAGCCGGCAGATAATAAACTGTTTGATTTTTGTAGGTACACTTTGTCAGTGAAGCCGGCGGATTAGCGACAGGACTAGCCTCTTCTTTTTTGATAAACTCATCTACCCAGGTAGACTTAATGGCAGGACTAACGGTAGGATTATTGTTCTGACCCTGTTCTTTATTTAAAAACAAATAGCCCGCGGTGATTAATATTATTGCGCTTAAAACCACAATCAAAATAATCTTACTCACAAGAATATCTTATCACAAATATTTAATAACTAACAAAACTCCTATTACTACAGCTTTTTGGCCTCTAGCAAGGAGAGTGCCTTAGAATTAAAACCCTTAACAATAAGCCAAATCCCTAGCAATAATTCAAACAGCGCGACGGGCACAGCGGCAAGTGCTGTCGATGGAGCATGCTGACCGATTAAACCAAATAGCACGGAAACATCGCCGGCAACCAGCAGAAACGCGCCTACAATTCCAATCAACGAGAGAAATCGTGGCACCAGCCGTGATTGGTAAAGCAAAAGGCCGAGTAATAAATCGTTTACGGCCGGCATGAAACTTTGCCCAATAAGAAATATCCGGTCATACATAGCAGATAAAGCCTGACCAATAATCATTCCGTCTGCTCCAACTCCAGCCTGTCGCAGACTCACGATCGTCAGAAGAAATGCAACGCCTACAAAAATAGTACTGGCTTCCAAAATTCGCGATCCGACAAAGCCAAGCGCAAATCCTTCGTTTTGCTTTTTTAATACAGGAAATAATACTACCGCTGTTCCAATACAGGATAGTGCCACGATAATTTCCAGAACAGCACCAACTATAGCAGCCGTATCTGGTCCCACTCCGGTAATATAATTTGCTCCCTTCACCTCACCATAAAGGGCAAGCGTTGGAATGGAAACAAAGGTAAGTAAATAAAGGACGCCAGCTGTTAAAGAAATTTTTCTCTCTGAACTCATAACTATCTGAAAACTCCCAAAAAAAGTAGAACAAAAACAAGGATCGTAAGCCCTGCAAAAACAACAATCGTTTGCAGAAAAAGATTGACTGCTTTTTTCTTGTGCCCGTCAATAAGAAACTGAACAGGCTGGTATAAAAATAAGTACCCCATCATGGCCGCAGACAAGGTAAAAAGTGAGATTATGGCAATTGGTGTAAGAATGGTGTCTTTGGGAGGAAGCACTTTAACCCCGTAAAACATAAACAAAGCCACAAGCGTAATATATAGAGTTGCGGAAAGAGCGTTGATAAATGGATTTTTTGTCATGTACTACTTTAGTATAGCACTTACAAAATTTGTTCTGTCCGGTAGGCGAAGTAAGAACCTGTTTTTAGATTTATTTTGCAGGAGAAAATTCAATGATCCACTCAATACCGTATTTATCTCTAAATGCACCAGCGTAGGAGCCCCAAGGGCCATCGCCCATAGGTCCTTCTACCTCTCCGCCGGCCGAGAGCTCATTAAACAATTTATCGGCCTCTTCTTTACTTTCCGCACCTACTAAAATCTTGCTTCGATTTTCATGCTCGCTTACTCGTCCTAAAGCCTCCGGAACATCATTGGCTATCAACATAGTATCGTCACCAATAGATAGAACAATCTGCATTATTTTATTTTCTTCTTTTTCAGAAACGGGGAATTCATCACTCGCGATATCTTTGAAACGCACCACCTTCGCGAATTCTCCGCCGAATACTGATTTATAAAACGTGAATGCTTCTTCTGCATTACCGTTGAAGTTAATCCAAGGACTTATTGTTGCCATGCGTTATATGATATCAAATTAAATTAATTTAATAAAGAGCTTTTATTCAAAACAAGTAAACGAGATTAGAGCCATCGCTGTAGACTATCATTAAGATAACCGCCAATTAATATTTGGTCTTAATGATAAAAAATAAGGCAAATAGAATTTGTCTATACAATTCCATGTATGCCTTTTCATTAAATGTGTCTGGCCATAGAAGAGTGTGACTAGTCGCGTTTCTTAGCCTTAAAGAAAGGGTCAACCAAGTATTGTGTATATTATCTTCATCTTTAGGCAATTTCGGCATTAAGTGATCTACTATGTCACCCAAAGTATGCCCTACACCGCCTGTGTTATAGAAGACCACCTTCAAATCTTCTTTGACAAACGAGTCGTTTAAAATCTTCCCTAAAGTTAAATTAGAAAGGCTTGAATAAACTTCCTTCAAAACTGATTCTAAAAGTAAACTGCCTTTATGTAAATGTGTAAGAAAAGGTTCTATCGAACCCCTTCCGTCACTTCTAAAGCGTAATGATTCAAGTTGTTTATGTGCCTCTAGTATGTATATATAAAGAGAGCTTACTAATGTACGGTGAGAAAGCTGATCTATTCTTGGTTCAACAAAATTAGTCACTAAAAAGTCGGAAGTTAAATGTTTTTTTGTTGCTTTGAAATTAATATTGTAGGCTTCAATTTCTTCTTCGACGTATTTTTTAATGCTTTTTGTAAAACGCTTTGCATCATCATTCCCTGGTGATATATCTAAAGCCATAAATCCATAGGAAGGTCGACTTTTCCAGCCAAAAGGATCAATTCTAACGTCTTCCGAAATTGCTGCATCAATATAAAAAATACCCTGCCCATAATCACCAATATCAATAAATAACCAACCTAAAATACAGTAAGGCGTTCCTTTATGTATACGTCTAAATTTTTCTGGGTCATGGGTTTTAATTAAATTAAACAGGTCAAAATAGGCATTTATTCTTCCTATATGATTTCGTTCGTTATATGCAATATGTTGCTGACTTACAACAAAATACCCGCCACCATACTTTTCAAAAAAGCGGTCTGCTTCTAAAGAAACGTTTTCATTTATGCTTAAAAATTCCTCTAAGATTTCTTTTTTTCCGCTAGCGGCACTATATTTCGATACAAATGTAATTAAGGGGTCCATAATGTTTTACGGGAAGAAAGTTGTTTTTATAGAACTAATAGTTCCTTCTAAATCACTAATAGATTGATTTAATAAAACCAATACTGCTGAACCTTATACAGACCACTAAATCCACGTCCATAATCTGTATTTAAAAACCCGTTCTATTGTGCTCCGCGACTAGGACTCGAACCTAGAACCTCGAAGTTACTTCTTGGACTATCTCTTCACCATACCTTTCGGCTTAGGTGGTGGGCGCTAAACGGTGTACTCACCTAGTCTCTGCACCTTCCCTCCATTCGCACAAAACTTTGGAGGGCTTGGCTCAGGATTATCTTCGAGAGACGTCTCCTGAATTCACCCACTTTTCATCCCGACATTTCTATCGAGAGCTGCTAACACAGCTTCTTGCTCTACCATTGAGCTATCGCGGATCGTATTCGTTATTTTAACATCTAAAATAGCATAAATCCAGCCCATTAGTCTTCTATGAATATTTGCGTCAGCAAAACGAATTGAAAAAATACCATATTGGTGAATATTTTTCCTAATTTTTTTACTGCTAGGCTTACTTTTAACAACGTAGGTTTTGTGGAAATGTTTTTCAGGAATTCCCGTTAACTTTGACCAAAAGGCTCTTGCAAGCTTCTCGTCTAATTCTTCATGCATCCAAATTGCTCCACGAATTCTTTGCTTATCTATTTTTACAAACTTAGTATACCAATCCATCATAAAAGAAATTATATTTGGGTCCGCATTTGTAAATCCCACTTTGCCGTCCATTTTGTATCCTTCTCCTGCATATAAAGCAATCCCAATTAAAAATTTTTCTCTGTCATTAAGATTTCCTATCTCTCTTTTTGCCTCTGCATGTATTTTTTTTGTATCACTAATTCTTTTTTGTTTTTTATTTTCTGCTGCCACCATCGATCCCTTTTTTTGACCAAATTTTTTATTTTGCAGCAATCTCTTTTTTTGATTTTCTGTTAGTTGAATATCTTTGCACCATCTACTTAACGTATCTTTGGATACATTTATATAATTCAAAATTTCATTATAAGATAAGCCTTTATTACGCAATTTTATTGCCAAATTTTTTTCTTTTATTTTTCCAAAATATCCCATATTTAAATGTTAGCAAACAAACCATGATTTATCAACAATATGGCTATGTTCTTTGTTCGTAGTTACGTGCAGAAGCTAATGTACTATATGAAATAAACGCAATAATTAAACGAGGTAGTCACGGAGTTTGTTGCCTCTTGAAGGGTGGCGCATTTTACGAAGAGCTTTGGCTTCAATCTGGCGGATACGCTCACGGGTGACCTGAAACATGCGTCCGACTTCTTCCAAAGTCTTTGGCCGGCCATCATTAAGACCAAATCTTTCAATAATAACTCTTTGTTCACGATCGGAGAGAGTACCCAAAACCTGCTCAACCTGCTCTTTCAAAAGCTCACGGGAAGCAGAGTCAAAAAGCGTTGGTGCTGATGAGTCGTGAATAAAGTCTCCCAAACGGCTGTCTTCTTCGTCGCCAACCGGCGCTTCAAGGGAAGCTGGATTTTGGGAAATTTTTATTATTTCCAAAGCCTTATCCGGCTCAATGCCCAGGACTTTGGCGACTTCTTCAGGGGTAGGTTCGCGGCCAAGCTCCTGCATAAGTTTTCTTTGGGAACGTAAGAAACGATTGATGTTTTCAACCATGTGGACGGGAATACGAATAGTTCTGGCCTGGTCCGCAATCGCACGAGTTACTGATTGTCTAATCCACCATGTAGCGTAAGTCGAGAATTTAAATCCTCTTCTCCAATCATATTTCTCAACTGCCCGGATTAAACCTTGATTACCTTCTTGAATAAGATCTAGAAGTGTCAAACCACGACCAATGTATTTTTTGGCGATGGAAACGACTAAACGCAAGTTGGAGTTGATTAATTTTTGTTTGGCGCGGGCGTTGCCCTCTTCAACTTTTTTGGCCAGCTCAATTTCTTCATCAAAAGTCAAAAGCGGGATGCGGCCGATTTCTTTAAGATACATGCGGACTGGATCAGAAACCGAACCCTCGGTCAAAACAGTTAGAGCTTCCAGCTCTTTCTCCAAGTCTTCAATTGGTTTTTGATCTTCCTGCTGCTGAGCGACAGTTTCAAAAACGTCGACGTTGGACTTCATGAGCTTGTCATAAAGACCGTCTAAATCTTCAATGTGATCTTCGGGCTTGGAATAAATACCCAAAATTTCATCCTGGGTAATGTAGCCACGTTTTTTGGCCGATGTTACAATATCCGTCAAAAGCGGAGACAACTTATGGGACGACATAAGAGATATTTTACCACAAAACGCAAATCTTAGATAGCCTCTAGTTGCGCTGTCAGCTCAGAATATTTTCTACGTAATTCTTCGACTTCCAAATCATCTTCGTCATCTTCTCTTTTTTTTATTTCTAAGGCTAAATCTTTCATTTTTTTCTGCAGATAAAATTTACGCAGCTGCTTGGCCACTTTTTCTACTTCAAGGAGGGCTTTTCCCTGATCTTCAAAAACCGGCAGCGGGAAAAGAACTGAGGTATTAAAACTAGCAAGCAGCTCCTCGGGCAGTCCATCTCCCAGTTTTTGATTTTCTTTTTCAATATGTTCAAGCAGGTGAAACAAAATCTTTTGGTAGGAACGTTCTTTACTCAAGCTTTCCGACATAATTTCAATTGCTTTTTGCAGTACGCGTTTTGGTTCTTCATTTTGCACAATCAAAGCAAGTAAGTACTCTTCCAGCGCTTCTTCTCGTGAGCGTTTTGTCTTGTTGCTTGCGCTTTTTTGTTCGGGCACCATATTTTGCCTTTGCGTAATTCGCTGCAGCTCTTTAGCTATACTTTCATAAGACGTATCAATTTCTTTGCTGAGCTTTCGCAAGTAATGTTCTTTAACTACTTCATTTTGCACGGAAGAGATAGATGATAAAAACTCACTGACAATATTTTTTTTGCCCTCTACGGACTCTGTACTGTTATCTGCGAGGAGTTTTTGCAAAAGATAGTCATACACACCCAAATCTTCTTTAACCGCCTTTTTAAAAGCTCCTGGCTCTTTTCTCAGAGCCTCATCCGGGTCCTTACCATCGGGAATGACAATTACTGTTGGCGTTAAACCTTTTTTTTCAACTACCGCAAGACTTCGCTTAATTGCTTCCTGCCCTGCTTTATCACCGTCAAAACAAAAAGTTATCTTTGACACAAACCGAGAAAGCAAACCGACTTGATTTTCCGTTAAGGCCGTACCCTTCACAGCTACGACATTGCCGACTCCATTTTCAAAACAAGACAATACGTCAAACTCGCCTTCAACCAAGATGACCTGTTTTTCCCGTCGAATGGCATCTTTGGTCACATTAAGGCCAAAGACATGCTCGCCTTTATGGTAAATGAGCGTCTCACGGGTATTTATATATTTAGAGGGAACATCGCCATCGAGCACTCGGCCGGCAAAACCTACGACATTATCACGATGGTCAACTAACGGAAACATAAGTCTGCCCCGAAAAAAATCCATTAACCCTATTCGCCCCATAAAAGCGAGTCCTGCATCCAGTAAGTCCTCCCTGGAATAGTGCTTTTTGCCGACCAAATATTTAACCAGAGCGGTTCCCGTATTAGGAGCAAACCCCAGCATAAAAGCCTCGATTACCTTTGCTGTAACTCCTCTTTTAGCCAAATACTCCCGGGCTTTTTCGCCAGCTTTGTGCTTGGTCAGAACATAGTGGTAAAACTCCTTGGCAAAACTGTTTACCTCATATAATTTTTCTTTTTTGGAAGTAGTGACGCTATCGCCTTTTGAAGAAACTAATTCGACTCCGGTACGCTTGGCAAGCAGTCGTAAAGCCTCAGCAAACTCCAGCTTTTCATATTCCATCAGGAAGGTATAAACGTCGCCGCCCTTGCCGCAACCAAAACAATGCCAAATTTGTCTTTCTGGCGAAACTACAAAAGAAGGAGTTTTTTCACCATGAAAGGGACAGTTGGCTTTAAAATTACGGCCGGCCTTTTTTAAAGCAATAAATTCGGAGATAAAAGAAACAATATCTATCTTTTCGCGGATTTGTGACACCTGATCCATTTGAGGCTAGTATAACACACTGTTTTTTCCAACAAAAAAGTCTGTTTTTGAGGCAGACTTTTTTGTTCAAAGAATTATAGTAGTATATTTTGAGACATACTTCTATAATCTTTCTTAGACATATCTTTTTTAAGGATATATCCGAAATGTAAAGTCCCGCAAGAATAATCTATCTAGATTTGAATTACCCTTTTGGCAAGTCATGCTGATGCATCAGCAGACAATTTTAGTGAATACTATTCTATACCCACTTGTCAATACCCTATAGCGATAGTAGGCACGCTTCAGACTAATTTTTTCTTAAAATCCTCACACTTTTCACAAACCTAACAAAAGAGCAAACATGTTATGATAAATATATGCTTGCGAAAGTGCTGTCCGCCGCAGTCGTGGGACTTGATGCTGTGCCTGTTGAAGTCGAGGTTGATATTGCCGCTCAAGGCCTGCCTTCCTTCACGATTGTTGGCCTGCCAGACAAAGCTGTCGAAGAAGCTAAAGAGCGCGTGCGCTCGGCGATCCGAAACTCTGGCGCCGACTTTCCTGCCCGAAGAATTACCGTTAATCTCGCCCCTGCCGATCTACCCAAAGAAGGACCCAGCTATGACCTACCCATTGCTTTAGGTATTTTAATTGCCTCCGGACAACTTGCGGTTGACATTAAAAATTCACTTTTTACCGGCGAGCTGTCACTCGATGGTCGGGTGCGATCTATTAACGGCGCACTGCCGCTTGCCCTACTTGCCAAACATAAAAAAATTACCAACTTTTTTTTGCCTCAAGATAATGCTCAGGAAGCAGCCATTGTCAATGATATTACTATTTTTCCGTTAGAAAATTTGTTGGCGCTTTTTTTACACTTAAGCAAACAGTCCCCACTTTTACCGCTTGAGCCGGTTGCCTTTTCCGCTGACACTTCTGACGATTTTAACTACGACATGAAGGACATTAAGGGTCAGCAGCAAACCAAGCGAGCCTTGGAAATCGCCGCTGCCGGCAGTCACAATATTTTAATGAAGGGGCCGCCCGGCGCCGGCAAAACCTTACTTGCCCGCACTCTTCCCTCCATTCTCCCTAAGCTTACTTTTGACGAAATGATTGAGATCACTAAAATTTACAGCATTGCAGGCTTACTAGGCAAAAACCCAACTATCAATACGCGCCCCTTCAGAGCACCGCACCATACCACTTCCTTGGTTGGTTTAATCGGCGGCGGCACCAACCCCAAACCGGGCGAGATTACGCTAGCCCACCGCGGCGTTCTTTTTCTTGACGAATTCCCCGAATTTCCTAAATATCTTTTAGAGAGCCTGCGCCAACCAATGGAGGACAATATTGTTTCCATTTCCCGCGCCCGCGGCAAAGCTACCTTCCCAGCTAAATGCATGCTGGTCGCCGCGCAAAACCCCTGTCCATGTGGATATCTTGGGGATAAGTCGCATAACTGCACCTGCGCCCCCACGCAAATCCTTAAGTACCAAAAAAAGTTGTCGGGCCCGATCCTTGACCGCATTGATATTCATATCGATGTCCCGGCCGTGAAAGTGGAGAAGCTAACCGAAAAAGAGACTGCCGGTATCGAAACTTCTAAAAAAATTAAGCAACGGGTCCAAAAAGCCCGCGACAAGCAACTCGACCGCTACAAAAACACCACCCTGACCGCCAATTCCGAGCTTAACAATAAAACCATCAAAGAATTTTGTGCTCTTTCCGATGACTGTCTCAATCTTTTAAAACTGGCGGTGGTTAAAATGAATCTTTCCGGCCGCGCCTATTACCGCAGCATTAAAGTTGCCCGAACCATCGCCGATCTCGACGATGCAGACGAAATAAAGCCCAATCACATTGCCGAAGCCTTACAGTACCGACCAAAAAGTAATCAATTCTAAGTATGGAAGGATTAACAACGCAGCAAGCACAAATTTTGCAAACTAAATACGGCAAAAACCGGGTTGAGGCTCACACCACAACCTCAGCCTTCAAGATTTTTTTCTCACAATTCCCAACTGTCATCAATGCTATCTTAGTAATCGCCGCCTTTTGCTCCTATCTTATTAATCATGCGCTTGACGGGTCATTTATTTTAGCCATTATTTTTCTGAATAGCCTGCTTGGTTTTATTCAGGAGTACCGGGCGGAAAAATCTTTAGAAAAACTTAAAAATTACGCTGCCCCAACCGCCCGGGTTTTACGCGATGGTAAAGAAATGCAAATTAATGCCGAAGAGCTGGTGCCCGATGACGTAGTTATTTTAACCGAAGGAGCACGGATTCCGGCTGATGGTAAAATAATTGAAGGGGACAACCTAGAGGTAGATGAGGCCATTCTCACCGGCGAATCACTACCGGTTATTAAAAATCGAAACGACGAGGTTTTCTTAGGCACCCTTGTCACTCGCGGTAAAAGCAGGTTAAAAATTACTAAAACCGGAATGGATACCCGTTTTGGCGAAATCACCAAAACTTTAGGCGCTATTACCGATGAAAAAACCCCTTTGCAAAAAGACTTTGTCTATTTGGGCAAAGTTTTATCCCTAGCTGCACTATTAATCGCTCTTCTGGTCATACCAATTGGCATTTACCATCAGCAGGAATTAATCCCTCTAATTTTAGTGGCGGCCAGTATTGGCGTGGCGGCTATTCCAGAAGGATTACCGGCAGTTATCACGATTGCTTTTGCTGTCGGCAGCAGTCGCTTGGCGCGTAAAAAAGCGATCGTTCGCAAAATGGCCGCTATTGAAACCCTAGGCGCAATTCAGGCAGTGCTGGTTGATAAAACAGGCACTATCACTCAAAATTCAATGCGCGTTAAAGACTTCTGGCTGCCGGAGAAAAAATGGCTTCACCAGCTCCTTCGCGCCTGCGTCCTTGGCAATACCGCCTCTTTGGTAGAAAAAGAAAACGGCAGCTACGAAATAATCGGCGACCAGACTGACGGCGCTCTTTTGACGTGGGCCACCAAGCACGAACACTTTCCTCACATTCCCGAAGGCAAAGTGTTGGATGAATATCTTTTTGACGTTAATACCAAAACCATTACCACACTTTGGAAACAAGACGATCATGAATACGTCTTTGTTAGGGGCGCACCGGAAGCAATTTTAGCCCGCTGTAAAATTTCAGACCACGAACTGGAAAAAGTTAACCAGCAATTTGCCTCTTTTGCCAAGCAAGGCTTAAGAGCTATCGGCTTTGCAATCAAAAAAGAGCGCCATTTGGAGCAGAAAAAAAGAGAACATTTGGAAAGTAATTTAACTTTTCTAGGTCTACTCGCTCTTTATGATCCGCCCCGACCTGAAATAAAAGAAGCGGTCAGTAAAGCCCGGCTGGCGGGCATTCATGTCTGTATGGTTACCGGCGACAATGAATTAACCGCTCTTGCTCTTTCTAAAGAAGTAGGTCTCATCGAAAAAGACGAAGAAGTCATTACCGGCGACGCACTGGAAAAACTTTCCGACGAGGAGCTCTCAGGAATTATTTTAAAAACCCGCATTTTTGCCCGCACTTCCCCCTCTCAAAAACTGCGCATCACCACACTTCTACAAAAACAGGGCATTGTAGTTGGCGTAACCGGTGATGGCGTCAATGACGCCCTAGCGCTCAAAAAAGCCGACGTTGGCGTTGCTATGGGCATGAAGGGCACGGATGTAGCCAAAGAGGCATCAGATATTGTGCTGGCTGATGATAATTTTGCCACACTTATTCATGCCATTGAGGAAGGACGAGTTATCTATAAAAACATTTCCCGCGCCATTCTTTATCTCCTTTCCGGCAATTTAGCTGAAATTTCAATCGTCTTAGCAGCAGCTGCCCTCAATCTCCCCTTCCCGCTAGTACCAACGCAAATTTTATGGATTAATCTGGTAACCGACAGTTTGCCTGCTCTAGCCTTGGCTACCGGCAATCACGATACGAAAGTGATGAGCCATCCTCCACGAAATCCCAACGCCAAACTCTTATCTAAATCTAAAATTTTAACTATTTGCACTCTTGGTTTTTCTTTAACCGCGCTTTTAATAGCCCTTTTTGCAATTGTTCTTCAAGATCACTCAGTCAATTTTGCCCGCACTATTATTTTTAATGGCTTGATTTTTGCTCATCTTTTTATTGCCATCGGCT
>Ga0255338_1005095_pt1 | contig 12542 bp, 13 predicted proteins | sample MeOH1_35cm_T4_19_FD_203715 | JGI IMG/M metagenome (GOLD analysis project Ga0255338, IMG submission 203715) | Sandy soil microbial communities from University of British Columbia, Vancouver, Canada - MeOH1_35cm_T4_195 | ecosystem: Engineered > Artificial ecosystem > Sand microcosm > Unclassified ...
CTCCTGGCCGCGATGGCCGCATTCTTCGTCTTCGTCTTGCTTGGCATAAATGGTCCCGTAGGTCATGTTTATGCCTCAAACACAAAATTCAGGACAGGCTCGAAATTCGAGAACATTGGCCCAAGCTTCTGTGTTCCAGTCAAAGCCTGGCGCTCTCCGGAGGGCAGCACTCGCTGCCCTCGATGTCGTCGCCACGTAGTGCGGAGCCGAACACGCGGATATCCTGGACGTGATGGCTCAGCGCGATCTGCCGGATACGGGCGCGATGCAGGGCGAGTGCTTGCGAGGGGCGCATGAGTCGATTGTGCGGAAGGTGCGCGGTCTTGGCAAACCCTGCCTATTTCCCCCAGGAGTCCTTCATGCCGGCCACCCGGTTGAACACCGGCTTCCCCTGCGCATGATCCTTCCGATCCGCCACAAAATACCCATGCCTCTCGAACTGGAACTTCTCATCTCCCTTCGCTGACGCCAGCGAAGGCTCCACGTATGCCGTCACCACCTTCAGGCTTTCGGGGTTCAGTTCTTCCAGGAAATCCTTATCCCCCGTATCCGGTTGCGGCACGGAGAAGAGGCGGTCGTACAGCCGCACTTCCGCCTTCAGCGCATCGGCCGCGGCCACCCAGGTGATGACGCCCTTGACCTTGATGGCGCTCGCGCCGGGCGTGCCGCTCTTGGTGTCGGGGATCAGTTCGGCCCGCACTTCGGTCACGTTGCCGGCCGCGTCCTTCGTCGCGCCCTTGCACTCGATCACGTGGCCGTACTTCAGGCGCACCTTGTTGCCGGGGTAAAGGCGGTTGTAGCCCTTGGGCGGCACTTCCTCGTAGTCGGTGCGCTCGATCCACAGTTCCTTGCCGAATTTGAATTGGCGCGTGCCGCGCGTGCCGTCGTGCGGGTGCACGGGGGCGTGGCAGTCGTCGAGCTTGCCTTCACCCATCAGCGCGTCCCAATTGGTAATCACCAGCTTCACCGGATCGAGCACCGCCATGGCTCTTGCCGCCTTCGGGTCCAGGTCGTCGCGCAGCGCCTGTTCCAGCGTGCCGTAGTCGATCCAGCTGTCGCTCTTGGTCACCCCGATGCGTTCGGCAAACAGCTGGATGCTCTCGGGCGTGTAGCCGCGCCGGCGCAGGCCCACGATGGTGGGCATGCGCGGGTCGTCCCAGCCGCTCACGTGCTTCTCGTCCACCAGCTGCTTCAGCTTGCGCTTGCTGGTGAGCACATAGCTCAGGTTCAGCCGTGCGAATTCGTATTGCCGCGGGTGCGGCTTGTTGACCAGGCCGCCTTCGCTCAGGCGGTCCAGCAGCCAGTCGTACCAGGGGCGCTGGTCTTCGAACTCCAGCGTGCAGATGCTGTGGGTGATGTTCTCCAGCGCGTCCTCGATGGGGTGCGCATAGGCGTACATCGGGTAGATGCACCACTTGTCGCCGGTGTTGTGGTGTGTGGCGCGGCGGATGCGGTAGATCGCCGGGTCGCGCATGTTGATGTTGGGGCTGGCCATGTCCAGCCTGGCGCGCAACACGGCGGCGCCGTCGGCCAGCTTGCCGTCGCGCATGTCGCGAAAGCGCTGCCGGTTCTCGTCGATGCTGCGGCTGCGGAAAGGGCTGTCGGTACCGGGCTTGCCGAAGTCGCCGCGGTTGATGCGCATCTCCTCGGCGCTCTGTTCATCGACGTAGGCCAGGCCGGCCTCGATCAGGTATTCCGCCGCGCGGTACATGAAGTCGAAGTAGTCGCTGGCGTGGTAATAGTGGGAGGTGCCGTTGGCATCCCACGAGAACCCGAGCCACTTCACGGCATCCAGGATGCTGTCCACGTACTCCTGGTCTTCCTTCTCCGGGTTCGTGTCGTCGAACCGCATGTGGCACACACCGTTGTAATCACGCGCCAGTCCGAAGTTCAAACAGATACTTTTGGCGTGCCCCACATGTAAGTAACCGTTGGGCTCGGGCGGGAAGCGGGTGCGGATCCGGGCGGGGTCGGGCACGCCCTGTTGATGCGTCGCAGCATCGGCGGGGCGGCCGGCCCATTTGCGCTGTGCGTACGTGCCTTGTTCCAGGTCGCGTTCGATCACCTGACGCAAGAAATTGCTGGTCTTCGGGGGGTCTTTGTCGGCGGGGGCGGTCATATAGAAGACCATTTTATGGGGCAGAAGGTGATTTGGCCCGTAGGAGGGGTTACTTCTGGCAACGCCTTTGACTGTGCAGCGGTAGTCTTGCCGGCACTCGTTGGCTTTAATGCAGTCAAGGGGTGCGGTTTGAAGCCCCGCAGAACAGGAGAGATTCTTATGAAGTTCAGCAGTTCGTTCTATGGCAAGGTGGCCGCGGTGGCCGTGGCCCTGGCGGCTGCCGGTACGGCCACGGTGGCGCAGGCCCGCAGCAATGTCTACTTTTCCGTCGGTGCCAACGTGGCGCCCGGCGTGACGCTCGGCGTGTCCAACGGCTACTATCCCGGCCCCGTCTATTACCAGCCCGCGCCGGTGTATGTGCGGCCCGCCCCGGTGTATTACTACCAGCCGGCGCCGGTCTATTACAGCCCCGCCCCGGTCTATTACGCGCCGGCCCGGGTTTATGTGACGCCCCGCCACCGGCACAGGCACCACAGGCCCGTCGGCCACGTGCAGTACGGCTACGGTTACCGGTATTGATTTCGCAGTTCTAGCAGAGCCAGGGTTCTCCAAGCTGAGCCCCGGTGCATGAGCGCCGGGGCTCTTTTTTTGCACAAAAAAGAACCCCCAGGCCGTTGGGGCCTGGGGGCAACATGCCAGTCGCGGGACGGAGGGCCGGACCAGCTCACCCCGGAGGAGGAGGGGACTCAGAGGAGTCGGGGTGATTGACCTGTAGTAGACGCTGAGCCTTGGCTGTCCCGATGTAGGACGACGCCCACAAACGATGCCAGACACCTTCCAGAGGCGCGGCTACATCGCCTTGAACAGGTGCGCGTACAAGCGGCTCACGGCCAGCCTGTCCTTGCGGCCGCGCAGTTGCAGGTGCAGCTTGCCGGCCTCGTCTCGGGTGACGCTGTCGATCGCCTCGGCGCGCACCACGGTGCCGCGGTGCACCTGCCAGAAGCGCAGCGGGTCGAGTTGCGGCAGCAGCTCCTTCAGTGGCGTGCGGATCAGGTACTCATGGCCGTCGGTGAGCACGCGCACGTACTTGTCCGCAGCCTCGAAGTACTGCACCTCTTCCACCGGCACCATGCGGATGGCGGTGCCGACGCTGACCTGGATCAGCTTCAGGCGGCTCGGCGGTGCCGGCGCCTGCCCGTTGACGGACCCGAGCAGGTGGCGCAGCTGATCCAGCGTGGCCTCGATGCCGGTTGCGCCCCGGGCGCGCTTGGCCAGCACGTCCTGCACCTTCGCCACGGTCTTCTGCAGGCGCGCCGCCTGCACCGGCTTGAGCACGTAGTCCACGGCCTGGGTCTCGAAGGCCTGGACGGCGTACTGGTCGTACGCGGTGACGAACACCAGCGCGGGGAAGGGCTGGTCATCCGGCCACTCGTCGGCCAGCTCCGCCGCCGCCTCCAGCCCGCTCTGGCCCGGCATGCGGATGTCGAAGAACAGCACGTCGGGCCGCAGCGCCAGCGCCTGCGTCACCGCGGCCGCGCCGTCGCCGACGGTGGCGGCGATGCGCAGTTCGGGCCAGGCGCGTGCGAGTTCGTCCTGCAGCGCGGTGGCCAGCAGCGGCTCGTCTTCGGCGATGAGGGCGGTGGCCGGCGTGTTCATGCCTGCAGCGGCAATCGGATGGAAGTGCACGCGCCGCCCTGCGATGCGGCGCAGAAATCGACGCTGGCGGCCGAGCCGTGCAGCGTGGCGAGCCGCTCGCGCACCTGTGTCATGCCGAAGCCCTTGCCGGTGGCCGTCGCGCCGGACGGCCCGACGCCGGTGTCGGCCACTTCCAGCACCAGCTGCCCGCCTTCACGCCGGGCGCTCACCGTGATGCGGCCGCCTTCCACCTTGGGCTCCAGCCCGTGCTGGATGCTGTTCTCCACCAGGGGCTGCAGCAGCAGCGCGGGCACCGGGTGCTGCGCGAGATCCGGCGGCAGCTCCAGCGAGAACGCCAGGCGCGGGCCCATGCGGATGCCCATCAGCTCCAGGTAGTCCCGCAGGCGGTCGAACTCGGCCTGCAGGCTGTGCGTGGCGGTGCGCGACGCGCTGAGCGTGGCGCGCAGGTACGCGATCATGTGGTCGAGCATGCCTTGCGCGCGCTGCGGGTCCACGCCGATCAGGGCGCGCAGGTTGGCCAGCGTGTTGAAGAGCATGTGCGGCTCCAGCTGAGTCTCCAGCAGCTTCAGGCGCGCCTCGTCGGCGTGCTTGCGCGCCTCGCCCATCTTGCGCTCGAGGTAGGCGCTCCTGCTCATGCTATAGAAATAGTAGCTGCCGGCAATGCCGGCCAGGCCCGTGATCAGCAGCGTGCTGCGCAGCTCGGCCTCCTCGTGCACCGCTGGCCCGGGCGAGTACAGGTCGTACAGCGCGCAAAACTGGTGGGCGATGTTCTTGCCCAGCAGGTAGCCGCCGGCAATGCCGCCCACCACCAGCAGCAGCCCCGTGATGCCGCGCGGCCACCCCGTCTCCGCGGCGGAAGGAAAGAGCGGGCTGCCCAGGTCGATGATGGCCCAGGTGATGGTGCCGATGAACAGCGAGTACACCACCAGCGGCGCGTAAGGCCGGTCCGGCTGGAAGGCGTATTGCACCGTGGCGATGACCAGGCAAAAGGCCATCACCTGCAGCAGGTGCCGCAGCTTGGAGATCCAGTCGATGGTCATGGCGCCGGCGTCAGCGGCCATCCTGCTGGCGCTTGAGCCGCTCACGCTCCTGTCGTACCAGCCGGTCGCGAAAGCCCCCGCCGGCGCCCAGCAGGAACACCGAGACGCCGTGCAGCGCCAGGCCCACGCCCCAGCCCAGCATGGGGTAGGGGTTCCACGGGCGCGACCGCAGGCCGAAGTAGGCCAGGGCGATGAGGGCGAGGTTGACCAGCAGGTACACCGCGGCATGGACATACCAGCCGAGCTTGGCCCCCGCGCGCTTGTGCGCGAGGCGCTCGAGTTCTTCGGAAGGCAGCGGCATCATGGTGCGAAGGGGAGGCGACAAGTCCATTCTAGGGCAGCCAATGGCGGTTGAAAAATGCGACGCGGCTCACCAGGGATCCCGTTGCAGCTGCAACCGGTTGCGCTCCCGCTGCACCAGCCGCTCGTGCAGGCCGGCGCCGCCGGTGACGAGGAATATCACGGCGCCGTGGATGGCGAGGCCGATGCCCCAGCCGACTATGGGATAGATGGCCCAGTTGCGGCCGCTCGACGCGGCGAGCAAGGCCAGCATCAGGTTGACGGTGATGTACACGATGGCGTGGATGTACCAGCCCAGCTTGGCGGCGGCGCGCCGGCGGGCGAGGCGCTCGATGCGCGGGTCGGGTTGTTGCAAGGCGTTGGCATTCATGGACGTTTCTCCTTCGAAGGTTTCAGGCGGTGAGGACGGGCTTGCCCAGGGGCGTGGACTGGAAGGCCAGCCACCAGAGGCGGGCGGCGCGGCCGGCGAAGACGCCGCTGAAAAAGCCGTAGAGCGCGCCCACCACCAGCGTGTACTGGCCGTCGCGCGCCAGGCCGGGCTGCATGGCGAGTTCGACGCCGACGACGTATTTGGTCAGGAAGATCCCCAGGATCAGCAGCATGGGCACCCAGCTGCCCGGCATGGCGAAGGTGCGGGAGGCGGCGTCGTAGGCCGTGCCGCGCGGCGCGCCGGTGGGCGCGATCACCGCCAGGGCCATGGCGGCGGCGAACATCCAGGCCAGCATCACGTAGCCGAACAGCGGCGAGGTGCCGAACGCCGAGACGGTGCCCCAGATCGACAGGACCGTCATGGCGACGGGCATGACGGTGACGCGCACGAGGCTGGCGCTGCGCGACCGGGCCTGCGACAGGCCGAGCGCGACGAGCCCGGCCAGCAGGCCCCAGACCCACGGCGGCGTGCCCTTGAGGACGGCGCCGAGCACCGGGGGCTGGTTGACGATCATTTGAAGCAGCATGGGTTTCTCCTTGAGGGGTGTGCGATGGAGCGGACTTTGCCGCCCGGCCCCGGGCCCGGCCACCGGGATGGGACGAAACGGCGGAAATGCGCCGCGAAATGCAGGCGCCCGGGAGCGATTTGCGGCGGCTTTACCTGGGCGATACAGGCCGGATGCGCCGCCGGATGAGCTGCTTCCTACAATCCATTGCATGAAAAAGCTCTCGTGGAAGCTGTGGGCGGCCGGTGCCGGCGCCCTGGTGCTGCTGGCCGGCGGCGGGGCCTGGTGGTGGACCCAGGGGCGCACCCCGGACGTGGTTTACCGCACCGGCAAGATCGAGCGTGGCCCGCTGCAGGCGACGGTGTCGGCCTCCGGCGCGGTGAACCCCGTCACGCAGGTGTCGGTGGGCACCCAGGTGTCGGGCCAGATCAAGGAGCTGTACGCGGATTTCAACTCCGAGGTGAAGGCCGGGCAGCTGATCGCGCAGATCGACCCGGAGACTTTCGAATACCGGGTGCGCCAGGCGCAGGCCGACGTGGATTCGGCGCAGGCCACGGTGCTGACGGCGCAGGCCAACGCCGCGGCCAGCCGGGCGGCGGTGTCGCGCGCGCAGGTGGATGTGGCCGAGGCCGTGCGCGACGCCGACCGCAAGAAGATGCTGGTGGACAAGCAGTTCATCGCGCAGAGCGAGGCCGACAAGGCGGCCGCCCTGGTCAACACCACGCGCGAGCAGCTCAAGTCGGCGCAGGCGCAGCTGGGCGTCACCGATGCGCAGATCAAGAGCGCGCAGGCCAACGTGGCGCAGCGCCAGGCCGCGCTGGCGCAGGCGCGGGTGGACCTGCAGCGCACGCGGATCACGTCGCCGGTGAACGGCATCGTGATCAAGCGCGCGATCGAGAAAGGCCAGACCGTGGCGGCCAGCCTGCAGGCACCCGAGCTGTTCGTGATCGCGCAGAACCTGCAGGACATGCAGGTGGACGCGAGCATCGACGAGAGCGACGTCGGCCGCATCCGCACCGGCCAGCGCGCGACCTTCACCGTCGATGCGTTCCCGGGGCAGACTTTCGAGGGCGAAATCCGGCAGGTGCGCAAGGCCGCGCAGAACGTCGCCAACGTGGTGACCTACGTGGCGGTCGTGGGCTTCTCGAACACCGGCGGCAAGCTGCTGCCCGGCATGACGGCCAACGTGCGCGTGGTGACCGAGTCGCGCGAGCGCGTGCTGAAGATTCCCAACGCTGCCCTGCGCGTGCGCATTGCGGGTGTGGAGCCGGCGGCCACGGGCGCGCCGGCGCGGCCGGCTTCGGGAGCTTCGTCCACAACCACCGGCAGGGTCGGCGGGTTCAGCTGGCTGCCGGAGGCGGTTGCGCAACAGTCGGGCGGTGGCGGCGGCCTGGCCGCGATGCGTGAGCGCCTGGTGAGCGAGCTGCGCCTGACGGCGGAACAGCAAGGCAAGTTCGAGGCGATCAGCGCCGAGCTGCGCCCGCAATTCATGGCGCTGCGCGAGATGCCCGACGACCAGCGGCCGGTGGCGCGGGAGAAGGCGATGGGCGAGCTGCGCGCGAAGATCAACGCGCTGCTCACGCCCGAGCAGAAGGTTCAGTACGCGCAGATGGTGGCGCAGGCGGCCAAGCCCGCCGCGGCAACGCAGGCCGTGCCTCCTGCGCCCGCGACCGCACAAGCCCAGCCCGCACGGAAATCCGCCTCCGCACCCGCACCCGCACCCGCGGCAGCACCCGCACCCGCGCCGCTCGCCGCGGCGCCGGCCGCGCCCGCCAGCGGCCTGTCCGGCGCGGCCGCGGAATTCCGCGCGCGCCTCGCCGCCGAGTTGCCGCTCACGCCCGCGCAGCTCGAGAAGGTCGATGCGATCTACGCCGACGCCCGCCCGCGCTTCATGCAGCTGCGCGACCTGTCCGCCGAAGAGAGGCCAAAAGCGCGCGAACGCATATCCGCCGACGTGCGCGCCCGCATCGGCGACCTGCTGACGCCCGAGCAGAAGCCCAAGTACGCGGCGATCCTGGCCGAGGCCGGCAGCCGCACCACCACGCGCGGCCGGATCTACCTGCTGGGCGAGGACGGCAAGCCGAAGGCGTACAACGTGCGCCTGGGCATCACCGACGGCACCAGCACCGAACTGATCGTCGCGCCGAACTCGCCCGACGCCGGCGAGCTGAAGGAAGGCGCCACCGTCGTCACCGGTGTCGGCACGCCGGGCACGGGCGCAACGCCGGCACGGCCCTCCGGCCCGCGCATGGGTTTTTGAAGATGGCCCTCATCGAAGCGCGCGAGCTGACGAAGGTGTACGCGATGGGCGGCCAGACCGTGCACGCGCTGCGCGGCGTGTCGCTGGACATCGACGAGGGCGAGTTCGTCGCGATCATGGGCGCGTCGGGCTCGGGCAAGTCCACGCTGATGAACATCCTGGGCTGCCTGGACCTGCCCACGAGCGGCGAGTACCGGCTGGCCGGCGAAGGGGTGGAAGGCATGCAGCCGGACCAGCTCGCGTCCATCCGCAACCGCCGCATCGGCTTCGTGTTCCAGCAGTTCAACCTGCTGCCGCGCACCAGCGCGCTGGAGAATGTGGAGCTGCCCATGGTCTATTCCGGCGTGAAGGCGGCGTTGCGGCGCGAGCGCGCGATGGCCGCGCTGCGGAAGGTCGGGCTGGGTGAGCGCTTCCACCACACGCCCGCGGAGCTGTCGGGCGGGCAGCAGCAGCGCGTCGCGATCGCGCGGGCGCTGGTGAACAACCCGCAGTTGATCCTGGCGGACGAGCCGACCGGCGCGCTCGATTCGCAGACGTCCGAGGACATCATGCGGCTGCTGACCGACCTCAACCGGCAGGGCATGACGGTGGTGATCGTGACGCACGAGGCCGACATCGCGGCCTGGGCGCGCCGCAAGATCGTGTTCCGCGACGGGCACATCGTGGAGGATGGGGTGCAGGAGCCGAAACTGGAATCTGACCCCCATTTCGTATGAACGCACTCGCAGCCCTTCGCTCCGCGCTGCGCGCGCTCGCCGCCAACAAGCTGCGCAGCATGCTCACGATGCTGGGCATCATCATCGGCGTGGGCGCCGTGATCACGATGATCGCCGTGGGGCGCGGCGCGACCGAGCGGGTGCAGGAGCAGATGAAGGGCCTGGGCTCCAACATCATGCTGGTGCTGCCGGGCGGCATGACGGCCGGCGGTGTGCGGCTGGGCGCGCAGACCGGGCAGGCGTTGACGGAAGAGGACGCGCTGGCCATCGCGCGCGAAGTGCCGCAGGTGCAAGTGGCGGCGCCCGGCCTGCGCACCGGCGCGCAGGTGGTGGTGGGCAACACCAACTGGAGCACTTCGATCTTCGGCAGCACCAACGATTACCTGGAGGCGCGCGACTGGCGCCTGGCCGACGGGCGGCCGTTCGAGGCGGCAGAGATTTCGGGCTCGGCCAAGGTCGCGATCGTGGGCCAGACGGTGGCGCAGCAGCTGTTCGGCGACGATGATCCGCTGGACAAGGTGATCCGCGTGAAGAAGGTGCCGGTCACCATCGTCGGGCTGCTGGAGAAGAAGGGCCAGAACTCGATGGGGCAGGACCAGGACGACGTGGTGCTGGTGCCGATCGGCACCTACCGCAACCGCATCCAGGGCAGCTCGGGCGGCAAGCTCAAGCGTATCGGCTCGATCAGTGTCAAGGTGCGCGAAGGCGAGAGCATGAAGGAGGCCGAGGAGGGCATCAAGGAGCTGCTGCGCCAGCGCTTCAAGGTGCAGCCCGGCGCGGACGATCCGTTCTCCATCCGCAACCTCACCGAAATCCTGCAGGCGCAGGAGGCGTCGAGCCGCGTGATGACGATGCTGCTGGCGGCGGTGGCGGGCATCAGCCTGGTGATCGGGGGCATCGGCATCATGAACATCATGCTGGTGAGCGTGACCGAGCGCACCCGCGAAATCGGACTGCGCATGGCCGTGGGCGCGCGCGGCAAGGACATCCTGGCGCAGTTCCTGATCGAGGCGGTGACGCTCAGCCTGATCGGCGGGGCGATCGGTGTGTTGATCGGCGGCATCGCCACCTGGGCCGTCGGCCAGTTCGCGGGCTGGCAGGTCAGCATGACGGCCGCGTCGATCCTGCTGGCCGCGGGGTTCTCGGCGTTCGTGGGCGTGTTCTTCGGGTTCTACCCTGCGCGCCGGGCCTCGAAGCTGCTGCCGATCCAGGCGTTGCGGTACGAGTAGGGTGACAGGCCTCGCACGCGATACGGTTGCCCGGGCCGCGCTTCGGCTGGGGCTGCCGGTCAGTTCAGGCGATGTGCCCGGCCCTGGCCGGCGCCGCGCACGATGACGGCGATAATGCCCGGTCTTTAGAAGCCCAAGGAGCGCGCGTGGATCTCGTATTGCTGGTGAAGGCCGCCATCATGGGCGTGGTCGAGGGCCTCACCGAGTTCCTGCCGATCTCGAGCACGGGCCACCTGATCCTCGCCGGCGCGCTGCTCGGCTTCGACGACGAGCGGGCCAAGGTGTTCGACATCGCGATCCAGACCGGCGCGATCCTGGCCGTGATCATCGTGTACTGGCAGAAGATCCGCGACACGCTGGTGGCGCTGCCCACCCAGCGGCAGGCGCAGCGCTTCGCGCTCAACGTGGTGATCGGCGTGCTGCCCGCCATCGTGCTGGGCCTGGTCTTCGGCAAGGCGATCAAGGCCAACCTGTTCACCGCGGCCGTGGTGGCCACCACCTTCATCCTGGGCGGCTTCGTGATCCTGTGGGCGGAAAAGCGCACGCAGGTGGCGGCGCGCATCCACGACGTGGACCAGATGACGCCCTGGGACGCTCTGAAGGTGGGGCTGGTGCAGTGCCTGGCCATGATCCCCGGCACCAGCCGCAGCGGCGCCACCATCATCGGCGGCATGCTGCTGGGGCTGTCGCGCAAGGCCGCGACCGACTATTCGTTCTACCTTGCGATCCCGACACTGATCGGCGCCGGCGCGTACAGCCTGTACAAGGAGCGGGCGCTGCTGTCGATGGCGGATGCGCCGATGTTCCTCGTCGGCCTGGTGTTCTCGTTCATCAGCGCGTGGATCTGCGTGCGCTGGCTGCTGCGCTACATCTCCACCCACAGCTTCACGCCCTTCGCCTGGTACCGCATCGCCTTCGGGATCGTGGTGCTGGTCACGGCGTGGACTGGCGTGATCCACTGGGCCGAGTAGGGGCGACGACCTTGGCGTTCAGTGCGCGAAATCGAAACCGCGCAGCGCGGCCTCGATCGCCGCGGCGGTGGCCACGGGCTTTTCCATCGGGAACAGGTGGCTGCCATCGAGCATCATCATCCGGCCGCGCGTCACCTGCACCGTCATGGAGATGCCCACCTGCTTCATTTCCTCCGAGTCGCGTCCGCCGATGAAGGCGACGTTGCAGCGCAGCGGGTGGCGCCTGAGCAGGCGGTCCAGGTTGTCGGGCAGCGTGTTGTAGATCGCGGTCTCGACATCGCGGTCGAAGCTCAGCACGCGCTCGCCGTCCTCGTCGTGGGTGCAGTGGGTGACGTAGTCGCGCAGCACCTGTTCGTCCCAGTGCGCGAAGGCCTTCTTGTGCCGGAAATGCTCGAACACCGCTTCCGTCGTCGGCCAGCGGTTCTTGCGCTTGCGGCTCACGCGGCCGGGCGAGATCGACCCCACCAGCTGCGTGCGCTTCATCGCGCCCAGGGCCGTGGCCTTCCAGCCGCCCAGCAGGGGCGAATCGATCAGCAGCACGCCCCTGGCGAGCGAGGGGTGCCGCGCGGCGCACATCAGGCTCAGGAACCCGCCGAGAGAATGGCCGACGAGGAAGGCCGGCTCGCCGTGCCGCGCCACCTCGCGCGCGGCGAGGTCGTGCAGCTGCTGCACCATGTGCGGCCAGTTGTCGGTGACGGGGTAGTCCGGATCGTGGCCGAACTTGTCCACCGCCTTGACTGTGAAGCCGCGCGAACGCAGGCTCTTGAACAGGACGCCGTACGTCGCGGCCGGGAAGCTGTTGGCGTGGGAGAAGACGATGAGGCTCATCGGTCGGCGCCGGGACGCCCCAAGCCGACGGCGGCCCCCTCGGGGGGCAGCGGAGCGAAGCGCAGCGTGGGGGCCATCAGATCAGCCTTTCCTCGGGTCGGGTGATTTTCTTGAGCGGCTTGCTGCGCGCGGTGTCCACCTTCAGCGGCGTCTCGGTGTGCGTGTCGTCCCAGACCGGGTCTTCCAGGCTGTCGAACACCTCGCGCAGCTTCTGGCCCCAGCTGCTGTGCAGCATGCGGTAGTAGGGGTTGTTCATGTCGATGCAGACGATCTTGTCGGTCTCGAAGCGATTGGCTTCGTACACCACCAGGTCCAGCGGCGGGCCGACGGAGAGGTTGGACTTCATCGTCGAATCCATCGACACCAGCGCGCACTTGGCGGCTTCTTCCAGGGGCGTGTCCGGCGTGATCACGCGGTCCAGCACCGGCTTGCCGTACTTGTATTCGCCGATCTGGAAGTAGGGCGTCTCGGGCGTGGCCTCGATGAAGTTGCCGGCGGAATACACCTGGAACAGGCGCATGCTCTCGCCGCGGATCTGCCCGCCGAAG
>Ga0255338_1005096_pt1 | contig 12540 bp, 11 predicted proteins | sample MeOH1_35cm_T4_19_FD_203715 | JGI IMG/M metagenome (GOLD analysis project Ga0255338, IMG submission 203715) | Sandy soil microbial communities from University of British Columbia, Vancouver, Canada - MeOH1_35cm_T4_195 | ecosystem: Engineered > Artificial ecosystem > Sand microcosm > Unclassified ...
ACAGCAGCGGGGCGGCCAGCGCGACGGCCGGTACCGCGGCGTCGCGCACCGCGCGGCGCGTCAGCATGCCGAAGGCGAACAGGCCCAGCAGCGGCCCGTAGGTATAGCCGGCCAGCTTCAGGATCAGTCCGATCATGCTGGGGTTGTCTATCCACTTGAACACCAGCACCAGCAGCAGGAACAGCCCGGCGAAGCCGAGGTGCACGCGCTGGCGCACGCGGCGCTGGCGCGCCTCGTCCCAGTCGGCGCGGCGCTGGATGCCCAGCAGGTCGATGCAGAAGCTGGCGGTCAGCGCGGTGATCGCGCCATCGGCGCTGGGGAACAGGGCCGAGATCAGGGCGATGATGAAGACCAGCTGCACCCAGGCCGGCAGGTGTTCCAGCACCACGGCAGCGAACAGCGCGTCGCCGCGCGCCGCCAGCTGATGCTGGGTGGCGAAGAGCTGCAGCAGGCCGCCCAGGAACAGGAACAGCAGCACCACGCCCAGCATGATGGTGGCCAGCACCATCACGTTCTTCTGCGAGTCCGCCAGGCGCTTGACCGAGATGTTCTTCTGCATCATCTCCTGGTCCATGCCGGTCATCGCGATCGCGATGAACATGCCGGCGAGGATCTGCTTGGCCCAGAACAGCCGGCTCATCGGCTCGGCCACGAAGACCTGGGACAGGCCGGCCGCATCCAGCCGCACGAGGCTGTCGGCCAGGCCCAGGTCCAGGTCGCGCAGCAGGTAGGCGACGCAGACCACGAGGCCCAGCAGCATGCCGCTGGTCTGCAGGGTGTCGGTCCAGACGATGGTCTTGACCCCGCCCTCGAAGGTGTAGGCCAGGATCATCACGAGGATCACCAGGGCGGTGAGCCAGAAGGGCAGGCCGATGCGCTCGAGAATGCTGTCCTGCAGGATCTTGACGACCAGGTACAGGCGCGCGGTGGCGCCCAGGGTGCGCGAGACGATGAAGAAGCCGGCGCCCGTCTGGTAGCTGCGCGGGCCCAGGCGCTGGCCCAGGTAGTGGTAGATCGAGGTCAGCTGCAGCCGGTAGTAGAGCGGCAAGAGCACGAAGGCGATCACCGCATAGCCGAGGAACTGGCCCAGCACGATCTGGAAATAGCTGAAGGCTGTCGTGCCGACCGCGCCGGGCACGCTGATGAAGGTCACGCCGGACAGCGAGGTGCCGACCATGCCGAAGGCCACCAGCATCCAGTTGCTGTTGCGATTGCCGATGAAGAAGCTCTGGTTGTCGGCCGCGCGCGAACTCCACCAGGCCACACCCAGCAGCAGGGCGAAATAGGCGACGACGACCAGGAGCAGCAGCAGCGGGGACATGGTGGGGCAGGGGCACGAACTTGGGGCCGATTATGCGAAGCCGGGGCGCCGCGGCGCATTCCGGTGCATGCGCCGGGCATAACCCCATGTAGCGGCCGCCGGGGGCCGTCGCGCAAATAGTTTGCGGGTGAAAACACCTAGATTGTCTCAATCTGGTGCGAGGGGTATGTGACGACTTTGTGAAACTGGCAGCTGATTCGAAACTCGCACGAAGAATCAAGCATTTAGCGGGGTTTCCGGAGGTGGCGCCGGCGGCCAGTTTCAGTTGCGCAAATCCCCAAAGACTTTGCTACGTAAATACCCTGAGCGGGCGGCGCATACTCGCTGCTGCGGCGCTTCAATACCCCCGCATTTGCGGTGTCTCAGCCTGTCATATCTTGCCGCTAGCATGCCGGCACGCGCTGTTTCCAAGATCGGCGCGTGATCCGGAAGCCAGGATTCCGGAGCACCGTCGGCCGCCTTTGGCGAGGAATTGGCCACCTCTTCGTGTCCTTCCCAAACCATCATGAAATTAAAACCTCTTGTTTCTCTGCTGGCCGCGGCCTTTGCCGCGCCTGCCGTTCTTGCCTCCACGCAGGGCCTCGTGATCAGCCAGGTGTTTGGCGGCGGCGGTAATACGGGCGCGCCGTACAAGAACGATTACATCGAGCTGTTCAATGCGGGCAAGACGGCGGTCAGCGTCAATGGCTGGTCGGTGCAATATGCCGGCGCCACGGGCTCGAGCTGGCAGGTGACCCAGCTGCCCAATGTCTCGGTGCAACCGGGTGCCTATCTGCTGGTGCAGCAGGCGGCCGGCGCGAACACCGCGGCCACGCCCCTGCCGACGCCCGATGCCACCGGCACGATCGCCATGTCCGGCACCGCCGGCAAGGTGGCTCTGGTGGCCAGCACGGCGGCGCTCAGCGGCGCGGCGCCCAGCGGCGGCGCCCTGGTGGATCTGGTCGGCGTCGGTCCCACGGCGACGGGCAGCGAGACCAGCCCCACGCCTGCCATCAGCAACACGACGGCCGCCCTGCGCAAGGCCGGCGGCTGCACCGACAGCGACAACAACAGCAGCGACTTCGAGGTCGGCACCCCGGCGCCGCGCAATTCCGCCACGACGGCAATCGTTTGCGACGGTAGCAGCGGCGGCGGCGGTGGCAGCGAGCCGCCGCCGTCCGGCGGCACCGTGGCCATCTACACGATCCAGGGCACGGGCGAGCAAAGTCCGCTGAAGGGCCAGACCGTCAGCACCCAGGGCATCGTGACCCATGTGACCAGCACGGGCTTCTACCTGCAGGATCGCCTGGGCGACGGCAACCCGGCCACCTCGGACGGCATCTTCGTCTACACCAACGCGGCCAACAGCGCCGTCGTCGGCCAGGAGATCAGCCTGACCGGCACCGTGGTCGAGTTCGTCGCCGGCGCCAGCAGCCCCGACGCGCAAGCGCACCCGATCACCGAGCTGAGCGGCCCCAGCAACATCAAGGTGCTGAGCAGCGGCAATGCGATCACGCCGATCGAGGTGGATCTGGCCACGCTGCCGGCCGGCGGCCTGGAGGCCTACGAGGGCATGCTGGTGACCCTGCGCGGTCCCATCATGGTCCAGCAGAACTACTTCCTGGGTCGCTATGGCCAGCTGACCGTGGCGGCCGGCGGCCGCGTGCTGGAGCCCACCAACATCCACCGCCCGGGCACGCCCGAGGCCCTGGCCCTGGCCGCCGACAACGCGCGCCGGACCCTGATCCTGGACGACAACAGCTCGGCCCAGAACCCCGATCCCACGCCCTATCTGGGCGAGGGCAACACGGTGCGTGCCGGCGACACGGCCAACGCCCTGACCGGCGTGATCGACTTCGGTCTGGCCACCTCCTCGGGCACCGGCGCCGCCATGTACAAGCTGCAGCCGACCCAGCCGGTGCAGTTCGTGCGCAGCAACCCGCGCACCACGGCACCCACCGATGTCTCGGGCAACTACAAGGTGGCCAGCGCCAATGTGCTGAACTACTTCACCACCTTCGTCGACGGCACGACCGCGGACGGCAAGACCGGCCAGGGCTGCAGCCTGGGCAGCAGCGTTTCGGCCTCCAACTGCCGCGGCGCCAACAACGCCGCCGAGTTCCAGCGCCAGCGCGACAAGCTGGTGGCCTCGCTGAGCAGCATCAATGCCGACGTCGTGGGTCTGATGGAGATCCAGAACAACGGCGACGTGGCGGCGCAGAACCTGGTCGACGGCCTGAACGCCAAGCTGGGCGCCAACACCTACAAGGTCGTGCCAAAGGGCGCGCTCTCGACCGGTGACGATGCGATCCGCGTGGCCATGATCTACAAGCCGGGCCGCCTGACGCTGCAGGGCCTGCCGCTGTCGGACACCGACGACGTCAACAACCGCCCGACCTTCGCCCAGGGCTTCGTCGCCCCCAACGGCGAGCGCTTCGCGGTGGCCGTCAACCACCTGAAGTCCAAGGGCAGTTGCCCCACGGGCGGCGCCGATGCCGACCAGGGCGACGGCCAGGGCTGCTGGAACGCCACACGCGTCCAGCAGGCCAACCGCCTGCGCAGCTTCGTGGCCCAGGTGCAGTCCAATGCCGGCACCCAGGACGTGATCCTGGTGGGCGACTTCAACGCCCACGGCCAGGAAGATCCGCTGCACACCCTGACCGGCGACGGCTTCATCATCGACCAGGTGGCGCGCTACCAGCCCGAGGCCTATTCCTATGTTTTCGACGGCAAGGCCGGCCGCCTGGACCAGGGCCTGTCCACGCCATCGATGACGGCCAAGATCCTGTCGGCCGCGCCCTGGCACGTCAATGCCGACGAGCCGACGATCATCGACTACAACCTGGAGTTCAAGAAGCCGGCCTGCGCCACCTGCGGCCCGGACTACTACACGGCCACGGCCTACAAGTCCTCCGACCATGACCCGATCGTGCTGGGCCTGAGCCTGGTCAAGCAGATCTCCGGCACCAGCGGCCGCGACACCATCGTCGGCACCGCGGGCGACGACGTGATCGAGGGCGGCGCCGGTTCCGACACGCTGACCGGCGGCGCGGGCCGCGACCAGTTCGTCTACGGCAGCGTGCTGGACGGCGTCGACACCATCACCGACTTCAAGCCGGGCGAGGACGTGCTGGTCTTCACCAAGCTGCTGCAGTCGGTGGGCGTCGTCAGCGCCGACCCGCTGGCCAGCGGCCACATCAGCTGCGCCGACAGCGCCGCCGGCGCCCTGGTGGGTATCGACACCGACGGCAGCGCCGGCGCGCTGAAGCCCCGCACCATGGCCATCCTGAAGGGCGTGCTCTGCTCGGCCCTGAACGCCGCCAGCTTCAAGTTCTGAAGCCCGGCCCCATCGAAGACAAGCGACGATAAGGAGTCATCAACATGATGCGTCAAACCCTGCTGGCCGCCGCGCTGGCCCTCGCCGGCCTGAGCGCCCAGGCTGCCACCTTCAACTTCAGCGGCCTGCTGGAGGATGGCCCGCTGGCCGGCCAGAGCTTCTCCGGCCAGTTCAGCTACGACGAGTCGCTGTTGGGCGGCGTGGCCTACGAGCTGCTGGACCTGAGCAGCTGGAGCCTCAGCGCCCTGGGCAGCAACCTCAGCGGCGCCGGCATGCCGGTACAGGCCGCCTTCTGGGACGGCCAGTTCGTCGGCCTCAACGGCTCTTACGCGGTGGGCAGCTACCAGCTCAACCTGGGCGACGGCACGGTGGATTTCTCCGGGGCCTATCTGGCCTACAAGACGCCGGCGGGTGAGGGCTTCGGCTCCTACACGGTCAGCGCCGTGCCCGAACCCGAGAGCTATGCCCTGATGCTGGCCGGCCTGGGCTGCGTCGGTCTGCTGGCGCGCCGCCGCCGCAGCGCCTGACGAAAGCCGGCGCGGCTCCGGCCGCGCCGCCGCACGTCACGACGGGGCCATGCGGCCCCGTTCTTCATTTGGGCGCCGGCTGCAACTGCTCGTAGACGCGGCTGCCCAGCAGGCTCAGCTGCTGCTGCGAGAGCGGCCCGGTCAGCGCATAGCCCAGCCGGCCGTCGACCCAGTAGAAGCTGCGCCCGCCACGCTCCTCGCGGCTGAAGCGGAAGGCCGTGGGCACGGCCTGGGCCGGCGGCACCACCGAGACATAGAGCGTGAGCCGCCCGCCGTGCTCGTCCTCGTACATGAACTGGGCGCGGGCCAGCGCGGCGTCCGCGCCCTCGTCCTCGCCGGCCGGCAGCAACCGCCCGCCGATCAGCCGATAGCCCTCGGCCTGCAGCGCCGGCACGCGCAGCGGCTGGCCCAGGCGCTTGCTGAGCCATTGCACCAGATGCTCCTGCTGCTCGGCGCCCACCTCCACCGGATGGCGTCGCTCGGGCAGGTAGACCGCGTGGGCGATGGCGGCATCGCGCACGAAGGCCGGCACCGCGGCGGTCAGCGGCGCCGGGCGCTCCGCCCTCAGCCAGGCATGCGAGCCCCAGCCCAGGGCCAGTCCGAGGCCCAGGATGGCCACGCCGGCCAGGGCCTGCAGGCGGTAGCGCGGCGCATTGGCGGCGACCGCCTGCGGCGGCGGTGCCTTCAGCGCCTGCAGCAGCCGCGGCGGCAGCGGCTCGTCCAGCAGCTGGGCATGCAGGCCCTGCAGGGCCGCGCGCTGGCCGCGCCATGCCAGCACGCGCCGGGCGTCCTCCGGATGATCCAGCAGCCATTGCGCGACCTCGGCGGCCTCGTCGTCGCCGAGCTGTCCGTCCACATAGGCATGCAGGCTGGCCTCGTTCATCGCATGCACTTCCTTGCCGTCCATCACTTCACCACCCGCAGTCCGCCCGGCCTGGCCCCGGCCGGCGCACCCTGCATCAGCAGTCGCAGGCGCTCGCGCGCCCGCGACAGGCGCGACATCACCGTGCCCACCGGCAGCTCCAGCACCTGGGCCGCCGCCTCGTAGCTCAGCTCCTCCACGCAGACCAGCAGCAGCACCTCGCGCGCCGCCGCCGGCAGCGCAGCCAGGGCGCGCTCCAGGTCCAGGCGCAGGTGCAGGGCGGGCTCATGGCTTGGCTGGAGCTCATCCGACCTGGCCTCGTCGAATTCCTCGTAGAGATGCTGGCGTTCGTCGCGCCGCTGATTGAGGAAGAGCTTGTGCATCAGGCTCAGCAGCCAGGCGCGCAGGGCCGCGTCGCGATCCGGTCCGCCCCGCTCGGGGCGCCACAGGGCGGCCTTGAGCAGGGCCCGTTCCAGCGTGTCCTGCAGCAGGTCGTCGGCGCGCGCCGCATCGCCGGTCAGCAGCCGCGCATGGCGGCGCAGCCGGGGCAGGTGCGGCAGGGCCTCGTCGAGGATCATGATGGCCGGGCGGCGCCCTCGGGCGGGGGCTTCAGGGCGTGGCCGTGTGCCAGACCTTGTTGAAGCCGTCGCCGGTCCTGTCGCCGGGCTTCTGGTCCTTGGCCCAGTAGTAGAGCGGGCGGCCCTTGTAAGCCCATTGGCGGCTGCCGTCGTCGCGCATCACGATGCTCCAGTCGCCCTCGGGCTTGGCGTCGGCGGCGGCCATCAGCGGCGGCCAGTTGGCGGCGCAGGGGCCGTTGCAGGCGCTCTTGCCGGAGCCGGCCGCGTCGCGGTCGAAGACGTAGAGCGTCATCTTGGCGGGGCCGACCAGGGCGCCGTCCTGGGCGCTGGCGGGCGCCATCGCCGGGCTGGCGCAGGCCGACACGACGAGGGTGAACAGGGCGGCGGCGCCCAGGCGGCGCAGGCTTGTAGTCGTTGTCATGCGAACACTCCATCGGGTTGGGATACACGCATAAACACCTGGCGGGACGACTTTATTCCGCACCCCGCGAATTATTTTTCAGCGCGCCAGCGCGAGCTTCAGCCCGAAGCCGATCAGCACCACGCCGGCCAGCTTCTCCAGGCCCTGGCCGATGCGCGGATTGGCGCGCAGGCGCTCGGCCAGATGCTGGGTCAGCAGGGTGACGACCAGGCCGTAGACGAAGGTCAGGGCGGCGATGGTGGCGGCCATGGCGCCGAAGGTGGCCAGGCCCTGGTGGCGCGCCGGGTCGACGAAGAGCGGGAAGAAGGCCATGTAGAACACGATGGCCTTGGGGTTCAGCAGGGTGATCAGCATGGCCTGCTGGAAATACTGGCGCGGGCGGATCTGCAGCACCGGCGCCTCGCCCGGCTTGGCGCGCAGCATGCGCCAGCCCAGCCAGGCCAGATAGGCCGCGCCCAGCCACTGCACGCCGGCAAAGACCTTGGGCGAGGCCGCCAGCAGGGCGGCGACGCCGGCCACCGCCAGCCACATCAGGACCTGGTCGCCGGCGATCACGCCCAGGGTGGCGGCCAGGCCGCCGCGCAGGCCGCCCTTGCCGGTGGACGAGATCAGGGCCAGGTTGCCGGGGCCCGGGATCATCAGGAAGACGATGATGGCGAGGACGAAGGCGCCGTAGTCGGAGATGCCGAACATGGAATCGAGGCAGGGCGGGCCCTGCTGCTGAGACGGAGGGTCAATGGTAAGCGCCTTGGCCGGCCGAGGGCCTGGATCGGGTCGGCCGGCGGCCTCAGCGCGGGCGCTCGCGCAGGCTTTCGAGCCAGTCCAGCAGCACGCGCACCCGCGGCGGCAGCAGGCGTGACGAGGGCATCACCGCATGGATGGGCATGGGGGCCGGCCGATGCGCGGCCAGCACCTCGACCAGCTGTCCGGCCGCCAGCTCGGCGCTGGCCATGTAGTCCGGCACCTGGGTCAGGCCCAGGCCCATCACGGCCGCGGCCACCATGCCCTCGCCGTCGTTGACCTGGGCCCGCGGCTCGGGATGGAGCTCGATCTGGCGCCGGCCCTGGCGCAGCTGCCAGGGCCGGTTGCGCCCGCTGCTGGGCAGGCGGAACAGTACCGCCGCATGGCCGGCAAGATCCTCCAGCCGCGCGGGCTGGCCGTGCTCGGCCAGATAGTCCGGGCTGGCGACGACGATCAGCTGCTGGGCGTCGATGCGGCGCGCCACCAGGCTCGAGTCCTGCAGCGTGCCGGCCCGGATCGCCAGGTCCAGGCCGTCGCGCACCAGGTCGGCATAGCCGTCCTGCAGGCGCGCATCGAGCTTCAGCCCCGGATGCTGGCGCAGCAGGCCGGCCAGCAGGGGCATCACGATGCGGCGGCCGTAGGTGATGGGCATGTCGATGCGCAGGGTGCCCGAGGGCGTCGCGCGCACGCCGGCGGCCTCGGCCTGCAGGTCCTCGACCTCGGCCAGCACGCGCTCGCAGCGACGGAACAGCTGCTCGCCGTCGGCCGTCAGGCTGACGCGCCGCGTCGTGCGGTGGAACAGCTTGACGCCCAGCCCGGCCTCCAGCCGCGCCACGCTCTTGGCCACCGTCGAGGACGAGCTGCCCAGATCGCGCGCGGCCTCGGCGAAGCTGCCGCGCCGCGCCGTCTGGGCGAAGGCGAAGAACTGCTGGATGCCTTTCATGCCGGGCGGCTCCGTGATTGCCGAAAAATTGTCGTCAATGATACGGCGCTGCCGCTGCTTCTCATTGCAGCGGGGTGGCGGGACACTGGCTGCGTCCGAGGCGCCGCGGACTTCTCACTTTCTCTTTTTTATCTGTTCCGCAACTTCCTGGAGACCCCGATGAAGAAGCAATCCATCGTGATCGAGCCGCAGCGTCTCGAAGCCAGCGCCATTCCCGGCGTGAACCACCGCACCCTGGCCAGCGCCGCCACGGGCCTGAGCCAGCTCTCGGTGTGGCGCCAGACCATGGCGCCCGGCGCCGCCACGCCCCCGCATGCCCATGACTGCGACGAGGTCGTGCTGTGCCTGGGCGGCTGGGGCGAGGTGCACAGCGAGGGCCGGGTGGAACGCTTCGGCGTCGACAGCACCCTGGTGCTGCCGGCCGGCCGCGAGCACCAGATCTTCAATGTCGGCGCCCAGCCGCTGGAGACGATAGGCCTGTTCGCCGCCACGCCGGTGGTGACCCGCGCCCTGGACGGCAGCCCGCTGGCGCTGCCCTGGAGCAGCTGATGAGCCTGGCCGGCGGTCCGCTGGCTCAGTAGGTGCGCCCGCCGCGGAACTGCGCGTGCTGGCGCCGCTGCAGGGTGGTGGCCTTGCCCATCGCCTCGAAGGAGACGCGCGCATGGGCGTGCATGATGGCCAGGCCCAGCGCGTCGGCCGCGTCCTTGCCGGGCTCGCCGGGCAGGGCGAGCAGGCGCTGCACCATCAGCTGGATCTGTTCCTTCTTGGCGTGGCCATGGCCCACCACAGCCTTCTTCATCTGCAGGGCCGTGTATTCGCTGACCGGCAGGTCGCAGGACACCAGGGCCGTCAGCGCCGCGCCGCGGGCTTGGCCCAGCAGCAGGGTGGATTGCGGGTTGACGTTGACGAACACGATCTCGACCGCCGCGCATTGCGGCTGGTAGCGCGCCGTCACCTCGCGGATGCCGTCGTAGAGGATCTTCAGCCGCGCCGGCAGGTCGCCGGTCGCGGCCGCGCTGGTCTTGATCGTGCCGCTGGCCACGTAGGCCAGGCGCGGCCCGTCGGCGTCGATGACGCCAAAGCCCGTGGTCTGCAGGCCGGGGTCGATGCCGAGGATTCTCATCTCAATTGCTCCATCGGCGCAGGGCAACTGCCGGACCCAGCGGAGCCCGAGGATCCGGCTTCGCCGGTCCCGCGGGCTCGCCAAGGCCATAGGCCTTGGCCCTCGGCAGGCACAAACAGTCCTCAGGACTGTTTGTGTCCGGCCTCGGCCCCCTTGAGGGGGCGCGCGAAGCGCGTAGGGGGTGAGTCATAAATTGTTTTTGAAGTACCAGCGGACCGAATGGAAGAACACCGGGGCGGCGAAGCACAGCACGGCGATACGGTCCAACAGGCCCACGGCGCCGGTGATCGAGCTGCGGTTGCCCCAGTAGACCACGCCGGCATCGCGCTTGAGCGCCTTCATCACCAGGCCGCCCATGGTGCCGGAGCCGGCCGCGACGACCGCCATCACCAGGGCCTGGCCGGCCTTGAAGGGCGTGATCCAGTAGAGCAGGGTGCCGGTGAGGGCGGCGGCCAGCAGCCCGCCTACCCAAGCGCGCAGCGAGAAGCTGCGGCTGATGCGTCGCGCCACCGGGCGGCGCCTGAGCGAGCGGCTGGCCACCTCCTGCACGATCTGCGCGATGCCTACCACCAGCACCAGGAAGAACAGCAGGAAGGCGCCGCGGCCCTCGTAGCCCTTGAAGTCCAGCAGCAGCAGGGCCGGCGCATGCGAGAGGCCGTAGACGCAGACCATGATGCCCCACTGGATCTTGGCGTTGCGCTCCAGGAAGCGCTGCGGATCGTCGGCCAGCGCGCTGGCCACCGGGATGGCCAGGAAGCCGTAGACCGGGATCAGCACGCTGAAGATGTCGAAGTGGCGCGTGCCCACCAGGATGTACTGCAGCGGCAGGATGCAGAAGAAGGCCAGGATCAGGCTGCGGTGGTCGGCGCGGCGCGTCTGCATCAGGGTGATGAACTCGCGCAGCGCCAGGAAGGACAGCACGCCGAACAGCAGGGTGGCGCCGAGCGCGCCCGAGACCCAGGCGACCCAGAACAGGCAGGAGCCGGCCCAGGTGGCGTTCAGGTCGCGGCGGAACTGGCGCCAGTTGTCCTCGGCGGCCTGGCTGCGCTCGCCGGCCTTCAGCGAATAGAGCAGACCGCCCAGGGTGATCAGGATCAGCAGGCCGAACAGGATCAGGAACAGCAGGCCGATCTGCTCGCTGGCGCTCATCTGGCGCAGCGAGCTCATCGGGCGGTCTCCGTGCCGTTGCGCTCCTGCTGCATCGGCCGCTGCGCCATCACCGCGGCGCGGGCGCGCGCCAGGAACTCGCGCTTGTCCTCGCCCGGCACGCGCCGCAGCGGCTCGCCGAAGGTGACGGTGCACAGGATGGGCACCGGCACGACCTCGCCCTTGGGCATCACGCGCTGGACGTTGTCGATCCAGGTCGGGATCAGCTCGACCTGCGGGAACTGCTCGGCCAGGTGGTAGAGGCCGGCCTTGAAGGCCTGCGGCTCGCCCTTGCTGGAGCGCGTGCCCTCGGGAAAGATGACCAGCGAGTCGCCCGCCTCCAGCGCCTCGACCAGCGGTTCCAGCGGGTCCTCGTCCGGCGTCGTGCGGGTGCGCGAGACATAGATGGCGTTGAACACGGCGGCGGTCAGCCAGCTCTTGAGCGGGCTGCTGGTCCAGTAGTCGCGCGCGGCGATCGGGCGGGTGCGGGCGCGCAGCTCGCGCGGCAGCGCGGCCCAGATCAGTACCCAGTCGAAGTGACTCTGGTGGTTGGCGAAATAGATGCGCTGCTCCGCGGTCGGCGGGCAGCCCTTCCAATGGCCTTGCGCGCCGGTGATCAGGCGCGCCAGCCAGGCCAGGAACAGGCCGGTGAAATCGGCGACAGACATGGGGGGATTATCCCCGCAGCGGGCGGCTCAGGCGCTCAGGGCCAGGTCTTGAGCGGGCTGTTCGCGCGGCAGGTCCAGCGGCGCCGGCGCGGCGCGGCCGCGGATCAGGTCGGCCGCCTTTTCGCTGATCGCCACCGAGGGCGCGTTGGTATTGCCGCTGACCACCTGCGGCATGATGGAGGCATCGACCACGCGCAGGCCCTCGATGCCGTGCACGCGCAGCTGTGCGTCCACCACGGCCAGCGCGTCGCCGCCCATCCGGCAGCTGCCCACCGGGTGATAGACCGTGTCGACCCGCTGGCGCAGCAGGGCCTCGATCTCGGCATCGCCGTCGCCCACCTGGTCCGGGCGGGTCCAGGCCTCGTGGCTCCAGAAGGCCTTCAGGCTGGGCGCGCGCATCAGCTCGCGGGTCAGGCGGTAGCCCTCGACCAGCTGGCTCACGTCGTCCGGGTGCTGCAGGAAGGCCGGGTCGATCAGCGGCGCTGCCAGCGGGTCGGCGCTGGCGAGCCGCAACGTGCCGCGGCTTTGCGGCCGCAGCAGGCAGACATGGCAGGACAGGCCGTGGCCCAGACCCAGCTCGCGCGCATGGTTCTTGACCAGGGCGACGACAAAATGCAGCTGCACGTTCGGCGCCGGCAGCCCGGGCCGGGTGCTGAGGAAGCCGCCGCATTCGGCGAAATTGGTCGTCACCATGCCGCGGCGCTCGCGGCGGTAGCGCCCGATCTGCTGCAGCAGGCGCCAGCCGCCGCGCGCCGAGATGCCCACGGTGTCCAGGCTGTCGGAGACATAGCCGAACACGAAGTCCGGGTGGTCGTGCAGGTTGCGGCCCACGCCCGGCAGGTGCTGGGCCACCTCGATGCCCAGGCCCTGCAGCGCCGCGCCGTCGCCGATGCC
>Ga0255338_1005097_pt1 | contig 12539 bp, 13 predicted proteins | sample MeOH1_35cm_T4_19_FD_203715 | JGI IMG/M metagenome (GOLD analysis project Ga0255338, IMG submission 203715) | Sandy soil microbial communities from University of British Columbia, Vancouver, Canada - MeOH1_35cm_T4_195 | ecosystem: Engineered > Artificial ecosystem > Sand microcosm > Unclassified ...
CCAGGGCGTGGTGCGCTTCCAGGGCGGCCACAACGCCGGCCACACGCTGGTGATCAACGGCGTGCGCACGGCGCTGCACCTGATCCCGAGCGGCATCATGCGCCCGGGCGTGAAGTGCTACATCGGCAACGGCGTGGTGCTGTCCACCGCCAAGCTGCTGGAGGAGATCGCGGGCCTGGAGCAGGCCGGCGTCGAGGTGCGCTCGCGCCTTCGCATCAGCGAGGCCTGCCCGCTGATCCTGCCCTTCCACGCGGCGCTGGACCTGGCGCGCGAGCGCAAGCGCGAGCAGGGCGGCAGCGAGAAGATCGGCACCACCGGCCGCGGCATCGGCCCGGCCTACGAGGACAAGATCGCCCGCCGCGCCCTGCGCGTGCAGGACCTGAAGCATCCCGAGCGCTTCGCCGCCAAGCTCAAGGAGCTGCTGGAGCTGCACAACTTCGTGCTGACGCAGTACCTGGGCGCGCAGGCGCTCGACGAGCGGCAGGTGCTGGAGGAGGCGCTCGCCCACGGCGAGCAGCTGCGCCCCATGATGGCCGACGTGTCGCGCGAGCTGAACGAGGCCCACCTGCACGGCGACAACCTGCTGTTCGAAGGCGCCCAGGGCACGCTGCTGGACGTCGACCACGGCACCTATCCCTATGTCACCTCCAGCAACTGCGTGGCCGGCAATGCCGCCGCCGGCGCGGGCGTGGGCCCGGGCCTGCTGCACTACATCTTGGGCATCACCAAGGCCTATTGCACGCGCGTGGGCGGCGGCCCGTTCCCGACCGAGCTGGATTGGGAGAAGCCCGGCACCGTCGGCTACCACCTCTCCACGGTGGGCGCGGAAAAGGGCGTGACGACGGGGCGTTCGCGCCGCTGCGGCTGGTTCGACGCCGCGCTGCTCAAGCGCAGCGCCCAGGTCAACGGCCTGTCGGGCCTGTGCATCACCAAGCTGGACGTGCTGGACGGCCTGAAGGAACTGCAGCTGTGCACCGGCTACGAAGTCGATGGCCAGCACATCGACATCCTGCCGCTGGGCGCTGACGAGATCGCCCGCTGCAAGCCGGTGTACGAGACGCTGGAGGGCTGGAGCGAATCGACCGTGGGCGTGACCCAGTTCGACAAGCTGCCGGTGAACGCGCGCCTGTACCTGCAGCGCATCGAGCACGTCACCGGCGTGCCGGTCGATATCATTTCGACCGGCGCGGACCGCGACCACACCATCATGATGCGCCACCCCTACCTGGCTGACTGAAGTGACAGTGCCCCCACGCTCCCCCACTGCGTGTGGGTCGCTGCCCCCCGAGGGGGCGCTCGCGCCTTGGGGCGGCCCGGCGGCGCTCGTTCAAGATGCCTAACGGAGGCTCAAGATTTATGTTGACGGAAGACGGCAAGCACCTGTACGTGAGCTACGACGAGTACCACAACCTGTGCGAGAAGCTCGCGCTCAAGGTGCACCAGTCGGGCTGGCAGTTCGACACCATCCTGTGCCTGGCGCGCGGCGGCATGCGCCCGGGCGACATCCTCTCGCGCATCTTCGACGTGCCGCTGGCGATCATGTCGACCAGCTCCTACCGGGCCGAGGCCGGCACGGTGCAGGGCCACCTGGACATCGCCCACTACATCACCACGCCCCGGGGCGAGATCGCCGGCCGCGTGCTGCTGGTGGACGACCTCGCCGACTCGGGGCACACGCTGCACCGGGTGGTGGAGATGCTGCGCAGCAAGTACCCCGCGATCACCGAGCTGCGCAGCGCGGTGATCTGGACCAAGGGCATCTCCAAGTTCACCCCCGACTACTCGGTCGACTTCCTGTCGACGAACCCCTGGATCCACCAGCCCTTCGAGACGTACGACGGCATGCGGCCGGAGAAGCTGATGGAGAAGTGGAAGGTCTGAAGACGAACTACCGGACGCAGAGGACGCAAAGGGTACGCAGAGGACGCAAAGAAGACATTCATCAAATGGCTGTTCTTTTGCGTCCTCTGCGTATCTTTCGCGTCCTCTGCGTCCGGATGTCGGTATTCGCGCCTCGCGATACGATCCCCGCATGACGAAGCCGGTCACCGACCTCATCCACCATCCCTACCAGCCCCCCGCCGGCTTCAGCGCGCCGCAGCCGGGGGTGTTCAAGGCCTCCACCGTCATCTTCCCCGACACCGCCGCCCTGCGGGCGCGCGACTGGCGGCACAAGAACGGCTACACCTACGGCCTGCACGGCACGCCCACCACCTTCCAGCTCGAGGAGCGCATCGCCACGCTGGAAGGCGGGCTGCAATGCATCCTGGTGCCCAGCGGCCTGGCCGCCATCGCCAACGTCGGCATGGCGCTGCTGAAGACGGGCGACGAGGTGCTGCTGCCGGACAACGTCTACGGCCCCAGCCGCGCGCTCGCCGAAGGCGAGTTCGCGGGCTGGGGCATCGCGCACCAGCTCTATGACCCGCTCAAGCCCGCCGACCTGGAAGCGCGCATCGGCCCGAACACGAAGCTGGTGTGGCTGGAGGCGCCGGGCTCCGTCACGATGGAATTCCCGGACCTGCCCGCGCTGGTGCGCATCTGCCGCCGCAAAGGCGTGACCTGCGCCCTCGACAACACCTGGGGCGCGGGCCTCGCCTTCCAGGCCTTCGATCTCGCGCCGGGCAGCGGCGAGGCGCTGGGCGCCGACATCTCGGTGCACGCGCTGACCAAGTACCCGAGCGGCGGCGGCGACATCCTCATGGGGGCCATCGTCACGCGCGACGAGAAGCTGCACCAGCGCCTGAAGCTCACCCACATGCGCCTGGGCTGGGGCGTGGGGGCCAACGACGCCGAGTCGGTGCTGCGTTCGCTGCCCAGCCTCGCGCTGCGCTACCGGGCGCAGGACGAGAGCGCGCGCCGGCTGGTGCGCTGGTGCGCCGACCGCGAGGAACTCGTGCAGGTGCTGCATCCGGCGCTGCAAGGCGCGCCGGGCCACGCACACTGGCGCACGCTGTGCGGCGAGCACGGCCTGGCGGCCGGCCTCTTTTCCATCGTCTTCCACGAGCGCTTTTCGCCCGCGCAGGTCGACGCCTTCTGCGACGCCCTGAAGCTGTTCCGCCTAGGCTATTCGTGGGGCGGGCCGGTGAGCCTGGTGGTGCCCTACGACATCCCGGCCATGCGCAGCGCGCAGCTCGCGACCTGGCCGCACCGGGGCGTGCTGGTGCGGCTGGCCGTCGGCCTGGAAGCCACCGAGGACCTGCAGGCCGACCTGGAACAGGCCCTGGCCGCCCTGCGGGGCTGAGCCCCCCAAGGTCGCCGCTGCGCGGCGCCCGGCCCCCCGAGGGGGCGCAAGAAAGCTTGGGGCGGCCCGGCGCTTCCGGCTGAGCCCCCAAGGTCGCCGCTGCGCGGCGCCCGGCCCCCCGAGGGGGCGCAAGGAAGCTTGGGGCGGCCCGGCGCTTCCTTGAGGGTAAGTCCCGGCTGGGGCGGCACGGGCGCGCCGCTACCCTGCGGCGCATGGAGCATCCCGTCGTCGAAGCCAGGCCCGTTCCCGCCCTGCCGCGGGTGCGCCGCATCGCGCTGGCCGCGCCGCTGCGCTGGCTGGCCCGCGGCGCGCGCGACCTGGCGGCCAATCCCGGCATCGCCGCCTTCTACGGCCTGTGCTTCTGCGCCATGGCCGCGACGATCGGCTTCATCTTCCGCCACCGCCCCGAGTACACGATGACCTTCGTCTCGGGCTGCCTGCTGGTGGGCCCCTTCCTCGCCATGGGCCTCTACGACGTGAGCCGGCGCCGCCAGCAGGGCCTGCCGGTCGCCTTCGGCGAGTCGCTCACCTGCTGGGACAAGCACCTCGCAAGCATGGGCCTGTTGGTCCTCGTGCTCACGCTGCTGGAGCTGCTGTGGGGCCGCGCCTCGCTGGTGGTGTTCGCGGTGTTCTTCAACACCGGCATGCCGTCCACGGCGAGCGTGCTCGCTGCGGTGTTCAATCCGCGCAACTGGGAGTTCCTGGCCGTGTACGTGGTCGTGGGCAGCGTGTTCGCGGGGCTGGTGTTCTGCACCACGGCGGTCGCGATCCCGATGACCCTGGACCGCGACACCGACGCCATCACGGCCGGCCTCACCAGCTTCCGCGTGGTGCTGGAGAACCTGCCGGCGATGCTGTTCTGGGGCGCGCTGGTGGTCGCGCTGACGCTGCTGGCGCTGTGGCCGTGGACGCTGGGGATCCTGTTGGTGGGGCCGTGGCTGGGGCACGCTACCTGGCACGCCTACCGCGACGCCGTCGGCTGGGATTCCTAGCAGGCCAGCTCGCGTGCGAGCTCCGCCATCGCGGCGGGGCTGCGATCCCTGGGCGCGATGGCGCGGGCATCGGCGAACTGGCCGAAATTGCGCGCGGTCGAACTCGCATACCCCGGGTCGTAGTGCTTCACCAGCAGCTCGCGCACCACCGGCTCCACATGACCCGAGCGCACCTGCTGCTGCCAGGCCTGCACCTGCTCGCGCCCGCGCAGCTGCGTCAGCGCCTGCAGGCGCTCGCAGAACAGCTCCGGGTCGTCGCGGAAGAAGGCGTAGTCCTCCAGCAGCAGCTGCACCCGCTCGTCCTCCGGCAGGTCCAGCCGCAGGCAGGGACTGGCGCGCATCGCCTCGATCAGCGCCTCCGGCACGGCGACGTTGCCGACCTTGCGGCTTTCGCTTTCCACGTACACCGGGCGCGCCGGATCGAAGCCGCGCAGCTGCTCCCACACCAGCGTGTCGAAGCGCTTCTGCGTCGGCTGCGGCTGCCCCGGGATCAGCCCCAGCACGGAGCTGCGGTGGCGCGCCAGGTCCTCGAGGTCGAGCACCTGCGCGCCGGCGGCCTGCAGCGCCTCCAGCAGCCGCGTCTTGCCCGATCCCGTGGGACCGCAGACCACGCGGTACTGCAGCCGGTTCACCAGCGTCGGCAATTGCGCCAGCAGGGCGGCGCGGAAGGCCTTGTAGCCGCCTTCGACCAGGTGCACCTGGAAGCCGATCTGCCCCAGCACCAGCGACAGCGCCCCGCTGCGCTGGCCGCCGCGCCAGCAGTACACCAGCGGCTTCCAGTCCTTGGGCTTGTCCATCACCTCGCGCTCGATGTGGCGGGCGATGTTGGCGGCAACCAGGGCGGCGCCGCGCTTGCGCGCCTCGAACGGGTTGACCTGCTTGTAGAGCGTGCCGACCTCGTGCCGCTGCGCGTTGTCCAGCGAGGGCCAGTTGATGGCATGCGGCAGGTGGTCCTCGGCGTATTCGGCTTCGCTGCGCGCGTCGATGACCGCGTCGAAGTCGGCGAGCCGCGCGATCGCGTCCGCCGCAGCAATCGTACGGACGCTCATTTCAGCATCTTCTTCAGTTCCGGCCAGACGTTGTCCAGCATGCGCGGCTGCGCCTCCGCGCGCGGATGGATGCGGTCGGACTGGAACCACTGGAGCGGATCGGGCGCATCGGCGATGCCGGCCAGCAGGAAGGGCACGAGGCCGGCCTGGTGCCGCTTCGCGACCTGTTCGAACAGCCCGGAAAAGCGCTGCGCGTAGTCGCTGCCGTAGTTGGGCGGCACCTGCATGCCCACCACCAGCACCCGGGCGCCGCTCTTGCGCGCCAGGTCCGCCATCGTCGACAGGTTCTGGTCCGTCATCGCCAGGGGCAGACCGCGCAGGGCGTCGTTGGCGCCGAGTTCCAGCACCACGAGGCTCGGCTTGTGCTGCTGCAGCAGCGCCGGCAGGCGCGAGCGGCCGCCCGAAGTGGTGTCGCCGCTGATGCTGGCGTTGACCACCCTGGCGGCGATCTTCTCGCTGGCCAGGCGCCGCTCCAGCAGCGGCACCCAGCCGGTGCCGCGCTTCAGGCCATACTCGGCGCTCAGCGAATCGCCCACCACCAGGATCACCGGCGCGCCCGCCGCGAACGACCCGGGCACCGGCGCCGCCAGCGCGGCCGCGATAAAGTCACGCCGCCTCCAGAACCCAAGCCGCATGTCCGAACCCATCATCTCCGTAGAACACGTTTACAAATCCGTCACCGATTCGACGGGCACCCTGGAGATTCTCCGCGATATCGATTTCTCCCTGTCCGCGCGGGAAACGGCCGCCATCGTCGGCGCCTCCGGCTCGGGCAAGAGCACGCTGCTGTCGATCGTGGCGGGGCTGGATACGCCCACCCGCGGCACCGTGCGGCTGGCCGGCCAGGACCTGTTCGCGATCGACGAGGACGCGCGGGCCGAACTGCGCGCCCGCCAGGTCGGCTTCGTGTTCCAGAGCTTCCAGCTCCTGGGCAACCTCACGGCGCTGGAGAACGTGATGCTGCCGCTGGAACTGGCCGGGCGGCGCGACGCCCGCAAGGCGGCCGGCGAGATGCTGGCCCGCGTGGGCCTGGGCGAGCGGCTGGGCCACTACCCGCGCGTGCTCTCGGGCGGCGAGCAGCAGCGGGTGGCGCTGGCGCGGGCCTTCGTCGTGCGGCCGGCCGTGCTGCTGGCCGACGAGCCCACCGGCAGCCTCGATTTCGCCACCGGCGAGACGGTGATGGACCTCATGTTCGAGCTGAACCGGGAGCAGGGTACGACCCTGGTGCTGGTGACGCACGACCGCGCGATCGCCGGGCGCTGCGAGCGCCGCATCGTCATCGAGGCCGGCCGCATCGCAGCCTTCGATGCTTCGGATGAACGGCCGGCGGGCGCCCAGGCGGGATAATCCCGCCCAATGTCGTCTTCCCCCAAAGTCCTGTTCGGCTTCCACGCCGTGGGCGTGCGGCTGCGCACCGCGCCGCGATCCATCCTCGAGCTCTACGTCGATGCCACGCGCAAGGATGCGCGCATGCGCCAGTTCCTGCAGAAGGCCCAGGAGACCGGCCTGCGCCCCATCGAGGCCGACGGCCTGCGGCTGGCGCGCCTGGCCGGCAGCGCCGGGCACCAGGGCGTGGTCGCCCGGGTCGAGCCGCTGGCGGCCACCAACTCGCTCGACGACCTGCTGGATGGCCTGCAGGGGCCGCCCCTGCTGCTGGTGCTCGATGGCGTGACCGATCCGCACAACCTCGGCGCCTGCCTGCGCGTGGCCGACGGCGCCGGCGCGCACGCGGTGATCGCGCCCAAGGACCACGCCGTCGGCATCAATGCCACCGTGGCCAAGGTGGCGAGCGGCGCGGCCGAGACGGTGCCCTACTTCATGGTGACCAACCTCGCGCGCACGCTCGGCGAGCTGAAGGAACGCAGCATCTGGTGCCTGGGCCTGAGCGACGAGGCCACGCAGTCGCTCTACCAGGCCGACCTGAAGGCGGCCACCGCGCTGGTGCTGGGCGCCGAGGGCACGGGCCTGCGCCAGCTCACGCGCAAGACCTGCGACGCGCTGGTCTCGATCCCCATGCTGGGCGCGGTGGAGAGCCTGAACGTCTCGGTGGCCAGCGGCATCTGCCTGTACGAGGCGGTGCGCCAGCGGGGCGGCAGGTGATCTACGACCTGGTGGTGGTCGGCGCGAGTTTCGCGGGGCTGGCCTGCGCGCGCGCGGCCGCGCTGGGCGGCGCGCGCGTGCTGGTGGTCGACAAGAAGCCGGCCGCCGGCGCCCGCCTGCACACCACCGGCATGATCGTCAAGGACGCGGTGGACAGCATCCCCTGGCTGCGCGGCGTGCCCGGCGAGCTGGTGCGCCGCATCGAGGGCGTGCGCTTTTACGCGCCCAACCTCAGGCACGTGGACCTGCACGCGCCCGGCTACTACTTCTGGGCCACGGACGTGCCGCGCCTGATGCAGTGGATGGTGGGCCTGGTGCGCTCGGCCGGCGCCGAAGTGCGCTTCGGCGCGCTGTTCACCTCGGTGCGGCGCGAGCGCGAGCACGATCCCTGGTCGGTGCTGCTCGGTTCCGGCGAGACGGTGCTGTGCCACTACATCGTCGGCGCCGACGGCCCGCATTCGCGCGTGGCCAAGGCGCTCGGGCTGTCGCAGAACCGGCACTTCCTGTTCGGCGTGGAGCACGAATACGCGCAGGCCGAACTGGAGCCGAACTACCTGCACTGCTTCATCGATGCGGAGCTGGCGCCCGGCTACATCGGCTGGGGCTTCGCCGGCGTGGGCGTCACGCAGATCGGCCTGGCGCGGCGCGTCACGCCCGGCTCGCGCCAGGGGCGGGTGGACCTCGCCGCCTTCCTGCGCAAGACCGAAGGCCGCGTGACGCCGCAGGGCGCGCCGATCTCCATCCGCGCCGGCATGATCCCCTGCGGCGGACGGCTGCCCCAGGTGGCGCGGCCCGGCGCGCTGCTGGTGGGCGACGCGGCGGGGCTGGTCTCGCCGGCCACGGCGGGCGGCATCCACGCGGCGCTGCGCTTCGGCGAGGAGGCCGGCCTGGCGGTGGCGCGCTTCATCGCCGGCAAGGCGCCGGACCCGGCCACCTGGCTGCCGCACCAGTACCCCACCTTCCGCCTCAAGCGGGCGGTGCGCGCGGTGTTCGAGTGGACCCAGGGCGACTGGGCCTACAACTGGCTGCTGCGCACGCGCGCCATGCGCGCCCTCTGCGAGCGGGTCTACTTCCACAGCAAGGCCGCGCCGATCCTGCGCGGCGGGGCGGGCCCGGGGTGAAGCCCGAGCAGGCGCGCGACTGGGTGCGCGCCGCCGGGCGCATCGTGGTGCTGAGCGGCGCCGGCATGAGCGCGGAGTCCGGCGTGCCGACCTTCCGCGACGCCCAGACCGGCCTGTGGGCGAACTTCCGGCCGCAGGAGCTCGCCACCGAGGCGGGCTTCCGCGCCCAGCCGCAGCTGGTGTGGGACTGGTATGCCGAGCGGCGCGCCATGATCGCGCAGGTGCAGCCGAATGCGGGCCACCGCGCCATCGCCGCTTTCCAGCAGCGCCATCCGGGCCGGCTCACGGTGGTGACGCAGAACGTGGACGGCCTGCACCAGCGGGCCGGCTCGCCCGGCGTGCTGGCCCTGCATGGCGAGATCCTGGAAGACCGCTGGCTTGAGCCGCCGCGGCCCTGCTGCACGGCCGCCGATCCCGTGCCCGGGCGGCCGCCCCGCTGCGCCGTGTGCGGCAACCTGCGGCGTCCGGCCGTGGTGTGGTTCGGCGAACTGCTGCCCGAGGCCGCGCTGGCGGCGGCGGAGCAGGCCGCCTCGGCCTGCGACCTGATGCTGGTGGTGGGCACCTCGGGCGTGGTCTATCCGGCCGCGGGGCTGGCGCGGGCGACGCGCGGCCGGGTCGTGATCGTGAATCCGCAGGCCAGTGACCTCGACGACGCCGCCGCCGCGGTGCTGCGCGGCACGGCGGCGGCGCTGCTGCCGCAATTGCTCGAGGCCTAGACTCCGGCATCCCCGGCGCTGGGGCGCTCAGGCTCCGAGGCCCCGGCGCAGGCCCGTTTCCCTCCCGCCGCGGCTCCTAGTTGTTCCTCTTGCGCGGCGCCGCCCAAGCCCTCCAAGATCGCCGGCACGCGCGAATTGCGCGGGGCAGAGCAAGGAAACCAAGATGAAGAATCGCACGATGCTTGCCGCGGCGGCCCTGGCCGCCATCGCCCTGGGCGGTTGCGCCCAGATGCAATCCATGCTGCCGGGCAGCGGCTGGACCACGCTGGTCGACGGCAGCCGCGGCCTGGAGAACTTCCGCCGCGTCGGCCAGGCGAACTGGATCGCCACCGACGGCGCGATCCAGGCCACCGCGGGCGGCAAGGATCCGGCCTACCTCGTCACCAACAACAGCTACCGCGACTTCATGCTGCGGGCCGAATTCTGGGCCAGCGACGACGCCAACAGCGGCATCTACTTCCGCTGCCAGAACCCGAACATGCTCACCGACGAGAACTGCTACGAAGCGAACATCTTCGACCAGCGGCCCGACCCGAGCTACGCGACGGGCGCGCTCGTGAAGCTGGTGAAGGTCCCGGCCAACTTCCAGCGCGCCGGCGGCAAGTGGAACACCTACGAGATCACGGCCCAGGGCGACCACGTGGTGGTGGTGCTCAATGGCCAGAAGACGGTGGACGTGCGCGAGGACGTGCGCAAGTTCGCCAGCGGCCCGGTCGGCCTGCAGTGGGGCAAGGGCACGATCAAGTTCAGGAAGGTGGAGATCAAGCCGCTCTGATCAAGTTGCGGCCCGCAGAGGGCGGCGCCGGCCGCTCTCTCACACCCATCCCATCCAGCCGAGGATCGCCCCCGCGCCCAGCAGCCACAGCAGGTGCACCCGCGTCTTCCACACCACCAGGGTCGAGACGGCGACCACCGCCCACGTGGGCCAGTTCTTCAGCGCATAGCCGTTGGCGGTGGTGAGGATCCAGCCGGTGGACACCAGCAGCGCGATCACCACCGGCGCCATCCCCTGCTTGAAGGCGCGCACGGCGCGCAGGTCGCGGTTGCGGTGGCTCCACTGCGAGCTGAGGTACACCACGACCGAACTGGGCAGCATGATGCCGCCCAGGCACAGCAGCATCCCGAGCAGCGCCGTCCACAGGCTGCCCGCGTTCAGGCCCACGTTCCATCCCATCAGGGCCGTGAACAGCACGTTGGGCCCCGGGGCCGCCTGCGCGATCGAGATCGAGGCGCTGAACTGCGGATCCGTCAGCCAGGCCTTTTCCTCCACCAGGAAGCGGTGCATGTCGGGCGCGGTGGTGATCGCCCCGCCCACGCACAGCATGGACAGCGACAGGTAGTGCGCCAGCAGCGAGAGCCAGTCGCCCGCGTTGAGCACGATCGGGTTCATGCGAGCTTCCGGAACGCCAGCACGCAGCCGCAGCCGCCCACGGCCAGCAGCACCCACAGCAGGGGCAGCTTGAACCACGCGATCGCCACGAAGGACGCCGCCCCGAGCGCCGCCGACAGGGGCACGCCCAGCACGTTCTTGCGCAGCGCCGGCATCAGCTTCAGCCCGGTGGCCGTGATCAGGCCCGCCGCCACCGCGCCCATGCCGCGCACGGCGCCGACCATGTGCGCGTCGGAGGAGAAGCGGGCGTAGATCAGCGCGAGAGCCAGCAGCACCAGCAGCGGGCAGGCGATCAGGCCGGCCACCGCCGCCAGCGCGCCGGTGAAGCCGAAGTAGCGCGAGCCGAGCGCGATCGAGAGGTTCACGACGTTGGGCCCGGGCATGATCTGCGCCACGGCCCATTCCTCGACGAACTCCTCGCGCGTCATCCAGCGCTTGTTTTCCACCAGCTCGCGCTGCACGACGGCGAGCACGCCGCCGAAGCCCTGCAGGGCCAGCAGCGTGAAGGAGACGAACAGATCGGTGCGGGAGCGGGGGCGGGCCAGCGGCGGGGCGTCCGCGGCGGCATCGAGAGTGGACGACATTTGCTCGATTATCGGCGCGGCGGCCTGCGTCTTGCCGACGGCCCCGTGCCCCCTGCCGCCGACGGCCGGCCGCGATTCAGAGCTTCAGCTCCCAGGTCTCGGCCACCAGCTCGCGGCCGAAGGCGGGGCTGGCCACGCTTTGCCTGAGCACGAAGCCGCGGCTGGCGTAGATGCGGCGCGCGGCGGTGAGGACGCTCTGTGTCCACAGCACGATCTTGCGGTAGCCCCTGGCGCGCGCGAAGGCGATGCATTCGTCGGTGAGGCGCGCGCCCAGGCCCAGCCCGCGCGCCTCCGGCCGCAGGATCAGCAGGCGCAGCTTGGCCACGGCGGCAGACTTGCGCACCAGGAACACGGCGCCGGCCCGCTCGCCGTCGACCTCGGCGATCCAGCCCTTTTCCCGCTCCGGGTCGAAGTCGCGCAGGTACTTCGCCGCGATCTCGGCCACCAGCGCCTCGAATTCGGCGTTGAAGCCGTACTCGCGCGCATACAGCTCGCCGTGCACCTGCACCACCCAGCCGAGGTCGCCGGGGCGCGGATCGCGCAGGACGATGCGGCGTTCGGCGGCCGGGGCCGGCTCGAGCAGCCGGTGCAGCGTGTCCATCGCCTCGATCAGGCGCGGGCGCGCCGCCGCGGGCACGGTGGCCAGCAGCGCCGCGGCCTCGTCGCGCGAGCGCTGCTGCAGCGGCGCGAAGGCGGCGTGGCCCGCCTCCGTGAGGCGCAGCAGGCTCTGGCGGCCGTCGTGCGGCGCCGGCTCGCGCGCCACCCAGCCGGCCTGCTCGAAGCGGCGCAGGATGCGGCTCAGGTAGCCGGCGTCGAGCTCGAGGCCGTGCACCAGGTCGCGGGCGGCCAGCGGCGGCCGGTGCGCGAGCTCGTACAGCACGCGCACCTCGGTGAGCGTGAAGTCCGTGTCGAGGTAGCGGCGCAGCACGCCGATGCGCTGGGTGTAGAAGCGGTTGAAGGCGCGGACGGCCTTCACGTGCGATTTGGCGACGCGGCCGGTGGATCTGGGCATGCGCGCGAGTGTCGGCGAATTGCTTGCCGCAGTCAACGATCGGCGGGTATCCTTGGCGGCATGCGCGATCTGCTGCTGCGGCGCTTCGTCACGGGGCTAATTCAGCCCGCGCACATCGTTGGCCCTGCGGAAGCGTAGACCTGCGCAGGCGATTCGGTGTGGCGAGGGCTCCCGGAAGGCGCACGGGGAGCAGCGTCGCCTCCGATACGGCCCGAAGCGGATTTGTCCGCTTCACTCCATGTCCTCCGGCACGACCCTGCGGGCCGTGCCTCCCCCTTTACTTCCGGAAGCGGACAAACCCGCTCCGGGCCTGCGTCGCGCGGTGCAGCACCGC
>Ga0255338_1005098_pt1 | contig 12533 bp, 9 predicted proteins | sample MeOH1_35cm_T4_19_FD_203715 | JGI IMG/M metagenome (GOLD analysis project Ga0255338, IMG submission 203715) | Sandy soil microbial communities from University of British Columbia, Vancouver, Canada - MeOH1_35cm_T4_195 | ecosystem: Engineered > Artificial ecosystem > Sand microcosm > Unclassified ...
ATTCATGAGAACGTAAACGGTTGCGCCCCCGAAATATCCGAGTAAGGCAGGAAAAGAAATTTTCTTCAGGTACCAGAGAAAATTTATTTTCTCGATTCCCATTACTGCAACCCCCGCCGCAGAACCGATAATGAGAATGCTTCCGCCGGTGCCTGCGCAATACGCAAGAAATTCCCAGAAGTAATGATCGGTCGGAAATTGGGTGAGAGGATACATTCCCTGTGCTGCTGCAACCAGGGGAACGTTATCTACAATGGCCGAAGCGAGCCCGATCATCAATGTAATTAAGCTGACGTTTTCAAATTTTGCATCCATCCATGCAGACAGGCTGTGAAGGTGGCCGGCAGTATCAAGTGATGCTATTGCCAGCAGAATACCCAGGAAGAACAGGACGCTTGGAGTATCTATACGTTGTAACGCGCCGGCTACAGATAGTGCGCCTTTATGTTCGTCATTTTTCTTTTTGTGCAGAATCTCTGTTACCACCCAAAGTACACCAACACCTAACATGATTCCCATAAACGGAGGCAATCCGGTGATTGCTTTGAAAACGGGCACGAAAAACAGTACGAGCACCCCGGTGAAAAACACTACATACTTGTCGGATGCAGATGCCGGGATTACTTTCCCGTTCGGTGAAATTCTTTCCGGACGTTCAATATTTCCTTTCATTCTCCAGGCCATAAATAAAACAGGAATGATCATGCTCACCAGGGAAGGTAACAGCAACCTGAGAATTATGTTACTGCTGGTAATCTGGTTACCAACCCATAACATAGTGGTGGTTACATCGCCGATTGGTGACCAGGCTCCGCCCGCATTAGCTGAAATCACAATTACACCTGCGAAGTACCAGCGATCCTTTTCGTCGCTCACGAGTTTTCGCACCAGTGAAACCATCACAATGGCGGTGGTTAAGTTGTCAAGAACTGCTGAGAGAAAAAATGCGATAATGGCAACGATGATCAGAAGTTTACGCCCCGAAACTGTAGTGATGCGTGCAGTAATGATTTCGAATCCATCGTGCGCATCGATCAGTTCGACAATCGTCATTGCGCCAAGCAGGAAGAACAGAATACCCGAAATGTCGCTCAGGTGATGGGTAAGGCTTTCACCCGCCGCCTCGGCGTCGGTACCGGTAATATATATCGCCCAGCACAACACTCCGGTAAGAAGCGCCGTGGCCGCCTTGTTCATCCTGAGCGGATGCTCGAGAGTGACAGCGATGTAACCGAAAATGAAAACCAGCAGAATCCACATAATTGAGCACAAAATACGGAATTATGGTAGGGTGGTTTTGTTATATTTGGTGATTCTAAAACAAACTTAATCTATGTCAATCTGGAGAGTTAAACCTGTATCCGCTTTTGAAGCGGATATGAAGAAAAGTGATTTGCGTCGTGTACTTACGCGATGGGGCTTGACCTCGTTAGGTATCGGAGCAATTATCGGAGGCGGTATTTTTACGCTGACCGGAATTGCTGCACACGATTATGCAGGTCCTGCACTTGCATTGTCATTTGTGATCGCCGGCATCGGCTGCATGTTTGCATCGTTGTGTTACGCTGAGTTTGCATCGGTTCTTCCGGTGGAAGGTTCGGCGTATGCTTATGCATACGGTACAGTTGGCGAATTCTTCGCATGGTTTATCGGCTGGAATCTCATCCTTGAATACATGATGGGTGCTACTACAGTTGCAGTTGCATGGAGTGGTTATTTCACGAAACTGTTACACCTGTTTCATATTGATATTCCTATCTGGTTGTGTAACGATTACGCAACTGCGTGTACGAAGTATGAAGCGTTGCACCAGGCAGCACCTGCATTTGCTTTCAATCTCCCGGCATTTTTAATTACGTGGATCGTAACTGCGATTCTTGTAAAAGGCATCAGAGAAGCAGCGAGCACAAACAATATCATCGTTGTAATCAAAGTGGCTGTTGTTTTGTTTGTCATTATCGCGGGAATATTTTATATCGACACCGCAAACTGGCATCCGTTCATTCCGGAGCGCCACCTGACACCAATTGATGGTAAGGACACTATGTCTTTCGGATTCGGCGGTGTGCTGACTGCAGCAACCATTGTATTCTTCGCATATATCGGATTTGACGCGGTATCTACACAGGCCGGCGAAGCAATCAATCCTAAGAAGGATGTTCCTTTCGCTATCATCATGTCGCTTGTAATTTGTACAGTGTTGTACATTCTCGTTTCTATGGTTCTTACCGGCATGGTACCTTACGGTAAGCTTGATCTTGCTGCACCAGTGGCCTCTGCCTTCGAAGGAGTGGGATTGAAGTGGGCGACCTTCCTCATCACACTTGCTGCAACGCTTGGTCTTACTTCGGTAATGCTTGTTATGATGCTGGGCCAGACGCGCATCTTCCTTGGGATGGCGAAAGACGGACTTCTTCCGTTCAAACTGTTTGGTGATCTTCACCATAAGTTCAAAACGCCGTGGCGCAGTACGTTGGTAGTCGGTTTGATTATTTCGGTTGTTGCTGCGTTAACGCCAATCAACAAAGTTTCGGAGATGTGCAGCATGGGAACACTCCTCGCATTCGGAATGGTGTGTGTCGCTGTAATGATACTTCGTTATAAGAAACCGGAACTGGAACGTCCATACAGAACCCCTGCAGTTTATGTTGTAGGAACTCTGGGAGTTGCATTCAATATTTTCCTGATGTGTTTTGTCCGGCCGGAAACATGGGTGGCATTCATCTGTTGGGGTGTGCTTGGTGTTATTGTGTACTTCCTGTACAGTAAGAATCACAGCAAGCTCAACAATCCCGGACAACAATAATCATATGGGCGGGTAACACCGCCCTTTTTTTCTATGTCGGGATTCAAACAACGTTTAGGGTTAATAGACGCTACGTCGATTGTAGCCGGCTCCATGATTGGTTCCGGAATTTTCCTCGTGAGTGCACAGATGTCGCGCGATGTCGGATCTGCAGGATGGCTCATGCTGGCGTGGATACTAAGCGGAATAATTACCCTGGCAGCAGCGCTCAGCTATGGCGAACTCGCCGGAATGATGCCGGAAGCAGGAGGACAATATGTGTACATCCGTCGTGCATTCGGCAAACTGACCGCATTCCTTTATGGCTGGACAGTATTCACCGTAATCCAAACCGGAGTTATTGCAGCAGTTGCGATTGCATTTGCGAATTATACATCAGAATTGTTCCCGGCTTTAAGTTCGAAACACATTCTTATACAAGCCGGATGGCTGAAGGTTACCCGCGCTCATCTTGTTGCAGTTACATTGATTGTCCTGCTGACCATGTGGAATACCCGTGGTGTGGAAGGCGGTGCATGGGTAGCGAAAATATTTACCTCGGCAAAACTGCTGGCGCTCTTCGCCTTGATAGTGCTCGGATTATACGTGGGGCTCCGATCCGGAACACTCGGAATAAATTTTTCAAACGCATGGGATGCTTCGCGAACGACCGTTGGCGACGACGGATCAGTGACCACGACACCGTTGGCCGGAATCGGTTTGATGATGGTCCTCGGGTTTACGATGATCAATTCACTTTTCTCGAGCGATGCATGGAACAATGTGACATTTATCGCCGGCGAAATCAAGGAGCCTAAGAAAAATATTCCGCGAAGTCTCATCCTGGGTACAGCTATTGTAACTGCATTGTACCTGTTGGCGAATCTTGCATACCTGTCACTGCTGAAATTGCATGGCAATCCTGCGGGAGAAACCCCGGCGGAATTGGGAATGCAATTCGCAACCAACGACCGCATCGGGACTTCGGCGGCATCCATGATTTTTGGAGCTTCAGCTTCCGTAATGATGGCCATTCTTATTATGGTTTCTACATTCGGGTGTAACAACGGAATTATTTTAGCCGGCGGAAGATTATTTTATGCGATGTCGAAGGACGGGTTATTTTTTCCGCGCGCCGGAAAACTGAATGCAAGCGGAGTACCTTCATTCGCATTGTGGATACAGGCGATCTGGGCCTGCCTTCTGTGCTTCTCAGGGAAATATGGCGATTTACTGTCGTACGCCACATTCGCATCACTGATTTTCTACTGCGTAACTATTGCCGGAATATTTGTTCTCCGCGTGAAAGAACCGGACACATTGCGTCCTTACAAAGCACTCGGGTATCCCGTGGTGCCGGTTCTTTACATCATTGCGGCATTGGCAATATGTGTTGACCTGGTTTTTATGGATACGCGGAACTCGGTTGCAGGATTGATTTTGGTTGCCATCGGAATTCCTGTTTATTTTGTGCTGAAGAACATTATCGATAAAAACAAAATTCAGGCGTAAGATGTCAGAGTGGAAACAACTCTTCGCATTCACGAAACAGGAGCGCAACGGAATTGCAGTTCTGTGTGTGCTCATTGTCGGTGCGATTGTTTACATCGCTCTTCAGCCGATATTATTTCAACCGGCAACAGTTCCCACGCAAATTCCCGCTGAATACTTCGCCGACGGCAATCCCGGCACTCCGTCCGCAAATGCCGGGATAACAACGGAGAAGCAGGATAGCGATCAGCCTGATGTAGCCTCCATTGCAGGGCAAACTTCCGTCTATCAGCAGAACGAATTATTTCTCTTCAATCCGAACGGATTGCCCGAAACTGATTGGGTTCGTCTTGGTTTATCACCGGCGCAGGCGAAATCGGTGAAGAACTTCGAGGCAAAAGGAGGTTCTTTCCGTTCAAAGGAAGATGTAAAGAAGCTCTATGTCATTTCTCCGGAGAAGTATTCCGAACTGGAACCATACATTGTTATTCCGGCGAAAACAGACTCGCTGCCCGTTTACGGGAAGAAAAAATCCGACATTGTTCTCGAACTGAATACAGCAGATACTTCTCAACTTGTACAGGTTAGCGGCATCGGCCCGGTGTTCGCAGCAAGAATTGTGGCCTATCGCTTACGTCTCGGTGGATTCCATCACAAAGAACAACTGATGGAAGTTTACGGAATGGATGAAGTGAAATACGGACAGGTTCAGGCTTCGTTCAACTGTGACTCATCCTACATTACGAAGATCAATGTGAACAGCGCAGAAGTATCTGACCTGAAAAAGCATCCATACGTTACGCCGGTCGTAGCAAGTGCACTGGTGAATTACCGGAAGCAGCATGGCAATTTCAAACAACTTTCGGCCATCATGCAGTGTAAAGTAATTACGCCGCAGCTGTACGCAAAACTTGCACCTTATCTCACGATTTAGAATGGACATCATACGCAATGCAATCCGTCTTGTTCCCGACTTTCCGAAAAAAGGAATTCTTTTCAAAGACATTACTCCGCTTCTGCTGGATGCGAAAATCGGGAAGCACATTCTGGATGAATTCGAGCGTCAGCTGGCCGGAAAAAAAATTGATGCAATTGCCGGAATAGAAAGCCGCGGTTTTCTATTTGGTTACGCGCTTGCATTGCAGATGAAATTGCCATTTATTCCTATCCGCAAATCGGGAAAACTACCCTGGAAAACTGTTGGCATTGACTACGATCTGGAATATGGCACTGCGCGTATTGAAATGCATGCCGATGCTGTTCATTCCGGAATGAGTGTGATGATTCACGACGATCTGCTGGCTACGGGCGGTACGGCCTCTGCGGCGGCTCAACTGATTCAGATGCAGGGTGGAAAAGTGGGCGCATTTTCATTCGTCGTTGAACTTGATTTTCTCAAGGGACGAGATATTCTTAAGCAGTATTCGGCTGAAATTGTCAGTTTGATCAGGGATTAGGAATTAGGGATTAGGGATTAGGAATTAGGGATTAGGGCAATTGGGCATTAGGGCAGTTAGGCATTAGGGTAATTGGGCATTGGGGGATTGGGGCATTAGGCATTAGGTGTTGGGGCAATTGGGCAGTTAGACATTTGGGCAGTCAGGTGTTGGGATAGTTGGGCGTTAAGCCATTGCAATGAGCGGAGTTTCTTCACCGACTCTATAATCAAAAAACTCTTACTGAATTACTCATTCTCAAATGCCATAATGCTTCAATGCGTATTGCCCTATTACCGAATTCTGCTATTTTTGACGCCGTTCCGAGGGAGTCCTTCGGCCAAAACCACCCTTTTCCTATGGATTTTAAGCAAAACGAGAATCAAGTAATGATCGCCGACATGATTCGCAAATTCGGTGAAGAACATATCCGCCCGAAACTAATGGAATGGGATGAGTCGCAGGAATTTCCTGTTGACGTAATGAAGAAGCTGGGTGAACTCGGATTGCTGGGCGTATTGGTCCCAACGGAATATGGCGGATCCGGATTCGGATATTTTGAATACGTTACTGCGTTGACCGAGATCGGAAAAATCTGCGGATCGATCTGTCTTTCTGTTGCTGCGCACAATTCACTGTGTACAGGACATATCATGGCATTCGGAAATGAAGAGCAGAAGAAAAAATATCTGCCGAAACTGGCTACCGGTGAATGGATCGGAGCATGGGGACTCACAGAACAGAATACGGGTTCAGATGCAGGCGGAATGCTGACGGTTGCAGTTCCTGATGGTGATTATTATGTGATTAATGGTTCGAAGAATTTTATCACGCATGCTATTTCCGGTGATGTTGCAGTTGTAATAACACGCACAGGCGAGAAGGGCACTTCGAATTCCACAACAGCATTTGTGATTGAGAAAGGAACGAAGGGATTCACACACGGTAAGAAAGAAAATAAGTTAGGCATGCGCGCTTCGGAAACAGCAGAGCTGGTCTTCACGGATTGTCGTGTGCACAAGAGCCAGATTCTTGGAAAAGTGGGTGAAGGATTTGTGCAGGCGATGAAAGTTCTGGATGGAGGACGGATTTCAATCGCAGCTGTTTCTCTTGGTATTGCGAAAGGCGCCTACGAAGCAGCACTGAAGTATTCCAAAGAACGTCACCAGTTCGGTAAACCGATTTCGCATTTCCAGGCGATTGCATTTAAGCTGGCAGATATGGCCACTGAAATCGATGCGGCAGAATTGCTCACCATGAAAGCAGCCGACCTGAAAAACCGTGGAGAGAAAGTAACCAAGGCCTCAGCGTACGCGAAGTACTACGCGTCTGAAGTAGCCGTTCGCGTGTCCACAGAAGGAGTTCAGATTTTCGGCGGTTACGGTTATACGAAAGACTTTCCGGCGGAGAAATATTATCGCGATTCCAAGTTGTGCACCATTGGTGAGGGTACATCTGAAATCCAGAAAATGGTAATAGCCCGCGAAATCATTAAGGAATAAACGGTTTGTTTACAGCATTAAAAGTCCCTTTAGGTGCAGCCTTTCGGGACTTTTTTCTTGGTCTGTCCGGACTCAGATTTCATGCCTGCTTAAGTCCTGTTAGGCGAAAAACAGTGGGAAATCCGTTCATTTTGCGATATTATTGTTTCGGCAATACACAAACACAAATCGCTGTCTTTATTATGATGCGAAGGCTCTTCCCCCGCCTCAACACCGTTGAGAGTATTCAGATTTATACATTCTGGACTACACTGATTCTAACAGCAGTTGTCAGTCTGATTTTCCTGATCTGATCGTGCTTTTTGCGTCTTGTCTGTATGCGGACAAAGCCGGTCGGAGAATGCACACTTAATTTATTGCCGATCGCGTACCCGGTCCCTGCTTTTCGGCAGGTCATCCGCCTCTGTGTCCGTTCATCATCTTCACTATTTTTGGGGTTTTCTAAAGGATGCAATTGCGTACTTTTGGTGTTCGAAAAAATGAAAATCCCAATGAAGAAAATTCTGTTTTTTATTCCGGTCGCGGCACTGTGTGTAAGCGCGGGCATCGTCATTAATGGAGGAGCACCAACTTCGGCACCGAAGAACTGGTTCAATCTTTCTTACAAGGATGATGGAACGAAAGGTGTTGGCACCGAAAAGACTTACAAAGATCTGCTGGCCGGAAAAACTCCGGATACAATAATTGTGGCGGTAATCGACGGTGGTGTTGATTACATGCATGAAGATCTGAAGAACGTGATGTGGCACAATCCGGGAGAAATCCCCGGGAATAAAATTGATGATGATAAGAACGGCTATGTTGATGATATCTATGGCTGGAACTTTATCGGTGGTGCGAACGGCGAAAATGTAGAGCACGATAACCTCGAGCTCACACGCGAATACCGTCGCCTGAAAAAGAAGTTCAAAAACAAAACACGTGAGGATCTTGCTCCGGCAGACACCGCTGATTTCTCAAAATACCTCGTGGTGCAGAAAGATTACAACGCGAAGTACGACGAAACAAAAACTACGCTGGATAACATTGCGAACTTCCGCAAGATGAACAACGGCCTGAAGGACGAGATCAAGGCGAAGACCGGAAAAGACACAGTGACGTATGAAGACTGGGTTTCGCACAATGCAAGTCCGCAGTACAAAAACTTCCACACTCTGCTGAAAACACTCGTAGTTAAGAAAGCAGAAGATTGGACCGTGTTGAACTCCGAACTCGAAGAAGGTTTCAATGCATACAACGATATGCTGGACTATCACCTGAACGTTGATTATGACCCACGCAGTATTGTTGGCGATGACTATGAGAACCAGGAAGAAAAATATTACGGCAACGCTGACATCAAAGGGCCTGATGCATTTCACGGAACGCACGTTGCGGGAATTATCGGGGCTCAGCGCGGAAACAACATCGGAATTGATGGCGTATCCAATGCAGTATTGATTATGGGTGTTCGCGTTGTGCCTGACGGTGATGAGCGCGATAAGGATGTTGCAAACGGAATCATTTATGCAGTCGACAACGGTGCGAAGGTGATCAACATGAGCTTCGGAAAAGCCTACGGCTATAATAAAGCGGTAGTCGATAAGGCTGTGAAATATGCGGAAAGCAAAGGGGTTCTCCTGGTTCACGCAGCGGGTAACGACAGCAAGAACAACGACAATACCAATAACTTCCCGACGGCACGTTATCTTGACGGAGGTGTTGCATCAAACTGGATTGAAGTTGGTGCGCTGAACTGGCAAACCGGAAAAAATTCTTTGGCTCCATTCTCCAATTACGGCAGGAAGAACGTGGATGTATTCGCACCGGGTGTTGATATTCATTCAACTACTCCCGGCAATGAATATAAAGATGCAAGCGGAACCAGTATGGCATCTCCCGTTACAGCGGGTGTTTGTGCGGTACTGAGAGCATATTTCCCTGCACTTACTCCGGCGGATGTAAAACGTATCGTGGAAACTTCTTCCGACCGGTCGATGGCAAAGAAGAAAGTGATCATCCCGGGTGAAAAGAAAAAGAAGGCAAAATTCAATTCGCTCTGTAAAACCGGCGGAACAGTAGATCTCTATGCCGCAGTTCAGATGGCCTCTGGTGCAGTGGCGAAGAAATAATTTTTACCAGGAATCAAAAAAAACGTCCCGGGGATCTAACGATGTCGGGACGTTTTTGTTTGAGTAATTTTACGTGAATGTCGGAATCAACGCGCCTCAATAAATTCATTGCTGAATCGGGAATCTGTTCCCGACGCGATGCCGATCGTTTCATTGAGCAGGGTAATGTGAAGATCAACGGCAAGCGTGCGAAGATCGGTGACCAGGTTTATCCCGGAGATATTGTTCATGTGAATGGTCATGCGCTCGAACCCATGGAAAAGTCTCAGCAGATTTACATTGTGCTGAATAAACCTCCCGGTGTAACAAGCACAACCGAACTGAGTGATCGCACGAACATTGTCGATTTTGTAAATCACAGCCGTCGCGTGTTTCCGATCGGACGTCTGGATAAAGATTCACAAGGATTGATTTTTCTCACAAGCGATGGCGACATCGTGAACAAGATTCTTCGTGCGTCGAACAATCACGAGAAAGAATACGTGGTGACGGTGAATAAACCCATTACTGACGATTTTATCACCGGTATGGGCGCGGGTGTTCCGATTCTCGGACAGCGTACAAAAAAGTGTATCATCAAAAAGGAAACGCCGACGATTTTCAGGATTGTTCTTGTGCAGGGTCTGAACCGTCAGATCCGCAGAATGTGTGAATACTTCGGTTACGAAGTAGTGAAACTCGAACGGGTGCGCATAATGAACATTACAATCAAAGGATTGCCGCAAGGCGACTGGCGCGATCTGACACCGGATGAACTGAAAGGAATTTTCGGAATGATTGAAAAGTCGGAAGGAAAAGCGCCCGGAGAGAAAAAAGTAATCACGCAATCACGGCGGTGGAGCGGAAAGTCAAAAGGAAATTCCGGCAGTCACGCTGCGAAAGGAAAACCCGGCAGTCATAAACCGGGCCGGCCGGGCAGTGATCAGCCGAAAGGAAAATTCGGCAGTAACAAACGCAAGCGTTAAGCGTTGCTGCTTCGGGATTCTAATTCCTGAACCGTTACATTCAGGATTTTCGTAGGCAGGTATGATCACAGAGCATTAACGATCCGGAATTTCTATTTTCGTTGAATTCAGGCAAATTCAGAAGGGTACCCCCGTATTTATACGGTACCACCCCCGTATAAATACGGGGGTCAAAAATCCCGTATTTATACGGTTGACACGCTGCAGGTGCTCAGGTACTTTTGTTGTGCTATCCCTCTCGGGATTACTGATGTTCGGGCCGATGTGAAGATCCGCCCTAACGGTTAATCTAAAGAAACCGGACATCACTCTGAGGGGAAGGTTAATACCGTAGGGATAGCACTTTTTCACAAAGCGATATTGTGAACAAACCTCAGAAAGGGCCGCTTCCGATAACTATCGGGTACCAGCGGACCTTTTTTTGCGTGGTTGACTCTGCTTCAGTGCACCGAACGAATCCTTATCTTAGGACTCTATTCCAACTCAAAAATGGCAAACGAAGAACAACCACAACAAGGGCAGATGAATATCGAACTCGGCGAAGAAGTAGCCGGGGGAACCTATTCCAACCTGGCGATCATCACGCACTCGAATTCAGAATTCATTCTCGATTTCATACAGGTAATGCCTGGAGTTCCGAAGGCGCGCGTTAAATCACGTATCATTCTTACTCCGCAGCATGCGAAACGTCTGATGAAAGCGCTCAAAGAAAATATCTCCCGCTTCGAAAGTGCGAACGGTGCTATCAATGACACAGAATTCTCCAATGCGTTCCCTATGAATTTCGGCGGAACGAAAGGAATGGCTTAACAGACGCCGGTCTCCGGTCATCAGGCGGGAGTAAAAAGTACTGCATGAAAACTAAATTCATCATCGGCCTGGTTGTGTTACTTGTGGCGGGATTGACTTCCTGTACACTCGAGAAACGGCATTACCGGAATGGATTTTACGTCAGCGGATTGCGGAGCCATGAACAACCGGTAAAGGAAACAGAAAATGAGGTTGTTGTTGAAAATCCGTTAGCCTCAACTGCGGATGTGACGGAAGAGCGTATTGCGGAGCCGGTGCAAGTAATAACCACAGCTGAAGAAACCTCAACAACCCGTACAAAGGATATTGTTCCGACCGCCGTTCAAAAAGAAAGCAATACGGATCATGTTGCTGTTGAAAATGCAGCACCCTCGGCTCCAGGTCTGATAGTACCCGATAAGAAACAAGCTATCGGCGCAGGTATTGCAGCTGCAATATTTTTCTTTCTCGGCATGGCAGGTCTTGTGATCAAAGGAACAGCAGGTCCGGTTGGCATCTTTATCGGAGCTGCATTTGTGTGTTTTATCCTCTGTATTATCCTGGCTAGTTTTCTTTATCCAAAAGAAACACAGGTTAAAACTCCCAAAGAGGAGTCTACTTATACACCGAAGGACAAAGCGATTGCCGGTGTTGGCCTTGGACTGCTCATTGTCTCACTCCTTGCCATTGTTACAATTGTTTACCTGTTTTTGGAAATTTTCGTTGGTCTGTTCTATTAACAACAGATGCCGTAACCTTTTTCCTATCAGATGAAGTCCCGGATTTCCGATACTTCCGATGTGCGTGTGAACGATTTCTTCCGGACGGGTGAATTTTCCGTCGTTTACCTCATCACCAACTTTTCTGTAAGCAGTTCTGAAGGAATTGCCTGTCACCACTAATTCATTCACGGCATCTACAGTAAACAGGGAATCATATTTCGCATCATCAAGAATATTTTTCCTGATCGCGATATGGGGAAGCACACTGTTGGCAACGGTGAGGATTTCTTTCAGAGTCTGTACAGCCGGAAACAGAATTTCTTTCGTCAGCTGAACATCACGGTGATAACCCGACGGCATGTTCGCGAGCAACAACGTAAGTTCATTCGGAACCGATTGAATCCTGTTGCATTTTGCCCGGATCAGTTCCCATACATCCGGATTTTTCTTGTGGGGCATAATGCTGCTTCCCGTTGTGAATTCATCAGGAAATGAAACGTAAGCGAATTCCTGGTTCATGTACAGCGTAATGTCGGAAGCGAGTTTCGAAAGCGTTGCGGCAATTCCGGCGAGTGCGAACGCGACTGTTTTTTCTGTTTTACCCCGGGTCATCTGGGCGTAAACCGAATTCACATTCATCCCGGAAAACTGCATTTGTTCCGTGGTGAATTCTCTGTCAATCGGAAATGAGGAGCCGTATCCTGCTGCAGAACCAAGCGGGTTTTTGTTGAT
>Ga0255338_1005099_pt1 | contig 12528 bp, 10 predicted proteins | sample MeOH1_35cm_T4_19_FD_203715 | JGI IMG/M metagenome (GOLD analysis project Ga0255338, IMG submission 203715) | Sandy soil microbial communities from University of British Columbia, Vancouver, Canada - MeOH1_35cm_T4_195 | ecosystem: Engineered > Artificial ecosystem > Sand microcosm > Unclassified ...
GAGGTAAAGAAGACGGTGCCGATGCCGCAGACGCGGCCGGAACGGTCCGTCGTCAAGCCGAAAGTCTCGGCAAAGCCGATCGTGCTGCCGCGCCGCGCCGCGCTCAGCCGCGCTGCCGCTGTGCCGCAGCGCCCGACGAGGCCACTGCCGCGGCGGCGGTGACCTTGCCCAGCATCACCAGCACCGGCCCGGGCAACTGGGCGGCTTGCATGCGCGCGACGAGTTCGCCGATGGGCGCCGACACCACTGCCTGATCGGGCCGCGTCGCGCGCGCAATGGCGAGCGCGGGCGTTGCCGGATCGAGGCCCTCGGCGGTCGCCTTGGCGATGAGCTGTTCGAGCGTGCGCGTCGGCATGTAGATCGCCGTGGTCGCGGTCGGATCGGCGAGCGCGCGCCAGTCGATATCGTCCGGCAGCTTGCCATCCTTGGCGTGGCCGGTGACGTATTGCAGCTTGCGGGCATGACCGCGATCGGTGAGCGGCAGATTGAGCTTTGCCGCCGCGCCTTGCGCCGCGGTGATGCCGGGCACAACCTCAACCGAAAGCCCGGCCGCCTTGCAAGCTTCGAGTTCTTCGCCGGCGCGGCCGAAGATCATGGGATCGCCGCCCTTGAGCCGCACCACGCGCTTGCCCTGCTTGGCGAGACCAACCATCAACGTGTTGATATCGTCCTGCTTGCAGGATGGACCGAAGCCGGTCTTGCCGACCAGCATCTTACGCGCCTCGCGCCGGGCGAAATCGAGCACATCGCGCGAGACGAGATCGTCGAACAGGATCACGTCCGCCGACTGCAACGCGCGCACCGCGCGCAAGGTCAGCAATTCCGGATCGCCCGGCCCCGCACCGACCAAAGTCACGGTGCCATTTTCGACCGCCTGACCGACGCCCTTCACCTCGGCGATGAAGCGATCGAAATCGGCCTGCGATGGCTCACTATCGGCATGCGTGACCGCATGCGCCGTGAACAAGTGCCAGAACTTACGCCGGCCGGCGAACGGCAGACCGGAGGTCTTCACCGCCGCGCGCCAGCGATGCGCGGCCGCGGCCCAGGCGGCAAAGCCCTGTGGCAAGAGCGCCTCGAGCTTGGCGCGGATCGCCTGCGCGAAAACGGGAGCCGCGCCGTCAGTGGAGATGCCGATCACCAAAGGCGAACGGTTGACGACGGCGCCGAAGGAGAAGTCGCAGAAGGCCGGCTTGTCGATGACGTTGACCGGTACGCCCGCCGCGCGCGCGGCCCGGGCAAAGATGTACGCCGCTTCGTCGTCCTCGAAGGCACCAATCGCAATGGCCGCGCCGCGTAGATCGTCATCCGCGAACGCACGGCGATGGATGGCGATGGCACCCTTGGGCGGGTCCCCGGTGATCAGCAGCAACTCGTCCGACGGGCTCTCGGCATAGACGTCGACCAACGCGCCCGCCGCCGACAACAGCTCCGCCTTCCAGGCTGCCGCCGCGCTGCCACCGACGACCACCGCGCGCTTGCCCTCGAGCCCGAGAAATACGGGCAGGCGGGCCAGCGGCTCCATGCGCGCCGGTCGTGCATCGGTCGGTGTGCGGTCAGCAGCCACAGCCAATTACCTTCGTTTGTTTCATCCCTCGGCTCTCCGCAGCAAGCGACGTGCCATCTGCCAAGGGATTGATCACGTTCGCTTTTCCCCGGCCACCCAAGGCCAATGATGAAAATTCAGGCAGTGACCAACGGCCTACTCGGCCGCCACCGGGCTGACGTGCGGCTTCACATTGGCGTGGAAGTCGCGGCCATTGCCGGTCTTGGCGACGAAGCCGGCGCGGATGGTGAAGTCGCCGAAGTGCTCGCCCTTCTCGCGGCCGGCCGCATAGGCTTTGAAGATCGGATCGAGTGTCGCGACGATGCCGGCGTGGTCGACGTCCTCGGCATAGAGCTTGGACAACCGCGAACCGTCGAAACCGGCGCCAAGATAGAGGTTGTAGCGGCCCGGACCTTTGCCGACCAAGCCGATCTCGGCGAGATAAGGCCGCGCGCAGCCGTTCGGGCAGCCGGTCATGCGGATGACGATGTCGTCGCCCGACAGGCCGTGCACCGCCAGCCGCTCGTCGAGCGCCGTCAAGAGATCGGGCAGATAGCGCTCGCTCTCGGCCAGAGCGAGGCCGCAAGTCGGCAACGCAACGCAAGCCATCGAATTGCGGCGCAGGCCGGACCATGGCGCGATGAGACCGGCCTCCTGGCACAGCCAGTGAATCTCTTTCTGCCGCTCGACCGGAATATTGGCGATGATCAGGTTCTGGTTCGGCGTGATGCGGAAGTCGCCGTCATGCGTCTCGGCTATCTTGCGCAGCGCCGTCATCTGCATCGCGCCGGGCCGGTCCTGAATGCGGCCCGCCTGCACATACAAGGTCAGATGTGCACGGCCGTTATCACCTTCGCTCCAGCCGTAGCGATCGCCGGTCGAGGTGAACTGATAGGGCTTTGCCGGCGCGAACAGTACGCCGGCACGGCGCTCGACCTCGGCACGGAAAGCGTCGAGCCCGCGATCCTCGATCGTGTATTTCAGGCGTGCATGCTTTCGGCTCTTGCGGTCTCCCCAATCGCGCTGCACGGTCACCACCGCCTCGGCCACGGCGATCGCGTCCTTGGTGGCGCAATAGCCCATCACATCGGCCGTGCGCGGATAGGTGTCCTGCTCGCCGTGGGTCATTCCCATGCCGCCGCCGACCGTGACGTTCCAGCCGCTCACCTCGCCCTTGTCGTCGAGGATGGCGATGAAGCCGAGATCGTGCGCGAAGATGTCGACGTCGTTCGACGGCGGCACCGCGACCACGATCTTGAACTTCCGTGGCAGATAGGTCTTGCCGTAGATCGGCTCCTCGACCTCCTGCTCGCCGCCGGCGATCTTCTCGCCGTCGAGCCAGATCTCACGATAGGCCGGCGTCGCCGGCAAGAGATGATCGGAGACGGCCTTGGCCAAATCCTGTGCCGCCGCATGCGCGCGCGACTGATAGGGATTGGGGTTGCACATCACGTTGCGGTTGACGTCACCGCAGGCCGCGATGGTATTGAGCACCACATGGTCGATCGCCTGCAAGGTCGACTTCAGGTTCGACTTGATGATGCCGTGGAGCTGTACGGTCTGGCGCGTCGTCAGACGCATCGTGTGGTTGGAATAGTCGCGCGCGATCTGGTCGAGCGCCAGCCACTGCGGCGGCGTCACGACGCCGCCCGGGATGCGCACGCGGATCATGAAGGAGAAGGCCTTCTCCATCTTCTTGCGTGTGCGCTCGGGCCGCAGGTCGCGGTCGTCCTGCAGATACATGCCATGGAACTTGACGAGCTGCTGGTCGTCCTCGGTGATCGCCCCAGTGATTTCGTCTTGGAGCCCCTCCGCCAACGTGCCGCGCAGGAAATTGCTGGCGTCCTTGATGTGCTCGTTGCGGGAGAGTTCGTCGTCAGCCATGGCTTTGTCCGTATTTATTTGCGGCCGTCATCGCCCGCGAAAGCAGGCGATCCAGTACTCACTGAGATCAGCGGTTTAGCACAATGTCGGCGTCCACTGGATGCCCCGCTTTCGCGGGGCATGACACCGGACGGGGAGTGCCCATTCCTTAGTAAACGTCCGTGAGATAACGCTTTTCGCGCTCCAGCGTTGCCACCGCCTGCTCGGCCGCCTCGGGCGTCACCGCCTTCACGTCGGCATAGGCCTTCACCAGCATGGCGCGGACGTCCTTGGCCATCGATTTGGCGTCGCCGCAGACATAGAAATGGGCGCCCTTCTCCAGCCACTCGATAAGGTCGCGACGGCGCTCCCAGATCTTGTGCTGGACGTAGATCTTGTCGGGCCGGTCGCGCGAGAAGGCAACGTCCATGCGGGTGAGACCGCCGTCCTTCAGTGCGTCCTGCCAGTCGAGCTGGTAAAGGAAGTCGTGCGTGAACTGGCGATCACCGAAGAACAGCCAGCTCTTGCCGGTGGCGCCGGTCGCCCGGCGCTCCTGCACAAAAGCGCGGAACGGCGCGACGCCTGTGCCCGGGCCGACCATGATGATGTCCTTGTCTGCCGCCGGCAGGCCGAAGTGCTTGTTGGGCTTCAGCTTGACGCGGACGCGACCACCCTTCTTGAGCCGCTCGGCGACGTAGTTCGACGCCACGCCCTTACGGTCGCGGCCGAAGGCGCGATAGCGCACCGCCGAGATCAGAAGATGCGCCTCGTCGCCCACCTCGGCGCGCGAGGAGGCGATCGAATAAGCGCGCGGGGCGAGCGGACGCGTGAGCGAGCGCAGCTTGTCGGCGTCGAGCGCGATCGGGAACGTGGTGAGGAGATCGATGAGCTGACGTCCGGCGATCCAGTCCTTCACCTCGCCGTCGGCGATCAGCTTCTTGACGTAGAAGTGGTCGGTCGCGTTGGCGTAGGTCTCGACGGTCTTCGCGGACAAGGTCGTGACATCGCGCGAGGCGATCAGTTCGGCGCGCAGGGCGGCGTCGTCCGAAAGGCCGGCGGCCTTCAAGAGATCGTCGACATAGGCCGGATCGTTCTCGGGATAAAGATCGAGCGAATCGCCCGGCTGATAGGCCGGCGCCGGACCGTCGAAGGCCAGCGCGAGATGCACCGTCTCCTTGTCCGAGCGCGACGAGTTCAGATTAACGTGCTCGATGATCTCGGCCTCGACGATATCGGTGTTGGGCGCGGCCGCCGGCTTGGTCGCGAAGTCGACCTCGATCACGCGACCACGGCCGGCATCGGCCGGCGCCAGGGTCTTCAGTGCGCCGTCGATCCACTTGCCCGCGGGCTCGGCGAAATCGAGATCGCAATCGACCCGGTCGACCACGCGCTTGCCGCCGAGCGCGGCAAGGCGCTCGTCGAGCTTCTTGCCGACGGCGCAGAACTCCGCATAGGCGGTGTCGCCAAGCGCCAGCACGCCGAATTCGACACCATCGAGACGCGGTGCGCCCTCGCCCATCAACTCGTTATAGACGCGCGTCGCGCGGCCCGGAGGCTCGCCCTCGCCCCAGGTCGCCGCGATGACCACGAGCTTCTTCGCCGACGCAAGCGTCGACAGTTCGAGATCGGCCATATCGACGACATTCGGCTTGAAGCCGAGCTTGCGGGCGTTCTTGGCGAGATCGCCGGCAAGCTTCTCGGAGTTGCCGCTTTCGCTGGCGAACACGATCGTCAAAGGCTCGGCCGGGCGCGCGGGCGCTGCGGGCTGGGCCTGTGCAACACCGGCTTCGGCAAACTCCGCGCCAGCGGTGAGAACCCCGGCGCTGCCGGCCACGGCCTCGACGCCGGCCAGGAAGCCCGCGAGCCAAGCCCGCTGAACGGGGCTCGCCGGCCCAACCACGCGGTTCAGGAGGTCCACGTCCTCGGCAGAGAAAGGCGCGGTCTTCGGAATAGCAATGACGGAGGACATGTGAACCTTCACCAACGCACGTACGGCAGGGCGGCGATCAGCAGAGCGACGAGAGCGGTCGCGATCGCGATCAGCCAGTTCTCGAGCGACAATTCGTTGTCGATCGGGTCGCGATGGGGAAAATCGGTCATAGGGCGCTCCCACTTCCTCGCCAGGAGCCTTTAGATAGAAGACCGTTCTCTAGACCAGCAATAACCTACGGAAAATAAGAAGGTATTTCCTGTCCCGCCGACCTGAACGACAAACATTCTTCTCTTTTCGAGCCGCTGTGGAGAACACAACTCTCCCTCCCTTCCCGGTCATCAACCGTGCGAAATAGGCACTTCCGCTTAACCACACGCCTGCGGTCTATGACCCGTCCCGCCTACCGAAAATCCCTCCGCGCCCTGCTCACCCCCGCCGAACACCGTCTGTTCGCCCGGCTCGACACGCCGCAGAAGATCCAGACTTTCCTCGACAAGACGCCGATCAATTTCGGCGAACATGGCGACACCGCCATGTCGCCGCGGCGCATGCTGAAGATGAAGATGGCCCACTGCACCGAGGGCGCCTTCTTCGCCGCCGCCGTGCTGGCTTTTCACGGCAAAGAAGCGTGGCTCATGGACATCCAGTCGCTGCCGAGCGACCACGACCACGTCATCACGCTCTTCAAGGAGCGCGGGCTGTGGGGCGCGATCAGCAAGACCAACCACGCCATCCTGCGCTGGCGCGATCCGATCTATAAGAGCTGGCGCGAACTCGCCATGAGCTACGCCCACGAATACTGTTTGCCGGGCGGCAAGAAATCGATGATGGCCTATTCACGGCCGTTTTCGCTCCAACGCTACAAGCCCGAACGCTGGCTCATCGTCGAGGAAGATCTCGATTGGCTCCTGCTCGACCTCGACCTGTCGCCGCATGTGCCCGTCGCGCCGCCGGCGGCGATGCGCAAGCGCATGCGTTCGACCAAGGTGGAGCTTCGGTCGCAGGAAGTGGTCGAGTGGCCCGACCCGCGGAAGAAGAAGGTCAAGCGCGCAAAGCCGCTCTCCGGGGACCGATAGCTAAAGTGAGCCTGAGCCCAAACTAAGCTCGTTTGCTCCGCGGAGCGAAGGGCGACATGATCATGCTTCAAGCCGGGGCGCGATCATGTTTGAAGGTTTCACTTCTCATACCATTGACGTCGATGACGTCACGATCAACTGCCGTGTCGGCGGCTCGGGCCCGCCGGTATTGTTGCTACACGGTTTTCCGCAGAACCTGGCGATGTGGGCGAAGATCGCGCCGGCTCTCGCTGCTCATTACACCGTGGTCTGCGCCGATCTCCGCGGTTATGGCGATAGCGCCAAGCCGATATGCCTGCCGGACAATTCCAATTACTCTTTCCGGGCCATGGCCGCCGACCAGGCCGGCCTCATGCGCCGGCTCGGCTTCGACCGTTTTCATGTCGTCGGCCACGACCGCGGCGCGCGCACCGCACACCGGCTGACGCTCGATCATCCGACACGCGTCCTCAGCCTCGCCGTCCTCGATATCGTGCCGACATACGCCATGTACATGAACACCAACCGCCACGTCGCCCGCGGCTACTGGCATTGGTACTTCCTCTCCCAGCCGGCGCCGTTTCCCGAGCACATGATCGGCCTCGACCCGGATTATTTCTATCAGAACTGTCTGGTCGGCTGGGGCGCCACGTCGCTTTCAGGTTTCGATCAGGAGCAGCTCGAGAGCTATCGCCGCTGCTGGCGCGATCCGGCCACCATCCACGGCTCCTGCTCGGACTACCGGGCGGCCGCGACGATCGATTTGGAGCACGATGCCGCCGACATCGACGTAAAGGTGGGATGTCCCACGCTCGCTTTCTGGGGCGAGAAAGGACTGATGCACCAGTTGTTCGACTTAGGCGTCGAATGGCGCAAGCGCTGTACAAATCTCGCGACCGCGACGTTGCCGGGCGGCCATTTCTTCCCCGACCAGTACCCGCGCGAAACCGCGGCGCGGCTCAAGGCTTTTCTCGACACCGGCGCGTGAGCGGCAGCGTTGACTTTACCGGCCGGGACGGGCTTGTTGAGGCGAAAGTCTAGGGAGCTGAGTGTCCGCCGTGACGTCCTACACCTACCGCCGCCCGGTCTTCGTGTCCTGGGGCGACTGCGACCCCGCCGGCATCGTCTTCAATCCACGTTTCTTCCACATGTTCGACACCAGCACCTGGGCGCTGTTCTCGGAAGCACTCGGCGTGCCGGTGCCCAAGATCAACGCAACCTACGGCCTGCTCGGCATCGCGCTGGTGGATGTGAAGGCGAACTTCATGAAGCCGGCGAAGTTCGGCGACACCATCGAGATCGCCTCGCACGTCAAGGAATTCCGCAAGTCGAGCTTCGTGGTCGAGCACAAAGTGACGATCAACGGTGAACTCGCCATCGAGGGCGAGGAGACACGCGTCTGGGCGATGCCGCGCGCGGACGATCCCGACAAGATGCGCGCCGGCGAGATTCCCGCCGAGGTGATCGCGAAGTTTGGGTAGAGACGAGCGCCCGACGCTGCGCCCTCTCCCCTTGCGGGAGAGGGCATTGAGAGACTTTCGGCACATTCTGTTGGGTGAGGGGTCGGACCCCTCACCCATTCATTGCGATTGAAAAGCTTCGGCTGCCCTCTCCCGCAAGGGGAGAGGGCAACTGCGGCAAAGCTCTAGCCCGCGGAACGGCTGAATGCCTTACGCGATCTTCACGTATTCGAACTCGCCCGGCTTGTTGTCGATGCCGACCTTCGGCGGGGCGATCCACGAGGCGAACTTGCCGCTCTCGAACTGCGGCTGCATCAGGCTCTCGATGAAGTCCTTGTCGCCGTCGTTCGGCAGGAACTCGCTGCGGCGCTGATTCCACTCGGCTTCGCTCAGCGCGTTGCCGTTCACGTCCGCCTTGATCGACGAGAACTCGCCAATGTGGCGATGGAAGGCGACGCTCGGCAGCTTGATCTCGAAGGGGATGCCGAAGCTCTCGATCACCTTGTTCCAGCGGCCGACACCGACATTGGCGTCGGCGACATAATCGTCGCGCAGCCGCATGTTGAGCGCGGACAAAGCCGGCACGTCGACAGTTGTGATCTTGCCGTCGACGACGCGAAGCACGGGATAGGTTTCGTTCTCGAGCTGGTGATCGTCCTTGAGCCGGTCCTCGCGGTAACGGCCCTTGATACCGGCGTGGAAGGCGTTGGCGGCATTGGTCGAGATCTCGTTGCCGAACAAATCGAGCGTCAGCGAGAAGTGCAGGTTCGCCTTCTTCTGGATGGTTGGCAGATCGATGACGCCGAGCTTGCGCACCGCCGCGATGTCGTAAGGATCGGTGATGCCGGCTTCCTTCATCGCCTCGCAGGTGCGCTGGATCACGCGCGTCACGCCGGTCTCGCCGACGAACATGTGGTGCGCTTCTTCCGTGAGCATGAAGCGGCACGTGCGCGACAAGGGATCGAAGCCGGACTGCGCCAAGGCCTCGAGCTGCATCTTGCCGTCGCGATCGGTGAAGTAGGTGAACATGAAGAAGGACAGCCAGTCCGGCGTCTTCTCGTTGAAGGCGCCCAGCATGCGCGGCGTGTCGGCATCGCCCGAGCGACGCTGCAGCAGCGCTTCCGCCTCGTCGCGGCCGTCGCTGCCGAAATACTTCTGCAGCAGGTAGACCATGGCCCAGAGATGGCGGCCTTCCTCCACGTTCACCTGGAACAGGTTGCGCAGGTCGTAGAGCGAGGGCGCGGTCTTGCCGAGATGGCGCTGTTGTTCGACCGAAGCCGGTTCGGTGTCGCCCTGGATCACGATCAGGCGACGCAGCATGGCGCGGTATTCGCCGGGCACTTCCTGCCAGGCGTCCTCGCCCTTGTGGCGGCCGAACGGGATCTTGCGGCCGGGCGCCTGCGGCGCCAGTAGCACGCCCCAGCGATATTCCGGCATCTTGACGTAATCGAACTTGGCCCAGCCCTTCGGATCGACGCTCACCGCGGTGCGCAGATAGACGAGCGACTCCTGGAAGCCCTCGGGACCCATATCCTTCCACCAGTCGATGTAACCGGGGTGCCACTTCTCCAGCGCGCGTTTCACGCGCGGATCGTCGCCCAGCGCCACGTTGTTCGGGATGAGGCCGTCGTAGTCGACTGCACCGATAGCCATGGGGTGTTCCTCTCTTTTTTGTCGCGGGCCTTAGACCCGGTCTCTTGCATAAGTCGGCGACACGCCGGTGCCGTAGAGCTTGAGCGCGCCCTGTTCGCCGATCGCGTTGGGGCGCTGGAAGATCCAGTTCTGCCACGCGGTCAGACGGCCGAAGATCTTGGTCTCCATCGTCTCCGGGCCGGCAAAGCGCAGATTCGCTTCCATGCCGGTGAGCGCATCGGGCGAGAAGCTCGCGCGCTCTTCCAACATAACGCGCAACTCGTCGTCCCAGTCGAAGTCTTCGAGCGCCAGCGTGACGAGGCCGAGCTCGATTGCCTCCTCGCCTTCGACCGCGACGCCGATCTTGCCCTTGGCCGCTTGAAGCGTCTCCGGCTCGCCCAAGAACCGCGTCTGAAGGCGCGTCAAACCGTTGCCCATCGGATAAGCGCCGAAATTAGCCTCGCCGAGCGTGATCGCCGCCGGCTGACGGTTGTCGCCCTCGCGCGTGCCGATCAGCATCAGCGAACGGTCGGCGGCGAAGGCAAGCTCCGCCAAAGTGCCGGCAAAGCAGGAGCCCGGCTCGATCAGCGCGACGAAACTCTTCGGCGTCACGTCGATGCGCTTGAGGGTGCGCTTGAGGTAATGCCGGATCTCGCGCATCAGCCAGTGATCCTGGCTCTTGGCGAGGAATGCATCATGGTCGAGCACGCCCTGCGCGTTGCCTTCCGTGCGCAGAAGCACCACGGCGATCGCCGCTTCGTTGGCGCGCAGATGCAGGATCGCGTCTTCCAATTCACGCGCGACGGCGAGCGGCCAGAACGCATCGCCGAGCGCCTGCGCGGCGTCGGCGGAAGCCGGCACCGGCTGCGACGGACCCTTCACGGTGATATTGGCGAGGCCGCGCGCGCGGTCGATCTCGACCGTGACGTTCGGATAGGAGACGCGCTCGTCCTCGATCTTGCGGGCGAGCGGATTGAACTTGATGCCCTTCGCGTCCGCCGGGCGATCCGAGCGCGCCGCGATCTCCTTGGCGCGCGCAGTGACCGCGTCCTTCCACTTGGAATTCGGCACCACCTCGTCGACCAGCTTCCACTCGACCGCCTTGGTGCCGCGAATGCCCTCCTCGATCGAGCAGAACACGTCGGCGCGGTCGCGGCGCACCTTGCGCTTGTCGGTGACGCGGGTGAGGCCGCCGGTGCCGGGCAGCACGGCGAGCAGCGGCGTCTCCGGCAGCGCCACCGCGGAGCGGCGGTCGTCCACCAGCATGATGTGATCGGCGGCAAGCGCCAGTTCGTAGCCGCCGCCGGCGGCGTTGCCGTTGATGGCGCAGATATAAGTCTGTTTGGAGTTCTCCGATGCGTCTTCAATCGAAAGGCGCGTCTCGTTGGTGAACTTGCAGAAGTTCACTTTATGACCGTGGGTCGACTTGCCGAGCATGCGGATGTTGGCGCCGGCGCAGAACACATTGTCCTTGCCCGACTTGATGACGACCGCGCGCACTTCCGGATGCTCGAAGCGCAGCCGCTGCACGGCATCGTTCAGTTCGATGTCGACGCCGAGATCGTAGGAATTGAGCTTGAGCTCATAGCCCTCGGCCAACCCGCCGGCCGGGTCGACATCCATGATGAGGTAGGCGATGTCGCCATCGAATTCGAGGCGCCAGTGGCGATAGCGGGTGGGCTCGGTCTGGAAGTCGATGAAGGCCATGAAACATAAAACGGTACCGCTCGCTTGGGTCGGCCCGCTTCTCCCTATGCATTATTATGCACATCCGTAGCACCAGCTTGTGTCGCCGGCAAGACGGCACAATGCCCTCGGCACATTTTCATATGCTGCAACGCACCATAAATGCAGTGAAATATAAGGTTTTTGTGTATTCTGCGACGCGGTCGCGGTTGCAAAGTGCGCCGTGATGGCCCATAGTGACTTCGGCATTATATTTCATGTCAGTCACCCGCATGACCAACGACCGCGTCAAACCCCTGCCCGCTCGCGACAGCGACACCTATTTGCGCCGCCTCGGCGAGCGTGTGCGCGTCCTGCGCAGCCAACGCGGTATGACCCGCAAGGCGCTGGCGCAGCATGCGCGCGTATCCGAGCGGTATCTGGCGCAGATGGAGATCGGCAAAGGCAACTGCTCGATCGTGCTGCTGCGGCGGATCGCACGCGCCATCGGCCTGCCGGTGACGCAACTCGTGCACGACGGCCCGGAACCGCCGCTCGATCTCGTGCTGCTGTCGCAGTTCCTCGAACGCCTATCCCCGGCCGAACTCGCCGATGCGCGGACCATGCTGAGTGAGCGCTTCCGCGAGCCGGAACCGGCCGATCGCAATCGCCGCATCGCTTTGATCGGCCTGCGCGGCGGCGGCAAGTCGACGCTCGGCAAGCTGGTCGCCGAGCGTCTCGGCATCCCCTTTATCGAGCTCGACCGCGAGATCGAGCGGCGCAGCGGCGCCAGCCTCAGCGAGCTCTTCGACATGTTCGGCCAGGAGACGTTCCGCCGCGCCGAACGCGAAGCCTTCGATGCGATCCAGCGCGAGCACCCGCAGTTCGTCATGGCGACGAGCGGCAGCATCGTCACCGACCCCGGCACGCTGGAGCGGTTGCTGGCCTCCTGCCTGACGGTCTGGGTGCGCGCCGAACCGGAAGAGCACATGCGCCGCGTGATGGCGCAGGGCGACATGCGGCCGATGGCCAACAGCGCCCGCTCGATGCAGGATCTGGTTTCGATCCTGAAAAGCCGCGAACCGCTCTACGCCAAGGCCGACGTGGTCCTGACCACCACCGGCAAGACGCCGGAGCAGAACCTGGCCGAACTGTTGCGCCAGATCGCGGTTCCCGATAATCGCATGCGCGCCAGATCGGCGTAATCAGCAACACGCGAAGCGGGAGCCGGCCCGGGCCGGAGGGAACGAATGACAGAGACGATCAAGACCGACGTTGTCATCATCGGCGCAGGGCCCGTTGGTCTTTTTGCCGTGTTCGAACTGGGCCTCTTGGACATCAAGTCCCACCTCATCGACATCCTCGACAAGGTCG
>Ga0255338_1005100_pt1 | contig 12527 bp, 24 predicted proteins | sample MeOH1_35cm_T4_19_FD_203715 | JGI IMG/M metagenome (GOLD analysis project Ga0255338, IMG submission 203715) | Sandy soil microbial communities from University of British Columbia, Vancouver, Canada - MeOH1_35cm_T4_195 | ecosystem: Engineered > Artificial ecosystem > Sand microcosm > Unclassified ...
AGTGCGACACTAGTCGAGGACGGCGGTCAACGTATGCTAAAATACATCAGACTAGAACTAGTCGGCGGCAGATACGGCAACAAGACAGTAGTCGACGTATCAGGCGTAGACCTATACTTCATTAATTTCTATGACAACGCCGAAGGACTCGAAAGACTAGTCCCAATAGCAAACGGCACAGACTCAGCAGTCGCAATACAACTAGTCATTGACTTTCGACTTGCAAAGAACGACCCTGACGACTTTTCTTGCGCTATTCCACTGTATAGCGTATCAAGTGCGACACTAATCATCGGCTGGGACACAATCGCAGTCGGCTACACTGCATCAGGCGGCTCTAACTTTGCCATGACTGCAAAGATAACTTTGATTGAAGGCAAGCCAGAGTCACAGGCAGAAGCAGTCGCGGCACTCAAAAATCCACTGCTCACACTCACAAACAGCGCTTTCGATTGTTCGTCAAGCAGTGGCGCAGAAGAAGAACGAAACACAGACCTAGTCACTGGCTCACTCATGCGAAGAATCTTTTTCTTTGCAAGGACATCAGCCAGCGCAAGAAGCGACACAGAAATCGAATACCTCACGCTAAAGAAAATCGACGACCCCTACTTTGAAAAGTACGACTGGGACGCAATCGCCTGTCAGGACGAAATGGACTACAACCTACCAAACTACGACGGAAACCGTCACATCAAAGGTCTAGTCTGCATCGACTTTGCACGCGGCGCAGTTGATGAACGCGGCAGAGTATTAGGCGAGGACTGGCGAGGCTTCAAGTCTGGCGACATCAAATTGACAATCTACAAAAACGCCGCATCAAGCAAAATCAGATATGTACGCGAAGCAGTCGAGGCGTAATTTATTGTGCCTCTCCCTCTTATCCCGATAGCAATCGGAATAGCAACAGCCGCAAGCGTAGGTCTGCAAGCAGTAGACACTTTCAAAGAGCAACCCATCACAGTGCAAACATACAGTAGACCTGCAAGCACTGCAACCGCACAGACCGCATCGATACCACTTGCGCCGATTTTGATCTTTGCCGCAGTAATTCTCGCTGTCATAATGGTGGCTAAATCATGATAGGGACTGGCGCTTTTGTCGCTGACAAACTAAAAGCAAAAGCAGAGGAACTATTCAGAAATGCAGGCGGTCTAGTGCAACAACGCGACGCGCTTGCATACTCTCAAAAATATTCAACTTCAATCGGCAATCTCTCAGAACAACAAGCACGCGACAAGTATTTCGAGTTAAAGCGAACCAATCCAAACAGCCCGTTATTTGCAGAACTGGAAAACATTATCAATTATCAAGCGCCAGCAGTAATCGCGCCACTGGAAATCGAGATTAATAATTTTCGACACAATCTCGCAGAAGTGCAACGCGCCAAAGAAAATCCAGTTAAAATCGTAGATACGCCACTCGAAACAATAATCGTCACAGCGCCAGAACCAATCATCGCGCCAGAACTCAACACCGTACAACAGACATCAGAACCAATCACAATCGAAGGCAGTCCCACGCCGTCAGGTAATCAGACTTTCACTGCAAAATGGGAAGATTATTTCGCATCAGAATCGGCAAACCTGCCAAAGTTCACAGCACAATATCACGAATGGGAGTGGAAATAATTGGCGACGAAAAAGGCTGCTAAAAAATTAACAGTAAGCAACCGAAGCAAGACGGTATCAAAGTCAGTGCCAAAAAAGCAATCTGTCTTTAATCCAGCGCCAGTCAAAAAGCCACTGCCGACGCAACTTAGCGCAAAAGCAAAAGCATCACAACAAGCTTTGTCTGACAAATACGGAGTCGCTACTTTTGACTTTAAAGGCGGTATCTCGACAGTGCCGACAGTAAGAAGCGGCGGCTTCTCAGACATTAACGTCGGTATTGGAGCTTTCAAAGACTTTGACACTTTTGCAAACGAGGCAATCAAGGTCGCAATCAACAACGAGAAAAAGGCAAGACAGTCAGGCGGCGGCATCACTGTATCACAGGACGGCGCTTTCATTCCTTCAATGAATGAGCAAGACCCCTACATCATCGCAGACCCACAACAGCCGACACGATTCGTCGATTATGAAGCATCAGCCAAAACACTAAATCCAATTCTCACAAACGAGCAAATGACAACAAAAGGCGCAGACTTGCCATCAGACTTCGGTCTGTCTGGCGTGACTTCATTCTTGCAAGAACATGGCGCTAAACTCGGCATCGGTCTGGCGGCATTTCTTATCTTAATGGCAGTGGTGAAGAAAAAATGATAAACATACCTGCAAGACCTATCGTAATAACACAGACGGCAAAAAAAGCCGCAACATCAGCGCCAGCAGTTTTCGCATCAATCGGCAGGGGACTCGGTCAGTTATGGAAAAACAAAGGCGTGCAGATAGGAGCTGGTCTGGCTAGTGCTGGCATCGGTCTGGGAGCTCTCAACAGCCAGACATCAGAAGTCACAAAACCACTCGGACAGTTTAGCGGCGCGGCAAACTTCGGATTAATCATAGCTCTCATTGTAGGCTTTTTCTTGTTAGTATTGGTGATGAAAAAATGATAGGTCTGATAATTGCATTAATTGCACTAGATGTCGCAGTGAGAAAAGACAATTCATTCTTACTGAAAATCTACAACGACTACAAAAAAAATTCAAAGGTGAGAGAGTTTGAATAAAGAATCAATTACTATCATCTTCAAGGTCGCTATTCCAAAGAACACCACAGAGGAATCTAACACGCCAATAATCGAAGGGTCTGCACTGTCTGGCAAGATTGTCAAGATGCACGTCGACGTGCCGCAAGGTGTGCAGTTTTCGGCAGGCTTTAGGATTCAGTTTGGCGACAGGCGCTATCCTCAGCCAATGAAGGACGCATCGGATTATTTCTCAGGCGAAAATACAAAGCTTGACCTAAAACCAAACATCGTAGTAAAAGAGGCAATCCCGAAAATCTACGGAGTCAACAACTCGACCACGACAGACCACACGATGCTAATCACAATCGAAATCGAAGTCGGAGAGGAATCATAATGGGTAATGCTAAAAACGACTTACTGACTAAAGGCAACGCGCCAGACTTTGAGAACTCTAATTTCGGCTCTTTTCATTCTGGCACAAAGACTGTCACTGTTGCAGGGACGGCAGAGCTACTGTCTGCGACCTCAAAAGTTATTCCGTCTGGCTATTCATTGGTAATCAAGGCACTAAAGACCAACACGACAAAGATCAGAATCGCCGCCAGTGCAAGCGATGCTCAGTCTGACTCGACTGCTTATGTATTGCAACCACAAGAAACCGTCACACTCAACGTCACAAACGTTAATCTTGTTTACATCGACGCGGCAACATCAGGCGAAGGCGCGACGTACATCGTCGAAAAGGAAGCTTAGAACATGGCAGGCGCAGGCGGCGCAGTCGCAGTCGGACTCGGAGAGGTCGACCCTGATACACACGTTTACCCACGTTCAACAACAATCGGAGATTACACTCTAACACCGACTGCGGTCACTGCATCAAGTGAAGGAACTAGCACAGACCCTGCCGCGTCGCTTGCATCAGGCAAAACCGCAGAAATCGGCAGATTCAACATTAACAACACTCAGACAAGAATAGGAAACAAAATTAGCACAGGTCATGCTTTGATAGGCAAGACTGTCAGAGGCATCTTATTCAGAATAAAGAGAACAGGGACATTATCTGGCACAGTTTACGCGAGGGTCTATAACAGCGCAAACACACTAGTCGCAACACTCGGAAGTATGGACGTTTCATCTATTGCGACCTCATCAACAGATTACACTTTCAACAATGGCGCAAGCTCCGCAGTAATTGCAAACGGCGACTATATTTGCTTAGAATATACAGGCGCAGACGCGGTTAATCTACTAGAAATAACATATAACGCAGTCGTTGCAAATATCGTCGCTTCAATCTATACTGGCTCATGGACAGACCAAGCAGAAAAACTCTATTATGAAGCGTTTGGCGATGCAACTGTCAATTATCCAGCAACTAACGCCAATGACGGAAACACAGCAACATACCACAAAACAAACAGCGAAGCTAATCCGTATGAAAAACATACACTATCAGCCAGTGCAGACAAAGAGGTCGCAGCTATTGCAATTTGGATTCCTGCTGGCATCAATACAATAACCACTTTGAAAATATCGTTGTCCCCTGACGATGCAACATATACGTTAATGCGCGCCATTCTAATTAGTGCGTTAACTGCTGGCGCATGGAATTATATCAGAATGAAAAGAGATGTGCAACAAAACCGCTATCTGAAAATACATAGCACTGACACAGGTGTTTTAGCTGTCACCGACGTTCAAGTATTAGCTCCGACAGAATCACAATGGAATCGCAGACAAGGCAATAAGGACATCACAACGGAATCAACAGAGGGAGTGGACGCATAATGGACGACTCCGATAAAATCATCTTACAATCGCAACAGGTGATAGCACTGCAAGAAGTCAATCAAATATTAATCGCTAAAAATGAAAAACTAACCGCAGAACGCGACGCACTGCTTGCAAAGCTTGAAGCTAAAGGCACAATCACAAAAGAGGAATCAGACGAGATTAAGGCGGCAGAGGTCGCGCCATGAACTGCGCCAAAGACAAAATCCTAGTCGCTGGAATCTTACTGACAGTGATTAGCATTGTTAGCGGCGTGCTAGTGCAACAGGTGACAAAGGCTGGCGCAGAAGTCGAGCAAGTGCGAAAGGACTATCGCGACGACATCAAGACCCTAGAATTGAGAGTAGACAAACGACTCGATACAATCGATAAGAAGCTTGACACTTTAATCGAATACCAGCTAGACCGCGCTTTGAACCCTTAAAATCATTTTTTCGGCTTTTTCATTCAATGAACGACAACGACCTAAACAACAAGTTAATCGAACTGGACAACAAAATCGCAGACCTTCAAAAACAGATAAAGCAATACTATGCAGAAAAGCGCGACGACACATATCGCATAGACATGGAATCAGACGGCAAAGTCGACAATCAGCCAATCTCCAAAGAAATGGCAAAACAAATCATAGCATCTTTTGAGCAGAACTACGACGAGCAATCTGTCAAGAACATTGAGCAACATCGAGAACGAGTCGGATATAGTCACCCCGACGTTATCAAATACGACAATGCAAAAAAGCAGGTCGACGACCTACGCGAGAGGTTTCTACTTTGACATCTGCATCTAGCAAAACCATACCTTTTGTAGTGCTGGCAATCGTTGCGGCACTGTTTGCTATTGACATCTACACTCCATTCGAGATAACTGAAACCCATGTCGCACTAGTGACGGCAGTCCTTACACCAATGGGACTCGGCGGTCTAGTGGCAAAAGGCTGGGACACATTCAAGGCAATCAAATCGAAACAGTAAATCACTGATTGTCTTGTTTCATTTTTTTACATATACACAAAGCGCTTCGCGCCGACAAAAAGGTCGATTATTTTTTTGACAATGCCGCGCCGATGCGACGGCAGAAAATCATTTTCTTTGAAAGTTAGTTCACATTCTGATACTATTTAGAACTAATATTACACTAAATTTTATGCGTGCTAGTTAACAAAAGGTGTTAACTAGCGTGTGAACTAGGCGTTTTACTTAATTTGCTCAGCAGCTAACAGCTTCATTTGTGCCTAAAGTTTGCAGCTTTTTTGCAGCTAGTTAACACCTGTCAGGCATAAGAGTTAGCGGCAACTTTGCAGCTTCATGTTAACGACAATCTCCGTTAACTAGCTTATTCAGTAAATCCATTAACGAGGATTGTTCTATCAGACGAGCTTGTCACTAGCGAAAAAAACAGATCGCTAGCTTTCAAAAGGTATAACAATAATCCTAGCTTGTGAAAAATTGGCGGTGGCGTGCAGTCCCATTCCGTGTGTCTCAACAATTCGCGTTTTGAGCTGCCGCCACTGCCTCGACCTGTTGAAAAGCCGAGTTGAAGCTCGGGAGAGCTTGAGATTATCCTCTAAAAACTGGTTTTAAGGTTTCATGAGAAAAGCTTTCCGCAGTATTCGATACTGACAAGCTAGCAATCATTGACACCCAATTAGCTTAACTTTCTACACTAACCTTTTAAATCGATAATTCTCAGGCAAAGCGTTGAGACATATAGGAAGGGAGAGCCAAAAGGTTCTTCATCGAAATTATGTTAGCTCGAAACGCGGAGAGTGTAGCGTCTAGTGTCTGCAAACTGCACACAAAATGCTGACTGTCCAGAGCTTAACATCGAATCCAGAATCAGACTCTACGGTAGGAAGTCAACCGTTAGAGAAATCATAGACGAAATTGTCAGACTGGCGCTAGGTGACACAAGACGACACCAAGCGCCATTAAACAACATCGCAATAGCGGCGAAAATTGGCATCAGCCGAGAATATGTCGGCACGCTAATCAAAGTCGCAATCAATCACAAGCTAGTCGAAGTCGGCGACAACGGCAAAATCAAAAAGCCAGAAATCAAAAACGACTTTTACAAATTCGACGACGACAGCTTCGCACAGGACACACTAGTCAAAGAATGGATTGACGACCTACTGCACAAGAAGGACGGCAAACCAAAGAAAACATGGAAACAGGACTACCATTCTTTAAAGAACTTCTGCAATACCTTCAAGACAAAACCTGAGCAATTAATCGTCGACAAAAAAACCTATTTGGAAATTCTGAAAAATGCAAAAGACAGCCTAGACGCTGGCACTGTAATCTATGACCGCGCAAACAAAGGCATCAAGAAAAGCGGCGACGGCACTTTTCACAGAATGAAAATGGCGACGCGAAACTTTGTGCAATTTCATGGCATCAGCTTGCCAAGAAATATCGGCGGCATAGCATCAGGCAAAGTTATCGGTCATGGTCAGTACGCAGACGTTAGACTGACAGACGAAGAAATCGAGAGAGCTGAAAACTACATCATAGAGAAGTACGGTCTGGACTCAGACATATTCCGCATTTTTACCGTCGGCGTTGAAACTGGCGCGAGAGCATCAGCTTTGATGAATATTAAATGCGAATGGGAAGAAGTCAGACACCCAAAGACAGACAAAGTGGTTTTTGTTATGAAAGCCTACGAAACGAAAACCGAATCAAACTGGAAAAAATACATCTCACGACCTAGAACTCAGGAAAGCCTGCTTCTGCACAAGGCAAAAAAAGAATTTCCGAAGATAGTGTCGACAGTCCACACGACAAACCAATCAAGCCAAATCTACACGACACTAAAGGCACAGCTTCGCGAGGTCTACAAATTCTTAGGAAAAGAGTTTGTCCATGACGGTTATTTCATGGGTCACCCATTCCACGCACTACGACACATCAGCGCACAATACTACATCAGACAGACAAAAGGACATCTAACAGCAGTGACTTTTTTCTGCGGCTGGAAATCTGAGATAGAGTTGCGCGCCAGTTATGGAGAATTGCCGCCAGAGATAATCTTGCAACATCTGCCAAGCTATGAAACAAGGACGGCGACAGCATGACTCGCGAGAGATTTTATCTGCACACTGACAACGAGGAATTAATCAAATTCCTACGCAGTCAAAAAAACATCTCTGAATTTCTCGAAGATACCCTCGACAGATACCGCACAGGCGAAATCAGAGAGATACTTGATGCAGAAACAAAAGCAAGCCTAGACACAATCTTCAAAAAACTGCGAATCGAAAACATGGAACTAAAAAACGCAGAGCTCCGCGAGAGATTGACACACAGACCGCAACCAACGCCAGAACCAACACCAATCACACAATCAATCACAACATACAGCACGACATCATACCAAAACCAAAAGACGCAGAAGGACTTTGACATCACAGGACACTACGCAACACATCAAGACCAGCTCGACGGCTGGCACGCGACCTGCAAGCACTGCAATTTTTCGACACAAATCAGCCGAGATTATGCAAGCGAAGCAATCAACGACATCAAGCCGCATCTAATGTCGAAACATTACAGCGAGGTAGCGAAATAATGTCTTACGGACTATACCCATCAATCAAAGCAGAGTATGAACGCCGCATGAGAAGAACCGACGCGGAACGCAAAGCAGAGATGCAGCAGTATTGCAGTCACTACATTTGCAGAGAAACGCCAGCAGGGTTTAGATGCAAAGACTGCGACTGGTTTTTCCCAAAGACACCATGCGAACCAATAGACCCAACGCAGTGCAGTCACAACATTATCGGAAAGGAAAACGGCGAAATCATTTGCAGGGAGTGCGGCGCAAAATGCTAGACGAAGCAACACTCGCAAAAATGAAAGACGGTATTTGCCCTGTCTGCGACGGCAAAATGAAAAAGCACAGCCGCAACAAGCTAATCGTCTGCAAAGCAGCTTTCAAAAAAAGATTTGGTATGAAGCCTGCAACTATGACAGAGTACGACGACAAAGGCAACGTTGTCAAAGTGACAAACGTCGACGATGCTTTGAGCTTGCAGAGAAAAGCAATAGAGGACGCTAAAAATGAGTGACGACAATCCAGACGCAAAGCCATTCGTGCCGCCAGTCGCATTTTATGTTAATGAGAAATTCGACGCGCTAGTCAATCAAATGCGCGACGAGTTATTTCATTATGTCACGACAAAATATGCGCCAGAGCTGCACGTCGTAAATCTTTTGCATCTCACAATCCAAGTCGAAAAAAACATCACTGACGCAGTCCTCAAAGAACTGCACAATCAATTAAGCGAGGATCTCAAATGATACAGCTAGACCTAGAAGGCTTTGCAGTGCCTTACACTTGCAAAAAATGCGGTCATAGTTTTGCAACGATGCAAGAATCATCGCGACATCATGCAACAAAGCACAGACGCAAAGAGAAAACCGAGTCGATTAATTTTGCACTCGAAAATTATTGCCTAATCAGCACAAAAACGAAGGTGTGTGTCATTGGGTAGACCGCATCTTGACTGTCGAGGTCGCTGTAAATACTACAAGCGACGCGGCAGATACAACGGCGGCAAAAATATGCGATGCACTAACTGCAAAACATATCTAGCAAAATCTGCCGACTGGCGCTGTCCCTGTTGCAACTCGCTTTGTCGCAAATATCCGCGCGGCAGTCAATACAAGGAGCTGATACTTTGCCAGTGACTTGCCATTGTTGCTTAAGGGACTGCGACGACCACTCGCCGACGCAGTTGTTTGCCTGTCTGAAATTGGCGGCAAAACAATTCTGGCAAGCACAGCGCGACAGCAAAGCAACACTGTTTCACTATCCAATGGAGAAAACATGAGCAACTCGATAAATCGAAAACCACAAAGCAAACAGATAGCGCAATACAAATGCGGCGCATCTTTCAAAGTCCGTAAAGACGGCACTATCGAATACTGGTGGTATTGATGCCAATACTAATCGCGCAAAATATCCAATGCGGCGAGTATTACATCACATACCAACCAAATTTTTCTAATTACGAAATCTATGCTATAATTTGGAAAAGACACCCATACGGCGACAACTTCGACAAGCCAGTCTACAAATTTACAACTAACTAGACCGCGCTTTGAACCCTTAAAATCATTTTTTTCTGCTTTAGTTTCGTGAGTGCTGAGTTAACACCAAAAGAAAAAAAATACCCTGTAATTCAAGGCGCAGTTATCGCCTGCCCTTTTTGCAGTGACCAATGGGACGACCCCGACGCAACAAACACCGAAATACTTTGCCACTGCGGCAAAAGATTCAAAGTGCAACTGATACAATGACATCAAAATCCGAAGCGATACGCAATTTTATTTCTGCTAAACTAGATGAGAATTTTAATTTCTCAGACAAGACTTTGCGAAAACAAGCTTACATCGATTTTTGTCTGTCAGACGAAGGCAAGGCGCAAGGTCTGGACTATGCAAAGCACGCAACGCTATTCCATGACGAATTTAAGGTCGTCTGCAAGCAAAAGCAGATAGACCCTCGCACATTTGGCATCATGCCGCGTAAAATGCAAGATCACGTCAGCGCAAACAACAACATCAGCGCAACAATCACGCCAAAACCGAAAGCGCCGTCGCAACACTCACAGAACCAACAACAGACCCCGACGACAAACCCTGCACAGACCGCGCCGCAACAAACAGCGCCAAATATCGCGATAACGCCAGACCTGACAAAAATTACAGCTAAAACCTTTTTCAATATTGTACGAATGAAAAAGAAAAATTGGGCTGACCTCGACGAAGCCGAACTCGAAGCACTCGCGCAAGGCTGGACACCTGTCTTTCAAAAATACTTGCAGACTAATTCCATTTTCATTCCAGCTTTGATGTCGTTGTTTGCAGTTGTAGTGCCGAGAATGGCAGACGAAAAAGCGCAGACACAGTCAGACGACAAACCCAAAGACGACAAAAAGAAAGCACAGCAAAAAGACGACATTACGACAGAAGGCTTCGACCCTAAGAAATTCAGAAAGGAGAACAATTTGCCAACATGAAAAAACACAAACTAGACTACAATCCAGACGAATTTATTTTAACGAAAGAGGACATCTTATTTTTTGTAGACCAAATTATCAAATACTGGAATAAACACCCGATAGAAAATTTCAAGCTCATTACTGGCGCTAGACTGCAAAAGGCTGGCATACAATTTCAATCAGAAGAGTCTATTCAGTCGACGTGGTCTATGCTAATCAAAGTTATTCTACACTTGCAACGAGAAAACGGACTAGCTCACGCTTTCAGAAATGGCGAATCATGGGCGGCGACACTCGGCGGCATCAGAAAAAAAGTGTCAGAGCAAGGCATCGAGGCGATACTAGATGATTAACATCTACGTCGACCCTCAACGAGTGCGCGACTGCATGACGACTTTTTTTATGCTATTCAACATAGACCCAAAGCTCCAGCTATACGGCGCGCCAATCCGCGAGATAATGCCTTTTCTCGAAAAAGACCTAGCTAATGCAATCATCGAGAACGAAGAAAAGGCAGTCGCCGTCTTGCAGTGGCTAGCTAGCGCCGTAAATTACTGCACTGGCGAAACTGACACATTACCACAAGTCGAAGTCGAATGGACAATCCAAGCGAAAAAATAAATTTCAATTACTCTCCATTTGACGAAGATATTGTCGTCATTGGCGGTAAGAGTCGCGGCAAATCAACAATCGTTAAAAAAATACTGATTATGCTTTCAGCTCTCAATTATTGGATTTATGATTTTAACTGGCAATACACAGGATTCGGTCAGACAGTGCATGACCTGAAAGACTTGCAGGTCAGAGGACAATTTGTATTTCAACCAAAAAACAAAGAGTTTGCAACATTTATCGCGTTTTGCCAGCGCGCTTTTACTCTAAGTCAGTATGAACCAAACCTAGTCCTAGTCTTTGAAGAGCTGCATCAATACGTCACAAAACAAAAAACAATTCCAGAGCTTTATTCTGTTGTCATGTCTGGCAGAAATTACGGTCTAAGCTCGATTTTTGTTTCGACCACGACAACAGCTCTCCCAAATTGGATTTTGACAAATGCTCAGCACTGCTTTGCTTTTTCAACTGCAAACGAATCAGCTATCAAGTGGCTCGAAGGTTACATCGGCGCAAAGGCATGGCTCTTAGTCCCACAAGACAAACGCATCAAGGCACATCTGCCAGACACAATCCGAAATTATCCAAATCTCACAAAGCACAGCTATCTATACCGAAATCAAACAGACGACGACTCGCAGATTGTCGTCTGCACTTGCACACAATGTCAAACGGAGAGATCATAAAATGCAAATGAAAAAACCGCGCCGCATCTTGAAAATCTATGCTTGCCCTTTTTGCAGAAAAAAACCAATGACATCGCTTAACGCATTGAATAATCACTTGACCAAAGCCCACGACGACAAACGAATCAAAGTGACCCTAGACGCGCAAGGTCGTGCCTACGCAAGACCGACCAATCAAAGCAAGGGTCGCTTAAGCTTTCTTGTGCTATGCTAATCTATGTCACTAGTCCCAAAAATATCAGCAGGCGGCATCATGCACGCTTTGAAATCTCCCGAAGTGCTGGCAGTAGGCTCAGCAGTTCTTATCGCGCCAATTCTAACAATCCATCTTAGAAACTGGCTTTCAAAAGTAGTCCCTAACGATTACATGACGATAGCTATCGTCGCAGTATCAATCGTAATTTTGCTAGCTGCAACAAAAATCAAGTCTAACATTTTCAGAGCTGTAATGATAGGCTTTGCAGGCGCAAATTTCTTCGTCGCAGTCTTGCCATACTTTAGCGGCATCTTAAACAAGGTGACAGCCTAAATGGTCAAGCAATACATCAGAACACTAACCGCAGGCTCACAAATAGCTACATGGTCTAGCGGCGGCGAGTCAAGAATCGACTTACCAAAAGACTACCTTTTGCAAAGAATCATCTTAGACTGTCGAGGGGACATAGACCTGTCCAGTGCGACACTAGTCGAGGACGGCGGTCAACGTATGCTAAAATACATCAGACTAGAACTAGTCGGCGGCAGATACGGCAACAAGACAGTAGTCGACGTATCAGGCGTAGACCTATACTTCATTAATT
>Ga0255338_1005101_pt1 | contig 12527 bp, 7 predicted proteins | sample MeOH1_35cm_T4_19_FD_203715 | JGI IMG/M metagenome (GOLD analysis project Ga0255338, IMG submission 203715) | Sandy soil microbial communities from University of British Columbia, Vancouver, Canada - MeOH1_35cm_T4_195 | ecosystem: Engineered > Artificial ecosystem > Sand microcosm > Unclassified ...
AGCCCGCGCCCCCCGGGGGTTCCACGACCGTCGCGCCCGCGACGTCGTCTCCGAGCGCACGATCCTGGCCGCCGTCAGCGGCGTCTACGAGCGCTGGGGGTTCGAGCCTCTGGAGACCGGGGCGTTCGAGTACGCCGACGCGCTGGGCAAGTTCCTGCCCGACGCCGACCGTCCGAACGAGGGCGTCTTCGCCCTGCAGGACGACGACGAGCAGTGGATGGCGCTGCGCTACGATCTGACCGCGCCGCTGGCCCGGTTCGCCGCGCAGAACTGGGAGACGCTGCCCAAACCATTCCGCCGCTACGCCTTCGGGCCGGTGTGGCGTAACGAGAAGCCGGGGCCGGGCCGTTTCCGCGAGTTTTGGCAGTGCGACGCCGACACGGTGGGCTCTGCGCGTCCCGAGGCGGACGCCGAGATCATCGCCATGGCGGTGGAGGGGTTGGAGGCCGCGGGTCTGCCGGCCGGTTCGGCGCTGATCAAGATCAACAACCGCAAGCTCCTGAACGGGCTGATGACCGCCGCCGGCGTGACGGACGAGGGCCAGAAGCTGGCGGTGCTGCGCGCCGTGGACAAGCTGGATCGCCTGGGTCCGGACGGGGTGCGCCTGCTGCTGGGTGCGGGCCGCAAGGACGAGAGCGGCGACTTCACCAAGGGCGCGGGTCTGAACGCGGCGGCCGCGGAGCGGGTGCTGGCCTTTACCGCCGCCGGGGCCGGCGACCGGTCCGCGACCCTGGCCAAGCTGGCCGAGGTGGTCGGCGGATCGGCAGAGGGCGACGAAGGTCTGGCCGAGCTGGCCGCCATCGATGCGGCGCTCAGCGGCCTGGGCGTCGGCGCCGACCGCGCGACCTTCGAGCCCTCGGTGGTGCGCGGGCTGGAATATTACACCGGCGCGGTCTTCGAGGCCGAGCTGCTGCTGTCCACCCTGGACGACAAGGGTCACCCGGTGCGGTTCGGCTCGATCGGCGGGGGCGGGCGCTATGACGACCTGGTGGCGCGGTTCACCGGCGAGCGGACCCCGGCGACGGGTTTCTCGTTCGGCGTGTCCCGCCTGGCCTCGGCGCTCAAGGCGGCCGGCCGCGACCTGGGCAAGGCCGTGCGGGGGCCGATGGTGGTCATCGCCTTCGACCAGACCCGCATGGCCGACTATTTCGCCGTCGCCCGCGAGATCCGCGCCGCCGGGATTCCGGCCGAGGTCTACCTCGGGTCGTCGGGCATGAAGGCGCAGATGAAATACGCCGACCGGCGCATGTCGCCCGCCGCGGTGATTATGGGCGAGGACGAGCTGGCGGCCGGGACCGTCACTGTGAAGGACCTGGACCTGGGCCGCGAGCTGGCCGCCAAGGTCACCGACCACGATGCGTGGCGCGGCCAGCGGCCCGGCCAGCAGACGATCCCGCGCGGAGAGCTGATCGCCGCCCTGCGCCGCATCCTGGACGCCGGCTGATGCGCGTCGAGCCCGCCGTCCCGGCCGAGGCGCTGGCGGCCATTCGCGCGCCGCTGGAAGCCTCCGGCGCCGAACGCGCCGATGCGCCGCTGCTGCAGCCGCTGAACCTGCTGCTGGACCTGGCCGGCGAGGCCATGCGGGCGCGGCTGTTCGTGGTCCAGGCCGAGGGCGGGACGGAGAGCTGCCTCAGGCCCGACTTCACCGTGGCCATCGCCCGCCAGCACATCGAGAGCGCCCGGGCGGCCGGGCTCTACTGGTACCAGGGCGCGGCCTTCCGGGCCTCGTCGGGCACGGACCGGCCGGAGGAGTTCGTCCAGCTGGGCCTGGAGATGTTCTCGCCGGGCGGCGGCCGGGTGGAGGCCGCTGACGCCGAGATCGCGGGCCTGGCCTGGCGCGCGGCGGAGGCCGGCGGCCGCAAGGACCTGTCGCTCTGGCTGGGCGACGTGGCGCTGTTCGGCGCCTTCGTCGAAAGCCTGGACCTGCCGGAGACCCTGGCCGCGCGCCTGAAGCGGGTGGCGGGCCGGCCGCGCCTGCTGTGGGCCGAGCTCTCGCGGGTGGGCGAGACGGCGGCGACCGGGGGCACGCTGGCAGGCTTGTTGGCCGGCCTCTCCGAGGCCCAGGCCGCGGCTCTGCTGGAAGAGGTCTGGGCGCTGGCTGGCGTGGAGCCGGTGGGTGGCCGTGGCCCCGCCGAGATCGCCGCGCGGCTGGTCCGCAAGGCCGAGGCGGCCAATGCGCCGGCCCTGACCGAGGCGCAGTCCGACGCCATTCGCGCCTTCATGGCCATCGACGACACGCCCGCCTACGCCTTCGCCCGCTTGCGCGACCTGGCCGGGACCAACGACGGCGCGCTGAAGGCCGCGCTGGCCGGCTGGGAGGCGCGCCTGCTGGAGCTGACCCGGATCGCGCCCGCCGACCGCCTCCGGTTCGCACCAGCCCTGGGTCATGCCTTCGACTACTACGACGGCCTTACGTTCGAGGTGCGCAGTGAGGCCCTCGGGTCGGATCGGCCGGTCGCGGTCGGGGGCCGGTACGACGGGCTGCTGACGCGACTGGGCGGGGCGAGCGATGCGCGGGCGGTGGGCTGCATGGTGCGGCCGTGGCGAGCCTGGACGGGAGGCGAGGCATGAGCGGCCTCATCATCGCGGTCCCCTCCAAGGGCCGCCTGAAGGAACAGGTGGAGGGCTGGCTGGCCGACTGTGGCCTGAAGCTGGAGGTCACCGGCGGCGCGCGCGGCTACCTTGCCAGCCTGAAGGGTCTGTCGGGCGCGCAGGTGCGCCTGCTGTCGGCCGCGGACATCGCCGACGCCCTGGACGCCGGCGAGGTCCACATGGGCGTCACCGGCGAGGACCTGCTACGGGAGCGAGGTGAGGATCTGGATGCGCGCGTCCTCCTGCTGCGTCCGCTGGGCTTCGGCCGCGCAGATCTGGTCACCGCCGTGCCCAAGAGCTGGCTGGACGTGGAATCCATGGCCGACCTGGAGGAGGTGGCGCACGACTACCTGCGCCGCACCGGCCGGCGCATGCGCGTCGCGACCAAGTACCTGACCCAGACGCGCGGGTTCTTCGCCCGTCACGGCATCGCCGACTATCGTATCACGGAGTCCGGCGGCGCCACCGAGGGCGCGCCGGCGGCGGGTTCGGCGGAGCTGGTGGTGGATATCACTACCACGGGCGCGACGTTGCAGGCCAACGGGCTGAAGGTGCTGGCCGACGGTGTCATGCTGAAGAGCCAGGCCCATCTCGCCGCGGGGCTTCGCGCGGCTTGGGACGCCGAGGCGCTCAGCCAGGCCGAACGGCTTCTGCGGCTGGTCGAGGCGCGCGCCGCCGCTCTGAGGAGCGCCACCCTGGCGTGGCCGCCCCGCGGCGACGCCGTCGAGGTGGCGGTGGTCAACTCGCTGGTCACCGCCGGCGCGTCCCGGCGCCCGAATGGCCTGCTCGTCGATTCGACTCAGGTGGCGGACTCGTCACTCGCTCTGACCGCCGCCGGATTGGGACCGGTAACGGCCTCAAAGCCAGACTTCGTCTTTGACGTGAGTTGCCAGGCATTCGACACGCTTAAGGCGAAAGTTTTTTGACGTAACTGGTAAAAAACGGCGCAAAATTTGCGCCTGCTCGCGAAAATCTGATCCTCCCGTGTCCAGATCGGGGCTTTGGCCCGTTGACTTGGGTAGAAAATTGCCGTTCTGTCATCAGGCGAGAGACATGACGGCGCTAGTCCTGAAGTCTCCGGCGTTTCGGGGAGGAAACGCCCGCTCATTTAGAGCGACTGCTCAAGGCGGCCTGCAGCGACTATCCCCCGCTGCAGGCCGATTCTTTTTGTGGTGAACCCCGTTTTCGACAGATGAGTCAAAAATATCCCTCCTCTTCAGGGGAGGGTGGCTGGCGCGCAGCGACAGACGGGTGGGGATTGATGGTCAAGCTCTGCGCCTGAACCCTAGACCCCCACCCCGCTCGCCTGCGGCGAGTCGTTCCCTCCCCTGAAGAGGAGGGATGATCTCTCACCAGATCCGCACCCGTTGCTCCGGCGGCACGTACATCGGGTCGCCCGGCTTGACGCCGAACGCCTCGTAGAAGGCGTCGATGTTGCGGACCGGAAGGTCCACCCGCGCCATCGGCGGCGAATGCGGGTCGGAGACCAGGATCTGCTTCATGAGGTCGTCGCGGTACTTGGCGCGCCACACCTGCGCCCAGCCCAGGAACACGCGCTGATCGCCGGTCAGGCCGTCGATCACCGGCGCCGGCTGGCCCTTGAGCGACAGGTGGTAGGCGTCCAGCGCCAGCAGCAGACCGCCCAGGTCGGCGATGTTCTCGCCCATGGTGAGCTGGCCGTCGATCTTCGAGCCCGGCAGGACGTCCGTGGCCGAGTACTGGGCGCCCAGTCGCTCGGCCTGGACCATGAACTTGGCCTCGTCGTCCTTGGTCCACCATTCGGACAGCCGGCCGTCGCCGTCCGACTTGCGGCCCTCGTCGTCGAAGCCGTGGGTGACCTCGTGGCCGATCACGCCGCCGATGCCGCCGTAGTTCACAGCCGGGTCACCCTCGGGGTCGAAGAACGGCGGCTGCAGGATCGCGGCCGGGAAGACGATCTCGTTCTTGGTGGGCGAGTAGTAGGCGTTGATGGTCGACGGCGTCATCTCCCACTCGCCGCGGTCCACAGGCTGGTTCAGCCGCGCGACGCGGAAGTTCCAGTCGAAGGCCGAGGACCGCTGGACGTTGCCGTAGAGGTCGCCGTCGGTGATCTGCAGGGCGGAATAGTCGCGCCACTTGTCGGGATAGCCGATCTTGACCGTGAACTTGGCGAGCTTCTCCAGCGCCTTCTGCTTCGTCTCGGGGCCCATCCAATCCAGCTTCTGGATGCGGGCGCCCAACGCCGTCCGGATATCGCCGACCAGGGCCTCCATCCGCAGCTTGTTCTCGGCCGGGAAGTAGGTGTCCACGTAGAGCTTGCCCAGGGCCTCGCCCAGGTTTCCGTCCACCAGGTTCACGCCGCGCTTCCACCGCGGCTGCTGCGCCTGCGTCCCGGACAAGGTCTTGGCGCGAAAGTCGAACCTGGCCTGGTCGAAATCCTTGGACAGATAGCCCGCCGCCTGGTCGACGGTGGTGAAGGCCAGCCAGGCCTTCAGCGTCTCGACGTCGGTCTTGCCGTAGATGGCGGCGATCTTCGGGAAGGCGGTGTTCTCGGCTACGATCACCCGCTTGGCCGATGTCAGCGCGGCGCCGTCGAGCAGGGCGTTCCAGGGGAACCCCGGGGCGAAGGCCGCGAGCTCGGCGGTCTCCACCGGGTTGTAGGTCTTGTCGCTGTCGCGGCGTTCGGCCCGGGTCCAGGAGACCTTGGCCACCTCGGTCTCCAGAGCGACGATGGCCTTGGCGTTGGCCCCCGGGTTCGCCCAGCCGGCCAAGCCCAGCATCTTGGCCACATAGACCTCATAGGCCTTCCGCTGGGGCTCGAACTTGGCGTCGAGGTAGTAGTCGCGGTCGGGCAGGGTGAGGCCGCCCTGGCTCAGGTAGACGGCGTACTTCAGCGGATCTTTGGCGTCGTCATAGACCTGGGGGTTGAAGAAGCTCTGGCCGAAACTGGCCGCCGTCGCGCCCATCAGCCGGGCCACCTCCTCGCGGCTCGTGGCGGCCCGGACCTTGGCGAGGTCGGCCGCCAGCGGCTTGGCGCCCAGGGCCTCGACGCGGGCCTCGTCCAGGAAGCTGCGATAGAGGGCGCCCACCTTGGCCTCGGGGCCGGTCGCCGCCTTGTTGGCCGCGGCCTGGTCGACCACGGCGCGCATCCGGTCCTTGGACAGTTCGTCCAGCGCGTTGAATGCGCCGTAGCTGGAGCGGTCCGCGGGGATGGTCAGCTTCTGCATGTACGCCCCGTTGGCGTACTCGAAGAGGCTCTTGCCGGCGGTGGCGGCTGTGTCGCGTCCGGTCAGGTCGAAGCCCCAGGGTCCCATGCGCGGCGCCTTGCTCAGGTCGCGGGCGGAGGTCTCGTGGGCGGTCGTCGCGGCGTCGGCGGCGAAGGCGACCGGCGCGGCGAGCAGGGCGGCCACACAGGCGGCGGCGAGCCAGGCAGTCTTCATGGGGCGGTCGGTCTCTTCGAAGAGGGGGTGGCGCGGACCATGCTCCCGGCCCGCGCCGTTACGCTCGTTACATTTCTGTCAGATTGATCAGTGGTGTTCGTGAGCTGCGGCGGGCGCCGCCACGCCCGCGACGAACGACGCCTTCACCTTGGCGCCGCTGGCGAAGGTGAGGGTGGCCGGCACCGCGTCGCCGGTCTTCACCGACTTGGTCAGGCCCACGAACATCAGGTGGTATCCGCCCGGCGCGAACGTGACTCCGCCGCCGGCCGGGATCGCCACGCGGGCGACGGCCTTCATCGAGGCCATGCCGCCGCTCATGCTGGACTGGTGGATTTGCACCATGCGGGCCAACGGGCTTTCCACGGTGACCAGGGCGTCCGGCTTCGCGCCGGGGTTCTTGAGCGTCATGAAGCCGGCGCCCGTCTGCCCCTGGGCGGCCGGCCGCGTCCAGGCGGCCTCCACCTGGGGCGCGGCGTGGGCGGCGGAGGCGAGGGAGAGGGCCGCGACGGCGGCGAGGGCAAGGTTCATGGGACGTCCTATTGATGATGATCGTGGCCGCCTTCGGGCGGTGCGGGGGGCGTGAGGAGAAGGGGCGGCGCAGGATGCCCAGGCCGGGGGCGCTCTCGACGGGCCCACCTCGACCCGGCGGCTTTCCCGTGCGCCGCAGGCCTGCACCGTGGGGAACGCTAGCGGCCCCGTGGCGGCGGGGAGTTTCACCCGGATCGGGAACGCCTCGAACCGGTCGGCGGGCAGGCCGACGGCCAGGGCGATCCCTCTCAGAATAGCCATGTGACGCCTCCGAACGCGGAACGCCCGTCGCCGGGCCAGTAGGCGGCGCTCGCGGCGGTGGCCGCGATCTGCGCTTGGACGTTGGAGATATAGTCCTTGTCCGCGAGGTTGCGGATGTCGAGGAACAGCTTGATCCGGTCGTTCACGGCATAGCCGGCGCCCAGGTTGAAGACCGCGTAGGACGGCGCCCGGGTGGCGTTGCGGTAGTCGACCCAGATGTCCGAGGCCGACCACTCCACGGACGGGGCCACGAACCAGCCGCCCGGGTGCTGGTAGCGGAGCTCCGCGCGGTAGAAATGACGCGGGATGATCGGCAGGCGGTTGTCGCCGTACTCAGCGTCATCCTGGAAACGGAAATCCGAATAGGTCCAGGACTGGCGGAGGCGCCAATTGTCGGCGAACCGCCAGTCCAGTGTCGCCTCGATCCCCTGATGCAGGGTCCGGTCGGCGTTGAAGGTCGAGGCCGGCGTGTTGGGGGCCACGGTGAACTGCAGCAGCTCCCGGTCGAGCCGTGCGCGGTAGGCGGTGATGTCCCAGGTGAAGGCTCCCCGGTGGCCCCGCGTCCCGATCTCGGCGGTCCAGGCCGCCTGGTCCCGCACCGGGGCGAACCCGGCGCCCGTCGGCGACAACGAGCCGAGGTTGGGCGGCTCCACCGAGCGGGTCAGGTTGGCGTAGGCCTGGGCGCCATCCTCCGCCTCCCAGATCAAGCCGACGCGGGGGGCGATCCAGTCGAAGCGCTTGGAGGCCTTCAGGTTGAACGTCATGGGCTGGCCCGGGATGGCGAAACCCCGAAAGTCGCGGGTCGCGGTTCCCCAGCTCGCGCCGCCCACCACCGCGAGGCGGTCGGTGACGAACAGGCGGCCCTCGCCGAACACGTCGGTCGCGTCGGCGTTCTGCTGGGTGCGGGATGTGGGCGCGCCCCGTGCCCCCTTCACGTTCACGTAGAAGTTGGAGTCCAGATCGCCCGTGCGCAGCCAGGCGCCGAGATAGGCGTCGGCCTTGCGGCCCGCCAGTGCGCCGTTCCAGTCGAGGCGGGCGAAGGCGCCATAGTTGCGGCTCTGCTGGTCGATCACCTGGAAGACCGGGTGGTCGAGATCCTTCCAGACGCCGTAGATCGCGCCTTCGAGCATCGTCGACTCGTTCAACCGCCAGGTGGCGCGCAGCGAACCGCGGACCCCTCGCTGGTTGCGGCTCATGTCGTTGGCGTAGTTGCTCGGCGACGCCTGGTGCGGATCGCTGCGGAACTGGCCAAGGGTCAGGGGACCGGCGATCTCCTGGTTGATGTTGGAGCCGTTGACGATGAGCCGCAGTTCCCGGTCCTCGCCGAAGGTCCGGCCCAGGCTCAGCGATCCGAACTGGATGTTCTGCTGGCTTTGCGGCCGCTCGCCCTGGCCGGTCTGGTTCGTGCCGGCGACGAAGAGGTCCCAGTCGCCATCTTCGCGGGCGAGCGCGATGTGCTCGCGGAGCATGCCGAAGCTTCCGCCATCCACGCGAACCCGGCTCTCGAAGCCGGCGTTGCGGCCGGTGGGGGTGATCATGTCGATGGCGCCGCCCAGGGCGGCTCCGCCGAAGCGCAGGGCGTTGCCGCCCCGGTAGACCTCGGTGAAGCGGGTGGTCAGCGGGTCGGCGATCTGGCTGTCGCCGAAGCCGTCGGCCTCGTTCAGCGGCACGCCGTCCTGGGCCAGCAGCAGGCCGCGGTTGTGGTTCGCATTGCCGATCCCCGAGCCGCGGATGGAGATGCGGATATCGCCGCCCCACTTCTTTTGGGCATAGACGCCGGGGGCGTCGCGCAGGATGTCGTCGAGGCCGACGGCGAAGCGGTTCTGGTAGGACTCCTGCGAGATCACCGAGACCGCACCTGGGGTTTCCGACAGCCGCCGGCGAGCCTGGGCCACGACGGGTGGGTCCTCGGGACTGCGGACGCCGGTGACGATGACGCTGTCGACGGTCGTGGCCGGGTCGTCAGCGAAGGCGAGCGCGGGCCACGCGCAGGCCGCGAGCAGGATGGCGCGCCCGAGGGCGCGGGTATGCAGATACATGGTTCTGGATTCCGAACGCGATGAGACGGGCGCGCGAACGGGCCGCGCACCGGCGATGTCGATCAGGCGTCGGAGGTCGGCGGGCCCTGGCCGGGCGGCCGTGGCGGGGCGCGGGCGGGCGGAATGAGGCGCTGCGAACGGGGCGCGCGAGGCGCCTCGGTCACGGCGTAGGCAATCCGCCGCACGCTCATCGTCGGAGGTGGATCGGTAGCCGGCGCCGGGCAGAGGCAGTGCTTGCAGGCGTGATCGGCGGCCGGAGGCGTGCCGGTGTCGCCAGGCGCGGCCTGCAAACCCGCTTGGGTGCAGACCAGCATGTCGCCCGCCGCGCCCGGCGCCGCCATGGCGAACGCTGGGATCAGCGCCTGCACGAGCAAGGCGAACGCCGCCACCAGGGCGATCATCGCCCGGCGCTCCGCGCGCTCCATCTTCGCTCGATTGGCCGGCAATCCCACAAACCGGCGTCGTAAACGGATCACGGGATTACGCAAGGCGTCCGGCTTTGCCATATTGGGCGCATCGAAAAATCGGAGACCTGATGGAAGGCCACGTTGAGCCCGGCGCCTACAAGGATGTCGTCCTGTTTCTCGCGACCGCCGGGGTCGTGGTTCCGCTCTTCCGTCAATGGCGCATCAGCCCGATCCTGGGGTTCCTGGGCGCCGGGGTCGTCCTCGGCCCGTATGGCCTCGGCAGCCTCGCCCACGAGGTGACCTGGCTGAATGCCTTCACCATCGACAATCCCGCGGAGCTGGCCCAGCTGGCCGAGCTCGGGGTGGTCTTCCTGCTGTTCACCATCGGGCTGGAGCTGTCGTGGGAGCGCCTGCGCTCGTTGCGCCGCTACGTCTTCGGCATGGGCGCGCTGCAGGTCGGTCTCTGCCTGACCGCGACCGCCGTCGCCGCCCTGATGGTCGGCCAGCCGCCGGCGGCGGCCATCGCCATTGGCGCGGCCCTGGCGCTGTCGTCCACCGCCATCGTCATGCCGATCCTGGCCGAGCAGAAGCGCCAGCACGCCATGGCCGGCCGCGCGACGTTCTCGGTGCTGCTGTTCCAGGACCTGGCCGTCGCTCCGATCCTCGTGACCCTCACCCTGATGGGCCGGCGTTCGGACGAGCCGTTCTCGCCCTCCATGCTTCTGTCGCTGCTGCCCGCCATCATCGGCGTCGCGGCCCTGTTCCTGTTCGGCCGCCTGCTGCTGCGCCCCATGCTGCGCTCGGTGGCCAAGGCCAAGAGCGAGGAGCTGTTCCTGGCCGCCTCCCTGCTGGTGGTGGTGGGCGCGGGCCTGGTCAGCGCGCTGGCGGGCCTCTCCATGGCCCTGGGCGCGTTCGTCGCCGGCCTGCTGCTGGCCGAGACGGAGTTCCGCCACGAGGTCGAGGTTCGGGTGGAGCCGTTCAAAGGCCTGCTGCTGGGAATGTTCTTCATCTCGGTGGGCATCGGGCTGAACGTGCCCCTGCTGCTGGACCGGCCGCTGGTGATCCTTAGCTCGGCGCTGGGCCTGTTGACGATGAACAGCCTGGTGGTGTTCGCACTGGCCAAGGCCTTCCGCCTGAAGACGCGCGCGGCCATCGAGGCCGCCCTGCTGCTGGCCGGGGCGGGCGAGTTCGCCTTCGTCATCCTGGGCCAGGCCATGGACCAGGGGCTGGTCGACCGTACGTCAGGCCAGACCGTCCTGGTCGCCGCGACGCTCTCCATGTTCTCGATCCCGTTCCTGGCCCAGCTGGGCCTGCGGCTGGGCGGCCGGAAGATCGCGCCCAGCGAGCTGCCGTCGGAACCCGAAGGCGACACCGGCGTCGAGCCGCGGGTCCTGGTGGTGGGTTATGGCCGCGTCGGACGGCTGGTGGGCGACATGCTGCGGCGCCACGAGATCGGCTGGGTGGGCGCCGAGCTCGACGCCAAGCTGGTGGAGCAGGGCCGCCGCGCGGGCGAGGCCATCTATTTCGGCGACGCGGCGCGGGAGGAGTTCCTGATGCGATGCGGCCTGGCCGACGCCCTAGCTCTCGTCGTGACGATGGACGACCCGGAGGGCGTGGAGGCGATCGTCGCCGTGGCGCGAGGTCTGCGTCCCGACCTCACCATCGTCGCCCGCGCCCGCGACGCGCGCCACGCTCAGCGGCTCTACGACCTGGGCGCCACCGACGCGGTGCCGGAAACGGTCGAGGCCAGCCTGCAACTTTCCGAAGCGGTGCTGGTGGAGATCGGGGTGCCCATGGGCCTTGTTATCGCCTCGATCCACGAACGGCGGGACGAAGTCCGCCGGGCGCTGAACCGGCCCGAGTCCCTCGGCGGCCGGTCCCGACGCTTCCAGCGGGAGCGCGGCGACTGAACGGCGCCCGTATTGCGGCGCCGAAAAAATTTCATCGCAGGTTCATGTGGCGGGAACCAAGCGTAACCTTGATCCGTTGGGCGGTGTGACGAGGGCCGCCTTCGTCGGGGATTTGGGCTGCATGAATTCAGGAAGCCTGGAAACGAGCACTGCCGCTGGGGAGACTCTGCGGGGTTTGCTGCGTCGATCCAGCACCTTTACAAACAACGGCAATGACTTCGGTCAGAACTCGACGGACGCGCAGGCGCGACCGCTGCAGACTCGCGGAGGTCCTGACGATAAGAACCGGTCCGGACGGCGTTCGCCGAACGGGCCGCCGGGGGCGATTGTGCTGGCGAACCTGTGCAAATCTGAGCATTTGCATGGGATCGAGCGGCTGACGTCCTGGTAGAGCTTGGGAAAGACCGACCGATTGCGGGGCGAGTGTGGCCACGGCGACACTTTCGCAATGGTTGGTCCTTGATATAACGGCGGCTGGGTCAAACGGCCGCACCACCTGAGGGCAACGAGAGGGCTCTGATTATGAAGATGAAACTCCTGGCTGGGGTCGCGATGGCGGCGGCGTTCGCCGCGTCCGGCGCCTCCGCCCAAGAAGGCTGGTACGGCGCCGTCGATCTCGGCTACCACTGGCCCGACTCGCTCGAGGCCACCTCCTCGAACAACGCCGCGAACGGCGCCCCCTACGCCTGGGACTTCAACCAGGAAGACGACTGGGCCGGCTTCGCCCGTCTCGGCTATCAGCTGAACGACCATTGGCGGGTCGAGCTGGAAGTCGGCTACCGCAGCGGCGACATCGAGTCGGTGCGCGGTGGGTCCAACCAAGCGGTTGTCGGCCTCTGCAGCCCCGGCGTGACGCGCACGACCGGCTCGCCGGCCTGCGGTTCGCCCGATGGCGACCTGTCGGCTTGGACCGTCATGGGCAATGTCATCTATGACATCCTGCCCGGCTCGGCGCTGAACCCGTTCATCGGGGCCGGCATCGGTGCGAACCACGTCAAGATGGACGTGCTGGGTCAGTTCTCGAACATCCCGGGTACGGTGACGGCGGCCAACGCCATCCAGAACCTGGAAGTCGACGATTCGGACACCGCGTTCGCCTATCAGCTGATCGCGGGTCTGGCCTGGAAGGCCACCGACCAGCTCAGCGTCGACCTGACCTATCGCTACCTGGCCGGTTCGGATCTCGACTTCGCGTCGACGAACACCAGCCTGGCGACCGGCCTGCAGCCGGGCGTGTTCTCGGGCGAGTATAAGGACCAGTCGGTGACGCTGGGCCTGCGGTACCTGTTCGCGGCTCCGCCGCCCCCGCCGCCCCCGCCGCCCCCGCCGCCGCCGCCGCCGCCTCCTCCGCCCCCGCCGCCTCCGCCGCCG
>Ga0255338_1005102_pt1 | contig 12523 bp, 18 predicted proteins | sample MeOH1_35cm_T4_19_FD_203715 | JGI IMG/M metagenome (GOLD analysis project Ga0255338, IMG submission 203715) | Sandy soil microbial communities from University of British Columbia, Vancouver, Canada - MeOH1_35cm_T4_195 | ecosystem: Engineered > Artificial ecosystem > Sand microcosm > Unclassified ...
GATCGTTGTTGATCCGGTTGTCGCAACAACCTAAAGGGTAACCATTTTTTTCAACTCGGCACTCCGAGTCGTGTCAGATCAGATCGAAACTTCTACAATTTATTGCGGAAGTATTTTGGGCCAGATCGAAAATGCATCGCCTAATAACATTCCGGTGACTTCTCTAGATTCGTGACGACCGTCAATTGCGATTTCAATTTTCGAAACCGAGTGATATTTGTCTACGATTTCGCTTAACTCTTTGAAAAACTGCCTCTGCATCTTAGGTTGTAGCCAAAGCTCAAATGGCCGAAAGAGGACTTCGAATGTTTCGAGATCGTCTTTCGTACTTTGTTGTGCGCGTTGAAAGACTTGATCTGCTGTGGCTTTCACAATTTTTTGAAGATAAGCCTTTTCGAGAGGGCCATCTTTTTTCCATTGGTAAGGGCCAACCGTTCTGACTTTGGCGGTCTTATTTCTGTAAAAGTTGATGAGGTCATTCTTCTCCAACGTCAGCAACTGTTTTTGTAGTTGAACTGACGTCAAACCCAGATGCTTTTCGATCTCATCAAGACTTGCTCCTCGCGCAAGCATGCGAAAGATTATGATGGCTTTGGGATTGCCAGCAAAAAACTTTTCTTGCTCGTCGGTAAATTGCGCACTCTTTTTTGTCCCTCTTTTAGCGATATCAAGAAGTTCAAACAAATCGAGGTCAAGCCACTGAGCAAATTCAGAAAGCTGCGATAGCGTAAGGTCACCTTTGCTCATCCACCGTCGCATGGTTGGCAGTGATACCTTTAAGGCCTTCGCGGCGTCATCATATCGAAAGCCTTTTGCTCGGATGATTTCTTTTAATGCGTTTTTGACGCGCTCAGAAGTTAAATCCTTGCTCATTTCTTGATACTCCTAAAACAACAAATATCGAAAAGTGATATTCCTTTGATATTATTTGCCTAAAAATATCAACTAATAATACCGTGAGCCTTATTAAATATCTGATATTTACTAAGGAGCTTGATTGCGACAGTTAGAATTCCCTCCAGAAGCAATACCTTTGCATCGCAAGCTTCTGCTTATTGGCCTTCATTTTTTACCAGGGCTTATCTTTTCTGCGATCTTATTTCCGCTGATGCCCTTTATCGCTCAAACACAAGTAGACATATTTCTTATCCAGGCCTTTTTCGTCTTCGTTTTTCTACTGGGAATGGAGTTGGCCATTGCCCAAATATATTGTCGTTTTTTAGAGGGGCAAAATCTCAGAGATTCTCTACGCAAAGTTGGAGCGACGGCATTCAGCTATAGGGTATTTTTCTACGCAATGGCTTGGGGTGTGGTCTCTGCGATTATTATGAAAGTCTATGTGCAAGTGGCTAGTGCGCCGATTGATTGGTTTCGAAAACTACCGCTCTTCAGTTTGCCAGATTGGCATTATCAGAACCTTGATATGCCCTCTTACCATCCGGCTGTTAAAATGGGACTCCTGGCGTGTATGCTTGGATTCAATGTCTTTGCTGAAGAGGTTTACTTCCGTGGCTTTTTGCTAGAACGTCTCAAGTTTTTAGGTAAGTCCGCATTTCTCGTGAATGGAGTTCTTTTCATTCTGTATCATATTTTTCAAGCTCGCGTATCTTATCCGCTAATTCCGTTTGGTATTCTTGTGAGTGGGTACTACGTGGTTTTTCGTAATATTTGGGGAGCAATGCTCATTCATCTCATTCTCAATATCGCGCTCTCATTTTAGTCATCGCTTCAAAACCTGGTTCTGAACCGAACTCGGATCAATGAGTAAGCTTATGTCTTGAGTTTGATTTCAGAATGACGAAAAATTGGTTATGGAGGGGCCATTTATGCAACCTGAATTATCCGATCTAAGAGAGTTTCTGAAAGATGAATTTAAAAGACGCAAGAGCTTTAAGCCTCAATACTCCACGCGAGCTTACTCAAGAGATCTTGGGTTACCACTAACCAGCCTCAATGGATTTCTCGCGGGAAAGAGAGAGTTGAGCCTCAAAAACATCGCGAGGGTTTTCAAATATTTAAAGAAACAGACTTCAATATCTTGCTCATGGTGTGGCAAATCAAAGCAAAGAGCCAAACTTTTAATTGGCGGACCAAAGTCTCAGTTCATTTGTAACGATTGTGTCGATATATGCAATGAGATCATACGCACCGGTAAAATGATGCCCCAATAACCTTAAACGTTGGAAGAGAATCATTTTAGTTTCGATAATATCCTTCGCACCATCTCGGGATGCCACCGAACTCCTCGGCGTTTTGTAGGCACCTTCATTGTAGATAAGTAGTCAGAGATTTCCCGAAGCGTATTTCCTTTACTGGCCATTTTTTGAATAACTGAAATGATAAGCTGTTCTCCCTCGTGTTGGAGCATTTGTCCTTTTATGATCCTGTATCCATAAGGAAGCTGAGACCGTCTTTTTCTCGGATTGCCTCTTTGGCGTCGCTTTATGTCAAATTCGATTAAAGCGTCTCTAATGGCGGCCCGTGAGGAAAGTGTCTGACGAGCAATTTCGGCAATTGAGCGGCCTTTATTAACGTATTCTTCGATGAGGAAAGTCTTTTCCTTCCATGGCTTTATGTAAATGAACTCAAGAGTTTCAGATAGATAGGCGTCTTTGAGGAAAGAGGTTCGTCCGACCTCAAGATGGCCCGCCATTTTTTATAGCGTAACTTTCTTTAGTAAAATCAAATAGTTAAGAGAATTAAAAGAACCCTGAAACAGCTTTGTGACAGGGTATTTTTTTGCGAACCCGTTGCAGCTAAGGTGGATTCGAAAATCAAATCAAGAGTTTAGCGGAACATTGAATTGCGCATTTTCACAGAGAAAAAATGGGTACCCAATCCGAACTCGGACGAAACATTTCCTCACTGGTGTGACGGAAGGACAAAAAGATTCTTTGAAAATGTGGCACAGAGACGCGAGTGAATTTGCTTGGCATCCAATCATGCACCCTTTAGAAATTCATCCAAGAAGAATTTTCTAACATGATAGAGATGAAATTTGGAAACCGATAAACATTGGGAAAAAAATCTAGCTGATATGTTTCACCCGCTTTTTAATTCTGGAATTAAAGAGATACAAGCAAGTTTAGATGAAATTAAAGAAAGTAAGGAGAAGACTTCCGAATTGGGAAGTTTTCTTCTTCATCATCTTGTTCTGGAAAAATATTTAGAAGACTATATCATAGCAATTTTTCCAGAGATAAAACGAATCGAAGGGCACAAGACCACATTTGGGAAAAAGCTAGAAATAATAAATAAGTTAGGATCATTTAACCATGAGTCTTACACGGCCATAAAGGCTATTAATGAAATTCGAAATGATTTAGCCCACAATCTATCTGGCCATGAATTTAAAGCAGGTCATAAAAAGTCAATTTATTCAATAATCGCAAGGTGGGATAAAGAAGGTAGGATACAACAGGAACTTGATAGTAAAGAAAATATTTACCGGGTTTTTGAAACATGTATTTATTTTTTGCTCGTGGAGCTACTTACCGGAATCTCACTTCATAACACTCAGAGAAATATAGAAGAGGAATTTGTTAGACAAAAAGACTTGATGTTTAAGCAGCTAGTTGAAGAAGAAAATTTATAAAATCATCGAATGCTCCGATCATGGAATGGCTCGCTTGTAAGATAAACGGACATCGAATTTTGAAAACGACGGACCTAAATTCTAAGATTTGATATGGGACAGTAACGGCTATTTGGGAGAAATCTATGCTAAGAATTACGCGGACATTTACATTTATCATTTTTTCGCTTGCTTGTTTTGTGGTTCAAGCGAAAGAGGTTGTCGTCATTGGCACTCTCCATGGTGATCACCGCCGGTTTCCTCTTTATACCTTTGAAACTTTGAGAATTATTATTCAGCACCTCAAACCTGATTTACTTTTAATCGAGGAAGATCCCGAGTCATTCAAGGCGAAAAACTGGGAAAAACAGTCAGAGGAAGAATACGGAGCAAATCGTCCCGTTGAAATAAAATTAGTAATTATGCCTTTTGCTCAAAAGGAAAAGATTAAAGTCATTCCAACAGATTTTCGTGCTGAATATGATAAAAACCAGAGTGATGAAAGTGCTGCCTTAAAAAAACTGATGCAAGATCCAAAGAAGAAGGCATTACTGACAGCTGCCATCGAACCTTACGAATCTGTCTTTCTCGATGATTATCTTTTTAAATCCATTTATGATCTCCATAAAGATTCGGTTATGTCGATTTTGGATCAGAAGCACGCGTTGGCGGCCGCCGAGCCAATTTTGGCTCCATTCGAGGAAGTCAGTGATCGGCGACAACAAGAAATTGATAAAAACGTCGTAGCTGCACTGAAAAATAATTCGTTTCAGAGGGCCATTGTTATCTATGGAATTACTCACCGACCGCCTTTGATTCGTGCCATTAGGAAGTCTAAGGCTGCTGAGATAGTTTCTTTAGAGCGAGCCTTGCAATCGAAGGTTCCAGGTTTTTTTGAACGAGATCCTGGATTCACGCTTCCTAAATAGCGTCTGCAATATTATGCGCTGAGAAGTTTATTTTTATATTTGCTGCCATAGGTGAAAAAAATTAAGAAGAGGCACGATGAAAATTGATTTGGGGAGCCTTTGTCGAAATTATAAAATCAGTTTTTCTTCTGGTTGTGGGAGCTTTGGTAAAGAAAAAGTTTGAAAAAAATGTGAAGTTAGTTGCGTACTATGAACACGTTTCTGTATTTAAGCATACTCCTCCAGGTGGAAATTCCACGAATGTATTCTCTCATTCTGTAATATTAAGGAACAACGGTGCAAGTGGAGCGACAACCGTAAGAATTCATCATTTAAATTTACCTAATTTTCATATTTGGCCAGATATTGCACATCGAGTGGAAAATTTGGCAAATGGAAGTGCAGATATCGTTATTCCTATTATGGTCCCTAAGGAGCAGATAACAATTTCGTACCTTTACTTTCCACCTTTGACTTATGATCAAATAAATTCAGGTATAAAATGTGATCAGGGTTTTGCTCAGCAAATAGAAGTAATTTTGCAGCCAAAAATAAAAAAATGGTTTGTAAGAACAGTTTGGTTTTTTCTTATAAATGGCATTGTATCGATTTCATATTTTATTTATCTTCTGTACCAGTGGTTATCATTGAAATTCGTCTAAACTAGGAAGTTTATATTTCTGATTATCATTTTAAATATCCGCTCTTGAAGTAGTAAATGGTATTGGAAACCAGAATTTCTATTTCAAAGTTGCTAAATGTGAAAAACTACGAAGATATGTTTTTACCTGTTGAAGCTGGTGTGAGTTTGTCGGAGGTTCGACAAATGGGAAAGCATTGCTGACCATCTGGCTGAAGAATGTATTGTCAGCATTCTTACAAAGCCCAAATGCAACATCTGACCATTCGAAGCTCACATCGTCAATACTACGCCATTCACGTTCCCAGCGGAAGTCGACATCGGGACCAGAACCGTATATGCGTTTCCCAAAGCTTTCGTAAAGTGGCATCATACTTTTGAATTTCTGCGCGTCTTGTGAAATTGCCATATCATCAAGAGCAGCTTTGATAGATTGGTTAGTCGACTCAAAATACATCACGGGCGTTCCGCGTTGGCGACGAATGAAATCTTCTTTGAACGCCAATCCGTAGGATTCGAAATGCAGATTTCTTCCGAGAATCGGCTGGGTTTGTATATGAATATGGTCCAAGGGGGTCTCTGTGAAGCAGACCGCCTTCAGCCATTGTCTGACCACACATGATTGGGCATTGTGGGTGTAACCATTCGGATACGTCTTCGGCACTTTATAATGAAAATAGCCAAATGAGGAAATTGCCTTTATTTGCTTCGCTTTGATAAGCCTTTCGAGTCGCTGCTTTGCCGTGTGATTGACGATTTGATCGGAATTTAGCTGGGGGAAAATGTCTTTGCGGATTGTAACTGGACCAGTCCTTGTTAAATGGATAAGGAATTGGGATAAATCCCCTCGGAGCTGAAGAACTTGGTCGCGCGTCAATGCCATGAAAACGTCACTTTTCTTTAAGAAATGGCCTCATTTATGCTATATGAGAGATCAAGTAATGAGGTCTCTATGAAGCTATACGAATTTACATATAACGACAATACAAACATGCCTGAATCCGAGGTCTTAGAGACATTAAGAATTCATTTGGAAGAGGAAGCGATAATCCAAGGTTGGGCTCCAGGTTACAATTTACGTCAATGTCAAATTCCTAAACAGTCAGCCGATGGTGGGAAAGATTATTTCTTTGTCGTCGAGGGCGAGGCACTTGCAGGCTCCGCAGCGGGCGATGATAATTCTGAATCTAAAATTGCATCATTGCCTAAGCGTGATGTTGCGGCTTCACCATAGCCAAAATTATTTTCGGAGCATCGATTCAATAGTCTTCGAATCATTTCCGGTTGCCAACCCTTGCCGCGATTTTTCGTAGGTATTCCGAGAGCAGTCAAAAAATCGCAGATCTTGCGGTACGAGAGTCCATCACTCGACATCTTTCGTACAGACTGGATAACTCGCTGTTCACCGAGATGGGTACCAGCAAGCCGTCCTCTCGGCGGAACCCGTAGGGTACTTGTGCGGGCCTCAGACCAGGCTTTCCTTGTTTGCGAAGCGGGATTCCAAGTTCAATTAAAGCGCGTCTGACCGAAGCTCGTGAGGAAAGTATTTCCCGTGAAATTTGGGCGATTGAGCGCTGTTCTGTGATGTATTTTTGAGTGAGGAAACTCTTTGTTTTCCAAAGGTCGGTCTATGGTATTCAATATATCGAAAAATTACAATATATTCGATATATTGAATTAGATGCATCGAAAAGAGGGTTTAAATTCGATTAGTTCGGTAAGTATCTCAAATTGAGAATTATTAAGGTTATTTACGACTTAGCAATCGTCGCATCATCTCCGGCTGCCATCCTTTCCCCCGATTTTTCGTCGGCACCCCAATCCCAGTCAAAAACTCACAGATCTTCCGGTAAGAGAGCCCATCGCTCGACATCCTCTTAACCGCTTCAATCACTCGCTGCTCACCAAGATGGGGGACAAGTAATCCGTTCAGTCTTCGATAGCCATAGGGGGCTTGGGCCGGTCTAAGGCCAGGCTTTCCTTTCTCTCGAACGGGGATCTTAAACCCCACCAAGGCGCGTCGGATGGTAGATTTCGAGGAAAGTCTTCGTTTTCCAAAGAGGGGGTATGGATGAACTCAACAAAATCAAGTAGATGCGGCTTTTCATCCAAAATCGAGGAAATGGTTCGTCCGAGTTTGGTTTGCCCCGCTAATCTTAGTTCAGACGAACCGCTTTCCTCGAAGCGTGACAGTGAGGAAAAAACAGCGGTCTGAACAGACTCCAATGATTTCCTTCAATGATCCTTTTTGTTCTCCGCAAGCTGTTGAAGCTTGCTGGTAATCTCCCGTCGCACTATAAATGCCCCTTAAACTGACCAATTTTTGGGAGTTCTAGAGGGCGTCCTTTTCTTTTCCGGTAATACACTCCTTCTGATGCCGTGTGCTCGCATGACTCCAACACTTTAAGGAACAAAGCGAGGTATATAATGCATAACGGATCTTGTCTTTGCAAAGCCGTGAATTTTGAAGTTGAAGGTAAGTTACCTGCGGCGAGTGCATGTCATTGTACGATATGTCGAAAGCATACTGGCCATTATGAAGCCGGAGTTGATGTTGATAGATCAGCTGTAAGAATATACGGGGCTGAGAATATCACCTGGTATCAGTCGTCAGAAAAGGCCCGCCGTGGATTCTGTGCAACTTGCGGTTCAGTTTTGTTCTTTGAGCCCATCAATGCAGCCTGGATAGGAATTTCGATGGGCGCGTTTGATGGGCCAACAAATACGAAGTTAGAAAGGCACATCTTTGTTGGCGATAAAGGCGACTATTACGAACTTAATGACGGAGCCCAACAATATGTTCTTTATCCCGGAGCTTAAGTGGTTCAACTCATTCCGACCTCAACTCAGTATGCGGAACTTTGGTATAAGTGGCGAGAAGAGCCCAGCTCTCTTCGATACAATCCTATTGTCAATTCTGGTCTTGAAAGCTTGAAGGACCGGATGAAGGGCATGAAGTCAGACCTTTCTGACTTGAAGAGTGCCGAGGATTTTCAACTTTTTATTCGGTGGGAACATAACATCGTTGGCGCCGTGAATTTAAGAAATATTAGCCACACGATGAAATATGGCGAAATTGGCTATGGAGTCGGAGAAGAATATCAAGGAAAAGGCATTGGAACTGAAGCCATTCGCCAATTTGTCTTAAAGATATTCAATGAAACGGATCTACGAAGGCTGTTTGCCTATGTTGCAGAAGACAATATCGCGTCTCGTCGGATTTTAGAAAAAGTCGGCTTTGTTCAAGAAGGTATTTGTCGAGAGCATTTCATTATCAATGGGAAACCCACGAATGAAGTGCTGTATGGTATTTTACGGTCGGAAGTGAGAGTGATAAAATGAGTGATCCAAGAGATAAGTTAGCAAAAGATTTTCTTGAGGTAGCGAAAGAATTAACCGATGCCGCAAAACATGCCGAGATTGCGGCAAAGCATTTTTCCAATAAGGATATTCCTCGCGCTTGTGCTCATTCCACCGCGACTCAAGGCCATATTGAGGCTGCTTCTAATCTTATTCGAGAATTTCAGATACTTCACCGTAAGCTTGCGAGGATTGACGAATGAAATTTGAAGCCGAAATCCAAAATTCAATAAATTATCTGAAGTCTGATCTTGCTATGAAGACTGTCAAAGCCGATGCTTATTGGCCAAAATGGAATTCTCCGTGGTGGCATATGCTACTTCTGCATGAGATGGGAGAGACACATCAGATTCCCGAGTCCATTGTTGAATCTTATGTCGCGTCACTCAATCGCATTCCACTTAAGATTTTTCCAATTCATCAGCATGAGATGCCAGAAGGGGTTGATCCCTATCGAGGAAGTCCCTGTCATTGTCAGGTCGGGAATGTCTATCAGGTTCTTGCAAAGCGCGGTGTTGATGTAGACCAAGAACTGCCATGGATTCGACCTTGGTTTTTGAAATATCAAATGGCTGATGGCGGGCTCAATTGTGACAACGATGCTTATCTAGTGAAGGATGAAGTTCCAAGCTCGATGGTTGGAACTATTGCGGCATTCGAAGCAGTCCTTCTTTATACTCAGAGACCTTGGACCTCGGAAGAGATGTCATTTCTTAATCGTGGCGCCCAGTTTTTAATAAAGCGAAAGCTGATCTTGGGATCGGATACGAAACACAATGCAAGCGAACGCGAGAGTGCCAAAAAGTGGGCTCGTCTCTGCTTTCCCCGTTACTATCTCTATGATGTGTTGAGAGGTTTGAATGCTTTAACTTTGTGGGCAGAGAAAACCAAGCAATCACTTCCAAAGGAAAGTATTCAAGAGGCTCTGGCTTGCATCCAGAACCAGAGCGCTAATGGTGAGATTCGTATTGGTCGTCATTCATTTGAAGGGACGGGTACTATTTTGCAGAACGAAGACGGCGAGTGGATGAGGCGCCAACCCGCGAGCTTTTTTCCTCTTTTAGATAAGGTGAGTGAAATTGGTTCTGCGTCGCCGTTTTTATCAAAACAGTGGTCTGAAGTTTTGAGCCGACTTCCAGCGGATCTTCAGGGAAAAAAGAGTTGATATTCATGACGGGTGAAGAGGATTTGTACATTAAGCCTTTAGATGAAACTTGGATCGCTGAGATTCAAAGAGTTTTTGAAGCAGCTCCTAACTATTCTCAAAAAGTAGAGGGACGTCTCCCTGTGCCGACTGCTGCGAAAGATGCATTATTATCGGGGCCACCCAATTTTGATATGCGCAACAAATTTGGATTTGGATTTTTTAATCGAGATCGGCTCATTGGATACATTGATATCGCCAAGGGATATCCTGAAGAAGGAATTTCTTATCTCGGGCTCTTGTTGATTGATGAGTCCATGCATGGCAAAGGCTTAGGAACCAAGGCTTTTGAGCTCATCCAGGATGAAGTTCGAAAATGGAACTGCAGTAAAATCAGACTCAGCGTCGCCGAGACCAATGATGTTCAGGGGTTTTGGGAAAAGATGGGCTTTAAGCCCACAGGTCGAGTTTTGAAACCCCATCAGGCAGAAATTGTCTGTGATGTGATTGAGATGGAGAAGTATCTATGAATATCATGGGACGATTTATGATTGTGGTCATGGCATCTTTTATCGCCTCTTCCGCTTTAGCCACTATAAAATTTAATCCAGATTTGGTTCGTCATTGGAATGAAAAAGATAAAGCGCAATTTCCGACTCCTTTGATAGCGTCTTTTCGCAAAGGTGATCAGACTCTGGTCTTCGTGGGGGATCACCATGTGGAACCTACAAAGACTTATCATTTTACTGACGAGGCGCTAAAAAAATATTCTCCTGAAATTATCGTCGTTGAGAGTCTTGAATATAGTGCGGGCAAAAATCCAAAGGTTTGGCTGGATAAGTATACTTCGAAACAGAAAGAAGAAGTCTGGAAAGACCCTAGTTTAGGATCTGGAACTGAGTTGTTGGCAATATCTCATGGCATCCCCGTCATCGGTGGCGAGCCTTCTATTGAAGAAGAAATGTCGAGCTCTTTTATTTTGAGAAAAGGTTTTGAGCCCGAAGATATTCGCAACGTTAAAATCCTTCAGCGCATTCCGTACCGACGGGATCAATTGAAAATGACAGATCTCAAAGTCTTTTTTGATTATGCGATGAAGCTTTATAAAGCGAAGGAAAGTAGCAGCGATTTTAGAAATTCTTTTTTTACTTGGTATAAGAAACGCACTCAGGAAGATTTTGATTACAATAAAATTACTAAGTCGACGGCAGCGGTGAACTGCAAAGCTGATGACACTTTTTTGCAAAGGGTGGCTTGCGCTATCAACGTCAACCGCGATCGAGCCTTGGTCGAACATATTGGACTTCTATTTAAGACATATAAAAGAGTTATGGTGGTCTATGGTACCGGACATTTTGTTCAGGAGTATCCCGTTTATTTGAAGGCGTTTGGTAATGAGCCGGAATATCTCCAACCTAAAGAGGAAAAATTTGAAAAATAGAATTCTTATAATTTTGTTTTTATTTTCGGCTCAAGCTTTTGCAAAAACTGCTGATACAAATTTGTTTTTTGAAGAAGCACTTCCTTTTGATGGCGCTTGCAATGCATTGAAACAGGATGACAACTATAAGATCACGGAGGCGATGCGCACAGAATTGACTCAGAGGATTCCGGAGTTTGAACAGATTTGGAAAAAGAAGGGGCCAGAGCTTTTAAAGACGATGAGCGAACTTCTTAAACATCCCTATGGCCGGAGTGAAGAGACTATGGCTCTAACGCTCTGTCAGTGGTTTTCACCGATGAGCCAGCCATTAATGCTAAGAATGCGGGAGTATTTGAAATCGACGGTCGTAGATAATCCAAAGGGTCCTACGGAAATTAAACCTGATCTCTACTTTGTCGCTCAAGTCTTTCACGAACTTATCCATCGTTATTTGGATAAGTACTATGCAGATATAGACTCGCCTCAGAATTCTGCTTTGGTTAAAACACATGCTTCTGAACCCAGCGGAGTTCTCAGCCATCTTCATCATCTCTCTATTCAGAAAGCAGTGTATTTGAAACTGAATCGAGAAGAGGATCTCAAGAAAATCATCGAATTGGACTCTCAGATTCGGGGTGGAGTATATAAAAGAGCTTGGGAAATCGTGAATGCAGATGGTTATCAGAAATATATAGACGAGCTGTCGAAATATAAGGGCCGGAAAAAGTGAAACTCTACCGAGGACTCAAGTCATCTGAATTTAAACCTTACTCCTCTGAGATCGATAACGATTTAAAAGGTGTTTGGCGTGCGATTCTTTCTCGAAGAAGTAAAGGCAACTGGTCTTTCCCAGAACATCTTGCCGAAGATGTGCTCCGTGCAGAGAAGCTTTTACGTCTTCAGCGCCAACATTTTACAGATCGCAAAGATATTGCTTTAAGTTACGCAAAAGCTAATAAGGGTGCCCTTGTTGAAATAGAAGTTTCTCAAGAGGACATACTCTCAAAATTTCGTATTGAATTTCAAAATTTTGGACGACGAAAGAAAAGTTTTGAAATTGTCTACGTTGTGGATGCTGGTATTCTTCATAAGCAACGTAAAAAATGGAAATTAAAAGTAATTTCTATGGGTGATCAATGAAGCCGATCGACAAGATTCGTGATATTGACGCTCAGTCAGAGACTGAAATTCGGCTCGTCGCTGAGCGAATGCGCCAGACATTGGTGGAAGTTCTCGGTAAAGAGAAGGGGGAGTCAATGTACACAATGGACTGGCTCATCGATAGAGTTCGGTGGCATCTTGATTCAAAGAACACGACCGGGCGAGTTTTTCTTTCGGAGGATCATACTGGTAAAATTATTGGCCATGCCATTGCACGTATAGATCACGGGACGTCGTTTGGTTATTTTTCTACAATTTTCGTGGACACCTCTTCTAGAAGACGAGGGGTCGCCAATAAGCTAATGAAGCATGT